>Ga0190271_10001896_pt1 | contig 12301 bp, 10 predicted proteins | sample Popmic356T_FD_133747 | JGI IMG/M metagenome (GOLD analysis project Ga0190271, IMG submission 133747) | Populus adjacent soil microbial communities from riparian zone of Weber River, Utah, USA - 356 T | ecosystem: Environmental > Terrestrial > Soil > Riparian zone | place: USA: Utah | collected...
ATCATATTCATGCTCATCACCAGCAGGTGTGAACCCAATAGCACGGCGAGGAGGATAGTGTAGTACTCAGAAAGATGAGCCTGCTCTTTTTGTTGTCGCCAGATCATCAATACCGTGAATATTCCTGACACATCGAATAATAATCTTAAGTATGCTGAAAAATCATCACTTCGAAGCAACCCATTAAAGAGCTTGACCGGGGCGGCGTATACGTTCCAGTGCACAATAAAAAATCCGAAGGAGGTAACGAGAAGGATAAGAGTAACAAGTGTAAGCAACGATGCCGGGATCTTTTTTACCAGACCGAGGGCAATTAGTAATAGAATGCCTGCGGAAATTATTAGCTCGGGGATAAAAAAGGGAAGGCTCCCTGCGATCGACTCCAATTTCACCATCACGTCTGCCACGGGTTACGGATTTAGTGTTATACTCCGGCCTGCGTTAAAAACAAATTCCGCAAAGTGTTTCGCAAAAGGATCAATGATGGCAATCAAAGGTTGTGGGAATATTCCAAAAAAAAGTGTTGCTGATGCGAGGGGCACCAACATAATAAATTCACGCCGGGTCAAATCATATACCTGATCGGATGAGACGTTTCCTTTTAGGTTAAAAGGGCCAAAGAACATACGTTGTAAGGTCCATAAATAATATGTTGCCCCAAGCACCAGCCCAAGCGTTGAAACGATTGCCAGTCCTTCGGTCACTGGTCCTTGAATGCTTCCGGATTTGAAGGCTCCCAGGAAAATCATGATCTCTGCGATGAAGCCGGAAAATCCGGGAAGACCCATCGAAGCAAAGAAGGCAATTAAAACCATTGCTGTATACAGGGGCATTTTGGTGGACAACCCGGAATAATTGGCAATCATGCGATCACTTGTGCGGTCATAAATTACTCCAGCCAATAAGAACAACATTGCTGTGATTATTCCATGACTGAACATCTGATAGACCGACCCTGCGACTCCCTCGGCAGTTAGAGATGCAAATCCTAAAAGCACAAAGCCCATATGTGAGACAGACGAGTATGCAATCAATCGTTTTAAATCCTTACTGGCCATGGCATTCAGTCCACCATAAAGAATGGAGATGACGCCGATAAGTCCGACGAACCATCCAAAGTAAATCGCGCCATCCGGAAATATTGGAAATACGATGCGAGCAAGTCCATATCCTCCAATTTTTAGAAGGAGGGCTGCGAGTATAACAGAGATTGCTGTTGGCGCCTCAACGTGAGCATCAGGTAACCACGTATGAACCGGTACAGCCGGTAACTTGATCGAAAAGCCAATGAACAAAAACAGGAAAGCCCATTGTCTGGCATCGTAGCCACCAATCATCCAGGGATTGTTAGGATCGAGTATTGAATTGGAAATAAAATTGGTAGAGTCGCTCATATATAACACATTAAAGCTGTGCACAAGACGACCGGACTCCGAAGGATCATGAACAGAGACGTACAAACCGATCATGACAATCAAGATCAGTATAGAACCAAATAGGGTGTAAAGGAAAAATTTGATAGAAGCATATTCCCTTCTCGGTCCGCCCCATAATGCAATGAGGAAGAACATTGGCAATAGCATGAATTCAAAAAAGAGGTAAAATAGTAGAAAGTCAAGGGCGGTAAAGCTGCCTATAATTGCTGTATTGAGGATTAGCAGCAGTATAAAATAGCCCTTTACATTTTTTACAACGGTCCATGAAGATATTGTTGCGATAAGCATCACGAAAACGGCGAGCGCCACTAATGGTAAACTCAATCCATCCAGACCGACAAAATATTCCGCTTTGAGCGCACCCCACGATCCAAGGTCGAGAGTAATCCACGGCCTCTGTTCCACAAACTGAACATTCGAAGCAGCTTGATAGCTGTTTAGAATTGTAAGTAGAAAAAAGGCCTGAATAATATTGACACAAAGAGTAAGGTAGCGAAAAAGAACACCGGTCCTTGCCGGAACGAATAAAGCAATGAATGCAGCGAGGAGGGGAGTAAAAAGTAAGAGTGATATTAAAATTTCCTGCATCTAACTTTATTCGTTTTACCTAATGCCCAATGGATTATAGCAATGTCCAAATTATGAAAATAATGATCGCGAAAGCAGCCCAAAATATATAAAGCTGAATTTTTCCACTTTGAAATGTTCGGATAAATGAGCCAACACCTTTGGCCATACTGGCGGCATCATCAACAACGCCATCAATTATTGCGCGATCGAACCACCCGGTGACATGCGCGACGATGAGTTGCATATACGCCGAAAAATGAAGGAGACCGTCAATCCACTTCTTATCCAATTGTTCCGTTAACTGCGTTACCTGAAGTACCGGTGTTTCAACAAATTCTTTATACACTCTATTGAGGTAAAAGCCATTCAGCAGTAAGGGGGAATGAAATGTTCGTTCCCTTAATGTATAGGCGACCCCCAAAGCCCCAAGTATCCAAACTGTCGAGAATATTGAAATAAGATGCGAATGTGATGGCATGCCTGCAAAGAGGCCACTGTAGATCCAGCCTGAAAAATCAAACGGATTCCATGATACTATTAACCATATACTCGCTGCTGCCAGCACCGTCATGGGTGCACGCATAATAGCAGGAGCTTCAGCAACAGTTAATTGAGTTGTCGATTTTTCGGGCCCGGCAAATACAGACCAGATCATGCGGAAGGTGTATAACACGGTAAGGAATGACGTGATAATAACACCCACGAAAATCAACCACCGCCAGGAGAATCCATCACCTGGCCATGCCAATAGAGACGTTAGAATAGCATCCTTTGAGAGAAAACCTGAAAACAATGGAATGCCTGCCAGGGCGCTACCACTGAGTACAAAGATCAGAAATGTGTAAGGCAACTTGCTCCTAAGTCCGCCGAGGTTCCTTATGTCCTGAACATCAAAAGTTGTGTGGGATTGATGTTGTGCCTGGTGAAGTGTATGAATGACTGAGCCAGCTGCCAGGAAAAGGCAAGCTTTGAAAAAAGCGTGCGTAAATAAATGAAGCATCGCGGCTTCAGGTGCGGCGGCCCCTAAGGCTGTCACCATCAGACCTAGTTGAGAAATAGTCGAGTAGGCCAGGATCTTTTTAAGGTCATACTGAGCGATTGCGGCAAGTGAACCCATCAGTGCAGTCAGGCATCCGGTGATAGCTACTACGTCGAGGGCCGCAGGTGTAAACAGAAAATGCACGCGTGCCAATAGAAAAACTCCAGCAGCCACCATTGTCGCAGCGTGTATCAGGGCAGAGACGGGAGTAGGACCCTCCATTGCATCCGGTAGCCATGCGAATAATGGGAACTGAGCAGACTTGCCAATTATACCGCAAAAAATTCCCAGCGAAGCCGCGGTTTGCCAGGGAGCCATAGTAGTAACTGATCTTAACTCAGCAATGTTAAAATTGCCTGTATTCGACCAGATGATCATGAGGCCAATGAGAAAACCCGCATCACCGATTCTGTTTAAAATGAATGCTCGTTTTGCAGCATCGGCAGCTTCAGGTTTTTCGTTCCAGTGTCCAATAAGCATGTAGGACGAAAAACCTACCAGCTCCCAAAAAATGAAGATGATAAGAAGATTGTCGGCAACAACCACTCCCAGCATTGAAAATGTAAAGAAGCCGAGCATTGCAAAATACCGTTTGATGTCGCGGTCACCGGCCATGTATCCCACTGAATAAAGGTTTACGAGGAAGGATATAAGCGTAACAACTACCAGCATCAAAGCCGAAATATTATCGATATATATTCCTGTTTTCATGGACGTGCCTCCGACAGGAAACCAAGTCCATTCTATAGCAAGGGGTTGATTGTTCCACGTGTAGTAAAAAACAATGCCTGCGGACAGAGCATTAATTAGCAGAAGAAAGGGTGCCAAAAACGAGACAATCCAGGAATATTTTTCCGAAATAATGAAAGAAACCATAAACGAAACCAACGGAAGGGCCAGTGCAAGGACGAGACTGGTCCAAAAGAAAGAAGTGTCATATAGTGCTATTCCTTCCAAAACCTAATCACTTAGTTCGTTAACTTCACCGGGCACTGATGTTTGGTAATATCTGTAGACCTGAATTACTATGGCTAAACCTACGGCCGCTTCGCACACGGCTACAATAATGACAAACAATGCAAACATCTGACCGTTGATGGTGCCAGGATGAAATTGATTGAACGCGACAAGATTCAGGTTTGATGCATTCAACATCAGTTCAATTCCCAGGAGAACCATGATCATATTTTTTTTTGTAATGACCACAATCAACCCCGCGCAAAAAAGAAGAGCTCCCAGGTATAAAAAATGATGAATCGGAAACATCACATTTTTTTGGTTTTGGTAGACGATGCAATAATTGCAGCTCCAATGAGGGCCACGAGCAACAGGATAGCAGCCACTTCAAATGGAAGCGCAAAGTCTGTCATTAAGCCAATGCCAATTGTATTCAAACTGTTTATGCCCGTTGAAGACGAGATAGGGTTTGTATCGAAAGGCTCTTTTGAAATATAAAAAATGAAAAGTCCTAAGAGCGAGAGACCAGCCAAAGCGCCCGAAAACAGGTAAGTATGTTCCACGACAAGTGGCTTGCCGGAAATTTTGGTGGTAAGCATGATCCCGAAAATAATCACCACGAGTATTCCGCCAGCGTACACCATTATCTGGGTGACTGCAATAAATTCAGCAAACGCCAATACGTAGATTCCGGCCAGGGCCAAAAGGCACGATATCAACAGCAAGGCGCCATAGAATACATTTCTAATGAAGATCAGCGCTATTGAAGAAGCGGCTGCAACGACTTCAAAAAAATAGAACAGGAAGGTCGTCATGTTCATGTTGGAGGCGGACCTGGTGGTTTTATCTTTGGTTTGAAGACGGGTTTCGCGGCTTTTGGTGCATCCGGATTCACCTTCTGTTCTTCTGAAGACGTTGGAGGAGCGGGCGACACCTTATTTTTTTGAAATTCTTCGAACAATTTTTTCTTTTCAACAATTTCGGGTTCACTCATCTCGCCAAATACGAAATTATGCTCGCGGATATTGGTAACGCTAAAGTCGTATACTTTAGTCATGGTAAGGCATTCAGTTGGGCAAACGGTGGTGCACAATCCGCAAAAGCAGCACTTGCCCATATCAATATCGAATTTTGCTGCGTAGATCCTTTTTGAAGTCCCATCAGACGTCTTACCAATTTCCTCTGTCGCACGGATAGGTTCAATGTCAATACAATCGACCGGGCAGACCTTAGCGCATTTGTCACACACAATGCAATCGTCAATTTCGTTGTGAAGCCGGTACCTGCCAACCTCGGGAATAGGTTGCATTTCATGGGGATATTGAATAGTTGCAATCCCCTCACGATCGTTGAAATATGCCGCATCTGATATGGCCCTGATTTTTTGTGTATTGCGCGCACGCACGAGATGTGCGATCGTCATCCTCATTCCGCTATACAGTGATTGAACGGAATGGGAGATGTTCTTCCAGTATTGTGCGAAGTTGCCGGTCATGATTTGATAACAAAAATAGGAGGGAATTGGATGATCGAAACTATCCGGACGTATTATTCAATGGTCTTGTTGTAAAAAATAACCCAAACCGTAAGGCTTACATCCAGTTTAGCTTGCCTTAGGTAAGGTAAAGAAAAACGTACTGCCTTTACCCTCGGTGCTTTCGACCCAGATTTTGCCTCCATTTTTTTCGATGAACTCCTTGCAAAGAATCAAGCCCAGACCAGTACCTTTTTCATTTGCAGTTCCCCTGGTAGTGTAAGGCGCTGTCTTATCGAAAAGCATTTTAAGAACCTCGCCATTCATTCCTACTCCGTTGTCCTTAACCGATACCAGCCATTCTGATGCTTTTTCCTGGGCTCCGATAATTACGCGTCCACCGTCATTAGTGAATTTAATCGCATTGGTCATGAGATTGCGAATTACCAGGTTCACAGTGTTAGAATCTGCAAAGCCGATAGCATTTCGAGGGACCTCGTTTTCTATGGTAATATCCTTGCTTTGAACGGAGCTCAGCAGTTGGATATTTTCTTCGACGATATTATGGATGTCGATCTTTGCTGCTTGCAGATTCAGCTTGTCCATCTGCAGCAAAGTCCAATCCAACAGGTTATTGAGCAAGGTCCGCGTATGATTAAATCTGGCCTTGAGCTCTCGAATATGTTTGGGCAATTCCTCCGCAGTAACGGCTCCCTTGTCCAACAAATCCAAAAGTCCCGCGAGGGCATTGATCGGCGATCTCAGGTCGTGCGATATGATAGAAAAGAATTTGTCTTTGACCTGATTAAGGCGCTCCAGTTCTTCACTTCGTTTTTCCATTTCCACCTGGTGCTGGAGGAGAAGCGTATTGATTTGTCTACGGCGACTTCCACTTCGGTACACAGTAATAAGTAGTATACCGCTAAGGGCCATCACAACGACAAGGATGTTTCTAACAAACTCCTGCTTCTTAAGTTCTCCTTTTTGTATGGCTTGTAGTTCGCTTAGAAATGCGATCCTTGAATCGCGTGACTCTGTCTCAAAACGCAGTTGGTCGCGCAGTAGCTTACCCTGCATTTCCTGGCTAAACAACGTGTCTTCTAGTTGCTTGAATTGTTTGAAGTAGTAAAGTGATTTCTTAAAATCACCCTTCATTTCCCATATTATAGAGAGCTGATTAAAACATTTTATTTCCAGGACCCGGGCGTTCAGTTCCTTGGCAACGGCCAGGCTAGTTTCGATTTTCGCGAGCGCCTCGTTGTAGTTACCTTCCTTCGTGTAAAGAATGCCTCGCCCAAGTTCAACTTCGGCGACGCCGAATCGGTTTCGGGTCACATCGTGTAGCGTAAATGCTGAATCGTAGTAGGCTCTGGCTTTTGCAAAATCGCCCATACCCAGATACACGGTCGCTAATTTCGAGTGGATCTTTGGCTCCAGGGCATTAACGTGAATTTTACGGGTTAATTTAAGGGCCAGTCCCAGTGTACGAAGGGCTGTGTCGTATTCGTGTTTTCGCAACTGGACGTCGCCGATTTCGTCGTAGGCATAAGGAATACCTTCTTCATCTTTTTGTTGCTCGCTCATCTTCTTGGAGAGATACAGGTGATCGAGGGCTACTTCGTATTGGCCAAGTTCCTTGAATACCCGACCCACATTGTGATAGGCTACCAACATTCGAAAGGTGTCGCGAACAGCAGTAGCAACACGATGAGACTGGGTAAAATAGAAGTACGCGTCGTCATATTCTCCAAGGTCATAATAGTCGTTTCCGATATTGTTGTAGTCCTTTGAGATCTTACTACTGTCTTTTAAAATGATATCGTTTTCGAGTGAAAGGTTGTCATACCTAAGAGCTGCACTGTAATCCCCGCTGCTGGTTAGTAGAAAACCTATTCTTTCGTAAGCCAGGACTTTCAACGCGCGGTCATCCAGTTTTTCGGCAAGCTCTATTGCTTCTTCTGAGTGTTCCCGGCTGCGTGCAAAATCAACGTATTGGTTCAGCGATGACAATTCAACGAGTGTCTTAATGCGGGTTGAGTCTGGCAGGTCACTCTTCAAAACGTTCTCCAGACTGTCTATTTTACTTTGAGCCTGCGTGTAGCCAGTCACGAAGAGGGACGATATAATAAGAAGAGTTAAAAAAAATTTTTTCACTATCAACTAAAAATTAATTTCCAAAATCCGATTATAACAACTAACCCCAATGAAAAAGGGGTTAAATATTTCCACGATAAATTCATTAATTGGTCAACTCTGAGCCGCGGCAATGTCCATCGAACCCACATTTGCATTGCCACAAAAAACAATGCTTTACTCAACAGCCAGAAAATTCCCCAAAGGGTTGATGCCAATGTGCCCGGTTCTCCGCTCGTCCATTCGGCAAGCCGCAACGAAGCAATGTTTGGCAGTGGCGTGTTCCAACTTCCAAAAAATAAAACCGCTCCCAATATACTGACTAAAAGCATCATTCCATATTCAGCAAGCATTATTACTGCCCACCGAAATCCGGAGTACTCCGTCTGAAACCCAGCCACCAGTTCGGACTCTGCTTCGGGTAAATCGAATGGCGCTCGATTACATTCAGCCAATGATGCAATAAAGAAGATGATCCATGCGAAAAACAAAAGCGGCATTCTGAAAACATTCCAAATCAAAAAGCCACCATAGGGACCAGCATCGAATCCCAGTGCTTTTAATCCGAAAAGATATTGAGGTTCGGATTGATGAATGCTTTGCTGATAAGATATCACCTGAAGGTCGAGAGAGTGACAAACCATACACACACACAAGACCGATAATCCAAGGGGCACTTCGTACGAAATAATCTGAGCCGCCGAACGCATGGTGCCCAACATACTATACTTGTTGTTTGAACTCCAGCCCGCGATGACAATACCTATTACATCCAGCGATACTATCGCAAGCAAAAAGAATAACGCGGTATCTATACCTGCACCAGCCCATGAGGGACCTAATGGCACTACAGCGAATCCGGCAAACACGGTTGTGAAGATTATAATGGGAGCGAGCTTGAATAACATTCCGTCGGCTCGCGAGGGCACGATGTCCTCCTTTTGTATTAGTTTAACCAGGTCAGCGATGGATTGCGCGAATCCGTAATATCCAACTTCCATGGGACCTAACCTGTCCTGAATGAACGCGGAAATCTTACGTTCAGCGTAGATGGCCACAATCGTATAGGCCAAAAGGAAGGGCAATATAAAAATCAGAGTGACCAATTGGATTCGGGTAGGGTCATAAAAAGAACTCTAAATTGGGGAAATTATTCGTCTTGATTTTTGATTTCTTGGGAGGAAACATACATCCTTTTCACGTCAGTTCCACAGTGGATGTCGCTCGAGGTGAACCACTTCCTGGAAAAACATCCGGGCTGAGGCCTCGAAAGATTCGGTATAGTCGGATACTAAGAAGTGTTGTTGCGGTGGCGCCGTTTCATTTAAAATACCTTCGCGCTCAAGGTACTTTTTCAGCGCTGTGGCGATGATTTCAGAAGAGTCCAGGATCTTCATTTTTCCACCGTAGAATTCCCCGATTTCCTTTTTTATAAGAGGATAATGGGTACATGCCAGGATGAGTGCTTCTATTTTCGCCAGTGCGGGATCGGATAAGTACTGGGCAATAATCTCGTGGCTGATCTGATTATTAAAGAATCCTTCCTCAATCATGGGCGCAAGTAATGGAGTAGCCAAAGAATGCAGAGTAATACTCTTTTTACTCTCCATAATTTTGCGGGAATAAACATCCGACTGAACTGTTCGCTTCGTGCCGATCAGGCCAATATGCTTCCCTGGGAAATTGTCAAGCACAAACTCGACCATGGGGTCGATAACATTGATGATATGTGTGTCTTTTCTTACATATTCCTTCAAAAGCTCATAGGCGGCTGACGATGCGGAATTGCAGGCAATTACAATAACCTTACATCCTTTCTTCAGCAGGATGTCTGCTATTTTTATAGAATAAGCCTGGATTGCAGCTTCTGATTTGTCGCCGTATGGAAGGTGCGCTGTATCGCCAAAATAGATCATGCTTTCATTCGGCAACAGCGTACGGATCGCATGGGCTACTGTGAGCCCTCCGATTCCACTGTCAAAAACTCCGATAGGCTGTGAGGAAAGTAACGCCATACAACGCGCCAATATAACGCATCGAAGGACGTTGTTGCTACAAGGATGCTAAAGTTTTATTTTTTCAGACGGCGTTGGTTGAAAGTTTCGCAACTGTGATCTCACGCTGCTCGCGATGTCCACAGTAGTTGCATTCATAATGAGTTAATAAAACGCCTTGTTCATTGATGGTTGGAGCCTGCTCAATTTCTTCCTGTGCTATGCGCATAGTGTAGTATCCGCACTCGGAGCATTCCTCAGCATGCTGATAAGCGGGGTACTTTTCTATTTTTTTGAATCCGGTTTTATCATCTATCCATACGTCATAATCAATCGTGTGGATGTCTTCTGCCTTGAGGACGTCTTCCAGGTGATGGTCCTCTTCTGTTTCCGTGAGCTTGCGCATTACATTTCCGGCAGGAGAAATGCGCGGAGTATTTCGAAGTCGCATAAGCCTTCTCTCCAGATGGCGTGGGTAATAAATCCGGACCATGCTAAAACAAATGATGTAGGCAATAACTCCGAAGCTGGCGGTGATAAATAAGCGTACATAAAACCATCGCATTCCGTCGGAAACGATCTTATCGGTTGCAACAGTATTTGCATAGATCGCCCCCGCGGCAATAAACGCGATCACTGCGTACCAAAAGTGTTTGATTTCACTCTGGTTAACATAATCGTATTTCTCCTTGTAATCTTTTAACTGAATTACTTTGAACTCATGATACAAGAGTATCATGACTCCAATTGCTACGCAGGCCAAAGCCCCGATAAACATAGACTGGTCCCACAGGCCTAAGAAAGTAGACGCGGTTTCCATAGCTCTGATTATGTTTGGTTTTAATGAAATTTAAGAAAATTCCGCTATGAATTGGCACATACAGGCATTCTTTTTTCCCGTTCGACGAACTATTTTCGGGTTCTTTCGACATTAGAGGGGGTCAAATCACACCTTCTTGGCGCAAGGGGTGCCATCGTTTGCCACGGGGGAAATCCCACCAAAATGTGAGGCAGCAACCACTGGTTTTGATGATTTTTTCGTCGGCTCCGCTCAATCCGGAAAGGCCAATTTTACTTGATTGAAGCCATAAATTTGTATTATTGTACCCTTTACCAAAAACAGGATATTGGCATGGCGAACAACTTATTGAAAGGAAAACGTGGTATTATTTTCGGTGCACTGGATGAAAATTCCATTGCATGGAAAACAGCCTTGAAAGTAAAAGAAGAAGGAGGCACATTCACCCTTACCAATGCACCGATTGCAATGCGGCTTGGAAAGATCAATGAACTTGCCAAAGCCTGTAATGCTGAGATCATTCCCGCGGATGCTACCTCGGAAGAGGATTTAAATAACCTGTTTACAAAGTCGATGGAAGTGCTCGGAGGCAAATTGGACTTCGTGCTTCACTCGATCGGGATGAGTCCCAATATCCGGAAGGGGAAAGCCTATGGCGACATGAATTATGACTGGTACTTAAAAACGTTGGATATATCGGCCCTTTCGTTTCATAAGGTAATGCAAACTGCGGAAAAGCTGGATGCGATGAACGAGTGGGGATCTATTGTTGCCCTAAGTTATATCGCAGCCCAACGTTCTTACCCCGATTATACTGACATGGCCCAGGCGAAGGCAATGCTTGAGTCTATCGCGCGTAGCTACGGAGCGCGATTTGCTAAGCTTAAGAAAGTGAGAGTTAATACCATCTCTCAATCACCCACGAAAACGACTGCCGGCGCCGGTATTTCCGGCTTTGATGTTTTCTTTGACTTCGCTCAAATGATGTCACCCCTGGGAAATGCCACAGCCGAAGACTGCGCGAACTACATTAGCATTATGTTCTCTGATTTCACCAGGATGGTTACGATGCAGAACCTGATGCACGATGGCGGTTTTTCCGGTAGTGGAATTACGCAGGAACTGATCGAGAAACTTTCAAAATAACACTTTTGGATTCACGTCGTCCAGTATACCGGAAGTCTGAATGTAAACCATCAACCGGATCCAATGGTTACGTTCCCGCCTTGTAAGATCAACCTTGGACTGCATGTTATTGAGAAGAGACCCGACGGGTTCCACAACCTCGAAACGTGCTTTTACCCCGTCCAATGGACAGATATTTTAGAGATCGTAAAGGCTGACCGGTTCGGCTTTTCAAGTAGCGGAAATCCAATTCCCGGGGCGATCGACCAAAACCTATGCATCAAAGCGTACAACCTTTTGGCCGGGGATTACAACCTTAGCCCTGTACAAATTCACTTGCATAAGATCATTCCGATTGGTTCCGGATTGGGGGGCGGCTCCGCTGATGCAGCGTATACTATCAGGTTACTGAATGAAATTTTTGAGCTCAGGCTGTCGGCGCAGGAAATGATGTCGTATGCTGCGCAACTGGGCAGCGACTGTGCCTTCTTTATTCAGAATTCCCCGATGATAGGTAAGGGAAGAGGCGAACTCCTCAGTGAAATACATCTGGATCTTCGGGGCAAATTCCTGGTGCTCGTAAATCCGAACATCCATGTTTCTACGGCTGAGGCATACGCCGGTGTGCGACCTGTCCGTCCGAGTTCCGGCATTCCGGATATTCTGAAGCGTCCCATTATTGAATGGAGAGATTTGTTAAAAAATGATTTTGAAGCATCAGTTTTTGAAAAATATCCATCTATTATGGAGTTAAAGAACAGTCTATACGCCCTC
>Ga0190271_10001897_pt1 | contig 12295 bp, 16 predicted proteins | sample Popmic356T_FD_133747 | JGI IMG/M metagenome (GOLD analysis project Ga0190271, IMG submission 133747) | Populus adjacent soil microbial communities from riparian zone of Weber River, Utah, USA - 356 T | ecosystem: Environmental > Terrestrial > Soil > Riparian zone | place: USA: Utah | collected...
ACGCAGATGGTGGTGGCAACCCGGGCAGACGCGGGCGCTCTCCAAGATGGTCGTCTTGCAGTGCGGACAGATCCTGGTCTTGCCGGGTGCCAAAACGCGGCTGTTCATGTGTTGGTCAGTGCTTGGGCTTCTCGTCCCAGCCGAATTCGGCTTTGCCACGCATGCGTGAACCGGCCGCGACGGTGAGGGAGCCGGCCTTCAGCTCGCCATTGAACACACCGGTCTGCAGTAGTTCGACACGGGAGCTGGCATCGATGTTGCCATCGAGCTGGCCGCCGACGACCACTGTGTCGGCCTTCACGCCGCCCGTCAGGTGCGCGCCTGCCTCGATCGTCAGGTTGCCCTGGACGTTGACATCGCCCTTGAAGTCACCGGCGATGCGGACATGCCCCGTGCCTTCGATCTTGCCCTCGATGGTGAGCCCCGCGGCAATGATGGATTCTTTCATCGATGCTGCATCCTGGCGATTTTGCGTCGCGGCTGGGCGTTGGGCCGGCTCACCGACGGCGGCCAGGACGGATACCTTCTCGGGCGCCTTTGGGGCGGGTTCCGGTCGCGCGGTTTGCTCCCCGCTCAATTGATCTTTCCACAACGCCATGACAAACCTCCTGTATCTGAAACACGTGTCGACCTCGTTCGAGATCGCTAACCGTAAGTACACAGCGACGCCAGAAGTGTCAAACGCCCCGGCAATTTGTCGGGATTTGCCGACAATAGTTGTGGACAGCGTTGCCCCTAGGACCGGAACATTGAGACGTATGTTTGCCTCGCGAATCGGGGCCGCGGTGGCGGCAGGAGCGAGGCACGCCGTGCCTAACTAGGTGTTCTCCGATATGCGAGCGGCAATTCGTAGAGAGTTGGAATCAATCGATCCACTGGACGCACTCGAGCTGCAGCATCGGACTGAGGCACTGGCCTGGGTCGATTCCGGTGCTCCCCTTTTTCGAACGGCCAAGCCGGCGACTCCTCCGCAGCACCTGGTCTCATATTTCGCAATTGTGGACGCAGAGAACATCCTGCTGGTTGATCACAAGAATGCTCAGTTGTGGCTTCCGCCGGGCGGTCATGTAGAGCAGGGCGAGCATCCACGGGAGACGGTAGTAAGAGAGATTCGTGAAGAATTGGGTTTCGCCCCGGCCCACGAAATTACTGCGCCGCTGATGGTTACTGTTGCGAGAACAGTTGGTTTGACCACTGGCCACACGGACGTGTCCCTGTGGTATGTAGTGAAAGCTCCAGGGAGCCAGGCCGTTACCTGCGACGAGCACGAATTTATCGACATCAAGTGGTTTGCGTTTTCGGACGCGCCGCTGGATCGAAGCGACCCTCACCTGGGGCGCTTCATCCGAAAGCTGCGTGATGGCCCTAGCCGTATTGGCCAATATGCCGGCTAACAAATCGCAGATCTGTCACGGATCAGGGGGATCCATCAGAGAAGGGAGGTGCCAAGCGACATCAGGCAGCCTCAACCTTCATAGGTAGCACATGGAATCTCCCTCCGCGGAACTCTGGCAGTCTCTGGTCGACTCCTTCGTCGAGATCGGTGATGGCGTACACGACAACTGGATCATGGAGCGGGGGAAGTACCCGGACGTCGAAGAGAACCGTGAAATCAACGCGTTCCTCGCTTCACTGTCCGAGTCACAGCGTCGCGTGCTGACGAGCATGCTCATCGATGCTCGTCACGGCGGGGTGTTTGATGCCCTGGTGGTCCTTCACGAGCGCCTCGTATTCAATGAAGGCAAGTACTGTGAGCGAGGCGTTGAAATGGCAATCGAGCCTCGCGGTTACACGCTTTTCCAGGACTACGTGTCGCGAAGGTCGGGCGACGAGTGGCCCAGGTAATAGAGCCCTAACAAAGCAAGGGGTGGAACCGTGTGGAATAGAACGTTGCGTCCAAGGCTTTTCGGTGCTCTTGCCGTCTTCACGATGTTTGGCGCAGCCAACGCGCTGGCGCAAGCCGACGGTCCGGTTACGGGTCCCGCAATAAACGGCGATTTACTGACCGAAGACAGCTGTGAGGTGCTGGCCACTTCTCAGGGGAAGAGTCCCGAATTGCGCGAGGTCCCGGGAATGCATGTGCTCGATCGAACCGAGAAGAATCCATTTGTGGTTGATTCCACTCCGGACGTGCTGATTTCCGGCGTCATGTGTTGGCGATCCGAAGCCCGCTTGGCTCCGAACGACTACCTGGTTGGGCACAAGACCGGTCACCACCTGTACATCAAGACGGACACAGGAAATGAGGCAACCGACCGGACCATTGCGCTGGAAAGAGTGAGCGGCAGTTTTCGGGTGCGACTCCTTTCGGGTCCAGAATGGACGAAAGCCGAAGAAGAGGAAATGAAAACGGCTATCAAGCTCTACATCGAGAGGACTGCTTCCTCATGATCAACTTCGCACGGTGGCGCGTCCTGCGATGAAGGTCTACTACAACTCAGCATGCCCTGTATGCAAGGCCGGCATTGAAGGCCAGATGAAGAAGGGTGCGAGCTGTGAAATCCAGTGGGCCGACGTGCACAGGAACAACGAGCTCGTTTCAGAGGTTCAAGGTGAGTTGGAGGCTGTTAGGGAACGCCTGCACGTCGTGGATGAAAATCAACAGCTGCATGTTGGCTTTGATGCCTTCCTGGCAATCTGGAAAAACTCTCCCACGGAACGTTGGAAAGCCCGGGTCTTTGGTCTTCCGCTGATCAGGCAACTGTGCGGTCTTTCTTACAACCTGTTCGCTGCGGCCCTATACAAATGGAACAGGTCGAAGAACCACTGGTAAGGGCGTATTCTTTCCCGCAGCCATTTTGATCTTGATAGCTACAGGAGTTCACAAATGCTGCAACGTTCAATAGCAAAAGTAACGTTGGTCATCGCGGTCGCGGCGCCGTTCATGCTGGCCGCCTGTTCGAAGAAGGAGGACGCTCCTCCACCGACTGTCTCCACTCCCGCCGACGCTCCTGTTGCAGCAAGCCCGCCAGTCGTGAAAAAGGAAGGCGTCGAGGAGTTCATGGTCGGCGACCTCTCCGCCATGGCGCTGAGCGACGGCAGCATAGAGCTGCCAAACGACAACAAGGTCTTCGGTGTGGGCCACACACCCGAAGAAGTGGCTGCTGTCCTGAGTGCTGCCGGACAACCCACTGACAAACTGCATCTCACCATCCATCCGCTGCTGGTCAAGGCCACGGATCGCGTGCTGCTCTTCGATACCGGAGCAGGATCGATTTTTGGCCCGGGGGCGGGCCAGCTGTCCACCTCTCTGGCCGCGGCGGGTGTCGGCCCGGCGAGCGTCACCGACATCTTCATTTCGCATGCTCATGGCGATCACATCGGAGGTCTGGTGAACGCGCAAGGCGCGCTCGCTTTCCCGAATGCCGCCATTCACATTTCCAAACCGGAATGGACCTCTCTGTCCGGAGGGCGCGCCGAGCTCGCCGCGCTGGTCGCGGCCATCACGCCAAAAGTCGACGCATTCGCGCCGGGCTCCGAGATCGTCCCCGGCGTCGTGAAGGCAGTCGAGATCAAGGGGCATACGCCGGGCCACTCGGGCTACATGATCACGTCCGGCGAGAATTCACTCCTTTATGTGGGTGACTCGATGCATCACTTCGTCGTGTCCGTGCAGAAGCCAGAGTGGACCTGTGGCTTTGATGGGGATGCCAAGACGGCGGCCGCGAGCCGCGCCGCGCTGCTGAACAAGCTGGCAGCTGACGGGCAGCGGATGTACGCGGTGCACTTTCCGTTTCCGGGTCTCGGAAAAATCGAAAAGAAGGGTGATGCCCTTGCCTGGGCCGCGGAGTAAACGTGAAAGAAGCAGCGAAGCTCATCTCGAAACGGATTGCTGAGCTCGGGGACTGGCGCGGCGACACGCTGAAGCGGATGCGCAAGCTCATCAAGGAAGCTGACCCGGCCGTCGTCGAAGAGTGGAAGTGGATGGGGACGCCGGTGTGGTCGCACGACGGCATCATCTGCACTGGCGAATCCTACAAGGACAAGATCAAGCTTACTTTCGCCAAGGGTGCGTCGCTGAAAGATCCGGCCCGCCTCTTCAACTCGAGCCTCGACGGCAACACACGCCGCGCGATCGACATCTTCGAAGGCAAGCCCGTCGACGAGGCCGCCTTCAATGCCCTCATTCGCCAGGCGGTCGCCCTGAACAGTGCCGGAAAGAAGAAGCCTGCGAAGAAGAAGGCGAAGAAGAAGTGATGGCGAGCAAGCGTCCAACTACCATCGCGGAATACATCGCCGCTGCGCCACGCGCGGGGCAGCCGCATTTGCGCCGGGTGTACAAGATCCTCAAGGGTGTAGCGCCAAAGGCCGAAGAGACTATCAAGTGGGGAACACCGTTCTTCATCGAACCGCGCTTCCTGTTCGCCTTTTCGGCGCACAAGGCGCACCTCAGCTTTGCACCCATGGCGGCAGCGATGCAGACGTTTCGCAAGGAACTGGAAAAGCACGATACGACCAAGAACTTCCTCAAGATTCCCTACGACCAGCCCGTGCCGGAGGCTCTGGTTCGCAAGATGGCGAAACACTGTCTGCGGGCTGTGAAGGAACGCAAGAACGACACGTTTTGGTAACGGAGCCTCAAATGAATCGACTTCTGCTGGTCCCGCTCGCGCTTCTTGCTCTCCTCCTGGGCTGTGGAGCGAATACCTCAGCGAGCACCGCCGAGAGCCCGGCAACGCCGGCATCCCCGACTGCGAATGATCAGGCGACATACGACGCGCAGGCTGCGGAATTCAACAAACAGCAGGAGCAGGCCGCACGCCAGCTCGACGAGGTAGATCGTCAGATGAGCAGACAAACGGCGCTCCTGGGTGCCTGGGAGGAGTTGTTCGAACGTCAACGCGCGCTGCTCGCGAAGCAAGAGCAGCAGGCGAAACGCTATGACGCAATCCTGGACAAGTGGGAGCGGCAGGCGGCGCGCTGAAGCGCCTCTACTAGTTAGACTCAGGCTACAGCGAAATCGCGTCGATCTCGCGCCACGTGCCGGGTGCCAGATCGTCCACGCTCACCTGTCCGATTGCCGCCCGCACCAGTCGCAGTGTCGGAAAGCCGACATGCGCGGTCATGCGGCGAACCTGGCGGTTCTTGCCTTCCCGCAAAGTGACCTCGATCCACGCGGTTGGAATCTTTGCGCGATAACGAATTGGCGGATCGCGCACCCAGAGATTCTTCGGCTCGTCGATGAGCCGCGCGCCGGCGGGTTTTGTGAAGAAGTCGCTCAATTTCACGCCGCTGCGAAGCGGGGCCAATGCCGCATCGTCTGGCGAGCCTTCCACCTGCGCCCAATAGGTCTTCGGAAGCTTGTGACTCGGATCGGCGATACGCGCTTGCAATGCACCGTCGTCCGTCAGCAGCAGCAGCCCCTCGCTGTCGGTGTCGAGCCTTCCCGCCGGGTAAACATTCGGAATCTTGATGAAGTCGGCGAGCGTGGGCTTTCCCGGCTCCGGGCTGAACTTGCACATCACGCCGAACGGCTTGTTGAACGCGATCAGCACTCGTTACCCGAGAAACCGTTCGACCAGATTCGCCGGCACCTTGGTGCGCGGCACGCCAGCAGGCTTTCGCTTGTGGCCGCCCCGCGGCTCGAACCACTCGCGCACGTCAGTATCGAGGCCGATGCCGTGCATGTAGTTATAGAGCGCCTTGCGCAAGCCGCTGCCGAGATAGTCGTGATCCGTGCCCGTGGGATCGTGAAAATTCACATCGTTGTGCGCAAAGGTGATGTTCGGTGGCGGCAGCAGCTCGATGCCGTACGCGTCCGGGTTCAGGCCGATGGGCGAATGCGCCGTTGCCGAGAAGCGATGCCAGTACGCCGACTGGATGCAACCCGCCGCGAAGAGCTGGCGTACTCGTTCGAGCGCGTCGATGGTGTCCTGTTCGGTCTCCGTCGGAAAGCCGTACATCAGGTATGCATGCACCATGATGCCGGCATCGGTGAAGGCGCGGGTGACGCGCGCCACCTGCTCGACGGTGACGCCTTTCTTCATGAGCTCTAACAACCGGTCGGAGGCCACTTCGAGACCGCCACTCACGGCTACGCAGCCGGACTCGGCGAGCTGCCGGCATAACTCGGGAGTGAAGGTTTTCTCGAAGCGGATGTTGCCCCACCAGGTGATGCTCAGTTTCTCGGCAATCAGGCGCTTTGCGAGCGACCGCATGGCCGACGGCGGTGCGGCTTCGTCGACGAGGTGGAACCCGGTCTCGCCCGTCTCCGCGATCAGCGCCTTGATACGCCGCATGATGAGGTCGGTGCTCGGCTCGTCGTAGCGGCCGATGTAGTCCAGCGAAACATCGCAGAACGAGCACTTCTTCCAGTAGCAGCCGTGCGCCAGCGTGATCTTGTTCCAACGCCCGTCGGACCAGAACCGATGCATCGGGTTCAGCATTTCCATCACGGACACGTACTGGTCCAGCGGCAAGCCGTCGTAGGTCGGGATGCCCGCGTCCTTTTGCGGAATGTCGTGCTGCATCGGGTCGGTCTCGAGCACCACGTCGTTGCCCTTGCGAACGTACGTGCGTACGAGCTTCGCTTCGCGGCCGATGAGGCGCGACAGCAGATTGAGCAGCGGCCGCTCGCCGTCATCCAGGGTGACGTAGTCGAAGTAGTCGAACACGCGCGCATCACGCAAGGCCCGCAACTCGGTGTTGACCCAGCCACCGCCGAGAATCAGTTTCGTGTTGGGCGCAACCGCCCGGATCGTGCGTGCCATGCGAAAGGCGCCGTAAACATTTCCGGGGAAGGGCGCGGTGATCGCGACGATGTCCGGCTGTTGTTTGGTCAGCAGTTCGCGCGTGAGCTCGTCGAGCGTTTCGTCGACGAGCGTCGGCTCGCCCGTGAGCGCTTCGTGCAGCGGGTCGAACGTGGCGGAGCTTGCCGCGAGCTTCTCGCCGTAACGCGCGAGCTCGAACCGCGGATCGATGCCGAGCCGCCACACATCGGCGAGGTCATCGACATAAAGACTGGCCAGATATCGAGCCTGCTCCGTCGTGCCCAATGCTCCGAACGCGGCGTGAATCTGTTCGTCGAGAGCCTGTTCGAAGCGTGGGCCTTCGGGAAGAAAGGCGCGCCCGACGATGCGAAACGCCATGCTCGGATCGCGGCGTTGCAGGAAGCGGATCGCCGGCTCCACGGTCTCCGCGTAGCGATCGGCGTGGGCCAGGAAATGTGCGATTGGCGGTGGCACCGCCGCCCGTTTGCCCGCCGACTTCGCACGCCGGCGCAGCTCTTCGGTCATGCGAGTTACCAGCGGCGCGGAGAACAGCCTGAGGAACAGGGTGATCGAGGCGTCGGCCTGCGTCACTTCGAGCCCCAAATCCTGCGTGTGCTGGCGCAGGAATCCGGTCAGATACGCCGTCGCGGGGTAGGGCGTATTCAACTGAATCATCGGGGGGGTGACGAGCAGGAGGCGCATGGCACGCGCAGCGTATCGCATGCCATGCGCCGCGACATAGGAAGAGTTGTGGACTTATGCCACCTGCGCCAGCGCAACCGCATCGGCACCCGCGGCGTACCGCAGCCGCTTTGATTCATCGTTCGCCGCCTGCCACACCACTCCGGCGACATCGGATTCCTTCGTCACCGCCGTCACCTGCGTGAACGCAGCGAATACGCTTTGCGCGAACTGCCCGTACGCTTCCGGAATGAGTCCCTGCATGCGTGCGCCGCTGTTGGTGGAGAACCCCGTCGAAGGGCCGTAACCAGGCTCGACGAGCTTGACGCGCACGTTGAACGGCTCGAGTTCGAAAGCAAGGGATGCGGTGAAACCTTCGACGGCCATCTTGCTCGCGGTGTACACCGCGACCATAGGCATTGGCGCCAGCGTCGCGCTCGAGGTCACGTTCACGATCAGGCCGGACCGGCGCGCGCGGAACTGCGGCAGCACGGCCTGGATCATCGCCATCGCGCCAAACGTATTCGTCTCGAATACCTCACGAGTCGTGCTCATCGGGGTCGCTTCGAACGCGCCGAAGAGCCCGATGCCGGCATTGTTGACGAGCACATCGATGGGGCCGATCTCTTCCAGCGCTGCCGCGATGCTCTCGGGCTTTGTCACGTCGAGCGCGATCACGCGCAGGTTCTGCGACTTCGGGAGGACGTCTTCGCGCGGCGTGCGCATGGTGGCGACAACCTTCCAGCCTTTGGACAGAAAGTGACGAGCGGTCTCGAGGCCGTAGCCGGAAGAACAGCCGGTGATGAGTACAGTTTTCATGTGGGATTCCTTGTGGGTTTGCATGGCGCACAAGGTAGTGATGACCGGCCGGACGCTCTACAATGCAGCGTCCAAAATTCATTGGCGAGCGTCCGGCCATGACTGACCCACTTGCCGAAGTCATCACGCTGCTTCAGCCGCGCGCTGTGTTCTCGAAAGGCATCAGCGGCGCGGGCCGCTGGCGCGTTCGTTATACGGATTTTGGCCACCCCAGCTTCTGCGTTGTGCTCGAAGGAGGTTGCCTTCTTGCCGTCGACAAGCACAAGCCGTTGACGCTTCAGGCGGGTGACTTCGTGTTGTTACCGGCGACGCCGGGCTTCGTGATGTCCAGCTTCGAGCCGGCGACACCCGTTCGTGTCGACTCGAAGAAGGCGGCCAATTCGCTCGGCGAAGTCCGCCATGGCCGCCGCAGCGGGCCCCCCGATGTGCGCTTGTTAGGCGGCTACTTCGTCTTCGGCTCGCCGGACGCGGCGCTGCTGGTTTCGCTGCTGCCCGCACTCGTACACATCCGAGGCGTCGAACGTTTTTCCACGCTGGTCCGTCTCGTCGACGAGGAGTCGAGCGGGGAGAAGTCGGGGCGTGAACTCGTGCTTGCGCGGCTCGTGGAGGTGCTTCTCGTCGAGGCACTCAGAGCGACGTCGGGTGAGGACGCGCCGCCAGGGCTGCTTCGCGGCTTGGCGGATGCACGCATTGCGCACGCGATGCGGCTGATTCACGGCAATCCCGAGCGCGCCTGGACGGTTGCGCAGCTGGCCACGAAGGCGGCGTTGTCGCGATCGACATTCTTCGAGCGCTTCACGCGCGCGGTCGGTCTGCCACCAATGGAATATCTGTTGGCCTGGCGCATGGCGGTGGCCAAAGATCTGCTCCGCCGCCAGGATCTGGCGTTGACTGAAGTCGCCGAAAAAGTGGGCTACGGTTCCGCAAGTACCTTCAGCACCGCCTTCAGCCGATACGTGGGCCTGCCGCCGGGTCGATACGCACGCGCAAGTTAGAGCCATGCAAGAGCCAGATCCCTACGATCTCAATCGCTTCGTCGAGGCCCAGGCGTCAAATTACGACAATGCTTTGGCGGAACTTCGCGCCGGCAACAAGGAGTCGCACTGGAGCTGGTACGTATTCCCACAGATCCGGGGCCTGGGTTCGAGCCCGATGTCGGTTCGCTACGCCATCCAATCAATAGCCGAGGCCAGCGCCTATCTTCAGCACGCGGTCCTTGGCCCCAGGCTTCGCGAATGCGTGAAGGCGATGAATGCGCACCAAGGTCTGAGCGCCAGCCGGATTCTCGGAGACATCGACTCCCAGAAATTCCGCTCTTGTCTGACCCTGTTCGTGCAGGCAGCGCCATCCGAGACGATATTCAGTGACGCACTGAACAAGTATTTCGGTGGGAAGCCCGATGCTGCAACGCTTGCCATCCTCGCCAAAGGGGATTGAGAGTCGTGTACGCGATCAAGGTCGAAATCGGCAAAGGCAACGCGACAGCGTTCGCCTTCAATGCGCAGAAGACGATGTATGGCGGCAAGCGTATTTCCAAGGGCGACATCATCTTTATCTTTGCGAGCGAGAACGAAGGCGGTCCCGGTCTCATTGCAAGGGGCGTGGTCACCGCGGCAAAGGCAACGCCACGGAAACCCAGGATCGAACGTCAAACACCGCGCGTGAGTATCACCGTCAAGCGCACTGCACTTGCGAAGAAGCGCCTCGGGCGGAGCGAGCTCAAGCCGTTCTCGAACTGGAAGGACGGCCGCCCGGAGACCGAGCTGAACTTCAAGTTTTACCGGCAGGCCACAAACAAGATCATCGGCATCTCGCCCGGTGTGGCGGTGTTTCTGGGCAGATTCTTTTAGCGACGAGCGGTACCCTCCACACATGAACAAAGTCTTCGTCATCCTGGGTCTTCTCCTGTCGTCCACCGTCAGCGCGGAGGATCTCGACGCGTGGACCGCAGCGAAGCTCATGGGCACGGGCATCAACATCGGCAACACGCTCGAGAACACCACTACTTGGGAAACCGGCTGGGGGAATCCGCGCATCACGAAGGAATACGTCGAGAGCCTGGCCAGGCTCGGGTTCAAGACGGTTCGCGTGCCGGTGGCCTGGGACACATACGCACACGACGGCCGCATCGACGCGGACAAACTCGCACGAGTGGGAGAGGTGGTCGACTGGATCACGGCCGCGGGCATGTTCTGCGTCGTGAACATTCACTGGGACGGCGGCTGGATCGACTCGACCGGCAGGCCAATGTCTTCGATAACGTATTCGACCTTCAGCGCCGACGCGAAGAAAAAATACGTTTCCTACTGGACGCAGATCGCCAGCTACTTCGCTGCGCGGAACGAGCGGCTGATTTTCGAAGCACTGAATGAGGAGACGAATTTCGAAGGCGAAGGTTCCTTGAAGAAAGCCTACGAGACACTCACGCACGTGAATCAACTCTTCATAGACACGGTGCGCAAGACAGGCGGCAACAACACGAAGCGGCTGCTCATCATCACGGGTTATTCCACCGACATTTCCAAGACGATGAGAAGCGAGTACGAGTTGCCCACCGACAGCGTGCCGCACCGGCTGCTCATTTCCGTGCACTACTACACGCCGTGGAACTTCGCCGGCATGACCAAGCATGAAAGCTGGGGAAGGATGCAGCTCACCTGGGGCAGCGCAGCCGACATCGAGCAACTCAATTACCTGTTCGACGTGATGCGGAGATTCTGCAGGCGTAACGACCTGCCCGCGTTCATCGGTGAATTCGGCGTCACCGACAAGAGGGAAATGGCATCACGGGTTCGCTGGATGTCGGCCGTGAGGGAAGCCGCGCTTTCTCGAGAGATGATTCCCGTGCTCTGGGATACGGGCGGCGACATCTCGCGCAAGCCGCCGTATGCGCCGAGCGCCGCGCTGAGCGAAGTGCTTCGCTAGCGCTGCAACAGTCGATCGAGGGTGTTGCGCAACTCAACCAGGTTCGCGGGCTTTGCGATGATGTGGTCGACGTACGGCAAAGTATCGTCCTGCGCGCGCATGCGATTTCCGTAGCCGGTGAGCATGATCACCGGCGTGCCCGGCCGCATCTGATTCACCACGGTCGATACCTTGCGCCCATCGACGATGGGCATGACGAAATCGGTGATGACGGCCGCGAAAGGCGCACCGGCCTTGTCGGCCGCTTCGAATGCGTCGATCGCACTCTGGCCGTCGTCGGCGGTCAGCACATGGTGGCCATCCGCTTCGAGCTCTGCGCGCAGTGATTCGAGCAAGAGGGGGTCGTCGTCGGCGAGCAGGATCCGGGCGCCGGTAGTTCGGCGGGCAGAGGCGTCTTGCGGCGGCGAAGTAGTTTGTGGACGCTCAACGCGCGTGCTGTCGGTCGAAAGCAGGAGCCGCATGGTGGTGCCACGGTCCGGTTCGCTTTCGATCTCGATCTCACCGTCGTGGCGTTTCAGCATGCCGTAGACCATGGCGAGGCCAAGACCGCTGCCGTGCTCACCCTTGGTCGAAAAGAAGGGCTCCAGGCAGCGCCGTCGCGTTTGCTCGTCCATGCCCGTGCCCGTGTCGCGCACCTCGATACTCACGCCATTGCCCAGCGCGCGCGTTCGCAGGGTTATCGTGCCACCTGCCGGCATCGCATCCACGGCATTGAAGATCAGGTTGACGACGGCGTCGCGGAATTCGCTCGCGCTGCCCATGACGGTGGGCAGCCGTTCCGACAGATTCAGTTCAGTCTTGATGGCAATGCCTTTTCCCTGCGCCATGGTTTGCCATCGCGCGCGAGTCAGTGCGACGGCTTGCTGAACCACGTCGTTGAGATCCACGGCCTCGCGTACCGCTTGCGATTCACGAGGGCGGCAGAACTCACGCAACCGCGCCACGGTCTGCACCACCGCCGCGATGGCTTGTTGCACGATGGACAGGCGTTCGCGTGCGCGCGGATTCAGCGTCTTGTCCTGCTCCAGCAATGCCTCGATGTACATGGCAGCAGGCGAAATGGCGTTGTTGATGTCATGCGCGATGCCGCCCGCCATCTGGCCCAGCGCTCGCAGCCGCTCCTGCTGCAGCACCGCGTGTTTGACCTGGCTGAGTTCCGC
>Ga0190271_10001898_pt1 | contig 12291 bp, 10 predicted proteins | sample Popmic356T_FD_133747 | JGI IMG/M metagenome (GOLD analysis project Ga0190271, IMG submission 133747) | Populus adjacent soil microbial communities from riparian zone of Weber River, Utah, USA - 356 T | ecosystem: Environmental > Terrestrial > Soil > Riparian zone | place: USA: Utah | collected...
CCGCACCAGCAGGTCGCTGCCGGCCTTGGTGGAGGAGTACGGGGAGGACGGGTTGTACGGGGTGGTCTCGGTGAACCGGCCAGGGTCATCCAGCTAAAGGTCCCCGTACACCTCGTCGGTGGAGATGTGATGCAACCGCCGGTCATGACGCCGGGCGGCTTCCAGCAGGGTGTACGTCCCGACGATGTTCGTGTCCAGGAACGGGCGCGGGTCATCCAACGAATTGTCGTTATGCGACTCCGCGGCGTAATGCACCACCGCATCCACCCCGGCGAACAACTCATCGACCAGACCGGCGTCGGTGATATTGCCCACCACCAGCTCCACCCGGTCCGCCGGCAACCCCGCCAGCGACTCCCGGTTCCCCGCATACGTGAGTGCATCCAGCACCGTGACGTGATCATCAGTGTGCTCCACCACATGATGCACAAAATTCGAACCAATGAACCCGGCACCGCCGGTGACAAGAAGCTTTCGCATCATTCCAGGGTAGTCGGGTGGTATCGACGTCGTTTTCAGTCCCTGCGCGGTTTGGTCCGCCGGGCGTGATCGGCGAGACTTGGCCGTATGCGCGGCATCATTCTCGCGGGAGGCACGGGCTCCCGGTTGCACCCGATCACGCTCGGGGTCTCCAAGCAGCTCGTCCCGGTCTACGACAAGCCGATGATCTACTACCCGCTGTCGACGCTCATCCTGGCGGGAATCCGCGACATCCTGATCATCACGACCCCCCAGGACTCTGATCAGTTCCAGCGACTGCTCGGTGACGGCTCACGCTTCGGAGTGTCCATCACCTACAAAACCCAGCCATCGCCCGACGGGCTCGCTCAGGCATTCATCCTCGGCGAAGAGCACATCGGCGGTGAGAGCGTCGCTCTGGTTCTGGGCGACAACATCTTCTACGGGCAGGGGATGGGCTCGCGGCTGCGCCAGTACAACGACCTGACCGGTGGGGTCGTGTTCGGGTACTGGGTCGACGACGCCACTGCTTACGGTGTGGTGGAGTTCGACGCGGATGGGCGCGTGGTCTCGCTCGAAGAGAAGCCGACGGCACCCAAGAGCAACTATGCGGTGCCGGGACTGTACTTCTACGACAACGACGTCGTCGAGATTGCGAAGGCGCTCAAGCCCTCCCCGCGCGGGGAGTTGGAGATCACGGACGTGAATCGCGTCTACCTCGACGGAGGTCGTCTCAAAGTCGAGATCCTTCCCCGGGGCACGGCGTGGCTCGACACCGGGACTTTCGACTCGCTGAGCGAAGCCACCGAGTTCATCCGCACCGTCCAGAAGCGACAGGGACTGTCCATCGGGTGCCCCGAAGAGGTCGCATGGCGTATGGGCTTCATCAGCGATGATGAACTGCGTCGACTCGCCGAACCGCTGGTCAAGAGCGGCTACGGAGCGTACCTGCTGTCAGCGCTTCACCAGGGTGGCAGCTGACCGCCCGATTAGGATGATGGCGGGCACGGGTGCCCGTCATCGCCGGATGCGGTCTCACACGTAGCTTGTCCGCGCGGCATGGAGAAGACGGCGGAGAGCTCACAGCATGACGACAGATGGTTCTGTTCCAGTGCCTTCGGTGTTCCCGAAGGCTGGTCGAAGACTCGTCATCTACGTCGTGTACGACATCCGCGGCGAGGTCGACGATTTCATCCCATTCGCATTGAGGGGTCTGCGCGAGCACGCGGCTCGGGTCCTCGTCGTGGTCAACGGCACGCTCTCGGACGAGGGCAGGGCGAAGCTCGAACCGGTCGCCGACGAGATCCTCGTCCGCGACAACGTGGGGTTCGACATCTGGGCTCACAAGGACGCGCTGGATCACGTAGGTCCCGCGATCGCCGAGTTCGACGAGGTGGTGCTGACCAACGACACGTGGTTCGGCCCCGTGCGTCCCTATGGTCCCGTGCTGGATCGCATGGGCGAGCGCGCCGTCCATTTCTGGGGGATGACGGACCACGCCCGCGAGGAGCCCAACCCGTTCACCCACAAGGGCGTGCTGCCCTACCACCTGCAGTCGTTCTGGATCGCGGTCCGTCGCGAGATGTTCCTCTCGGACGCGTGGCGGCAGTATTGGCGCGAGCTGCCGCCGATGCCGTCCTACTTCGACGCTGTGCTCGTGCACGAAGCACTGTTCACGGAGCGGTTCAGCGACCAGGGCTTCACCCACGACGTGGCCTACCCGTCCGCCGAATACCCGACCGACCACCCTGCGCTGTTCAATCCTGATCTGCTTCTCGCGGACGGATGCCCCGTCCTCAAGCGACGCCCGTTCTTCCACTATCCGCCGTTCCTCGACCGGCATGCCGTCATCGGCCGTGAAATCCTCCGCCGTGTCGGCGACTACGGGTTTCCTCTCGACCTGATTTGGCAGAATCTGGCTCGCAACGTGAAGCCCAAAGTCCTGAACACCGATGCCGGGATGCTCGAGGTGCTGCCAGACGTGGACGTCTCGTACGACACGCAGCGTCCGATGCGCATCGTCGCTGTCGCCCACGTGCGCGGCGCCGACGACGTCGGCGACGTGCTTGTGCGGCTGGCGGCAGTACCGGCGCCCTTCCACCTCGTCGTCACGACGTCCGATCGCAACCGCCTCGACTCACTGCGCACGCTCGTCGACGAACTCGACGCCCGGCACGCCGTGTCCCGCGAGGTGCGGCTGGTGCCGGCGCGGCAGGGCGGTGACATGAGCGCGTTCTTCGTCGGCTGCAGGGACGTGCTCACCCGCGGTGCCTACGACCTCGTGATCAAGGTGCATACCCGCAGCCCGAGGAGTCGCTCGATCAACACGGCGCGATACTTCCGCCGCTATCTGGTCGAGAACGTGCTGAGCAGCCCGGGCTACGTCGCGAATGTCCTCGGTCTCTTCCAGCGCGAGCCCGGTCTGGGGGTCGTCTTCCCGCCGATGATCCACATCGGGTACTCCACCCCGGGCCGGGGGTGGCTGCCCTACCGCGATCGGGCCATCGCGCTGTGCGAGAAGCTCGGAATCCGCGTCCCTCTCGACGGCATCTCCCCGCTCGCGCCCCTCGGCGGCATGCTCATCGCGCGGACGGATGCGCTGCGGCTGTTGGTCGACGCCGACTGGAGCTATCCGGACTACGCCGCGGTCGGCCGGGCGAAGGCGACCGCCCTGGCGGGCCTGCAGGAGCGCCTCATTCCCCTGGCCGCGGGAGAGCTCGGCTACCATACCCGCACGATCATGAACGCCGAGCATGCGGGCATCAGTCATGTCTCACTCGAATACAAGGTCGATCAACTGTCTGCGACACTGCCCGGATATCCCGTGGATCAGATCCAGTTCCTGCATCGGGCGGGGTGGGCCGGGCACGGAGGCATCGTCGCCCTGGTGCGGATGTACGTGAATCTCAACCACCCCCGACTGGCGCAGGCCGTCCGGCCGGTGACGCAACCGCTCGGCTATGTCGCGCGCCGCGCGATCTTTGCGATCCGCGGCCTCAAGTCCAGGCTCGCAGGCTCGGGGACCGGTCAGGAGGCGGACGCATGACCGAGTTCCCGGCGCGCGAGGCGAGCGTCTTTCCGGTGGGCGGTCGCCGCCTCATCGTCTACGTCGTCTACGACCGCCGCGGCGAAGTGGAGGATTTCATCCCGCACGCGCTCTCCGGGCTGCGTGATCGCGCCTCCCGGCTGCTCGTCGTGGTGAACGGCTCTGTCACCGACGACGGCCGCGCGAAACTTGAAAGCGTCGCGGACGAGGTCCTCGTCCGCGAGAACATCGGCTTCGACACCTGGGCGCACAAGGCGGCGCTGGACCATGTCGGTGCAGGCCTCACGGACTTCGACGAGGTCATTCTGACGAACGACACGTGGTTCGGCCCGGTGCGCCCGTTCGGCCCGGTCTTCGACCGCATGGACGCGCGCCCCACCCACTTCTGGGGCATGACCGACCATGGCCCGGAGACGCCGAACCCGCTCACGAATCGGGGCGTGCTGCCCTACCACCTGCAGTCGTACTGGATTGCGGTGCGGCGCGACATGCTCCTGTCCGAGGAGTGGGCCCGGTACTGGCGCGAGCTGCCGCCGATGAACGAATACTTCGACGCCGTACTGACGCATGAGGCGACGTTCACCGAGCACTTCGGCAATCTCGGGTTCACGCATGACGTCGCGTTCGCGTACGGCGGCTACGACACCAAGAATCCGTCGATCCTGAATGCGGACGCTCTGCTGGACGACGGCTGCCCGGTGCTCAAGCGCAGGCCGTTCTTCCAGTGGCCGCCCTACCTCGACCGGTTTGCGGTGATGGGGCGGTGGACGCTCGAGAAAGTGGAGTCGTTCGGGTTCCCCATGGAGATGCTGTGGCGGAACCTGGCGCGGAACGTGCCCCCCAGGGATCTGAACGCGAACGCCGCGATGCTCGAGGTTCTTCCCGAGAATCCCATCCGCTACGACCCTGACCGACCGTTCAGGATCGTCGTGATCGCCCATATCTTCTATGAGGACATGACGGACGAGATCCTCGACCGTGCGGACACGCTGCCCGGCGCGTACGACCTCATCGTGACCACTCCGGACGAGGACAAGGCGTCGGCGATCCGGGCACTGATCGACGCGCGCCCGGTTCGACGGGGGAGCGTCGAGGTGCGAGTCCTCGCCTCGAACGACGGGCGAGACCAGAGCGCCTTCCTGATCGCGTGCAGGGATGTTCTGCTGAGCGATCGCTACGATCTCGTCGTGAAGGCCCACTCCAAGAAGACACCGCAGGACGGCTACAACGTCGGTCGGCATTTCAAGGCGCAGCAGTTCGACAACCTGCTCGGCAGCGCCGGCTATGCGGCCAATCTCGTCGCCCTCTTCCAGCGGGAGCCAGGACTCGGGATCGTCTATCCGCCCACCATCCATATCGGCTACCCGACCATGGGCCGAGGCTGGTGGTCCAACAAGCCCGGATTCGAGATGCTCGCCGACCGCCTCGGCATCCGTGTGCCCCTGGACGACATCTCACCGCTCGCGCCGTACGGTTCGATGTACGTCGCCCGTCCCGAGGCGCTCCGGCTTCTCGTCGAGCACGAGTGGAGCTACGACCAGTTCGGCGGCGCCGAAGCCTATCGCGACGGTGGTCTTGCGCACATCCTCGAGCGCATGCCGTCCTACGCGGCAGGCGAACTGGGCTATCACACGCGGACCGTCTCGACGTTCGAGTACATGTCGATCAGCCACACGGCGTTCGAGTTCAACTTCGACGAGTTGTCAGCGACGATTCCCGGCCACACCTACGAGCAGATCGAGTTCCTGAAGCTCGCCGGATACGTCGGCCACGGGCGAGTCCGAGACTTCGTCCGCATCTACATGCGGCTGCACCACCCCGGCACCGGGGCCACAATCCGCCGAGCGGTGGAACCCGATCGACCGCTCGGGCGCTGGGGGCGTCGGCTGCGCCATCCCGGCACCGCGCTGCGCAATCTGCTGACGCGAGGCACCAAGCGATGAGCCGTCCGGAGCGCTCCATCCAGGCGGATAGAGTGCCTTGGTTGGTCAAAGACACGAGTGGGACCCTTGGACACTACTGAACGATATCGACGGCTCGCTGCAGAGCCGTTCCTCACCGTCGATTCGCGCGGGATGCGCACGAACGGCAGAGGCGGCAAGATCCGCGAGATCCTGACGCGCCGCGAGCTGCTGAACCTGCTCGTGCGACGCGATCTGCAGGCCCGCTATCGCGACAGCTTCCTCGGGTTCCTGTGGACCGTGATCCGGCCCATCATCCAGTTCCTGATGTACTTCATCGTCCTGGGTCAGTTCCTGCGCGCCGCAGAGGGCATCGACCAGTTCGCGATCTACCTGTTCTCGGGCCTGACCCTCTTCACGTTCTTCAGCGACATGGTGTTCGGCTCGACGGGGTCGATCATCGGCAACGCCGGTCTGGTGAAGAAGATCTACCTGCCCAGGGAGATCTTCCCGCTCGCCAGCATCGGCGCGGCCGGGTTCATGTTCACGGTGCAGCTCGTTGTGCTCCTCGTCGCTGCCGTGATCTTCCAAGCGCTCCCCGAACCTGTGATGATGCTCTGGTTCTTCCCTTCGATGTTCCTCGTCCTCGTCTACGGGATCGGGATCGGCCTCTTGCTTGCGGCGTTGAACGTCTACCTCCGCGACATTCAGTACCTGACGGAGGTCGTCATGATGCTCGCGATGTGGGCATCGCCCATCGTCTACTCATGGCAGATGGTGGTCGACGCGGTCGCTCGCCTGTCTCTCCCGTCGTGGGTGCTCGAGATCTATGCGGCCAATCCGCTCACCCTCGCCGTGCTCGGCTTCCACAAGGCGTTCTGGGGCGCCGGAACTCCGGCGGACTACCCGCCAGAGCTCGGACTCAGGATGCTGATCGCGGGCGTCGTCGGCGTCGTGCTCCTCGTCATCGCCCAGAAGGTGTTCACGCGCCTCCAGGGCAACTTCGCGCAGGAGCTCTGATGGAGGACAGCATCCCGCAGCCACGCCCCGACATCGTCCGCCTGGACGGTGTGACAAAGCACTTCATCGTCCGCAAGGACAACAGCCTCAAGGATCGCATCGTGCACCTGGGCCAGCTCGGTCGCGCGCATCGCGCGGATTTCGTCGCGGTCGACGACGTCACGCTGACGATCGAAGCGGGAACGACCGTGGGCCTGCTCGGAGCCAACGGATCCGGAAAGAGCACGCTGCTCAAGCTCATTGGCGGCATCGTCTCGCCCACGTCGGGAACGGTCCACACCAGGGGTCGGATGGCGGCGCTCCTCGAACTCGGAGCCGGGTTCCACCCCGACCTGAGCGGACGCGAGAACGTCTACCTCAACGCGTCGATTCTGGGGCTGACCCGTTCGCAGATCGACACGCAGTTCGACGCGATCGTCGCGTTCAGCGGCATCGGCGACTTCATCGACACCGCCGTCAAGTTCTACTCCTCGGGCATGTACGTGCGGCTGGCGTTCGCCGTCGCCGTGCACACAGATCCCGACATCCTTCTCGTCGACGAGGTCCTGGCGGTGGGGGACGAGGCGTTCCAGCGCAAGTGCATGGAACGCATCACCCAGTTCCGTGAAGAGGGACGAACGATCATCCTGGTCAGCCACTCGGCGCAGCAGGTCGCCGAATTGTGCGACCGCGGGATCGTGCTCAGCGATGGTCGCGTCGTGTACGACGGTGACACGAACGAGGCGATCGGTGCCCTGCGGGATGTTCTGGACGGCCGTCGCGTCGGCGAGGCTGCGCCGACCGACACCATGCACCCTATTCAGGTCAAGCGCATCGAGATCCTCGACGGTGACGGCGAGGCGACGCGCGCGATCGACGAGGGTGATCCCGTCGTCATCCGCGTCCATGTTGACTCCCTGCGCCGCATAGAGCGGTGGGAGGTCGGGTTCAGCGTCGACACACCGCTGGGCCACATGGTGCTGGCGTCGAACACCGAGGCCTTGAACGTTCGGCTCGCACCGATCGCGGGTCCGACTCACGTCGACCTGAGGATCGACGAGGTCCATTTCGGGTCGGGCCAGTACTACATCAACGCGAATGCCGCCGGTGTGAGCGAGTCCAGCAGCCACGGCTTGATGCAGGGGGCCATGCTGACCGTCCGCACAGACAACACGACCTTCGGGACGGTCGCCGCCTCCGTGTCGGTGACCGAAGCAGTTGATGGCTGACACGGATCTCAGCGAACAGACGGCGGGAGTCGTGCTCGTCTACCGCCCGCCTGAAGACGTGGTGGAGAACGTCGAGAAGCTCCTCGCTCAAGTGCCCCGGGTCTACGTGGTCGACAACTCGCCTGGAGAGGCCGTCGCGGTCATCGATCGCCTCGAGGCGAACCCGCGGGTCACGGTGCTCGGTCAGGACGGCAACGTCGGGGTGGCTGCGGGCTTCAACGCGGGGATGCGCGCAGCGCTGTCGGAGGGGTTCGGCTTCGTCTGGATCTTCGATCAGGACAGCACGATCACCGAGCGCATGCATGGGAAGCTCCAGGACGCCCGGCGCAACGCGGTCGTCGACGTGGGCATCGTGGGCCCCGCGCTGCGTGCCGCAGAGACCGGACGGGTGTACGACAACGAGCGAGGGGTCGGCACGGCGCCCCGCGAAGTGCTGATCTCGTCCGGTGCACTGTTCTCACGGGCGCTGCTGGAGAAGATCGGATTCCACGACGAGGCGCTGTTCATCGACTATGTCGACCATGACATCAGCCTGCGTGCGAATCGAGCGGGATTCACCAATCTCAAGGTCTTCGACGCCCTGCTCGATCATCGGTTCGGAGATTCGGAGCCGACGCCGTTCCTCGGTCGCAAGGTGTACCTCTCGAACTACTCCCCGACACGGCTGTTCTACTCGGCGCGAAACCGCATCATCGTCCTGAGGCGCTACGGCGCCGGCCCCTGGTTCCGCGAAGACATCGGGTTCACGCTGCGCGCTCTGACGAAAATGCTCGTCGCCGAGCGGGGCCGGCCGAAGAAGATCGGCGCATTCCTGCGAGGCTGCCGGGCCGGACTGCGATACCGCGAACGCTGAGTCGTTTCGCACTCGATCCAGCCGCTCCGCGCCGTCGTCGGCGCGCCGGCGCGATGATCGCTCCGATTAGGCTTATCGCGAAGCTCGCCTTGGAAAGGTGCCCTCAACCTATGGATCTTCTCGTCGTCGGCTCCGGTTTCTTCGGCCTCACGATCGCCGAACGCGCGGCATCCGCCGGCCGCGCCGTCACCGTCATCGACCGCCGTCGTCACATCGGCGGCAACGCGTACAGCGAGAACGATCCCGACACGGGTATCGAGGTCCACCGGTACGGCGCTCATCTCTTCCACACGTCCAACCCCGGTGTCTGGGAGTACGTGAACCGCTTCACGACGTTCACCGACTATGTGCATCGCGTCTACACGAACCACAGAGGCGTGGTGTTCCCGCTGCCGATCAACCTCGGCACGATCAATCAGTTCTTCGCCGCTGCATATTCGCCGGATGAAGCGAAGGCGCTCATCCATGAGCTCGCCGGAGAGTTCGACGTGAAGGATGCCGCGAACCTGGAGGAGAAGGCCATCGCTCTGATCGGTCGTCCGCTGTACGAGGCCTTCATCCGCGACTACACGGCGAAGCAGTGGCAGACCGACCCGAAGAACCTGCCGGCTGAGGTCATCAGCCGGCTTCCCGTGCGCTACAACTACGACAACCGCTACTTCAACGACACGTGGGAAGGGCTGCCCACCGACGGATACACCACCTGGATCGAACGTATGGCCGACCACCCGAACATCGAGGTCAAGCTGGATGTCGACTTCTTCGACGCCTCGCAGCCACTGAACAAAGCGGCCGCAGTCGGCCAGGTTCCCGTCGTCTACACGGGACCGATCGATCGCTATTTCGACGATGCCGAAGGTGCCCTGTCGTGGCGCACGCTCGACTTCGAAAAGGAGGTGCTGGAGGTCGGAGACTTCCAGGGCACCCCGGTGATGAACTATGCCGACGCGGACGTCCCGTACACGCGCATCCACGAGTTCAAGCACTTCCACCCCGAACGCGCCGAACGATACCCCACCGACCGCACCATCATCATGCGCGAATACTCGCGGTTCGCCGCGCGCGGCGACGAGCCGTACTACCCCGTCAACACGACCGAGGATCGGGCGGGTCTGCTGGCCTACCGCGAGCTGGCGAAAGGCGAGAAGGACGTCTACTTCGGTGGACGTCTCGGGACATACCAGTACCTGGACATGCACATGGCGATCGGCTCGGCGCTGTCGATGTGGAGCAACCAGCTCGAGCCGCGACGCTGACCCGCTGCCGCCAGGCGCGTCGGGCACTCGCGACAGCCAATATGCTGGTCGGTACCCGAGCACTGGAGCAAGGCATATGGACCTGTCCGTCGACGTCAGGAGAGCCCAGCTGGATGACGCCAAGCCCCCGTTCTGGCTGACACCCGCCGCGTACTGGATGCCCGCGCACCTGCCGATCTCGGCATGGCACACCCATGGACCATTCGCCGCCTGGATCGTCGACGTTCTTCGTCCGCGCGTCACCGTGGAGCTGGGGACGCATTACGGGTACTCGTGCTTCGCGTTCGCCGAAGCGGCCAAACGACTCGGGTTGAAAACAACGATCAGCGCTGTGGACACCTGGGAGGGCGATGACTTCGCGGGTCACTACGGGGAGGAGGTCTACGAGTATGTGAAGGGCGTAGCGGAGACCGACTACCCGGAGAGCGTTCAGCTGGTGCGGGGTTGGTTCAGCCAGACGCGTGCTCGATTCGAGGACGCTTCGATCGACCTGCTCCACATCGATGGGCGGCACGGGTACGACGACGTCCTCGGCGACTACACCGATTGGCTCAGCGGGGTTCGGGATGGCGGCGTCATCCTGTTCCACGACATCGCTGAGCGCGAGAACGATTTCGGAGTGTGGCGCCTGTGGGAGGAGATCGCCGAGCCGGGTCGCTCGTTCACGTTCGAGCACGGACACGGTCTGGGTGTGCTGGCCGTCGGCGAAGCCTCTCAGGCTCCGCTTCGTCAGCTGTTCACTGCTGACGAGGCCACTGCCGCGCAGATCCGCGAAGATTTCAGCCGGCTCGGCGAGACTGTCTCGCGGCGGGTCTGGCTGGAGTCGTTGCCCGTTGAACTGAAGCATGCGTGGGCCGATGCGCGTGCTCGTGCGACCCACGAGGATCAGCTGGAAGCAGTCGTGGCGTCGCAGCGGGACTATATCGAGGCACTCAAGGCGAGTACGAGCTGGCGAGTGACGGCACCTCTCCGCGCCGTCGGGAAGCTGCGCCCCCACCGCGACTGATCACGCATCCGTCGCCCATAGACTCGACTGCGTGACCACAGCCGCCGTCGGCGCTCCGGGTTCTCCCCGCCGCTACCTGCATTCGCTGTGGCTCCTGTCGGCGCGTGACCTCCGGGTACGCTACGCCACCAGCGCGCTCGGCTATCTCTGGTCGGTGCTGGACCCACTCGTGATGAGCCTGATCTACTGGTTCGTCTTCACACAGGTCTTTCAGCGGACCGTGGGCCAAGAGCCGTACATCGTGTTCCTGATCAGCGCCCTGCTTCCGTGGGTGTGGTTCAACGCCGCGGTGTCCGATTTCACGCGGGCCTTCAGCAAGGATGCGCGTCTGGTGCGATCCACCGCGATCCCGCGATCGATCTGGGTCAATCGCATCGTACTGAGCAAAGGGATCGAGTTCCTGTGCTCGCTGCCGGTTCTCGTCGTCTTCGCCATCATCGCCGGAGCACCCATTGGGTGGGGGCTCTTGTGGTTCCCGGTCGCCGTCCTGCTCCAAACGGTCCTGCTCACGGGTCTCGGCCTGCTCGTCGGCCCCCTGTGCGTCTTGTACACCGACCTGGAGCGCACGACGAAGCTGATCCTGCGCGCGCTGTTCTATGCCTCCCCGATCATCTACAGCGTCAGCGACCTGCCCGGTGTGTTCCAGCAGCTCGCCGCGTTCAACCCGCTGTCGGGCATCTTCACGCTCTACAGGATGGGATTCTTCCCCGAGGTCTGGGACACATTCAGCGTCGTTGTCGGGGCAGTGATGAGCCTGCTCTTCCTCGGCCTGGGCATCCTGGTGTTCGGTCGCCTCGAGCGTCCCGTGCTGAAGGAGCTGTGATGCCCGACCTCGCGATCGAAGTGCGCGATCTCGGTGTGCGGTTCCGCCGCAACCGCCGAGGGCGGCGCAGCTTCAAGGACCTCTTCTCCGACTCCTCTCGACGGTCCAAGCCCGGGGAGTTCTGGGCGTTGCGCGATGTCGCGTTCGATGTGCGCCCGGGAGAATCGATCGGCGTCGTCGGCCGCAACGGACAGGGCAAGTCGACGCTGCTCAAGCTCGTGGCCGGTGTGCTCCTGCCGGACGAGGGGACTGTCACCGTCCACGGCGGGGTCGCGCCCCTGATCGAGATCACCGGCGGATTCGTCGGAGACCTCACAGTTCGCGAGAATGTCCGCCTCACTGCGGGTCTGCACGGGATGTCCCGCGCAGAGGTCTCTCGCCGGTTCGACGGCATCATCGACTTCGCCGAGCTGCACGACTCCATCGACACGCCTTACAAGCACCTTTCCAACGGCATGAAGGTGCGCCTCGCATTTTCGGTCGTCTCCCAACTCGAGGAACCCATCCTGCTCGTGGACGAGGTTCTCGCCGTCGGCGACAAGGCGTTCCGTGAGAAGTGCTACGCCCGCATCGACGAGTTGCTCGCTGATGGGCGGACCCTCTTCTTCGTCAGCCACAACGAGAAGGATCTGCGCCGCTTCTGCACCCGCGGGCTCTACCTCGACAAGGGCATGCTCGCAATGGATGCTCCGATCGCCGAAGTGCTCGATCGGTACAAC
>Ga0190271_10001899_pt1 | contig 12290 bp, 10 predicted proteins | sample Popmic356T_FD_133747 | JGI IMG/M metagenome (GOLD analysis project Ga0190271, IMG submission 133747) | Populus adjacent soil microbial communities from riparian zone of Weber River, Utah, USA - 356 T | ecosystem: Environmental > Terrestrial > Soil > Riparian zone | place: USA: Utah | collected...
GCCGGGGGCGCCTCTTCACGCCGAAGCTCCTCCGAGAGCTGCGCGATCACCGCATCGAGCTCGGGGGACTCGGGCTGCCAGTCCGCGACGAGCTCGTGCAGGCGGCGCTCGCGGGCGACCAGCAGGTCATTGCGAACAGCGGCGCCACTCTCCGTGAGCTGTAGCGAGCTGTCGTCGATCGGCCTGGCGAGCCCGCGTTGCTCGAGCCGGGCCAGACCGGCGGCGAGCTGCTCGCGGTCGCCGGCGTTGCCCGTCTCGGCGGTGGCGCGCGCCAGCGCGCCGTTCTCCACCCGCCCGAGCAGCCACGCCTCGGGAGGCGTCACGTCCACGTGCGCGTCCTCGATCACGGCCGCGATGAAGCGGCGCGTGCGCGCGCGCCCGACCAGGCGGCTCAGCTTGCGGATCAGCTCGCGCAGAGAGTCGGCGTCGCAGGGTGCGGCGAAGGCCTCGCCCAGATCGGCGTCCTCGATGGTCACGCGCAGCGGCCGCTCCTCGAGGAGCCACGAGAGCACGAATGCCGCCGCCACGACCGCCGCCGCGATCAGGAACACGAGCGAGAGCGAATCGGTGAACGATGCGATGTAGCCGTCGCGCACGGCGGCCGGCAGGGCCTGCAGCTGCGCGGGATTGATCTGGCCGGAGCTGAGGCCCTCGGCGCTCGGCGACGACGGCAGTGCCGCGGCGAGCTCGTTGGCGAGCCGGTTGGAGAAGATCGCGCCCAGGATCGCGGTGCCGAGCGACCCGCCGATCGAGCGGAACAGCGTGGCGGCCGAGGTGGCCACGCCGAGCTGGGCGTACGGCACGGCGTTCTGCACCGCCAGCACCAGCACCTGCATGACGAGCCCCAGGCCGAAGCCGAGGATCAGCATGAACAGGCCGGCCTCCACGGTGCCCGTGTCCCGCTCGAGACCGGAGAGCAGCAGCAGCCCGATCGACGCTACCGCCGTGCCGATGATCGGAAAGTGCTTGTAGCGCCCGGTCCGCGTGATCAGCTGACCGGAGCCGATCGAGGCGGTCAGCACGCCCACCATCAGCGGGATCAGCTGCAGGCCCGACTCGGTCGGGCTGAGACCGCGAACGACCTGCTGGAACAGCGGCAGGTAGGTGAGCGCGCCGAACAGCGCGAAGCCGACCACGAAGCCCATCGCGCTCGTGACGAGGAAGACCCGATTCGAGAAGAGGGCCGGCGGCAGGATCGGCTCCGGGACGGTCCGCTCGACGATCACGAATCCGGCCAGAGCGAGCGCGGAGAGGACGCCAAGGCCGACGATGAAGGCGGCGCCCCAGTCGTAGCTCGTGCCGCCGAGCGTCGTCAGCAGGACGAGCGATGCGAGCGACATGCCGAGCAGCACGGTCCCGAGGTAGTCGATCCGGTGCTGGCGCCGCTCGGTCACCGACGGCAGCGCTATCGCGAGCACCACGAGCGCCGCCAGCCCGAGCGGGATGTTGATGTAGAAGATCCAGCGCCAGCTCGCATGGCTTGTGAAGAAGCCGCCGATCAGCGGGCCGGCGACGCTCGCCACGCCGAAGACGGCACCGAACAGCCCCAGGTAGCGCCCGCGCTCGCGCGGCGACACGACGTCGCCGATCGTCGCCTGCGCACTCACCAGCAGGCCACCGCCGCCGAGCCCCTGGATCGCCCGGAACGCGATCAGCTCGGTCATGCCCTGCGCGAGGCCGCAGAGGGCCGAGCCGATCAGGAAGAGCACGAGCGCGCCCTGCAGCACGACCTTGCGCCCATAGAGGTCGCCGAGCTTCCCGTACAGCGGCGTCACGATCGTGATCGCCAGCAGGTAGGACGTCACGACCCACGAGATGTGATTGAGCCCGCCGAGGTCGCCGACGATGGTGGGGAGCGCGGTCGAGACGATCGTCTGGTCGAGCGCCGCGAGCAGCATCGTGAGCATGAGCGCGGCGATCACGACGAGCACGCGCCGCCGCTGCGGCACGTCCGTAGACGCGGCCCGGGTGGCCTCCATGATCGTCGGCAGGCTACTGCCGGTTCGGCGCGCCGACCCGGATCGGGGACCGCGCATGTAGCCTGGCCGCAGGTCGCCACCGATGAGTTTCCGCGGACGCCTCTGGCTGTTCTTCGCCTTGATCGTGATCGTGCCGATGATCGCGCTGGCGATCGTGCTGTTCTCGCTGACCGCGAACAGCGAGACCGGCAAGGCCGATGCCGCCATTGCGCAGGCCGTGCGCACCGGTTTCGTCGTCCACAACGCCGAGACGCGGCGCGTCCGCGACGAGGCCCGCGGCGTCGCGGCCGACCCGGTGCTGCGACGCGCGCTCGTCGAGAACCGCATTGCCGACGCCCGCACGCGTATCGCCGAGCTCCTCGGCGGGGACGTCGAGGCGATCGAGATCCGCTCACCGGCCGGCCGGTTGCTCGGGCGAGCGGGACCCGCGAGCGCCGTGGCGCCCCAGGGCGTGACGATCGAGCGGGAGGACGGCGAGCCGGTGGCGACCCTGCGCGTATTCGGCACGCAGGCGTCGGAGCTGAACGACCGCATCAGCTCGCTCTCCGGTCTCGAAGGGACGATCTTCCGCCGCGGCCGCACGCTCGACACCACGGTCAGCAGTTCCCCCGCGCGCTCCACCCTCGGCACGCTCGGCGAGCCGGCTGCGGTGGAATCCGACAACGGCACCGAGTACCGGTCGCGGATCGAGCGGATCGAGGAGCCCGGCGGTCCGCCGATCGAGCTGGCCGTGCTACAGCCGGCCGACGCGCTCAGCGACCGCATCAGGCGCAACCGGATCATCATCGGCGCGCTGCTCGTCGGGTTCCTCGCGCTGGCCCTTGCTTCGGCGTGGCTGATCGGCAAGTCACTGACCGACGAGATCGACGGGTTCCTTGCCGCGGCCAAGCGGCTCGCGCGCGGTGATTTCAGGCAACCCGTGCCGACCACCGGCAACGACGAGTTCGCGCAGCTGGGCCACGAGTTCAACAGCATGTCCGAGCAGCTCGCGGGCAAGATGGAGGAGGTCGAGCGAAAGCGCGGCGAGCTCGAGGAGACGATCCGGCGGGTCGGCGAGGCGCTCGCGACGGGGCTCGATCGCCAGGGCGTGATGGAGCTCGCCGTCAAGCAGGCGGTCGATGCCTGCGAGGCCGAGGCGGGGCGCGCGTTGACGCTCGACACGGCCGTCTTCAACGGCTACGAGGCCGGCGCCGAGCGCGCCGACCTCGAGGAGGCCCTCGAGGCCGCGGAGCGCGCGGCGTTCGCGATCAGCCCGGAGGTCGGCGCAGAGCTGCTCGACGCCCTCGACGGCGAGTCCACCGCGCCCACGCCCGAGCGCCGCCGGGCGGTGGCGAGCGAGGCGCGCGACAGCCACGCGCTGACCGTCGTGCTGCGGCACGTGGTCGGCCCTCCGGAGTACCTCGGAGCGCTCTCGATCGCCCGCCGCGGGCGGCCCTTCGACCGCGTCGAGGCCGAGTTGCTCGAGTACCTGGCCGGCCAGGCGGTGGTGTCGATCGAGAACGCGAACCTCCACGAGACCGTCGAGCGCCAGGCGGTGACCGACGAGCTCACCGGGCTCGCGAACGTGCGGGCCTTTTGGACGATCCTCGAGCGCGAGCTCGAGCGCAGCCGGCGCTTTGGCAGCCCACTCGGGCTGGTGATGCTCGACATCGACGACTTCAAGCAGGTCAACGATCGCCACGGCCATCAGCAGGGCGACGAGGTCCTCGCTCAGGTGGCGGAGGTGCTGCGCAGGCTCTCGCGCGACATCGACGCCCCTGCGCGCTACGGGGGCGAGGAGCTGGCGGTGATCCTTCCGGAGACCGACGTCGACGGCGCGGTCCTGCTGGCCGAGCGCATGCGCGAGGCGGTCGAGAGCCTGCAGGTGCCGGGGGCGCGCGGCAGCGGCTCCCTGCAGGTCACGGCGAGCTTCGGAGTTGCCGCGGCGCCCGATGGCGCGCTTCCGAGCGAGGCGCTGGTGGCGGCTGCCGACGCCGCGCTCTACCGCGCCAAGCGAGCCGGCAAGAACCGCGTCGAGGCGGCGCTGCCCGCCGGAGAGCCGGCCGGGTTGGCCGAGCCGGAGCCGTCCACGCGGCCTCGGTAAGGTTCCGCCCCGATGGGCCTACTCGATGATGCGATCAAGGAGCATCTCGAGCTGAAGCGCAAGCACGGAGCGCCCGAGGAGGAGGTCCAGCGCCAGCAGGATGAGGCGCTAGGCCCCGTCCGGCGCGAGGCCGCGCCGCAGCCCGAGAGCGTGGAAGCAGCGGAAACGGCAGTCACCGACGGCGACGCGGTGGCGCCCGAGCTCGGCGCCGACGAGGCGGTCGAGGCCGGAGCGGTCGCGGAGGGCTCCGAGCCGGGCGATGGGGATCAGCTCTTCGACGGCGAAGCGCTGGCGGCCGACCGGCCCGCTCCCGTCGACGAGGTGGCTCCGCCAGAGGAGCCCGTGCAGGACGCGGCACCGGTGGAAGATGCGCCGCCGCTGGAAGAGGCGCCCGTGGCCGAGGAGGCTCCCGTGCCCGAGCAGCCCGCGGCGCCGGAGCCCGAGGAGCCGCTGCTCGACGCCGATCCCGAGGCCCCCGAGCCGGCCGCCGGCCACGGCGACACGCCGCCGCGCGGGCTCGAGCCGGTGGAGGAGCCGGCGAGCAGCCCGGATCCCGGCGCCACCATCGAGTACGACCCGTTCGCGGACGAGGAGCCCGAGCAGGAGGAGCGCACGGCGTCCGGCGACGAGGAGGACAAGGGCGACGAGGGCGACGTCCTCGAGGACACGCCCGACTTCCTGCAGGAGACGCCGGAGCACGACCGGCTCTGGTTCGAGCAGAAGCCGCCGCGCGACTTCGACTTCGAGTAGGGGGAGTTGCGGCGGGGGTCACCCGCCCCGGCGACCCCCGCCTGATGCAACTCAGCGGCGTCCCGTGCCGCTAACACGACGGAACCCTCCATGCCGTCGTAACCCGTTTTTCGGCTGCAGCACCGCGTTTTGTGAAGGATCGCGCTCCGGGCTCGACACATACACGGCGCCCCACCGGCCCTACAATCGACCCGCGGGGCCATAGCTCAGCTGGAAGAGCACCTGCTTTGCAAGCAGGAGGTCGCCGGTTCGAGCCCGGCTGGCTCCACCTCTCCTCAGGCCTCAGTCAGATACCGGTCGCTCACGGGTTGGCGCCGGTCTGACTCGCCCAGGAAGCACTCCGAGATCTCGGCGCGGTAGAGGCGCAGCTCGGCGCCACCGGTGACGTCCTCGAGGCTCCACGCCGAGGCTCCGTCCGCGAGCGACTCCCGCGAGAACACGTTGATGCCCTGCTCGAGCTCCATGCCGGCGAGCTCCTTCGCCGAGCCCGACATGTAGACCGCCACCCCGGTTCCGATCGCCACGGTCGAGTCGAAGATCACCGCGCTGATCTCCGGGCGCTCGGCCAGGTTGAGCGAGTGCCGGGCGCCGGGGCGCGAGGCCCACAGGAACGCGCCGTACCCGTCCTTCGCGTACCAGACCGGTGAGACCCAGGACCGGCCGCTCGCGTCAGCCGTGCCGAGCGTCACGTAGCGGTTGGCGTCGACGATGCGACGGGCGGCAACGTCGATGTCGTCGGTCATGACGATGGACATGCCCACTATCGCCCGGCGATACGCTGCCGCGGATGGCTAAGACGGAGACGGCCCCGCTCACGTTGTCCAAGAAGGAGTACGAGCGCGAGCTGGTGCGCCTCCAGGAGGAGCTGGTCCGGCTGCAGGAGTGGATCGTGCGGGCCGGGCTGAAGGTCGTGGTCCTGTTCGAGGGGCGTGACACGGCCGGCAAGGGCGGCGCCATCAAGCGCATCACCGAGCGGACCAGCCCGCGCGTGATCCGCACCGTGGCGCTCGGCACTCCGACTGAGCGCGAGCGGACGCAGTGGTACTTCCAGCGCTACGTAGCGCACCTGCCCGCGGGCGGTGAGATGGTCCTGTTCGACCGCAGCTGGTACAACCGCGCGGGCGTCGAGCGGGTCATGGGCTTCTGCACGGACGAGGAGTACCAGGAGTTCATGCGCAGCTGCCCGCGCTTCGAGCGCATGCTCCAGCGCTCCGGGATCATCCTCATCAAGTACTGGCTGTCCGTCTCAGACGAGGAGCAGGAGCGGCGCTTCAAGGCCCGCCTCAAGAACCCGTCCAAGCAGTGGAAGCTGAGCCCGATGGACCTGGAGGCGCGGGCGCGCTGGGTCGACTACGCCGAGGCGAAGGACGACATGTTCGCCTATACCGACACCAAGGACTCACCCTGGTTCGTCGTTGAGGCGGACGACAAGCGGACCGCCCGCCTGAACCTGATCAGCCACCTGCTCGAGCAGATTCCCTACGAGGACGTCCGTCCCGAGAAGATCGAGCTCCCGCCGCGCCAGGAACGCGCCTACGTGCGGCCGCCGCAAGATAGTCAGACCTTCGTGCCGCTCCGCTACGTAGTCGAATAGCGCGCAGCGGCCGCACGGGCTCGGTTGCCGTCTGGGGAAGCCAGGCGCCGCAGGCGGTGCAGCTGCCTCCGCCGGGCACCCGCGCCGCGCTCCAGAGGCGCGTCTCGCACTCGTGGCAGATCCAGGTGAGCATCACCCCTTTCTGCGGGCGCGGCGCAGAAGCGGATCAGCGATCCGCCCTGGCGAGACGGGACCGGCGCGCGAGCGAGCTCGCCCGCGCGCCGGTCGCCCGCCTCACTTCCTCAGGCCGTCCGCGGGCGTCGCGGCCCGCGCGCGGAGCCGGCGATCAGCAGACCGCGGCCGGCGAGGAGGAACAGCAACCCCGCCAGGGCGATCGCGAGTGTGGCCAGGCCGGTGAACGGGAGCCCGCCATCGAGCTCCGCCGTCCGGGCAGCCACACCCCGCACCGCCGCGATCGGGTCGACGCCCGTGTCGTCGGTCAGGACGTCCACGGCCGGTGTCGTCGATCCGGGCCGGATCCCACCGCCGGACCTCTCGCCACCGGCGGAGCTGGTTGGCGTGCTGCCGCCGCCGTCGATCGGCGTCGCCGGGGTCGTCCCGCCGCCCGCTGCCGGGCTCTCGCCTGGCTCATCGCTGTCACTCGCGACGGCCACCGGCGCGTCCACCTGAACGGTGCCCAGCTGGATCCCGCCGATCGTGTCGGTGATCGTCTGACCACCGGCAGCGGGTGCGCCCCCTGGCCCAGCGTCGTCGCTCGCCGCGACGTCATAGCCGTCGCTGAGCACTCGGATCGGGGCCCACAGCTGGACCCAGGGGATCTGCACGGCGACGATCGAGCGGCTGATCGACTGCGCTGCGGCCGCACTGGTGCCGCCACCGCCCTGACGGGCGTTGTCGCCGTCGCTGAGGACGCGCACGGGCGCATGGGCCCCTACGTGACCGACCTGCGCGGCGCCGATCGAGCGGGTCGCGGACTGCGCTCCCCCGGCACCCGTGCCGGGCTGAGCCGGGCCGGGGTTGTCGCCGTCGCTCAGGACGCGCACGGGCGCGTCGACCTGCGCCTGTCCGACCTGCGCGGCGCCGATCGAGCGGGTCGCGGACTGCGCTCCCCCGGCGCCCGTGCCGGGCTGAGCCGGGCCGGCGTTGTCGCCGTCGCTCAGGACGCGCACGGGCGCGTTCACCTGCACGGGGCCGCTCTGGACGACCCCGACCGAGCGCGACGCCGCCTGCGCGCCCGCCGCCACGGGGGTCGCGGGCCCTTGGTCATCGCCATCGCTCAACACCCTCAGCGGGGCGCCCACCTGGACTGCGGTTGCCTGCACGGCAGCGACCGATTCCTGCACCAGCTGAGGTGCGGCCGCCGCACTGCCGGCTGGGAACGCCAACGCGATCACGGCGGCTCCCAGCGCCATTGCACTGCGATTCATCGTCTGTCTCCTTTGTAGTTGCTCAAGCGCGACCAGGCCTAGGCCGGTCGCGAAACGACCCCGGGCGGCGCTAGCCGGGGCGCTCGAGCGCGGAGACGAGGAGGGCCGGCCGCATGTCGGCCGGCAGGGATAGAAGATTGCGGACGACTCGCGGGGCCGTCAGGCAGAACGCGCCGGCGAGCAGAGCCAGGCCGCCGAGACCGAGACCGGTCGATGGCGCCGAAGCAGAGCCGCCGCCGAGCGCCGGAACGTCATGCGCTGGAGCGCTCGACCCGGCCTTGGGCCTGCCTTCGCCCGCCTGTGCGCGCTCACCCGGCGAGACCGGCTTCGCCAGCGGCGGCTGGGCCGGCGCGGTGCGCTCGCCGCGGTCGGCGACCGGGCCGGTACGCACTTCCGCGGGCCGATGGCCGGCGGATTGCCCGGGCGCTTGCCTCGGGGCGGCGGGAGCGGCGTTGTCGCGGCGCGCCGCAGGTTGCGGATCGGCACTGGGACCAGGAGCGGGTGGCGTCGCCGGGTGCGCGGCTGGAGGCGCTGCCACATTGGCCTCGTCGGCGCCACCGGACGTGAGCGCGTGTACCGCGCCGGTCGTCTTCTCCACCACGGCCGGTGCCGTCGGCGTGCTCTCCTCGACGGCGGACGTGACGTGTCGCGTCAGCTCGGTCGTGGTCTCCTGGACCGCGGTCGCGACCGGCTCCGCCACGGGCGCTGCGCTTCCCACCGCCGTCGTGACCTTGCCGGCTACGCCCGAGATGGTTCCGACGGTCTGCTCAACCGTCGACGTGACCTTGGCCACCGGCTCCTCCGGCAGGGCCGCGTGGGCGCTCGGCGACAGGACCAGTGCCGCGACCGTCACTGACAGCGTCGTCATTCGAAGTCGCCGAAGTGAGCGCGTCTCCACGGGGCGGAGTGTTCCCCCCTTTGTGGGATCAGTCACAGCCCGCACGGGCTTTGCTCAGCTGCGTACGCAGAAACGGTGTGAAACCGGCTTGCGTACCAGGCGGAAAGTCGTACGTTCGTCCAGTCGCGAGGGCCGGATCAGCGCGCGGCCGCGAACGCCGCGTCCAGCAGCTTGGGCGCCTGCACCGCGGGGTCGCGTGAGTTCAACAGCACGACTGCGAGCGTTCGCCCGCCGCGCCGGACGACCCCGACGAAGCAGCGGCCGGCGGCGTCGGTGTAGCCCGTCTTGAGGCCGATCGCACCGGGATATCCGAGCCGCATCAGCGGGTTGTGGCCCGACAGGTAGAGCTTGCCGCCCTTGATCGGGAAGCGCAGCTCCGCGTACTCGGTGCGTGCGACGCGGCGGATCCGGCCGCGGCGCATGGCGAGCCTCGTGAGGACCGCGAGGTCGCGCGCACAGGAGCGGTTGCCGTCCTCGAGCCCGTGCGAGGAGGCGAACCGCGTGCAGGTGAGACCGAGCTCGGCGGCGCGCTGGTTCATCATGCGGACGAAGCGCGCCTCGCTTCCCGCCATGTGGACCGCCAGCGCGATCGCCGCGTCGTTGCCGGACACGATCAGGAGGCCGTTCAAGAGCGTCTCGAGCCGGACCTGCCGGCCCTTCGGCAGCAGCCCGACCCCGGAGCCCGAGTAGTCGAGCGCGGCCTGCGTGATCAGCACGCGCTCGTTCGGACGCGTGCGCTCGGCCACGAGCAGGGCGGTCATGATCTTGGTCAGGCTTGCGATCGGCAGCGTGCGACGCGGGTGCAGGCGCCAGAGGACATCACCGCTCCCCAGGTCGAGCACGAGGCCGGCACGCGGCGGGTGCTCGAGGAACAGGTGGAAGGCGTCGACGCCTGCGAGCGACACGTCGAGGCCGACCCGCCTGTCGGCCGCGTCCGATGCCGCTGGCTCGGGCGTCGTGCGAGCCGCCGCCTGGGCGGGGGCGGAGAGTCCCGGCGCGTGGCCGCGCACCTCCTCGTCCTGCACGAAGGTGAGCCACGCCGCCGCCACCACCGCCAGCGGTGCGAGCAGCGTCAGCAAGGCGGCGAGCCGCCTATTCATCCGGAGGCCCGGACGACAGCGCGCCGAGGATGCCGAAGCCCAACAGCGCCAGGATGATCACGGAGAGCACAACAAGCACGTCTATTCCCTCACGTACCGCCACCGAGATGGTCAGGAACGCCAGCAGGCAGATGATTGCGAGGCTGGCGGCCAGCACGAAGTTGCGCGCCATCAATACACGGGGATGCGGCCTTCGGACTCGTAGTCCTTATGGACGTTGTTGGCGAACAGCTTGATCGCGAGCAGGCCGAAGAGGAAACCGCCCAGGTGCGCGAAGTAGGCAACGCCGCCGCCCGGCTCACCCCCCACCGGCTGGGCGATGTCGTTGATCCCGTAGAGGAGCTGCAACGCGAACCAGAAGCCGAGCACGAGCAGGGCCGGCAGCTCGATCACCGTGAAGAAGATGATGATGAAGATGAGCGTGACCACACGCGCGCGTGGATACAGGAGCGCATAGCCGCCCAGCACCGCGGCTATCGCCCCGCTCGCGCCGACCGTCGGGATGGTCGCGTCCGGATCCGTGAGTATCTGCCCGCCCAGCGCCGCCACCCCGCCGAGCAGGTAGAAGGCGACAAAGCGGCTGCGCCCCATCGAGTCCTCGATGTTGTTGCCGAAGATCCAGAGGAACAGCATGTTCCCGGCCAGGTGCAAGAAGCTGCCGTGCATGAACATCGACGTGAAGATCGTGACCCACCAGGGAGCCTGGTCAGGCGCCGTGCCCGACACGCCCGGCTGGCCCTCGCACACGATCTGGGTGCCGGTCGCGTCGACTCCGCAGTAGTCGCCCGGGTTGGTGATCTCGTAGGGGATCGCGCCGTACTCGATCACGCGCTCCTGGCCGGTCTCGCTGATGTTCCAGAAGCTCGCCTCGAACACGACCCAGACCACCGTGCAGATCGCGATGAGCACGACCGTGACCACGGGGAAGCGCCGGGTCGGGATGTTGTCCTTGATTGGGAACACGGAGGCGGTCCGCGGCGGGGCTAGCGAACGTCGAGCGCTTCGATCGCGTTCGAGAAGGAGAAGCCCGGCTCTACTCCACCCTGGATCGCGTAGATCCGGTTGCGAAGCGACGCACCGCCGAGTCCGTGCCGCGGCGTGCGCATGGACGGCAGGCTGCGCCACCTGCGCGTGCGCGGGTTGAAGAGCTCCACGGCCGCGATAGTGGTGCCGCCCGGAGTGAGGTTCTCACCGCCGAAGACGACGATGCGGCCGTCGCGGAGCCGGGCGGAGGCGATCCCGCCGCGCGGCGTGCGCAGGTCCGGGACGTCCTCCCAGACCCGGCGGCGCGGGTTGTAGCGCTCGACCGCCGTGTAGTTCTCGGCGTCGCGTCCGGCGATCACGTAGAAGCGCCCGCCCGAGGCGATCCCCGTCGTGTGGTTGCGCGCGGGGCCGAACGGGAAGCTCGGCCCGCTCGTCCAGCGGCGACGCTTGAAGTCATAGATCTCGAGCGAGCGCAGCGAGCCGCCGTCGTTCGCCCCGCCCGCTGCATAGAGCCGGTCGCCGAGCACGGCGAGCGCGTGCGCGGCCCGCGGTGTCGGCGCGGGCGGCAGCCGGCGCCAGCGATTCCGCTCGGGGTCGTAGCGGAGCAGCGCGCCGGTCGGGACGCTCAGGTCGTTCGCGCCCGTGTAGCCGCCGTGCACGTAGAGGTCGCCCTTGTAAGTCGTGGCGGTCGCATGGTTGAGCGCGAGCGGCATCGCGGGCACGCGCGACCAGCGGTTGCGGCGAATGTCGTAGCGCTCGACGGCGGCGCTCGTCGTACCGCTCGCGCGCTCGAAGCCGCCCACCACGTAGATCGAGCGGCCGATGCGCGCGGCGGCGACCTCCGTGCGCTCGAGCGGCGCCGGCGCGAGCGCGGACCAGCGGTCGGTGGCGGCCGGCTCGGCGGCGCGGGTCGCCGCGAGCACCACGGCGCCGCCGCCAGCGGCGAGGGCCACCGCCGCGCCTGTCGCGAGGCGCGCAGCTCCTCTCACGACGAAGCGGCCTGCGCCAGTGTCTGTTCGGCGTGGTAGCTCGAGCGGACGAGCGGACCGGCGGCGACGGACTCGAAGCCCATCGCGTAGGCCTCGCGCTCGAGCTCGGCGAACTCGTCCGGGTGCCAGTAGCGCACCACCGGGAGGTGGTTGCGGGTGGGGCGCAGGTACTGGCCGACCGTCAGAACCTGCACGCCGTGCTCGCGCAGGGTCCCGAACGCGTCGAGCAGCTCCTCCTTCGACTCGCCGAGTCCGGTCATGAGGCCGGACTTCGTGACGACCTGGTCGCCGCCCATCTCCTTGGCGTTCCGCAGCACCCGGCAGGAGCGCAGGAAGCGCGAGCCGCGGCGGGCCAGCGGGTACAGGCGTGGCACCGTCTCGACGTTGTGGTTGAAGACGTCGGGCCGCTCCGCGATCACGCGCGCCAGCGGCATCTCCTCGCCGCGGAAGTCGGGGGTGAGCACCTCGACCTTGCAGCCGGGCGCCATCCGCCGGATCGAGCGAATCACGCCGACGAATGCGGAC
>Ga0190271_10001900_pt1 | contig 12289 bp, 12 predicted proteins | sample Popmic356T_FD_133747 | JGI IMG/M metagenome (GOLD analysis project Ga0190271, IMG submission 133747) | Populus adjacent soil microbial communities from riparian zone of Weber River, Utah, USA - 356 T | ecosystem: Environmental > Terrestrial > Soil > Riparian zone | place: USA: Utah | collected...
CCGCCGCCGAACGGCTCGTCGGGGCCGAGGTTGCCGAGGACGTAGTTGCCGACCGCCACGTTGGTGAAGTCGACGATCAGGTCGGCCCGCTCCGCCAGGCCCATGAGCAGCCGGTTGCCGTTGGCCGTGAGGTTCACCGGCGCGGCCAGGAAGCCGCCCTCGTTCCCGATCTGCCAGACCTCGACGCCCGGGATGTTGGCGAAGTCGAGGATCAGGAAGCGGGACTGGCAGCCGTTGAGAAAACGCAGCCGGTAGCGGCGCCGCTCGACCGTCTGGAACGGCCAGGTGTTGCCGTTCACCATGATCATGTTGCCGAAGAACTCGGGATTCCAGATCGGGGAGAACTCCCCATTCGGGATGTAGTCGCGCACGATCTCGTCGAAGAACACTCGCGTGTCGGGGTAGAACAGCGAGCCGTCGGTGTTGAACGAGCGGTCCTGGACCGCGATCGGGATCTCGTAGTAGGTCTTGTTGGGCGGGAACTGATCGCCCTCGTTGGGCGCTGGGCCGGGCAGCACCGCGGTCAGGCCGGTGCGGCTGTCCAGCACCGCCTTGTCCCCTTCCGGGCCGCCACGGACCAGGAAGAAGCCCGCTGGGCCCGCGTACACGTTCAGCCGCGTCATGCCCAGGACGTGGTCGTGGTACCACAGCGTCGACTCGCGCTGGTTGTTCGGATACTGGAAGGTGGCGAAGCCTGGGCCCCAGGCCACGCCGAAGTTCGCGGCCGCCTTGCCCGCGAAGAAGTCGTACCAGGTGCCCTCGCTGGCGTAGCCCGCGGGAATGTTGTCCGCATCCGGGAGGTACCAGGCCTCGGCGTACCCGTCGCTCTCGTCGCCCACGCCGCTCGCGCCGTGGAGGTGCGTCACGAGAGGCACTGGACCCGTGTACGCGTCTGGAGTCGCGGTGAACGTCGGCCGTGAGTCGCGAGGCCCGCTCCCATACGCCGGGTCGCTTCCCTGCGGCGGGTTCGCCCAGTGCAGGGTGGGATCCACGGGAAGGAGGTGCGGCAGGTAGTTCCCGTTCGCGTCCACGAGCTCGTTGATCCACTTGATGCGCACCGGCCGGTTCCACTTCGACTCGATCGTCAGCGACGGCGCGTTGTGGATCAGGAGTCCCTTCTTGTTCGCCGACTTGATGGCCCCGTATCCCCACACGGTCGTGGGGGGCATGCCCGCCGGCAGGATCTGCTGAGAGAACTGCCGCACGGAGATCTCGTAGTAGTCGGCGGGCTTGCCGCCGGGCATTGTGAGCGTGGCCGCCCGCGGCATGGCCGGCGGGATGAGCAGGGGCGTGACGTACTTGGTCACCTCGGCCGGATCGAGCGTGCCGCCGGGAATCTGGCCGAGCGCGACCGGCGCGCTCATCCCGGGTAGGCGTCCGAACAGGTAGAATCCGGCGCCCGCGCCGCCCACCCAGGCCACGAACGCGCGCCGGGAGACCCTCGGTGTGGTCTCCATCAGCGAATCCCTCCTCTGTGTTCGCATTCCTCGGCGACGAGTCCACTGCCGTCGCCGTGATCTCGAGCCGCCGGAATGCCGGAAGCGCTCTCCGCAGGCCAGACGGACAGGGGACGTGCGGGGATAGCCTCGACATGACCGCCAGGCCTTGAACCCCGCACGCCGCCGCACCCTCTTTGCCGCATCATTCCTCGACGCGATTAGATAGAAATGTCATACCTCTGTCAAGCTATGTCACGGCGGTGTAACAGAGCTGTACAGCGAGGAGCGGGCGCGAATGGCCACGACTAGACGGGCCTCCCCACGGCGAGACGCGATCCTCGAGGCCGCGGCGGGTGTTCTGGCCCGGAGCGACGGTGCCTCGATGGGAGACGTCGCCGCCGCGGCGGAGATCTCGCGCGGGACGCTCTACCGCTACTTCCCGAACCGGGAGTCGCTGCTCCTCGCCCTCGAAGCCGCCGCGGACGAGGAAGCGCGCGTCCGGCTCGCCGAGGCGGGCCTCGACCGCGTTCCCGTCGACGAGGGGCTCGCCCGCGCCACGAGGGCGCTCGTGGCGGTCGGAGAGCATTTCATCGTCCTCCTTCGCGAGCGGCGCCCGCCCGAGCCGAGCTTCGCCTCTCCCCTCATCTCCCTGCTCAGTCGCGGCGCGAAGACCGGCGAGCTTCGCTCGGACGTCCCGGCGACCGTCCTCGCCGAGACCCTGCTCGTCATCGTTGCGGTGTGCATCCGCTCGGCGGGGGATGGCGTTCACTCGGAGGACATCAGCGCGACCGCACTTCGGCTGTTTCTGGACGGTGCGCGACAGTAGACTCGGAGTTGTGGGTGAGGTCGTAGCGAAGGAGCTCTGGGGCGGGGAGACCCGCAAGGCCGTGGAGAACTTCCCGGTCTCAGGCGAGCCGATCCCGGTGCCGGTCGCACGCTGGCTCGGCCGCGTCAAGGCGGCCGCTGCGCGGGCGAACGCGGAGCTCGGCCTGCTCGATGCCGACAAGGCCGAGCGGATCGCGGCGGCCGCCGACCGCGTCGCCGCGGGAGACTTCGACGACCAGTTCCCGATCGACGTCTTTCAGACGGGCTCGGGCACGTCCTCGAACATGAACGCGAACGAGGTGATCGCCGCGCTCGCCGGCGAGGACGTTCACGCGAACGACGACGTCAACATGGGCCAGTCGTCCAACGACGTCTTCCCGTCAGCGGTCCACCTTGCCGCGCTCGATCGGCTGGTCAACGACCTGGTCCCGAGCCTGACGACGCTCGCCGAGTCGCTCGAGCGCAAGGCGGAGGAGTTCGCCCACCTGGTGAAGTCGGGCCGCACGCACCTGATGGACGCCGTCCCGGTGACCCTCGGCCAGGAGTTCGGCGGCTATGCCGCCCAGGTGCGGCAGGGGATCGCCCGCGTCGAGTCCACCCTCGAGCGCGTCGGCCAGATCCCGCTCGGCGGCACGGCGACCGGAACCGGCCTGAACACGCACCCGGAGTTCGCCGAGCGCGTGCGGAGGAAGCTCTCGGCCGACACCGGTCTGACCATCCTTCCTCCCGCCGATCCGTTCGAGGCGCAGGCAGCACGCGACGCCCTCGTCGAGGCGTCGGGACAGCTCAAGGTCGTCGCCGTCTCGCTGACGAAGATCGCCAACGACATTCGCTGGATGGGCTCCGGCCCGCGCGCAGGGCTCGCCGAGATCGCCCTCCCCGAGCTCCAGAAGGGCAGCTCGATCATGCCGGGCAAGGTCAACCCGGTCATCCCCGAGGTCGTCACCCAGGTGTCCGCGCAGGTGATCGGAAACGACGCCGCGATCACGGTCGGCGGCCTCCAGGGGCACTTCGAGCTCAATGTCTTCGTCCCGCTGATGGCCCGCAACCTGCTCGGGTCGATCGGGCTGCTCGCCGCGGCCTCGCGGCTCTTCGCGGAGAAGTGCGTCGACGGGATCGAGCCGAACCGCGAGACCCTGGAGCGCTATGCCGAGCTGACGCTCTCCGCTGCGACCGCGCTCAACCCGTACATCGGGTACGACCGGGCCTGCGAGATCGTGAAGGAGGCCGCCTCGTCCGGCCGCTCGCTCCGCGAGGTCTGTCGCGACGCCGGGATCGACGAGGAGACGGTCGAGGCTGCGCTCGACTACCGCAAGATGGCGCGCCCCCACGGGTCTTGACAGCTCCATCTTGGTGTCATTGACTTTCTGATCCCAGCGCGCACCGGGACGCCGCGAGGGGAGATCTTGTACGAGGCGTCGGGGCTCGCCCCTCGCGACCTCCCGGTCGACGTTGGGGGGAGAGCCGCGGGAGTGGAGCCGTCGTCAGGGCGGCTCCCTCCGTTTAGAAGGTCAGTAGGCGACGGCGCCGCGGCCGGTCTCGGCTGCGTGGCGCTGCTCGTCGGCGCGGTATGACGAGCGGACGAGCGGGCCCGAGAAGACGGAGCCGAAGCCCATGGCCTCGCCCTGCTCCCGGAACCAGCGGAACTCGTCGGGGTGCACCCAGCGGTCGATCGGCGCGTGGCGCGACGACGGCTGCAGGTACTGGCCGATCGTGACCACGTCGACGCCGTTGTCGCGCAGGTCGGCCATTGTCTCGACGATCTCGTTGTTCGTCTCGCCGAGGCCGACGATGATTCCGGACTTCGTCAGCACGGGGTAGGCGGCGAGCTCCTTTGCGCGGCGGAGCAGCCAGAGCGCCTTGTCATAGGAGGCCTTCGCGCCGCGCATCTTCCTGTGCAGCCGGCGCACCGTCTCGATGTTGTGGTTGAAGACCTCGGGCCGGGCGGCCAGGACGGTGGCCAGCGCGTCCTCCTCCACCCCGAGGAAGTCGGGCGTCAAGACCTCAACGGACGCATCGGGCAGCTTCGTCTTCAACGCCCGGATCGTCGCCGCATAGTGGGCGGCGCCGCGGTCGGGGACGTCGTCGCGGTCGACCGAGGTGACGACGACGTGCTTCAGGCCCATCTGCGCCGCGGCCTGGGCGAGCCGGAGCGGCTCGAGCGGGTCGGGCGGCGAGCCGGGCCTGCCGGAGTGGACGTAGCAGTACCGGCACGCCCGGGTGCACGTGTCCCCGAGGATCTGGAAGGTGGCGGTGCCGCGGCCCCAGCACTCGCCGATGTTCGGGCAGCGGGCCTCTTCGCAGATCGTGTTCAGGCGCTGGCCGTGCAGGAGCGAGCGCACCTCGAAGTAGCGCGAGTCCGCGCTCGGCGCGCGCACCTTCATCCACTCGGGGCGGCGCGGCCGCTCAGCTACCGGCAGTGACCTGTTCAACTCCGACTGCCTCCCCGGATCGCGTCGACGAATGCATGGGCTTCGCCGAGATCTTCTCATGCACGGGCTGGGGCCAGAGCCCGGCGCCGTCCTCGGCCGGGAGCTCCTCGAAGGCCAGGCCGAAGACCTCCTCCAGCGCCGTCGCCGCCAGCGGGCGGACTTCGTCGACCGTCAGCGGACGGTCGAGCTCCCGCGCAAGCGTCGTGAACGCTGCGTCCTCGAGCCCGCAGGCTGTGATCCAGTCCGTGAACGGCGCCGGGTCGAGGTCGACGTTGAGCGCGTAGCCGTGCGTCGTCACCCAGCGGGCGATGTGCACGCCGATCGAGGCGAGCTTGCGCGGCGGCGACTCGAGCCAGACGCCGGTCAGGCCCTCGATGCGGGTGGCCTCGACGCCGAGCGCGGCTCCGGTGCGAATCACCGCCTCCTCAAGGTCGCGGACGTAGCGCTTCACGTCGCGCCCGTGGCGGTTGAGGTCGAGGATCGGGTAGCAGACGAGCTGCCCGGGCCCGTGGAAGGTGGACTTCCCGCCTCGGTCGGTCTCGACGACGTCGACCTCCGCGGCCGCGGGCACGTGGACCTCGGCGCCCTCGTCCGTGCGGCGGCCGAGCGTGATCACAGGCGGATGCTCCAGCAGGACGACCGTGTCCGGGATCGCGCCCTGCGAGACCGCGGCCGCGAGTGCCCGCTGCAGCTCCCAAGCCTCCCTGTAGGGCACCCGTCCCAGGTTCAGCAGGTACGCGCCGCGCTTCACGCCGTAAGCGTAGTCGGCACACCGCTGTCCGCGGCGGGCACGGCCCAGTGCCTGGCACCGGGCCGTGGCCAGAAGCGACTCGACCCCGCCCCGTGCCGGTGAGCGCCGGCGCCGTGCCGTGCGCGGAGTGGAGCGGAAGGCTCGACCTGGCCCGGCCGCGGCGGACATGGCCAAGTGCCTGGCACCGCACCGTCCCCTGCGAACACGCCCCGGGCGCGGCCGGAAAGGTCTAGTAGTCCGACTCGCCCCAGGTCTGGAGCCGCTCGCGCAGGTCGCGGAGGAAGCGGCCCGCCAGCGCGCCGTCGACCAGGCGGTGGTCGTAAGTGAGGGTGACGTTCATGATCGACCGGATGGCGATGACGTCGTCGCCCAGCTCGTCCTGGACGACCCACGGGCGCTTGACGACCGCGTAGGTGCCGAGGATCCCTGCCTGCGGCTGGCTGATCACCGGCGTCCCGTGGAACGTGCCGTACCCGCCTGGGTTCGTGATCGTGAAGGTGCCGCCCTGGACGTCCTCGGGGAGGAGCTTCTTATCGCGGGCGCGGGCGGCGATGTCGGCGATCGCCTTGGCCATGCCGAGCAGGTTCAGCGTCTCGGCGTTCCTGATGACCGGGACGATCAGGCCCTTGCCGTCCGCAAGCTCCACCGCGAAGCCGAGGTTGACGTAGCTGCGGGTCACGATCGAATCGCCGCGCAGCTCGCCGTTGATCCAGGGGTAGTCCCTCAGCGTGTCGACCGCGGCCCGCGCGACGAAGGCGAGGTAGGTGGGGTTGACGCCATAGGCCGCCTGCCACTCCTTCTTCAGGTTCTGCCGGAGCGCGGCGACCTTCGACATGTCGACCTCGATCGCGCTGGTCACGTGCGCGGACGTGTCGAGCGAGCGGCGCATGTGCTCGGCGATGCCGCGGCGCATTGCGGACATGGCCTCGACCGACTCGCCGGCCTGGGCCTCGGCCGGCGCGGGTGCGGGAGTGGGCGCGGGTGCAGCTGCGGGCGCCTCGGCCGGAGCGGCCGGAGCGGGAGCGGCCGGAGCGGGGGGAGCAGCAGCCGGAGCCGCCGCGCCGGACTCGATGAAGCCGAGGATGTCCTTCTTGGTCACGCGCCCGCCGCGGCCCGTACCGGGAACCTGCGCGACGTCGACGCCATGCTCTGCCGCGATGCGCGCGACGACGGGAGAGACAAAACGCGCACCGTTCTCCTGGCCGTCGGGCGCCGGAGTCGCCACGGCCGGCGCCGCCGGCGTCTCGACCGGAGCCGACGCTGTCGGCGTCTCGCCCTCGGCGCCCGAGGCCGCGGCGCTCTCCGCGGCGGCCTCCTGGGTCGCAGGCTCGGGGACCTCCTCGGCCGCGGCCGGCGCCTCGGCTGGAGCCGCCGCCGAAGCCGCCGCGCCCTCGGGCGCGATCACGGCCAGCTTCGTGCCCACCTCGACGGTCTCGCCTTCCTGGACCAGGATCTGCTGGACGATCCCGGAGGCGGGACTCGGGACCTCGGTGTCCACCTTGTCGGTGGAGATCTCGAGCAGCGTCTCGTCGGCCTCGATCGCCTCGCCTTCGGCCTTGGCCCACTTCGTGATCGTGCCCTCCGAGACGGAGACGCCCATCTGGGGCATGACGACGTCAACGACGGTGCCCGTTGCCATCAGTAGGCGGCCAGCTCGCGGAGCCCGGCGACGACGTCGTCGACCTGGGGGAGGAAAGCCTTCTCGAGCGCTGGGGCGAACGGCACCGGCGAGTCGGGCGCTGCGATCCGCCGCACCGGGGCGTCGAGGTGCTCGAAGGCCTCCTCGGCGATGGTCGCCGCGATCTCGCCGCCGAAGCCGCCCGTGTGCGTGTCCTCGTGGAGGACGATCACCTTGGAGGTCTTCTCGACCGACTCGAGCACGGCCTTACGGTCCCACGGGATGATCGTCCTGAGGTCGATGATCTCGGTGGAGATGCCGTCCTCCTCGGCGACCTTGTCCGCCGCCTCGGCGGCCGTGTAGACCATGGCGCCCCAGGTGACGAGGCTGACGTCGTCGCCCTCGCGGTGGATGCGCGCCTCGCCGAACGGGATCGTGTAGCGCTCGTCCGGCACGTCCGCCTTGATGCGCCGGTAGAGGTGCTTGTGCTCGAAGTAGAGGACAGGGTTCGGGTCCTCGATGGCAGTCACGATCAGCCCCTTGGCGTCCTCGGGCGTCGCTGGGCACACCACTCTCAGGCCGGGGATGTGCGCGAAGCTCGACTCGGGGTTCTGGGAATGGAACGGTCCGCCGGAGAAGCCGCCGCCGGACGGGCAGCGGACGACGATCGGCACCGGTGTCCCCGCGCGGTAGCGCTGCTTGGCGGCGACGGTGACGAGTTGGTCCCACGCGCACGAGACGAAGTCCGCGAACTGCATCTCGGCGACCGGGCGCATGCCCATGAGCGCGGCGCCGGTGCAACCGCCGACGATGGCGGTCTCGGCCAGCGGGGCGTCGATCACGCGCCAGGGCCCGAACTCCTCCTGGAAGCCCTGTGTCACCTTGAAGGCCCCGCCGTAGACACCGACGTCCTCGCCGATCACGAAGACGCGCTTGTCGCGCCGCATCTCCTGGCGGAGCCCGTCGGAGATCGCCTGCAGGTAAGTCTTTTCCGCCACGTCGCTACTTGTGGTGAGGCGTGTCCAGGTCTTCCGGGGTCGCGAACACGCCGTCGAGGAGGGTCGACTCGTCCGGGATCGGGCTCTCATCGGCGCGCTTGACCGCGTCGTTCAGGAGCTTCTTGACCTCGCCCCGGATCTCGTCCTCCTGCTCGTCCGTGAACTGGGCGTTCTCGCGCAGCCAGGTGCGGAACCGCTCGAGCGGGTCGCGCTTGGCCCATTCCTCGAACATCTCCTTGGGGACGTAGAACGCGTCGTCGTGGACGGCGTGGCCCTCCATGCGGAGAGTCTGGCATTCGATCAGGGTTGGACCGCCGCCGTCGCGCGCCTTCTCGATGGCGAGCCTGGCCTCGCGGTAGACGGCGAGCACGTCGGTGCCGTCGACCACGACGCCGTCGAAGCCGTACGCCTTGGCGCGGTCGGCAATGTGCTCCACCGCGTACTCGAGGTGCGTCGGCGTCGAGTACGCCCACTGGTTGTTGTCGCAGATGAACACGATCGGGAGGCGGCGAACGCCGGCGAAGTTCATCGCCTCGTGCGTGTCGCCCCGAGCGGAGGCGCCTTCGCCGAACCAGCCGAGCGCGACCCGCTTCTCCTCCCGGATCCGGAAGGCGAGCGCGCAGCCGACCGCGACGGGCAGCATCGCCGGCAAGTGGCTGACCATGGCGATCAGGCCGAGGCGGTCGTCGGCCATGTGGACGTTGCCGTCCTTGCCCTTCGTCGGACCGTCCATCCGGCCCATGAACTGCGCGAAGACCCGCCAGGGCTCGACCCCGCGCACCACGTGGACCCCCATGTCCCGGTGCAGCGGCGTGCCCACGTCCTCAGGCCGCATCGCGGTTGCGATCCCGACCGCCGACGCCTCGTTTCCACGGCCGGTGTAGAAGCTTCCCGGGATCTTCCCCTGCTTGTAGAGGATGTGGCCGCGCTCCTCGATGCCCCTCGTCGTGAGGAGGTGGCGGTAGATGTCGAGGAGGTCCTCGCGGTCGAGGCCGAACTCCCTGACCTCGGTGAGTGAGGAGACCGGTTCTGCTTCCCTGGCGATCGCCATGTCGCGCGTCGAACTCTAGCGTCTGGACGCTGGGCCGGGAACTGCGGTGCTCGTGGGGAGGGCTGCAACCAAGCCGGGCGCTGCGGTCGACCACAGTCGCGTACTGGTGGTACGTGCAAGGGCGAGCGCGGCGTCTGGCGCAGCGTTGCAGCCGCCATCCGTGGGCGCCGGAGCTCCCGGTCGAGCGTCTAGTCTGAGGGAGTGGGCAAGGCCTCCGACTGGCTCAGGGAGGAGCGGCGGCGGACGCTCGGCGACTGGGCTGCGTTCTGTCTCGGCTGTGGTCACGTCCAGCGCTACTTCGCCGAGGACGAGGCCGAGCTGCCCGCCTCCTGCCCTACCTGCGGCGGCGAGCTGCGCGCCCGCTGCCCGGCCTGCAACGCACCGATCGCCTCGGCATTCGCAGTGACCTGCGAGGAGTGCGACGCCGAGCTACGGCCGGCCGAGCTCTTCGGTGGGCCGATCCGCAGGCCCGAGCGCAAGCCCTAGCGCCAGGTTCACGGACGCCGGCTAGGAGTGGATCTCGGAGAAGTGGATGACCGTGACCGTGTCCTCGTCGGACACGTCGCGGTTGTAGAGCTGGCCGAGGAAGACGACCATGTCCTCGGTGCGCTTGATCTCCGGGTTGTCCTTCTCGACCTCGCGCGGGGAGCACTCGCCCAGCGACTTGACCTCGACTTTGTCGATGACGGCGTCGAAGATCTTCTGGCGCGGGCCGTAGCGCTGGCCGACGAGTACCTGGACGACTATGCCCTTCTTGTACTTCCCGGACTTGTCCCCGAGGCGGATCGTGACCGTCTTCCGCCGGCTCCGCAGCTGGTCGGCGACGATGGGCGAGTAGAAGTTCAGGGCGTACATCGGCCTGACGGAGGAGTGCAGAGCGGGCCCCATCATACGGCTTCCGCGGCCAGGCGCTCCCGGGCCCGGGTTGCCATCTCCTGCTCGCTCCGGTAGGCGAGGAGCCGCGGCGCTTCGTCGAGCGGCAGCCAGCGCGTGGCGTCGACCTCGTGCGCGTGCTCGGGCGGAATCTCGCCGAGCCTCCCGCCCGTGTAGCGGAAGAGGTAGAAGCTGACGACCTTGAAGACGCGCTCGCCCTCCCACGTGTAGACGTAGCGCACGTCCCCGAGCTTCTCGACGAGGCGGCCGTCGACGCCCGTCTCCTCCTTCACCTCGCGGACGGCTGTGGCGGCCGGGTCCTCGCCGGGGGCGATCAGCCCCTTGGGAAGCGCCCACACGGTCTTGCCGCCCGGCCGGATGGCGGCGACGTGCCAGTCGCCGCGCAGGCGCCGGACGACGACACCGCCCGCCGAGAGCTCACGCCTCACGAGTGCCGAGCCTACCTCGGTATCGTCACGGGCGATGCGTCGGCTCCTCCTGCTCGTCTGCTCGATCACGCTCGCCGACACGGTGCTCTACGCGGCGCTCGTGCCGCTGCTCCCCCACTACGCGGACGAGTACGGGCTCTCGAAGAGCCAGGCGGGGCTGCTCGTCGGCGCCTACGCGCTCGGGGCGCTGATCGGCGCGATCCCGGGCGGGATCGCGGCCGCGCGCTTCGGGCCCCGCCGGGCGGTCCTGGCCGGACTCGTGCTGATGGCGGTGGCGAGCATCGGCTTCGGCTTCGCCGGCTCGGCGGCCGAGCTCGGGGTCGCCCGGCTCGCGCAGGGCTTCGGCAGCGCGCTCTCCTGGGCCGGCGCGCTGGCCTGGCTCGTCGCAGGGACGCCGCGGGAGCGTCGTGGGGAGATGCTGGGGACGGCGATCGGGGCCGCCATCTTCGGCGCGCTCCTCGGCCCAGCCCTGGGCGCCCTGGCGGAGGCGATCGGCACACGCACGGTGTTCGTGGGCGTTGCGGGCGTGTCCGCCGTGCTGGTCGTCTGGGCGCTTCGCACCCCCGCGGTCGCCTCCGAGCCACAGTCGCCGCGTGCGCTGCTCGGCGCCGTCAGGCAGCCGCTCATCCTCGGAGCGCTCTGGCTGATGGTGCTGCCGGCGCTCCTCTTCGGCGTCCTGGCCGTGCTCGTGCCGCTGGAGCTGGGGGATGCGGGCTGGAGCGCGGCCGCAATCGCAGGCCTGTTCATCGGCGCAGCCGCGATCGAGATGGTGGTTGCGCCGCTCCTCGGCCGCTTCTCCGACCGGCGCGGCCGGCTGCTCCCGCTCCGGCTCGCGGCCGGCGGCGCGATCGCGGTGACGGCGGGGCTCGCGCTCGCCGGCCGGCCGGTCTTTATCGCCCCGCTCGTCGTGGCAGCCGCGATCGTGTTCGGCGCGTTCTGGGCGCCCGCGATGGCGCTGCTCTCCGACGGGGCGGACCGGATCGGGCTCGCCCAGGGGCTCGGCTTCGGCCTGATGAACGCGGCCTGGGGGGCGGGAAACTCGTTCGGGCCGGTGGTCGGCGGGGCCCTTGCAGACGCCGCCGGCGACCCCTTCACGTTCGCGCTCATGTCCGGGATCTGCGGTCTCACGCTGCTCGTGCTCACACGCGGGCGCCACATTTTTGGCACTCCTCTTGCCCGAGTGCCAGAGAGTTCTTGATCCCCGGAGGCGACTTACGCTAAGATAGTCGCTGGCACTCCGCTGAGCCGAGTGCCAGTCACGAAGTCACTCGCAAGGAGGAATGCTGGATGAATCTTCAGCCACTGGGCGATCGGCTGATCGTCGAGGCGCTGGACGAGGAAGAGATGACCGCGAGCGGCATCGTCCTCCCGGACACCGCCAAGGAGAAGCCTCAGCGCGGTCGCGTTCTCGCCGTGGGCCCCGGCCCGCGGGACGAGGACGGCGAGTACGTCAAGATGGATCTCGAGCCCGGCGACGAGATCATCTTCTCGAAGTACGGCGGCACGGACATCAAGCTCGGGACGGACGAGTACCTCATCCTCCGCGAGTCCGACGTGCTGGCCAAGGTCCTCGCAGAGACGAAGGCCAAGGGCAAGAAGAAGGAGCTGGCCGGCGCGGCCGCCTAGCGCCCCCGCCCGTCAGTCACGGAATCGAAACGGAGGAGTAGATGGCTCACAAGGAGCTTCTCTTCAGCGAGGACGCGCGTCGCGCTCTCGAGCGTGGCGTCAACATCCTCGCTGACGCGGTCAAGGTCACCCTTGGCCCCAAGGGGCGCTACGTCGTGCTCGACAAGAAGTTCGGCGCGCCCACCATCACCAACGACGGCGTCACGATCGCGCGTGAGATCGAGATC
>Ga0190271_10001901_pt1 | contig 12289 bp, 9 predicted proteins | sample Popmic356T_FD_133747 | JGI IMG/M metagenome (GOLD analysis project Ga0190271, IMG submission 133747) | Populus adjacent soil microbial communities from riparian zone of Weber River, Utah, USA - 356 T | ecosystem: Environmental > Terrestrial > Soil > Riparian zone | place: USA: Utah | collected...
CCGCCTGATCGCGTGAGAACGCCAGGTCGAGTTTGAGAAACCCGTCGCGCTCGTAGCCGGTCAGTTCGTCTTCGTAGAAGAAGTCGCTCGCGCGCCGCTGCTCACCGAAGAACAGCCAGTTCCGCCCGGTGGCGCCCGTGGCGCGCCGTTCCTGGATGAAGGCCCGGAAGGGGGCGAGGCCGGTGCCGGGTCCGATCATGATCATCGGCGCCGAGTGATCGCACGGCATCGCGAAGTGTCTCTGCTGATTCTGCAGGTACATCTCCGCGGTTTCGCCGCTGCCCCATCGGTCGGCCACCCATGTCGAACAAACGCCGAGCCGCTGGCGGCCCCGGATGGTGTACTGCACCGACACGATCAGCGCGTGCACCTGACCCGGATGCGCCTTCTGGCTCGATGCCACCGAATAGAGGCGCGGAAGGTTCCGGCGCAGCACAGCCATCAGTTCCAGCGGCGTCACCGACACCTGCGGATAGGTCTCGAGGATGTCGAGGACGTCGTGCGCCTCGTCCTGGGCACTGGCGTAGTGCTTCAGTTGCTCGGCATGCGACTTGTCGAGCAGCGGCTCGAACGCGGCGACGCCGCGGGACGCGTACAACTCGATGAGCCGGCGCGTCGGCACGTTCAGGTTATGTTGCGTCAGCGCTTCACGAAAGGTGCAGGGCGTATCGTTCGCGCCGGGAATGGATTCCTCGCCGTTCGCCCCGATGACCTCGATGACCCGCTCGACCAGCTCCGGAGCGTTCTGCGGATGCAGCCCCAGAGCATCCCCGGGCAGATAGTGCACCGGTGCGTCCTCGATCAGGATTTCGTGATGGCGGGTGACCTTCCCGGAGCCAGGGCCGGTCAGGAGCCGGTTAGTGACGTGTCGGCCCCGAAAGACCTGCTTGTGCTCAGCGGACATGCGTCCGAGGAGAATAGCGCAACGACTGCGCGAACGTCTATCGACGTCGGTCGAAGCGATAGATTGCGACCTTCTGACGCACCTCATGCGATGTGAGGTCGAACCCGACGCGGAGTTGTTCAAGTGCGACTTGCGCGGTCGGATCTGCGGCCAGCGTGACGAACCAGATCCGATCGCGACCCGCCGTTGCACGTTCGAACGTCACCGGCCAGCCATCGTCGGGCGGCGGCGCGGTGAACAGCGGAAATGGACGCACCTGCAGGTCGTCCCGTTCACGGTAGAAGTCGAACGCAATCTTGTTGAAGTACGGATACAGCACGACGGCATCGTCCGGGCGCGCGAGGGCTTCGACGATTGGCGTGGCTTCGGCCCAGCCGTCCTTGGCCTGGACGTCGTAGTACGCAGGCAGTGCGCGGGCGCTCAGTGTCACGCAGGTCGCCAGCGCCGCCGCGCGGACCACACGAAAGGGCAGGCCGACGATGCCCGCGGCCGCGAGGATTGCGAAGGGCACGGATGCGGCAATGGTGTACTTCGGCAGGAAGATCGGCGAACTGACGAACGACAGGACGAAGGGAAACACGATCGGCCCGGCGAGCCACGGCAGCAGGAAGACCAGCGCCGGGCGCGGCGGCGCTGGTGTGACCGGTCGTCGAACCAGCCGGTACACGCCCCACGCCATGACTGGCAGCAGCAAGTGGAGCAGGTCGTCGGACCCGGTGTACGTGTGGAACGCATCGAGGAGGCCCATCGGTTCCGGTGTGGCGATCCAGAAGCTCGTCTGCACGAGCGACACCTGCCATGTGAACACTGGCAGCCAGGGCAGGAAGGCTGCGAACACCAGAGCCTGCGCCGCGATGAACCGCCCGAGCATGTCCACCGCCGCGGCGCGATGCCAGGCAACATCAGCGAGTACGGTCAATGCCTGGGCGCCGATGATGAACGCGGCGTACACATGTGTGTAGGCCATCAGCGACGTCATGACGACGTAGAAGAGGAACCAGCGGCGTGCGGACGTCTCGACCATCCGGATGAAGCCGAGCGTCGAGAGCGTGGCCAGCAGCGTGAGCTGCGCGTACATGCGCGCTTCCTGCGCGAACTCGATGTGGAACACCGACACGGCCAGCAGGGCTGCGGCCGTGAGGCCGGTGGCGCGGCCGGCGAGGCGCGTGCCGACCACGTGCGTGGCCACGAGAATGCCGAGGCTCAAGGCGACGGACAGCAGGCGGGCGCTCCACACCGATCCATCGGTGAGCATCGTCCACCCCGCGAGAAGGAAATAGTAGAGCGGGGGATGGACGTCGAGTTGCGTCTCGTACAGCACGTCGCCGAGGCCCGCGCGCGCGATGCCGATGGCGAAGGCTTCGTCGAGCCAGGCGCTCTCGGCGGCAAGCCCGTGCAGCCGCAGCGCGGCCCCCGTCACGACGATGATGACCAGTGCCACGATGGCGCGTGGCGTGAACGGGTGGCTGGCGTCGATGGTGTCGGTGGTCACGGCGTGGACGGACCGCACGGTTGTAGCCCACGGTTCGCTGCGTTGCAAGCCGCGGCTGATTCGCGGCACATCAGGCGTCGGGGTGTTACACTTCCGACGCCAACTTGCGCTTCCGATGGCGGCTCGTGTACTCGGGCCGTAGGTGCGTGCTTGCGGTCGGCGGCCCTTGCGGCTTCGAGCCGGCCACTTTTCCAGCCCTCCGCTAACTCGAGGGCACCAGGAGGCGGCATGCCGGGTCCCGTTTCACAGTTCATCGATCACCACTTCCGGCACTTCAACGCGGCTGCCCTGAAGGACGCGGCGGAAGGGTACACGGCGCACCTCGACCGTGGCGGCAAGATGCTCATCACCATGGGCGGCGCCATGAGCACGGCGGAGCTCGGGATTTCGCTGGCCGAGATGATTCGTGCCGGGAAGGTGCACGCCATCAGCTGCACCGGCGCGAACCTGGAAGAGGACCTCTTCAACCTGGTGGCGCACGACCACTACGTGCGGCTGCCGAAGTACCGTGACCTGACGCCGGCCGATGAACAGGCGCTGCTGGACCGCCACCTGAATCGCGTGACCGACACGTGTATCCCAGAACACGAGGCGATGCGCCACATCGAGCATCGGATTATCGAAGGCTGGATGGCGGCGTCACGGGAAGGCCGTCGGCAGTTTCCGCACGAGTTCATGTACGACATCCTGCTCAACGGCAGCCTCGAGCCGTCGTACCAGATTGACCCGAAGCACAGCTGGATGCTGGCGGCCGCTGAGCGGCGGTTGCCCATGTTCGTGCCAGGGTGGGAAGACTCGACCATGGGCAATGTCTATTCGGCCCGGTGTCTCGAGGGACGCGTCAGCAACCCGCTGACCGTGCGCGGCGGCGTGGAATACATGATGGAACTTGCGAAGTGGTACCTGGCCACCGCGACGCCCGAATCGACCATCGGGTTCTTCCAGATTGCCGGCGGCATTGCGGGCGACTTCCCGATCTGCGTCGTGCCGATGCTGCACCAGGACCTGCGCCGGCCGGATATTCCGCTGTGGGGCTACTTCTGCCAGATCAGCGATTCGACCACCAGCTACGGGTCGTACTCCGGCGCCGATCCCAACGAGAAGATCACGTGGGGCAAGCTCGGCCAGGACACACCGTCGTACGTCATCGAGTCGGACGCCACGATCGTCGCGCCGCTGATCTTCGCGAAGGTGCTGGGCTGGTAGGAGGCCACGAGGCTACGAGGCTACAAGGCTACGAGGCTCGGAGAAGAGAGCGATGAAACGTATTGTGGTTCACACGCCCGGCGGTCCCGGGCAGATGATGGTCGAGGATGCGCCGGCGCTCCGGCCCGGCCCCGGCGATGTCGTCATCGACGTGGCGGCGTCTGGCGTCAATTTCATCGACGTCTACTTCCGCGCGGGCCAGTACAAGGCCGAGACGCCGATCGTGCTCGGAAGTGAAGCCGCGGGCACGGTGTCGGCTGTTGGCGCCGACGTCACGGATATCGCGCCCGGCGATCGCGTGGCCTATGCGATGGTGCGCGGCTCGTACGCCGAGCAGGTGTCCGTGCCGGCGGCGATGGTGGTGAAGGTGCCAGACGCGGTGTCGCTCGAGACCGCGGCGGCCGCGATGCTGCAGGGCCTCACGGCGCATTACCTGACGCGGTCGACGTTTCCGCTGCAACGCGGCCAGACCTGTCTCATCCACGCGGCTGCCGGCGGTGCCGGCGGGCTGCTGGTGCAGATGGCGAAGCACCTCGGCGCCCGGACCATCGGCACGGTGTCGACGGAAGCGAAGGCGCGGGAGGCCCGCGCGCTCGGGTGCGACGAGGTGATTCTCTATACCGTCCAGGATTTCGAAACCGAAGTGCGCGCACTCACGGCCGGGCGCGGCGTGGATGTCGTCTACGACTCGGTGGGACTGACGACATTCGAGAAGAGCCTGAAGGTGGTGCATCCCCGCGGCATGGTGGTGTTGTTCGGGCAGGCGAGTGGGGCAGTGGCGCCGCTCGATCCGCAGGTGCTCAACGCGCGCGGGTCAATTTTCCTCACGCGTCCGTCACTGGCGCACTACGTCGCGACGCCGGAGGAACTCCGCTGGAGAGCCGGGGAACTGTTCGACATGATCGTGTCGGGTGCGCTGAGCATCCGCATCTCCGGTCGATATCCGCTCGCCGATGCCGCCCAGGCCCATCGCGACCTTGAAGGTCGGAAGACGACCGGAAAGCTGCTCCTCACGGTCGCGTAGGGCAGTTTGAGTTACTCTGTTTCGTTTCTTTCTCCAGGAGTGGGACGGTCGATGAAGGCTTTCGAGATTGCAGTACTGGCGGGTGATGGTATCGGGCCGGAAGTGATGGCGCAGGCTCTGCGGGTGATTGATGCGACCGGTCAGAAGTTCGGGTTTCGTGCCGACTACCGGCACGCGGACGTCGGCGGGATTGCCTACGACAAGCACGGTCACGCCCTGCCGCCCGCCACGGTGAAGCTGTGCGAGGACAGCCAGGCGATCCTGTTCGGATCCGTCGGCGGCCCCAAGTGGGACACGCTGCCGCCCAGCCAGCAGCCCGAGCGCGCGGCCCTGCTGCCGCTGCGCAAGCACTTCGACCTCTACTGCAACTTCCGGCCGGCGCGGGTCTACAAGGCGCTCGTGCCGTCGTGTCCGCTGCGCGCCGACATCGCCGGCGACGGGTTCGACATCCTCGTCGTGCGTGAACTGACCGGCGGCGCGTACTTCGCGCGCCAGGAGGGCGACAAGGGACGCGAGGGCAGCGGCCCCACGGAACGAGCGTGGGACGTGAAGCAGTACACCCGCGCCCAGATCGAGCGGATTGCCCACAAGGCCTTTCAGGCCGCGCGCACCCGGCGCAAGACGCTCACGTCGGTCGACAAGTTCAACGTGCTGACCAGCATGGTCTTCTGGCGCGAAGTGGTGACCGGCGTGGCGACGCAGTATCCGGACGTGACGTGCACGCACATGCTCGTCGACAACGCGGCCATGCAGCTGGTGCGGAACCCGCACCAGTTCGACGTCATGCTGTGCGGCAACATGTTCGGCGACATCCTCTCGGACGAGTGCGCGATGCTGACCGGGTCGATGGGCCTTTTGCCGTCTGCGAGCCTGGCTGAGGGACGTTTCGGTCTGTACGAACCGGCTGGCGGATCCGCGCCCGATATTGCAGGCAAGGGCATCGCAAACCCGGTCGCCCAGATTCTGTCGGCGGCGCTGATGCTGCGTTTCTCGTTTGAAGCGCACGAGGCGGCCCAGGCCATCGAGGACGCCGTCGCGAAGACGATTGAACAGGGCACCCGCACCGGCGACATCGCGCCGAAGGGTACTCCCGTCGTCAACACCGTCGCGATGGGAGACGCCATCGTCGCGAACCTCTGATGGGCCGGCCGGGTGCATCCGCGACCGCGGCCGGACGGGCGGTGAACTCGCCGAGGCAGGTGCTGTTTGCCAGCCTCATCGGCACCGCCATCGAGTTCTTCGACTTCTACATCTACGCCACGGCGGCGGTGATCGTCTTCCCGTTCCTGTTCTTCCCGGCGACCGACCCCGTCGCCGCCCGGCTGGCGTCCCTCGCGACGTTTGCGATTGCCTTCATGGCCCGTCCGATCGGATCGGCCCTCTTCGGGCACTTCGGCGATCGCGTCGGCCGCAAGACGACGCTGGTGGCGGCGTTGCTGACCATGGGCCTGTCGACCGTGGCCATTGGGATGCTGCCGACCTACGCGACGATTGGCGTGGCGGCCCCGCTGTGTCTGGCGCTCTGCCGCTTCGGCCAGGGTCTCGGTCTTGGCGGGGAATGGGGCGGCGCAGTGCTGCTGGCCGTCGAGAATGCGCCACCCGGCCGGCGCGCGTGGTACGGCATGTTCCCGCAGCTCGGGGCGCCGATCGGCTTCCTCTGCTCCGGAGCCGTGTTTCTCGTACTCTCGCGCACGCTGACCGACGATCAGTTCTTTTCGTTCGGCTGGCGCATTCCGTTTCTGGCGAGCGCGCTCCTTGTGCTCGTCGGCCTGTACGTTCGACTGACGATTACCGAGACACCCGTCTTTCAGGCCTCGCGTGAGCGCGCGGAGCGGGTGAGAGTGCCGATGGTCGAGGTACTTCGTGGACACACCCGCGAGCTGATTTTCGGTACGGTCGCCGCCATCACCACGTTCGTCCTGTTCTACCTGATGACCGTCTTCCTGCTCTCGTGGGGGACGACCGCGCTCGGCTACAGCCGCGAAGAGTTCCTGGTGATGCAGCTGTTCGGGATCCTCTTTTTTGCACTCACCATTCCGATCTCGGCGCTCGGCGCCGAACGGTTCGGACGTCGGCGCACGCTCGTAGCAGTGACAGTCGCGATCGGACTGTTCGGCCTCGTCCTCGCGCCGCTGCTGCAGGCCGGGACGGTTGGCGTGATCGTGGCGCTGGCCTTGGGCCTGGGTCTGATGGGGATGACGTACGGGCCGCTCGGCACCGTGCTGTCCGAGCTGTTTCCCACGTCCGTCCGCTACACCGGAAGTTCGATGACGTTCAACCTGGCCGGCATCTTCGGGGCCTCCCTGGCGCCGTACGTGGCGACCTGGCTCGCGGGCCAATACGGCCTGGCATTCGTCGGCTACTACCTCGCCGCCGCCGCCGCCCTGTCGCTTGTCGGCTTCCTGGCCATCCGGGAGACCCGCGACTCCGGACTCGCCTGATCAGACCTGTCGAACGATCGGCCCCGGGCCCTGCCAGGGGACGATGCCTCCGGATAGACTTACACCCGGGTATGTCGCCGTGGCATGATTTGATGCTGCGCCACCGGCTGCGCACACCACTTCTCCGGAGACCGACACTTATGTTGCACTCGTCCCTGCGTTCTGTTGCTGCCTGTCCTGCGGTGCGCCTGCCCATGGCTGCGGCCCTGGTGCTGGCCCTTGGTCTGGCCTGTGCCGAAGCGCAGACCGCGCCCGATCCCGCTCAGGTGCACGAGTACGGCGGCCACCGCTTCCGCCTCGTCACCGTGGCCGACGGCCTGCAGAATCCCTGGTCGCTCGCGTTCCTGCCGAATGGCGACATGCTCGTCACAGAACGTTCGGGCCAGCTGCGCGCCATCCGCGGCGGCAAGCTCCAGCCGGAGCCAATCTCCGGGATTCCCGAGGCTCGTGTCGGCAATCAGGGCGGCCTGCTCGACGTCGTGGCGCACCCGAACTTCGCGCAGAACCAGCTCATCTACATCAGCTATTCGAAGTTCAGCGCCGACAAGGCCACGGGGACGACCGCAATCATCCGGGGCCGGCTCGAGGGCAATGCGCTGACCAACGTGCAGGAACTCCTCGAGGCCGACGCCTGGTCGAAGGGGATGGGCCACTACGGATCGCGTCTCGCATTCGACGCGAACGGGTTTCTCTTCATCACCATCGGTGACCGCCAGGCGCCGCCGAGCGGAAACCTCGAGACGCATCCCGCGCAGTTGCTCGCCACGCACCAGGGCAAGGTCCTCCGTCTGCATGACGACGGGCGGGTGCCGGCCGACAATCCGTTTGTAGGACGAGCCGGCGCGAAGCCGGAAATCTGGAGCTACGGCCATCGCAGCCTGCAGGGGCTGGCGATCAACCCGGTGAGCGGCGACGTCTGGGAGAGCGAACACGGGCCGCAGGGCGGCGACGAACTCAACCTGATCCAGAAGGGCCTCAACTACGGCTGGCCGGTCATCGGCTATGGCGTGAATTATGGCGACGCCCGCGCCCCGATCCACGCGTCGTCGACCCGCCAGGGCATGCAGCAGCCGGTGCGCTACTGGGTGCCGTCGATTGCGACGTCGGGCATGCTGATCTACAACGGCGACCGGTTCCCGAACTGGAAGGGCAACATCTTCATGGGCGGGATGAACGGCAATCAGTCGCTGGCCCGGCTGACCATGAACGGCACGCGGGTGGCGAGCGAGGACAAGATGCTGGGGGCGACCCTGCGCGTGCGTGACGTGCGGGCGAACTCGGCGGGCGAGATCTTCCTGGTGCTCGACGACCGTGCCGGTGGCAAGACGTCGGTGGTGCGGTTCGAACCGGTGAACTGAGCAGGCTCGGAAGGCCTGGAGGCTTGAAGGCTTGGAGGCCTGGAGGCCTGGAGGCCTGGAGGCTTGGACCGCTAGGCTCCGGGCCTTCAGGCCTTTTGCCATCGGCCCGCGGTCTTGTATACTTCCTCAGTTCCGGACGTCTCGTCCGTGCCTCGTGTGCCGAGGTAGCTCAGTTGGTAGAGCATACGACTGAAAATCGTAGTGTCGGCAGTTCGATTCTGCCCCTCGGCACCACCTCCTAGCCCCCCGCTTTCTCTCACTTTCAGGTTGCAGAAGCCAGGCCGCCCGGGTCCGGTCTGACTCCCATTTGAGCCCTGATGTTTCTCCTGGCCGTGAAAAATCCACGGCTACACGCGGCGGCCGCCCGTGCGATACTGCGGCACTACAACAGATATAGCCGTACACCAACGGCATCCTGCTTGCAGCCGACCGGCTCGGTCGACTGGAAGGAACAGCGAGGAAGGGGGCTCCCGTGCGTGCGAGGACGAGCAGCTTCACCTCTGGAACGGCGACGTCGCCGATTGGCGCGTTCGAAGACTGGTGCCTGTCGCGGATCGCGGGGACACTGCAGGGCGCCCAGATCCGTGTCCAGTTGTGGGACGGCCGTGGCGTGGCCTTGTCAGAGCGCATGCCCGTGGCCACCGTGGTCGTGCGCGACCGGGGCACCCTGGTTCGTCTGCTGTATCGCACAGACCTCGAGTTCGGCGAAGCCTACGCGGCCGGCCGTCTCGACGTCCAGGGCGACCTCGTGGCCGCCCTCGACAGCATCAACCGCGCGGTGGGCTTCCGGCCCTTCCAGCGCCGCCGCGCCCGTGCGGGCCGCATCCCGCTGTCGTCGTCGCGGCACAACGTCCACACGCATTACGACCTGGGCAACGCGTTCTACCGGCTCTGGCTGGATGAACAGATGCTCTACACGTGCGCGTATTTCGAAACGCCGGATGCGACGCTCGAAACCGCGCAGCGCGCCAAGATGGACCACGTGTGCCGCAAGCTGCGCCTCCGCCCCGGCGAGCACGTCGTCGAGGCAGGCTGCGGGTGGGGCGCGCTGGCCCTGCACATGGCGCGGTACTACGGCGTGACCGTCCGCGCGTTTAACATCTCGGCCAATCAGCTCGAGTACGCGCGGGCCCACGCGCAGGCTCAGGGACTGTCGGACCGTGTGACGTTCGTGGATGGTGACTACCGCGCCATTGACGAACGTGCCGACGCGTTCGTGTCGGTCGGCATGCTCGAACACGTGGGCCGGCACAACTACACCGACCTCGGTGCGGTCATCGATCGGGTGATCGATCCGGTACATGGACGCGGCCTGCTGCACTTCATCGGCCGTAACGCGCCGCTGAAGCTGAGCGCGTGGATCGACAGACACGTGTTTCCCGGCGCTTATCCGCCGTCGCTCGGGGAAGTGCTGCCCGGCGTGCTCGAATCCCGATGGCTGTCGGTGACCGATGTCGAAAACCTGCGCCTGCACTATGCGCTGACCCTCAAGCACTGGCTGGCGCGATTCGAGGACCAAGCGGGCACCGTACGCGAGATGTTCGACGAGGCGTTCGTGCGGACCTGGAGGCTGTACCTGGCCGGCTCGCAGGCCGCTTTCCAGTGTGGCGACATGCAGTTGTTTCAGGTGACGTTCGGCCGTCCGCTCGACAGCACCCAGCCCTGGACGCGTCGCGATTTGTACGAGGCCGTCGATGCCGCAGTGTGATGTCCTCATCGTGGGTGGTGGACCGGCCGGGTCGACCTGTGCCCGGGAACTGGTCAAGGCCGGCGCCGATGTGGTCGTGGTCGACCGCGCGCGGTTTCCGCGCGACAAGGTGTGCGCCGGGTGGATCACACCGGCCGTGGTCGAGGCACTTGACCTCGACCTCGATGATTACGGCTCGGAACGCACGCTGCAGCCGTTCTCCGGGTTCCGCACCGGAACCCTCGAGGGCGATCGGCGTACCACGGACTTCGGCCGCATCGTCAGCTACGGCATCCGGCGCTTCGAGTTCGACGACTACCTCCTGCGCCGATCAGGCGTGCGCGTCATGGCCGGCGAGCCGCTGCGCGCACTGCAACGCGACGGTGACGGCTGGCTGGTCAACGACACCTGGCACGCGTCGATGATCGTGGGAGCAGGCGGCCACTTCTGTCCCGTCGCTCGTCACTTGAATCACACCGAGTACGGCACGCCGCACCACGAGAAGGTCGTTGTGGCGCAGGAGATCGAATTCCGGATGGACGATCGCATGGCGGCGACATGCCGCGTGCAGCGCGAGTCGCCCGAGTTGTTCTTCTGGCCCGACCTGCATGGCTACGGCTGGTGCGTGCGCAAGGGCGACTTCCTCAACGTGGGTGTGGGGCGGCTCTCGCAGGAGAACTTCCCGGCGACCGTGCGGGAGTTCGCACAACTCGTCGAGCGCCTCGACCTGGTCCCTGGCAGCGTGCCGTCGCCCTGGAAGGGGCACGCCTACCTCGTGAACCGCACCTCCCGTCGCCGCATCGTTCAGGACGGAGTGATGCTCGTGGGTGATGCAGCAGGTCTGGCGCTTGCGCCGAGCGGGGAGGGGATCCTGACGGCGATCGAGTCGGGCCTGATGGCGGCCGCGCGGATTGTCGCCGCCGGTGGCTGCTACGCGCAGGACCAGCTCGCGCCGTACGATGCCTGGATCGACGAGCGCGTGGGGCCGAGGGGACGGGCCGGGGCGTTCGGGCATGTGCCCCGCTGGTTCACGCGGCTGGTGTCGCGCGCGCTGTTCAACTCGTCGTGGCTCACGCGTCGTGTCCTGCTCGAGGACGGATTCCTGCACGTGCGCCGCCCCCCTGTGGACGTGGAGCATCCCGGCACCCCGCACCCCGTGGTGTAGACTGTCGGCCACCCACAGGAGTGTCGATGCTCAGGATCGCTACGGCGGCCATTGCGCTGCTCGCGTACGTTTCCGTTCTCGCCCAGTCGCCCGCGCCAGACCGGCGCGTGGCCATCACCATCGACGACGGTCCGGTCGTGAACGAAATGACGGATCTCGATCGCTTCCAACGGATCACCACCGCGCTCATCGGGTCGTTCACCGCGGAGAAGGTCCCGGTGACGATGTTCGTCAACGAGGTGCAACTGAACGTGCCGGGCCAGCGCGACGCGCGCGCCGCGGCTCTCGATCAGTGGCTCGACGCCGGCTTTGACCTGGCCAACCACTCGTACGCGCACCCAAGCGCGAATCAAGTGCCCTTTGAACGGTTCGCTGACGACGTCGTCAAGGGCGAGGTCGTCACACGCGCGGTGCTGGAGCGGCGGAGAAAAACGCTCGGATGGTTCCGTTTTCCGTATCTGCACGCTGGCCGCGATGAGGCCTCCCATGGCCAGATCCTCACGTTCCTCGAATCGCGGGGATACCGTGTGGCGCCGGTCACGGTTGACTACGCCGACTATTCGTTCGCGGGACCGTTCACGCGGGAACTGAAGGCCGGCAATGTCGAGCAGGCCAGCCGCATCAGGCAGGCCTATGTCGATCAGGTGGACCCGGGCTTCGAACACGCGGAGAAGGCCTCGATGGAGGTCTTCGCACGGGAGATCGCGCAGATCCTGCTGATCCACTGTAACGAGCTCAACTCGGTGGCCGTAAGAGACACCATCACGAGGATGCGCCAGCGCGGCTACCGGTTCATCACACTCGACGAGGCGATGGCCGACCCGGCCTACGCCCGTCGCGACACGTTCACCGGACCCGGGGGATCGTGGATCAGCCGGAGCGCGACGGCGATGGGCAAGCGCATCGAATCCACACAGTCGCCGCGGGTGCCGGCGTGGGTCACGGCCGCGGCGGCGGCACGATAATCGACGGTACGACACGAGGAGGCACGACGATGGATCGCAAGAAGGCA
>Ga0190271_10001902_pt1 | contig 12287 bp, 11 predicted proteins | sample Popmic356T_FD_133747 | JGI IMG/M metagenome (GOLD analysis project Ga0190271, IMG submission 133747) | Populus adjacent soil microbial communities from riparian zone of Weber River, Utah, USA - 356 T | ecosystem: Environmental > Terrestrial > Soil > Riparian zone | place: USA: Utah | collected...
CCGCGGCTTCTCGCCGCGCGAACGGAATGCGTGGGACGTCGGCCGGGACACTCGCGCCGTCCACGACATGCGCGGCATGTACACGAGCGCGAGTGAAGCCTCGGGGCGGCGTGACCGTGCGGGTGCCGCGCGGTCGTGACCAAGACGACCCGCACGACCCGCTGCTCTCAGAACTCCTGTGCCGTCGGACGCAGCACAACCTCGTTGATGTCGACGTCCGGGGGCTGCTCGATGGCGTACGCGATGGCGCGCGCCACGGAGCTCGGCGCGATCGCCTGCTTGTAGAACGCGACGACACGTTCACGACTCTGCGCATCGTCACTGCCGAACTTCAGCTCGGAATCGATGGCGCCTGGTGAGATGGTCGTGACGCGGATCTTGCTGCCGACCTCTTGGCGCAAACCTTCCGAGATCGCCCGCACCGCGTACTTGGTGCCCGAGTACACGGCGCCCCCGGGGCTGAAGACCTTGTGTCCCGCGACCGACGCCACGTTGATGAAGTGCCCAGAACCTTGCCGCTCGAAGACCGGGAGCGCGGCGGCGATGCCGTAGAGCACACCCTTGATGTTGATGTCGATCATCTTATCCCACTCGTCACTACGACCTTGAGAGAGGGGGGCGATGGCCATCAGGCCGGCGTTGTTGACCAGCACATCCAGGCGTCCGAAGTCGCGCACCACGCTCTCGATGAAGGCCGACACCTGCTCGCGCTTGCTCACATCCACTGTGTACGAGCGAGCGGCGGGGCCGAGCTCCTTGGCGAGTCCTTCGAGTCGGTCGGTGCGCCGAGCCGCCAGTGCGACTTTTGCGCCGAGCTCCACCATGTGGCGAGCTGCCGCGGCACCGAGGCCGCTGCTCGCGCCCGTGATAGCGATCGTTTTTCCCGTGAGAGCCTTGGTCATGCTCGACTTGACGCAAGAACGACGCCAGAGCGCCGCTACGCTGCTCGTGCTTGCGGCTCACTGTTCGCTTCCTCACGTGCGCTGGGCTTCGTAAACCTGCGCGACCGGTGACGCGACTGGTCAACGCAAGACGCTGTGCGCGGTTCCAGTGTCCGGGGCACGATCGGCGCACGCGGATCGCTCGGACCGCGCTCCCTGTGCGTCGCTGTGCCCGTGGCGTCGATTGGGGTCGGCTCGAGCATGACCCGTGCGTTGCGCAGTCCGCAGCTGCTGGCGGCGGGCTGGTCCCATGTCCAGTGTTTGCGGGGCGAGCCTCCTCCTCGTACTGCCGCGCGAGCGTAGCTTGGTCGCACGGGGACGATCGCGTGCCGGCCAGCGCGCCGGCTTGTCGATGGTTGAATACGGCGCGCGCCGAGCCGGCCGCCGCGCTGGCGGGTTGGGCCACCACCGCCGAGCCTGCGTGCATCGGTAGCGAGCTACGGCGCAGTTACTTTCGCAGCATCGCCGACGAGTGGCGAGCGGTCGTGGAGTCGGCTCGAGTCCGAGGTGACGCGGAGCATTGCGACACGAGGGCTTGTTCTCACTTTGGGTCTCGAAGCTGATGGCGGCGTATGCCGTACACCTGGGCGGCCGCGCTAGCCCGTTCCCTCGGAGGCGATGTCGTCAGCGACTCGCAGGGCATAGAAGTCTGGTGCGAACGACACGACGACTGCACACGTCGCGAGGGCGACCAGTGGCGTGGCGACATCCCGAACATGGGGCCAGCAGGCGAGCACCCGGCTCACGACCAAGAGCGAAAAGATCCAACGCGCTGAGCTCGAGCGACGCTCACGCACCACCCGCGGACCGACCCACGCCCGAGTCAGCACGTACACGTAGCGCAGGCAGCCGGCGATCAACACCCACGCTCCGTAGCCGTGATGGATGACCAGCTGCAGGTCCAACAACAAGACGGCGTAGCTGTCGCTCTCCATATCGAAGTGCGCGCCGAACTTGGATGTCTCGCCCCGTCGACGCGCCAACCAACCGTCGAGCCCATCCAGTGTCCATACTAGGAAGGCGACGACCGCCACCCAGCGACCGCGCTCCGGAACGAGACCGAGCACGAGGCACAAGAGGGCGATGCGCGAGGCGGTGACTGCGTTGGCGGCACCCGCTCGTGCGGTGGAGCTGCGCAAGTACGTAAACGCCAGCGAGGCGGCCGCGACGAGCAGTGCTGGCCGAAGATCGGCACACGCCACACTGAGCGCGGCAGCTGCGAGCGCGAGCACTGCGTTCACCAGCGTCCAGCGCTCGATATCCGTGGGAACGTGAGTCCAGCGTGTGGGCATGGGACAGGTAGGCTCTCGCCGAAGTTATGCGATTGGTCAATGAATGGCTAAGCGTCAAGCCGCATGCTGGGGCAACAGCGCTGCCCCAGCGCGTACAGATTCGCATCAACGCGTGGCATGTGCAGGGTGGCGCTGCCTGAAACTCGCGTGATTGGCCAGCCGCGCGCAGCTCACTGCGCTACGGTGAGCCCATGCTTTTCTGGCGAGAGCTCGAACGCTTGAAAGCCACGCGGCCCAAGCCGACGGATCGTCCGTTCGTCACGGCAGCATTCGCGATCAGCTGTGACGGCTGTCTCGCCGGGACACGTGGCTGTAGCAGCGCCATCAGCGGGCCGGCGGCGCTGCGCGTCACTCATCAGCTGCGCGCCACCCACGACGCGTTGCTCGTCGGGGTCGGCACGGTGATCTCGGACGATCCATTATTGACTACGCGCTTGGTGCCAGGGCCGTCGCCGCTGCGCATCGTGCTCGACTCGCACCTGCGGACGCCCGATACCGCGCGACTTTTGCGCGCGCCCACCCGGCAACCGTGGCTCGTGACCACGGAGCAGACGAGCTCGCCGCGTGCGCAGACGCTGCAAGCGCGCGGCGCCCACCTGGTCCAGGTCGATGGCTCGAACGACGGAGTGTCGCTGCCCGCGGTCTTGGCCCACTTGGCAGCGTGCGGCGTGCGCTCGCTGATGCTCGAGGGCGGAGCGCATGTGCTCGAGAGCTTCTTCCGCTGCGGGTGCGTCGACTACGTCGCGCTGACGGTGGCGCCAGAACCGCTCGGCAATCCCAATGCGGTTGCGCTGGGCGAGTCCACGCGGCTCGTGCTCGGGAACTGGCGTGCACACTACAGCATGCTGCTCGGGCGAGATCGTCTCGACGCGGGGCCGTGCGTCAGCTTGCGGGCTCCGATCGGGCGCGCACGAGCGGCGCTCACTAATGATGTGAGCCGTGTGAGCCGACTGCGGATGGGCTCATGAGCGTGCGCGAGCCTCGTGCGGCCTATTTCGTCGCACCGCGCGAGGTCGAGCTCCGATCGCTGCCTGTGTCTGCGCTCGCACCCGAGCAAGTGCGTGTGCAGACTGAGCTGAGCGCGATCAGCGCGGGGACCGAGCTGCTCTTTTACCGCGGCGAGCTCGAGACAGATGTGCCGGTCGACGCCGCGCTGCCATGGGCGGGCACTTTGGCCTATCCACTGCGCTATGGCTACGCCGCCGTGGGCTGCATCGTGGAGTGTGGGTCGGCCATAGACCCCAAGCTGCGCGGGCGCCGGGTCTTTGGCTTTCACCCGCACCAAGAAGAGCTCGTGGAGCGTCTCGATCGGCTACTGATGGTGCCGGAGCACTTGCCCGCGGAGCGAGCGGCCTTTTGGCCGAACATGGAAACAGCCGTCTCGCTCATGATGGATGGCGCGCCTCTCGTGGGCGAACACGTGGCGGTGTTGGGGCAGGGCGTGGTTGGGCAGCTGTTGTGTGCGCTGCTCGCGCAATCCAGCGCCGAGCGCGTGCTGGCCCTCGACACTCGGCCCGAGCGCCTCACGCGATCGCGCGCGTTGTGCGGGGAGTCGCGCGTCGCCTGGCAGTCGGCGCCCGCGACTGAGGATCGCGGCGCGTATGATCTCGTCTACGAGCTCACGGGCGATCCACGCGCCCTGGACATGGCCCAGGCACTCGCGCGCTACGAAGGGCGCATCGTCGTGGGGTCGTGGTATGGCAAGCGCCGGGCGGAGATCGACCTGGGCACGCATGCCCACCGCAACCGCAACACCTGGTTATTTAGTCAGGTGAGTCGGATCGACAGCCGCCATGCCGGTCGCTTCGACGCGGCACGTCGTTTGGGTGTGGCTCGGGCGTGGCTCGAGCGACTGCCGCTCGAGCAGCTCGTGACGCATCGCTATCCATTCGAGCAGATCGCGGCTGCCTATCGCTTGCTCGACGAGCGCCGCGAAGCGGTGTGCCAAGTGTTGATCACGTACGGCGAGAGCGCTCGCTGACTATCCTAGGAGGTTCTTATGTTTCAGGTCGCAATCAAGAAGCCGCTCAAGGCGTACCACCAGCTGATCGGTGGCGACTGGGGCGCAGAGTGTGAGCACCATTCACACGACTACGTGGTCGAGGTGCTGGTGGAAGGCCCCGAGCTCGACCGCCACGGCTACCTCTTCGACATCGCCGAGCTGCGCGAGCATCTCGACCGCACACACGCGCGCTACTACCTCAAGACCCTGAATGAGCTGCCGGAGTTTGCTGGGCAAAATCCCAGCGTCGAGCGCTTTGCTCAGTACTTCGCCACGGAGCTGACCCGAGGGCTCTCCTTGCCAGGCAGCACGCACCTGACCATCAAGTTGTGGGAAGACGACGACACCTGGGCGAGCTTCCGGACTGCCCTGCCGTGAAGCTGGCACTGCTCGCGCCGAAGCCACGTGGAACACGAGCCCGCGTACCCTCGGGCGGCGACCTCTACGATCGAGAGCTGTGTCGAGCGCTCGCCGCGCGTGGCCACGCGGTGCAAGTGGTCCCAACGTTGGCGGCGCACGGGCATGCGAACGCGGAGCGCTTGGCGGCGCAATTGCTCGCCGCTCGATACGATGCGGTGCTGCAAGACGAGCTCGGTCATGTGGAGTATCTGTCGCTCAATCGGCAGCTCAATCGGCAGGTCGGGCGCCGGCTCGCCACGTTCGCGCTCGTGCATGTGACCACCGCCGAGCTCGAGCCCGGCAAACACAGCGCGGCGCGGGAGCGAGCCTTCTTGGAGAGCGTGGACGACGTCGTGTTCGTGAGTCGGCACGTGCGAGAACGTACGCGCAAGCTGCTGGGTCTGTCGCTGCGCGGCCTGGTCCTACCGCCCGGCTGCGATCACTTGCCACTCCGAGCGCGCAAACCGCGGTCCACCGCTTCGGTCACGCGGTTTCTATGCGTGGCGCACCTGCTCCCGCACAAGGGGCAGCTGGAGCTCATCGAGCTCTGGTCGCAGCTGCCGAAGCGCGCGACGCTGTGGCTCGCCGGCGACGCTACGCGCGATCGCGCCTACGCAAAGCAGGTCGAGCGCGCCGCGGAGCGCTGCGGCCCTGGCCGTGTGCGACTCTTGGGTCCGCTCGAGCCGCGCGCGCTGGTGGCTGCGTATGGGCGAGCCGATGTGTTCGTGTCCGCCTCGCGCTACGAGTCGTACGGCTTGGCGATCGCGGAAGCACTCGTGCACGGTCTGCCCGTGGTGACCTGGACCAAGGGCGGATTGTGGGAGCTCTTGACGCCCGACGAGAGCGCGCTGCGCGTACGTCCCGATGATCGCGCGGCTTTTGCTGCGGCTTTGTCGCGCGTGTGTCTCGAGCCGCGGTTGCTCGCGCGGTTGCAACGTGGTGCACGCGCGGCGGGCAAACACCTACCCGATTGGAACACCCGAGCCGCGACACTCGAGACTTGGCTGAAGCGTCGTCTCGAGGTCTAAATGTACAATCGACCACGGTGAGGAGCGGGAGGTTCGCTTGCGCGTTTAGGCTCAATGCGAACGAACGAAGGCCGCTTGTGAGGCTTACTGAGCTCGCCGCACGTAGCCGACGAAGTCGCCGAGTGTCCAGGCCGGCGCATAGGACGCCCCCAGGTACGCTGCGAGTGCCGGTATCGCTCGCAGCTGCGTCATGGAGTCGAGTGCTTCCAAGCTGGTGCGATCGTCGCGGCGCACTACGAACACCGCGGGCGGATGCGCCGCGAGATCCCTCAGCAGCTGTTCTTGGTAGCGCTGGCTGAGGGAAGAACCGGGCACGTGCAGCGGATAGTCGTACAGAAAGCGACTGGCGGGAGCGCCGCGATCGCAGACAGCGGCAACAGCGTCACTTGGTAGTGATAAGCCCAGAATTTGCGTTGCAGGATGACTTCGCAGATCGCGAGCAGCCAGAGCACGCTGCTCTGAGCGAGCCAGCGGTCGAGCGCCGCACTCGCGCGGAGCTTGCCGGTGGCGCGGCTGACGAAGGCGAACAGCCCCAGGACATAGAACAGCGCGAGCACCCGTGGGCCCGGGAACAGGTGTGCGAAGGGCGCCGCGAAGAATGGCTGCGCACCCAGCTCGCGATGATCCAGGTTGAAGTGCACCGTTGCAGCGAAAAACTCGCTGGCTCGTCCGGTTGCCGCGAAATAGCCGCCGACCAGCGTCGCGACCAGCGCTACGCCGAGTCCGAACGCCAGCGTGCGGCGCACGGATCCTGGGCCCCGTGCGGCCAAGAGGCCGACGAGCACCAACGGCAGTGCCGAGGTCTTGATCGCGATCACCGCCACGCCGAGGCTGATGCCCGCAAAAAAGCAGCGCCCGGCGTTCGCTGGTTCGGCCGCCGTTGGCAGCAGCATGAGCAGTGCTCCGAGCAGCCACGGATCGAGGAACACTTCAGCTTGCGCGACGGCCCAGAAGCCGCCGAATACCGGGCCCGAGTGGAATGCCAGGTAACAGAGCCCCGCGAAGCAGGCCGCCGCGTGCGAGAGGCCCCGACGCAGTGCGAGCGCGCTCAGCATCACAGCGCTGAGTAGCGCCGCCGCCGAGTTCAGGAGCTGAATTGACGCGTAGTTGCGACCGCACAGCACCTGCGCGAGCGCGTAGAGCAGCGGCGTGCCGACCGGCTTGTGCTCCCAAACCTCGGAGTAGAAGCGGGCTCCATGGCGCAGCAACTCTGCCTCGGCCATGAACAGGCCCTGGTCCGCCCCAGGCGGCTCGAGAAAAAGCACTACCCGCGTCAAGGCGGAAGCAACCAGCCATGGCAACAAGTATCGCAACATCGCGCGAGACCGTCGTAGGGGCGTGCCGCAGGCCGATGCGGCGCGCTCGATGACGGAAGATAGTGCCGGAACGGCGCGTCGACGACAATCGCGCGACCTGCCATCGCGACCGCCCACCTCGCCCACCTGGCGCCGCGCGAGCTCTGCGGCGCTGAAGCGTCGCCGGTGTGAACTCTAGGGCTGGTCGCGTCGCCAGACCGGTGTACCCTCCCGACCTGTGACGAGCGCAAGAGGGTCACGTCAAGCTTGGTTTTCGCATGCGGCCGGTGCGGTCGGTGAGGCGGGTGCGGCCCGTGCGGCCGGCAGCGGGGCACCGTTCGTGCTGTGCATGTTCCTCGTGTGTCACGCGTGGGTCTTCGTCGTGCGTGAGCTGCCTCCGAAGCAGGCGATCGCTAGCTACGTCCTGCAGCAGGCGGTCTTCTGGTTTGCCGCGCTCTGGATCGACGAGCGGCTCGGCACGCGCGGGCGCCAGTTCAGCTGGGCGGCCCTCTGCACGCTCTACGTCGCACTGATCGGCTTCGACGCCCTGCTGATGAACATGACGTCGCTGCCTTTGCGGGAGATCCTGCCGATGCTGCTGGCGAGCCAGAACATCATCGCGGGCTTGGGGGAGATCGGGCTGCGGCCCACGCGGCTCTTGATCTTGTTCGTGCTGCTGGTGGCGGCAATTTTGACAGGCGGTGCGCTGCGGCTCCTGCTCGAGCGGGCGAGCTGGCCACGCTTGCCCGTGTCGCGACTTTTTCGTTGGACGGCGTGGCTCGGGCTCTGCGCCGCATTCCTCGTCGAGCAGAGCGGCGCGCGCGACGAGCCAGAGTACTTGTTTCGAGCGCTGCACATGCCGCGCTACGTGCAGCTGTATAACACCAGCTCGCGCTCGGTAGTGTTCGCGCTGCCGCCGCCGGTTTCCCACGCGACGCGTGTGCGTTGGCTCGAGCAAGTCAAGCCAGCGCGCAATCCGCGCCACATCCTCTACGTGCTGCTCGAGAGTTTCCGCGTCGACGCCGTGGATCCGCAGGTGTGCCCGACGATCTGGCAGCTGGCACAGCGCGGTACGCGCTACGAGCGCGCGCTGGCGGAGGCCACGTACACGCCGCTCAGCTGGTCCGTGCTGCTGTTCGATGAGGCGGCCTACGACAATCTGTTTGGTCGGCACGCTGCGCGAGCTGAACCACTCGGTGGCTGGCTGTTAGCCGTGCTGGGCAAGGCTGGCTACGAGGCTCACCTGTCGATCTCGACGAACCTGACGTATGCCAGGACGCGGTCGCGCTTGCTCGGGACGGGGCCGCCGCACGTCGGATACTTCCAGGCCGCACCGGACACCGGCGACGATCCCTCCGATAAGAACCGCAACGACCGCGTGGCGGTCGATCATGCAGTCGACTACATCCAGCATCACGATTGGAGCGCCGGCACGCATCCGCAGCTCTTGTTGGTGCAGCTCGACAGCACGCACTACACCTATCCGTTCCCCGAGTCGGACGCGCTGGTCACGCCCTACTCAGAAAACCTGCTGTTGCCGCGTGCCATCGAGACGGAGCGAGAAGCCACGCTGCTGCACAACCGCTATCTCAATGCGGCGCACTATGTAGACACGCAGCTGGCGCGCGTGATCGAAGCGCTGCAAAAGGCCGGCGTGTACGAGGACATGGTCGTCGTCGTGACGGGTGACCATGGCGAGGGCCTGCTGCCGGGCATGCAGGGGCACGGCGCCGTAGGCGATGCGACCAAGCGCGTGCCGATGATCTTCGACCTGCCTGGGCAAACCCCGGCGCAGATCGACACCCTGGTCTCGCATCGCGACATGTTGCCCGTGCTCACCGCATACCTCGGTATCGACTTGCCTGTGGGCGCACTGCGGGGCAGCGGGGGCGGGTCGGGTCCAGCGGGCGGAGTACTCACGCTGGCGCCGAGTGGCAGGTTGGGTCAGTTGACGACCGAGCAGCGTGTGGTCGACCTAAGTCTGGTATTCGAACCGGAGTCCGTCACCGTCACGCCTATCTCAGCGGCCGGCGACGTGCGAGAGCAGGACTGGGTGCCGCAGTTGCGAGGCTTCTTTGCGCAGCCCGGAGCTGCGCGCATGGATTGATGATGTGCGCTGATGGACGCTGTGCGTGTGTTGTGAGTCCGCTTCGCAACTGTCAGATGCGGTTGCGATCTTCATCTTCTGGGGGCGCCCAGCGCAGACGCTCCTGCTCGAGCTCGGTGCGCGCTGCGTACCAGTCGCTCTGGCCATCCTGCCCCATGGGGCAACCACGATTCTGCCATTTCTCGTATGCGCGCGCGGCGATGAGCTCGTACGGCAAGTCTGCTGACGCGACCGGGCTGCCCTGAGTCGCCGTAGCGATGGGTGACCTTGCAGCGCTTGGCGAGGTCGCAGCAGTCGGCATTGGGGCGACACGCTCGACGGGTCGCTCCTTGGGTTTGGGCTGGGTGCGTTTGGTTGGGAAAGGCAAAGGGACCTCCGGAGACATGTCTGCACGCGACGATCGTGCCAGCAGCCGCATGATCGGAAACGCGGAGCTCCGCGCGCGCTCCACCGACTACGGCGCGTGGGGCTGCGGCCGCTGAGTCACAGCGCGCACAATGCGGTGGCCTCGGACTTTACTTCTGCGTCCATGTGCCGTTACACGGTTTCACTATGGGTCGCCGCGCCTGGACTGCCGCTACACTGCTTTGCCTCGTGTCTCTTCCCGGGTTCTGCTTGGGCCATAAGTTGCGTCACGGTGACACGTCGGTGTTGCTGCTCTCCGCGCTGACAGTGGCCGTGGTGCTCGTGGCGAGCGCCATCATGCGCCAGCTGGATTGAGCGGCTTGCTCGCCTCGCCTCATCCGAAGTGGTAGTCGGACAGTGGGAAGGTGGCGTGACGCAAATGTGCACCGACGACCGGCGTCGGACGCATCAGCGTGGGCTCTCCGTGCGGGTCGAAGTAGTAGCTGTTGGAGCTCGTGCAGTCGCCGACGACGAAGACCGAGCCGCCGAGCTGCCGCTTCATGCGCGCGACGAAGCGCACCAGCGCGGACTCGGTGACCTCGAAGCTCGCTGCCCCTCGCTGTTTCATCGCAGTCAGGCAACGCGCCATGTGCTTCATCTCGCCTTCGATGGTGAAGAAATATGACAGGCCGGTGTAAGAGTAGGGGGCAGGTAGATAGAATAAGTTTGGGAATCCGGGGATCGTGATGCCCTCATAGGCTCGATAGCCAGACTCCTGCCACAGCGCGGCGAGCTCGCGCCCAGCGACGCCGCGGATGGACACGAGCCCGTCGGTCTCCCAGATGTTGAAGCCCGTCGCGAGAATTAGCGTGTCGATCCGGCGCTTGCGTCCGTCTTGCGTCACCACGCCGTCGGGCTCGATGCGCGCGATCGGCTCGGTCACGAGCTCGACGTTATCGCGATTGAAGACAGGATAATAACTGTTAGAAATAGTAGGGCGCTTACAGCCCATGCCATAGCTGGGTGTCAGCTTGCGGCGTAGCTCGGGATCCTTGATCGAGTGGTGCATATGCATGCGGGCACCGAGCATGGCCAAGCGCATGAAGAACGGCGCGAGCTTGTAGTGCGTCACCCCGAACCAGGTCATCAGCTCCAGGATCGTGTGGCTCACGAGGCGCCACAGGCGTTGCGCCAACGGCACCTCGCGCAGGAATGCCCGTAGATCCGCCGAAGAAGCGAAGTCGCGCTTCGGGCCCACCCAGACCGGCGTACGTTGGTACACGTCGAGCTGCGCGAGCTTGGGCGCGATCTCCGGCAGCAGCTGCACAGACGTGGCTCCCGTGCCGATCACCGCGGCCCGGCGGCCCTGCAAGTCGTAGTCGTGATCCCACGCCGCCGTATGGATGACCTTGCCGGCAAAGCTCTCGAGACCGGGAATGCTGGGACGTTTCGGCCGGGACAGATAGCCGACTGCTGCGACCAGCACCCGCGCGCGGATCGGCGCCTGACCGCGGATGTGCGCGGTCCAGTACTTGCCCGCCTCGTCGTACTCCGTGCGCTCGACATCGCAGCCGAAGCGCATGTGCTCACGCAGGCGATATTTGGTGGCCACGTCGTTGGCGTAAGCCTTGATTTCAGCGCCGGGTGCGAACATTCGTGACCAGTCCGGGTTCGGCTCGAACGAGTACGCATAGCTGTGACAGGGAATATCGACCGTCAGGCCGGGGTAGGTGTTCGCGTGCCAGGTTCCTCCCAAGTCATCAGCGCGCTCGACGATGAGAAACGAGTGAATGCCCAAGCGTTGCAGCTGGATCGCAGCGCCGATACCACCGAACCCGGCACCGATGATCAGCACTTCGAGCTCGGGCGGTGCAGCCGCATCTGCATCAGGCTGCTGCGGCTGCACCGCGCTGGCGTCTGACAGAGGTCGATCAATTCGCTGAACGCTCGGGTCGACGGTCGAATGCATGGCTAACGAGCCTCGCGCATGAGTTTGGGCGTGTGCTGTGACTGACATAGCGCACCTGCGCGTTCTGCGCTCGATCGAGTTGCGCTCTCGGTTTGACCTGCCGTGGTTCTACGAACGTCGCGCGCGAGCTCGGTGTGCAGCGCCGCGCTGGGCTGCGGATTGCTTAGTGACGACCCATCCGGGAAGCGGTAACAAGCTCCGAGAGGTGTTCATGTTTAGGAGCTTTGGAGTGCTACTGGCTTGGCTGGTTTGCTTGGCGCCGGTGCTCGGCGCTTGTGCGGACATCGACCGCGCATCCGACTGTCGGCAGATTTGCCGACGTTTCGAGGAATGCGTAGCCGGCGGCGACTTCGACGTCGGTCGCTGCGCCGACCGTTGTCAGCGCACAGACTCGCGTTTCGAGTCGTCGCGCATCGACGAATGCGCGGCGTGCATCGAAGACCGCTCGTGTTCGGGCTCCGTGTTCATCTGCAGCGCAGAGTGCGCCGGCATCGTGCCGTAGGTAGCTCGCCACAACGTGCGGAAGACCAGGAAGTCGCGAGGCCGGGAAGCTTTCCCCAAAACAGCCAACGCGCGTCCTGAAGCGCCGGGATTGCCCCGACCAGCCAAATACAATGGCAGCACAGGCCTTGAGGGCGCGTGGCCAGCGCGGTATGCGAACCCCTAGCAAAGGGCCACGCCGATGGAGCGCATACTCTACCAATTCCCTTTTTCGCACTATTGTGAGAAGGCCCGCTGGGTGCTGGATTTCAAGGGCGTGCCCTATCGGATCTACAACCAGTTTCCGGGCATCCACGCACGCACCAACCGCCGCTTGACCGGTCGCACGAGCGTGCCGCTGCTGATCGAACAGGGGCAGGGCATCGCCATCAGCGGCAGCCATGAGATCGCGCTGCACCTCGAAGCGCG
>Ga0190271_10001903_pt1 | contig 12282 bp, 9 predicted proteins | sample Popmic356T_FD_133747 | JGI IMG/M metagenome (GOLD analysis project Ga0190271, IMG submission 133747) | Populus adjacent soil microbial communities from riparian zone of Weber River, Utah, USA - 356 T | ecosystem: Environmental > Terrestrial > Soil > Riparian zone | place: USA: Utah | collected...
AAGCGCGGCTTGTCCTTTTCGAAGCCGTCGCTGTCGGCGTAGCGCGCGGCGTCCAGCCAGTGCCGGGCCAAGCGCTCGCCGTAGTGCGGTGACTTCAGCAGGCGCTCGACCGTCCTCGCGTACGCGTCAGGCGCCTTGTCGGCGAGGAATGCGTCGAGCTCGTGCAATGTCGGCGGCAGGCCCGTGAGGTCCAGCGAGACGCGGCGCAGGAGCGTGGCCTTGTCGGCCTCGGGCGCGGGAGCCAGCCCCTCCCTCTCGAGGCGCGCGAGCACGAAGGCGTCGATCGGCGTCTTTGCCCAGGCGGTGTCCTTCACGCGCGGCAGCGGCGGACGGACGGGCGTTTTGAAGGCCCAGTGATCCTTCCCCCTCTCGAGCACGGCTATGGCAATTTTCGCGGCCTCGGCCGTCTCCGCCGTCTCCGCGCTGACGTTCGTGTTCACCAGCGTCACGCCGGCGGGATACTGCGCGCCCGCGTCGATCCACGCCCGAAGCAGGCCGATCTGGTGCGCCGTCAGCGTCACGCCTTCCTTCTTCGGCGGCATCGGGATGTCTTCGACGAGGCCGGCGACGAGGCGGATCAGGGCGCTCTGGTCGCTGTGTCCCTCGACGATGACCTGTTCGTTTTCCTCGCCACCCTTGAGGAGCCCCGCGCGCGTGTCGAGGCGGAAGCTGCTCTTCTGCCTGGTCTCGCCGTGGCAGCGGACGCAGGTGGACTCGAGGAGCGGCTTGATGTCCTTGTCGAAGTCGTAGGACGGCGCGGCCGGCGGGAGCTGGCCGACGCCGGCGGCGCGGACGCCGAACGCGATACAAGCGGTCGCGAGCACCGCGGCGAGGGGCCGCAGACGCGCGGAGCGGAGATCCGGCATTGGCGGTTCTTAGGAAAGGCGGTTTTCAGAATTCTACGCGGGGCGCCGGAGCCCGTGTCTGGAAATCCGCGACCATGCTCCGTCGGGCCGGGCTCCCGACGGGTTGTCCCGGCGGCTGGGGCGCGACCGAGCGCTGGGCCGCTCAGGCGGCGCTCCGCGCCGCGTGTCCGCAATGCTACTGCAGGGCCCGAAGGAAGTGCTCCCGCTGATCGACCGTCGGGAAGCTCAGGGCAATCGTCTGGGGCTCGGCTCCCCCGATGGGGACCTTGGCGGCTGGCCGAATGCCGGCGCCGAACGCGATTTCGCCACGGACGATGGGACCTGCTGTCCTGGCCGGAATCGTCACGCTCCAGAATCCGATTCGCTTTCGCAGGAGCAGATTCGACAGATACACGCTCCCGTCCACCTGGGCGCCGAGCACGAGCTCGCCGCGATCGTTGATCAACGCTCGCGCAGGCACTTCGAGGAAGCGTCGTGGCCGCAGGGTGCTCAGGCCGAGGCGGCCGGTGAGGCGCAGGTCGATCTCGTGAACGCCGTGGCGAGCTCCCGTCCAGGTGTCTCCGAGTTCGCGAACTCGGAAGATCAGGTCGCGCCTCAGCCACACATGAACCAGGGTGACAGCGAGTGCAGGACAGACGGCCAGCAACACCACCCCCAGCACACCTGATGACGGTTTCTGCCCGAGGCGAGCATCACACTCGCGTTCAGCCGATGGGGTAACGTCGCAGCTTCGCGGTGGAGCGTGTCACATGCCACCTGTGGCAGCCGTTCCACCATGCCGGTCACCCGCAACCGCCCTGAGAAGGCGGCCGGCGACAGCGGCGTCATGAGGATGCCGATCCGCCCGGCCTCGTCGACGAGCGGCAGTAGCTGTTCCTGAGATCGGACGAAGCGAATGCGGCGTCCCACCCACACGGATCGCTTTTCGATCTCGAGCCTGTAGAGCGGATCGACCGTGCCCTCCACCGTCACGTAGCTTCCTGCTGCCACGACGCCGCTGGCGAGGCTGGCGAGAGACACGGGTCGCGGCTCCGTGCTCGCCGAGCGATTCGAGATCCGCATGTCGCGCCATCGTGCCGAGCAGCAGGATCAGGAGTAACGCGCCGTTCAGCGGCATCAGGTTCGTCGCATGACCGCCGCGAATATGTGCATCCAGCGCGGCCACCACTCCAAGGAATCGAAATATCACGGCTGCCTCCGCTGGTGAACGCGCCGGACGTCCAGTACGGAGGCTCAGGCCCGCCGCGTGAGCTCCGTTTCGCGAAGATGCCGCGTGTGGATGTGGGCGATGTTGCCCCTGCTTCTGGAGACGACGATGAACACGACAACGGCAACGACAGGGAACGGGAAGTTTGGGCGATGGGCGACGGCCGCGGTCCTGGCGGTGACGCTGGGGATGGGGCTGGCGGCTCCGGCCGCCGCCCAGTATCAGCGGGTGTACCCGCAGCGCAACAACCCGCAGCTGGTCGACATCTATTACAACGGCCGCTGGGTCCAGCGGGTGGACACCAGCCAGCCGGGCTGGATCTTCGAGCTCAGGGCCGACGTGCGGGCGCCTCTCAGCTGGGTGAAGTACCCGGCCAATAGGCCGATTTCCCCTGATACGACCTATTACCTGCTGAACAACCAGCAGTGGGTCACTCTGCCGCAGCTGCAGATGGCGCAGGCGATGTCGAACAGACAGCGCCAGCCCAACGCCGGAGAACAGGGCACGATCGGCGGCTTCGGCAGCGGTTCGTCGGGGTCGTCCAGCCCGCTCTACTCCGGCACGCTCGGGGGCTTCTCATCTGGCTCTTCGGGGTCGTCCGGCCCACTCTACTCAGGCACCATCGGTGGGGTGACGGCGGCTTCGCAGCGCACCGCGACGCAGAGGCGGATCGATGCGGCCCTCGAGGCAGCCAGGCAGCGCAGCATCGAGGCGACGCTCGCGCCCGACTGCAACAGAAGCTACCTCGGTTGCCGCTGACGGCCGGCTGACGCGTGAGAGGGCGACATGGACCTACGGCATCGCACGGAGCAGTCACGCGAGTCACGTAGGTTCATGTCGCCACGCTCTGCGGACGATCGCCCCCGTTGGCCATCACTCGCGGCGCAGGGCGTCCATGGGGATCAGCCGCGCCGCGGTGATCGCCGGATAGAGCCCGAAGCCGATGCCGACCCCGACGGAGATCGTCACCGCGGCGGCGACGCTGGCCGCCGAGATGCTCGTTGGCCACGCGGCGTACCACGTGATGAGGTGCGAGAGGAGGACGCCGACGGCGATGCCGGCGATGCCGCCGCCGATCGTCATCAGCAGCGCTTCGACCAGGAACTGGCTGCGGATGGCCCTGCGCGTCGCCCCGACCGCGCGCCGGACGCCGATCTCGTAGCCCCTTTCGGACACCGACATCAGCATGACGTTCATGACGCCGATGCCCCCGACCAGCAACGTCAGGGCCGCGATGCTGCCGGTGACGACGTTGAACGTCCGGTGGGTGCGCTGCCGTTGAGCGAGGAGCTGGCGCGGCACGATGATGTCGAACTCGCGGCGATCGGCCGGTCCGACGGCTAGCGCGTGCTCCAGCATCTCAGCGGCGGGTCCTACGCTGTCGGCGTCGGCGATCTGCAGCCAGATCTCGTCGATGCGCTGCGCCGGCGCGGCCTCCTCGGGTCGACCGTTCAGCCGCGACAACGGCACCAGCGCAGCCTCGTCCAGGTTGCGCCACGCCGGATCGTTCGCGGTCGTCGTGTCGCGTGCCGAGCCCTGCAGGACGCCGATCACCTGGCAATGAGACGTGCCGAGTCGAACGTGCCTGCCGACGAGGCGTCCACGTCCGTCGTCCAGCCTCGACGCCAACGCGTCGCCTACGACGCAGACGGCGGCGCCCTGGCGCTCGTCGACCGCGGACAGGAAGCGGCCCGACGCCATCCGCAGTCGCAGGACGGCGCCGAACTGCGAGCCGACTCCCAGCACCGGGGTCGACGCAGGCGTCGACGTGCCGTGCAGCCGGACGTGCCGCTCCGTCAACGGCGACGCGAAGGCAACGGCCGGCACGAGGTCGCGGACCCGCGCGGCATCGGCCACGCGCAGTCCGGGCTGATCGAACCCAGGCACGCTGGGCCGTCGACTGCGGGCCACGATGTTGTCCAACCCGAGGGCCTGGACCTGGGCCAGCGTCTGTCGGCGTGCGCCCTCACCGACCGAAACCATGGCCACCACACCGGCGACCCCGAGCACGACGCCGAGGACGCTCAGCGTCGTCCGGAGCTTGTAGCGAAGCTGCGCCGCGACGCCGCTGCGTACGGCGTCGGCGAGCTCAGTTGATACGAGGCGCATCGGCAGGGCCTCGCCCCGGGCTGGCGGTGACCGGCGCGGCCGGGGTGCGATCGGCCGGGGCGCCGGGCTCGACGAGGGACAGCAGTTCTCCTTCGCGAACGCCCGACACGACCTCGACCGACGTGCCGTCCGACTCGCCTACGGTCACCGGACGGGCGTCGTAGCCGCCTCGCACCGGAACGTAGGCGACGAGGCCGCGGCCGGTATCGAAGATGGCGGTCACCGGCACCAGCAGCGCCGCGGTCCGGTGCGTCACGGTGATGTCGGCGCGCGCGCTCATCTCCGGCCGCAGTTCGGGACTCACCGACTCCAGCTCGATCTGCACGTCGAACCGCTTGTCGTCGAAGGGACGGTCTGGCGCGGGGCGGGCCAGTGTCCCGACCCGGGTCACGGTGCCCTGCAACGGCAGCGCCGGGAAGGCCTCGACCTGGATCGTCGCACGCTGGCCCGCCCGGACGCGGCGGACCTCGGATTCGCTGACCGACGTTTCGAGCAGCATGCGATCGACCTCGGGGATGGTCAGCAGCCCCTGGCTGGCGGTGACCCGGTCTCCAACCCGCACCTTGCGTCGCGGGTTCGCGCTGAGCAACTCCTCGTGCACGACGAGGCCAGGCCGGCGGGCGTAGACGTTGCCGCTCTCCACGAGCACCTCGATCGCCTGTGCACGGACGCGGGCTTCGGCCACGCGGGTGCGGGCCTGCTCGACCTGGGCCGCCTTCTGCGCGCGCTGCAATCGCGTGCGCTGCAGCTCCCGCGGCCGGGTGAGGCCGACCAGCACCTGCACGCGCTTCCGGGTGAGCGACAGCTCTTCTTCCGCGGCATCCAGCGCGTCGACGGTCTTGCGCAATTCGTCCCGGGTGATGAACCCGCGCTTCAGCAGAGGCTCCAGCTGCGCGTGTTCCTCCCTCAGGCGGGCGGCCCGCTTCTCGGCGGCATTCAGCCGCGCCTTCGCCTCTTCCACCGTCAGGGCGCCTTCCCCTTCCGCCGCCGCCGTCGCCGACGCCTCGGCGTCCTCGCGATCGATCTCGGCCAGCTGCAGGTCGGCTTCGGCCTGTCGCACGTCCTGCCGGGCCCGCTCGAGCTCGACGCTCAACGCGGTCGTGTCGAGCCGCGCCACCAGGTCGCCCTCCTGCACCATCGTGCCTTCGGCAACCAGCGCAACGAGCTCGGCGTCGCGCCCGACGAGCGGGGATCTATACGTCATTACCTGGATCGGCTTGAGGGTCCCGGTGACCGTCAATCGCGCCGTCAAAGGTCCCTTGCGGACGGGCGCGACCAGCTCGGGAGCGCCGCCGACACCGCCGCGCCAGGCTCCGGCCCCGACGAACATGGCGGTTATCACCCCGCCCGCCGCCAGCCACCGCCAGTAGCGGCGAACGAAGAGGGGAGCGCTGCTCACTGGGATCCGCCTCGCGGGAGGATCGGGCGGCCAATCTCCGCCGACGGGTCGAGAACACCCATTGCCGCCCTGAGCTGGAGCTGCTGCACCGCGGACTGCGCCAACGCGGCGATCCGGCGCCCTTCTGCCGCGAGCACCTGGCCTTCGGCCGTCACGAGATCGAGGTTGTTCGACAGGCCGCGATCGTAGCGCAACTGCGACACCTCGACTTCCTGCCGGCTCAATTCCACGCGGGTCTCCGCGGTGGTGACCGCGCGCGCCAGGCGATCCCGCTGCCGCACTTCCCGGCGGACTTCGGCCGTGATCCGGCGGGTCAGGGTGAGGCGTTCCCGGTCGCGTCGCTCTCGCTCGAGGAGCGCCTGGCGGAACTGCACGCTCTGCGCGGTCCGGTCGAGCGGCATGCCGATGGCGAAGAACGTGGCGAGGCGGAACCGGTTCAAGCCGAAGCTCTCGACGAATCCCGGCGCCGTCTCGCGGCGCGTCATCGCGAGGTTCAGGTCGACCTGCGGCAGGAGCTGATTGCGTGCGGCGGCGACCCTGCCGTTGGCCTCGCTCACGGCATCGGCCAGCGTCTGCACCTCGGGACGCGACGCGAGCGCGATGGCCACGGCGGCGTCCGCATCGATGGCGCTGGCCGTTCGGGGAATTTCCGCGTCGACGGCCAGCGGCTGGCCGGGGTCGCGGCCCATCACCAGGAGCAAGGCGTCCCGGGCCTCGTCGAGACCGGCGATGGCGTCCGCGAGCTGGTTCTCGGCATCGGCGCGAAGCTGGCGCGCACGCAGGACGTCCAGCTGCGACACCAGGCCGGCGGCGAGCTTTGCTTCGGCCGCCTCGTGCAGCTGCTGCCCTCGTGAGACGCTCGCTCTGGCGACGTCGACGAAGGCGTGCTGGGCGACGAGCTGGTAATAGGCGGAGGCCGCCTCGATCGCCACCTGTCGGCGTACGACGTCGTGCTGACGCTCGACCCCGCTCCGGCGCAGCTCGGCGCTGGTCAGGCCGCGCCGCGCCACTGCGGGACCGAAGCCGCGCAGCAACGGCTGGGTGAGCAGCAGCGTGGTGTCGGCGTTGTAGAACCGCACGTCCTCCCCGCCGTCGACGTCCGGGATCTGCGAGGTCGCCGTCCCCACGCCAAGCTGCACTTCCGTGCCGGTCGTCAGCCGCTGCGTCACGTCCACGCGATAGTGCTGGCTGGCGACGTCCGTCTGGCCGAACGATCCGAAGACGTTGGGCACGATCTTCGGGCGGAACTCGTTGCGGGCGAGGCGCAGGTCGAGGTCCGCCTGTGCGATGGCATCTCCCTGGTCGAGGATCCGGTCGTTCCTGACCAGCGCCTCGGCAACGGCCTGCTGCAGGGTGAGCGTCGTCGACTGCGCGTCGAGGGCCGGCTGGACGACGGCCGACAGCAGGAGGCTGATCCCGAGTATTCGACGAAGTGTCCGCATGGCTATCGCCCAACGCCCGCCCGACGCAATCACTCTCGCACCAGGACGATCGGAGCCGTGTTGCCCGAGGTTCCGCCCGTAATCGTGCCGCTGAGTTGTCGCCCGTCCGCACTCAGGACCAGGCGGTACTCGAGCGGCTCCAGTGAGGGTCCTCCCGGCGGGATGCAAAAGGGCTGGCTCAGGCGAATCACGTCAGGGTTGGTCTGGACGATGCCCGCGACGGGACATTGCGGCCTGAGAAAGAAGACCACGCCGCTGATGCTGCCGGCTGACTGCGTCAGCTCCATCCCTTGCGTGAAATCGCCCTGGGTGTCGCGCCAGCGTCCGGTCACCGTGTGAACGGTCACGGTGGTCTCGCTCCTGGCCGACTGGCGTGCGTCGTTGACCGTGAGAACGACGACGTAGGTTCCGGCGGCGCTGTAAACGTGACGTGGCGTCGGCTCGGTCGACGCGGAGCCGTCGCCGAAGTCCCAACGGTAGGCCACCGAGCCTGCATCGAAGTTCGCCACCTGGGCCGAGAACGAGAACGCCGTAGCCGCCTGGAGACCCGTCGCCGCCGAGGGGATGACGGCGCCCAGTCGGCCGGCGGGCGCCGGCGGGGCCTCCTTTCGGGATAGCGCGATTCCCGCTGCGCCGGCGCCGGCGGCACCGCCGGCCACCAGGCCGATGACGGCGAGCTTCGACATCCCGCCGCCGGCCGCGACCGAGGCGGTCGTCGCGGTGGTCGTGGCCGCCGTCGTCGCCGTGGTCGTCACGGCGCCGGTGGCCGCGGCCGCCGTGGCCGTCTGCGTCGGGTTGGTGCTCTTGCCCGGCTCACGGCCGGCGGCCTTCGCGTCGGCCGACGTCGCGAAGTTGGTCTGGCGGATGACGGCCTTGCCGGTCTGCCCGCGATAGCTGACTTCCACGTCGATCTGGAAGCTTCCCGGCTCGACGGGAGACACGGCGTTCACGCGGGCGCGACCCGAATAGTCGGTGAGCGTTCGCATCTCGGCCTGGCCGTTGCCGAACGAGGCGAGGATCCGGTCACGGGTCTTGCGGATGACGAACCGCACGACCGCCCCCGGCACACGGCGGTCGTCCTTGTCGCGGACTTCGATGGCCGGTTCCGCGGCGATCCGCTCGGCGACGATGTTCGCCGCCTCGTCGCCGTCGATGACGATCACCTTCAGCCCTTCCGCGACGCCCGATAGATGGGCGACACCGGCGAACAGCGCGGGCACCTGTCGCCGCGGCAGCTGCGCGGACGCCGTGCTCATCTGTGTTCCCAGGAGCGACATCACGACGACGAACGTCACCTTTCTCGGCCGCATCGTCGTCACTGCCTCCGCAGCGAAATGGGGCTCGTGCCGCTCAGTGGCCCCGTCTCGGTGCCGCTCATGGTCTGGCCGTCTGTCGCGACCGTGAGGTTGTATGTGACGGGTTCGAGTGTCCGCCCGGCCGTCGGATGTCGACACGGCGGACTGTTCAAGGTCACGGGTACCGTAACCCCGCTCTGGACTGAGCCCGATATGACGCACTGGGAGTAGGTCAGTGGAGTCGGAACGGTGAATTCGACGGTGACGGACCCGCTGATGCTGCTGCCTGTTTGGGTGAGCTGCATCGTGCTGGTACTGGTCCCGACCGCGGACGCCAGCCATGTGCCGGTCAATGTGCGAACTGTTACCGACATCTCGGAACGCGCCGACTGGCGTGAGTCGCTCACCGTTACCACGACGGCGAAGGTGCCAGCCGCGGCGTAGATGTGGATCGGCGCCGGCTCGGTCGACGTCGCGCCGTCACCAAACTCCCAGCGATACGTCACCGACGCGGCATCGAACCCCGTCGCCTGCACTGAGAACGTGAAGGGCGTCGCGCCTTCGACCCCGATGGCCTGCGACGCAACGACAGCGCCGACGGCGCCCGCAGGTTCGCCTTCCTTCCGTGACAGCACGACCGCCGCGCCCGCGCCCGCGGCACCGCCGGCCACGATGCCGATGACGGCGAGCTTCGACATCCCGCCGCCAGCCGAGACCGCGGCGGTCGTGGCCGCGGTCGTGCCCCCGGCTGTCGCCGCCGTCGTCGCGCCGGCCGCGACGCTCGTGGCCGCGCCAGTCGTCGCCGCCTGCGTGGTCGAGTTGGTGCTCTTGCCCGGGTCACGGCCTGCGGACTTGGCGTCTGCCGAGGTCGCGAAGTTGGTCTGGCGGATGACGGCCTTGCCGGTCTGCCCGCGATAGCTGACCTCCACGTCGATCTGGAAGCTGCCCGGCTCGACGGGGGACACGGCGTTCACGCTGGCGCGCCCCGAATAATCGGTGAGCGTTCGCACCTCGGCCTGGCCGTTTCCGAACGTGGCGATGAGCCGGTCGCGGGTCTTGCGGATGACGAAGCGCACCACGGCCCCCGGCACGCGGCGATCGTCCTTGTCCCGCACTTCGATCGCCGGTTCGGCGGCGATCCGCTCGGCGACGATGTTCGCAGCCTCGTCGCCGTCGACGACGATCACCTGCAGGGTGTCTGCGGCTCGCGCCGGCAGGGGAGCGAGGCCGATAGCGCAGCAGATCAGCGGAATCAGAAACCATCTCATCACAGTCACGAACCTCGCGGGCGGCCTCGTCAGCGCCGATCGAACCTCAACACATACTGGACGATCCCGTAATCGGCCTGCCCGCTCAGGCTCGAGCCGTCAGAAGCCAGAACGAAGCGAAAAAGATGCGGCGGGAGGTCGCCGAAAATCGTCTGCGGACAGCCCGGCGATGTGAGGACGATGTCGGGCGCGCCCCTTCGAACCGTGCCCGATACTGGGCAGGTCTGGCCCCCCACGTGTTCCAATCCGGCGATGGTCGAAGCCGACTGCGTGAGTTCGAGCGTGATGCCCCGGAAGAGGTCGGGGTTGACCCACGTGCCTTGCCACGTATGCACGCGCACGGGTAGCTCGGAACGCGCAGACTGCCGGGCGTCGCGCACGGTCACGACGACGGTGAAGGCGCCGGCCGTGTCGTAGACGTGGGTCGGCGAGGGATCCGCCGAGGTCGTGCCGTCGCCGAATTCCCAGCCGTAACCGAGCGAGCTCGCCTCGAAGTTCGTCGCCTGCACCGAGAACGTGAAGACCGTCGATGACTGCACGCCGGTGGCCGCCGACGCGGTGATGGCGCCGACGGTCCCCGCCGGCGGATCGGCCTTCCGCTGGCTCAGCACGATGGCCGCGCCCGCGCCCGCCGCCCCGGCGGTCACGAGCCCGATGACGGCCATCTTCGATACGCCGCCACCGGCGGACACCGCGGCGGTCATGGCCGTGGTCGCGGTCCCCGCTGTCGCCGCACCAGCCGGGCTGGCCGCGGCGCCGGTGGTCGCGCCGGCGGTGGATGTCTGCGCGTTCGAGTTGGCGCTCTTGCCGGGCTCGCGGCCAGCCGCCTTGGCGTCCGCCGACGTCGGGAAGTTGGTCTGGCGGATGACGGCCTTGCCGGTCTGCCCGCGGTAGCTCACCTCGACGTCGATCTGGAAGGTGCCAGGCTCCATCGGGGACACGGCGTTCACGCTGGCGCGCCCGGAATAGTCCGTGAGCGTCCGCACTTCGGCCTGGCCGTTCCCGAACGAGGCCAGGAGCTTGTCGCGGGTCTTGCGGATGACGAAGCGCACGACTGCCCCCGGCACCTTGCGGTCGTCCTTGTCCCGCACTTCGATCACCGGCTCCGCGGCGAGCCGCTCGGCGACGATGTTGGCCGCTTCGTCGCCGTCGACGACGATGACTTTCAAGCTATCCGCGGCCCGAACTGGGACGGGGGCCAGCGCAACGGCGCAGCAGACGAACAGGGACAGGAACAGTCTCATGGGCCCTCGAACACACGAATATCTGAGCCCATCCCTGGAGCTGAACCATACGCGGGCGCGGGCCCTCGTGCTGATTGCGGAGTCGGCTCGGTTGCGACGTGGACGACCTGACGACGCGACGACTCGGCCGTCACCAACAGACACCTTGCTGGCGGCGAGGCGATTCTACCAAGTGCTAGACTCGAATTGCCCTTGTTTTCGCGGATCTCGTGGGTTCGTCCGCGATTGGAGTCGTCGTGCCCCATCTGAAGCTGTCGTTCGCCACCCTGGTCGGCGCTTCGCTGCTGGCCACGGCCGTTTCCGCCCAAGTTGCGCCGCCGCCCGCGGCGAAGTCGTCGCGGACCGGCCAGAAGATCTCGGTCGACGGGCTCGCGGAGTTCCTGCGCGGAGAGATCCTGGTGGTCAGCGGCTACCGGCTGCGCGCGTCCCCAACCACCCGTTTCACGGGCAAGGACGTGCTCTCGCTGGCCGCAGTCCCCCTCGGCTACCAGGTCGACGCCAAGGGGGTCGTGCAGTCGGACGGGACCATCGTCGTCGAGGCGCTCGACGCCCGGCCCCGTCAGCGGTCGGATGCCGGGCGCGGTGTGGTATCCGGCGCCCTCGATCAGGAGGGCAAGTGGCTTGCCGGCGGCGGGTCGATCTTCCGGGCGGCGCTGGCGAGGAACGCCCCGGAGACCCGGCTGCCCAAGGTCGATCCGCAGTACGAACGGGTCAAGGGCATCCTCCTGCGGATGGCTCCGGCGTCGCTCGAGGAGTCGCTCCGCCTGCACATCGTCAGCAGCGCGGACTGGAACGCGCGCGGGCTGCCGAACGGCTCGATCGCGGTCGCCGCCGGCCTGCTGGCCGACATGGACGACGACGAGGTCGCCCTCGTGCTCGGACACGAGCTCGCCCACATCACCCATCAGCACGCGCAGAAGACGCTGGCGGACGCCGAACGGCGGAAGTTCGTCACCCAGCTGATCGCCGACCTGATCCCGGAGGGCGGCGCCCTCACGCACGTCGCGCTCACCGTCGGCGGCGCGGTGGCCCTGAAGTCGTGGCAGAGCGGGTACAGCCGCTCGCTCGAGACGGAGGCCGATCGGGTCGGCATGGGCTATGTCGCGGCCGGCGGCTTCGATGTCCGCAAGGCGCCGCGCGTCTGGGAACGGTTCCGGGAGAAGTACGGCGACGAGCAGTCCGTGAAGAACTTCGTGGTCGGAAAGCACCCGCGCAACGCCGAGCGCGCCGGCAACGCGCGCGCCGAGCTGCGCGCCTACTATCCCAATTACGAACCGTCCGGGCCGCCCGCGCAGAACGCGGCCGCGTCGTTGCCGATCGGGCCGGTGGTGTCGTCTGTCGCCGAGAGCACGTCGGTCGCGGCCGATGGCCGACAGCTGGCTTCCGGGACGACGCCTGCGCTGCCCGCCGCAGCTCCCTCGCGAGAGATCGAGAAGGGCATGACCCTGGAAC
>Ga0190271_10001905_pt1 | contig 12268 bp, 12 predicted proteins | sample Popmic356T_FD_133747 | JGI IMG/M metagenome (GOLD analysis project Ga0190271, IMG submission 133747) | Populus adjacent soil microbial communities from riparian zone of Weber River, Utah, USA - 356 T | ecosystem: Environmental > Terrestrial > Soil > Riparian zone | place: USA: Utah | collected...
TATGGCGGCCTCATCGTCGCCAATGGCGGCCTCGAGCCGAACGCCGATTCATTCTTCGCCAAGGAATACGGATTCAAGGTCGCGATCTCGATGAGCGAAAGCGAAACCTGGAGTCCGCTCAACAACGGCCAACTCGCGGCGACGGCCACGACCGCCGACGCGCTTGCCGTGCTCGGCCGGCAATTCGAAGCCGTGATCCCGATCCAGCTCGGGTACTCACGCGGCGCCGACATGGTGGTGGTGGATCGCGGCATCGTCTCGGTGAATGCGCTTGCCGGCAAGATCCTGGCTGCTTCGCAATTCAACGAAAGCGAATTCTTCATTCGCTACCTTGCGCAGGAAGCCGGTCTGCCGGTGGTCGTTCTGCGAGATCTCGATGCGAAACCGAAGGCCGGTTCGCTCGGCCTGGTCTTCTACGAAGATGCCTTCGTTGCCTGCGACGCCTATCAACACGAACTGGCCGGTGGTGGCCGTCTGAACGGCTGCGTCGGCTGGACTCCAAAAACCGATGAAGTCATCGAAGCCAGCAAGGGTGCAGCCAAGGCGTTGGTCTCGAACCGCAACCTGCTGGTCATCGCCGACGTGCTGGCGGTAAACAAAGGATTCGCCAAGGCCCATCCGGAGATGGTGAAGGGCCTCGTGCACGGCATTCTCGAAGGCAACCGCCGTCTGCGCGACAACCAGGCGGAGAATATCGCCGTCGTCGCGAAAGCTTTCAAGTGGACCGAGGAAGAAGCGCGCGACGAACTCGCGCACGTTCATCTCTCGAACGCGCCCGAGAACCGCGCGTTCTTCGCCGGCACCATCGACTCCGCCGGTTCATTCGGCGGCATCTTCCAGTCTTCGGTGCTTGCGTACGGCAGCCTGCTGCGCAATCCGGCCGATCCTTCGCGCTTCGCGGACACGAGCTCTCTCGATGTCATCGCCAAGCGCAGCCCGTTCTCCGAACAGAAAATTGCGATCGCGCCCATCCGCACGTCATCGCAAGCGGCGCTCGAAGGCGATCCGCTGCTCAGCAAGGACATCCGGTTCTTCTTCGAACCCAACTCATCGAACCTGGATCGCTCTGCAGCCCAGAACCAGGAGTACCTGCAGACCATCAAGCGCTTCCTGCAGGTGAGCCCCGGTTCCACGGTGCTGTTGCGCGGTCACGTCGACAACGCGCGCGTCAACGAATTCCGGCAGTCGGGCGGCGATCAACTCGTGCAGAGCATGGCGCTCAAGGCCATGGAGCTCTCGCGCCAACGTTCCATGGCAGTCCATGACGCGTTGCTGGCGAAATTCCCGGAGATCGACAAGACCCGCGTCGAAGCCGTGGGCCGCGGCTGGGAAGAACCCACCGGCACCACCGACCCGGCGCAAAACCGCCGGGTCGAGGTGCAGTGGTTCACCGTGGAGTAGCTAGCGCCTCTCGCACTTCGTCACGAGGTTGGTCGAGGCCGGAGTCTTGGTGAGCGTGACGTAAGAGCGGCTCACCAGGTAGTGATAGCTGCCGACCTTGAATGTCGTGCTGCAGGGCCGGCCCAGCGCGATCTGTCCAACCACGCCGATCCTCACCCAGACGCCGTCGGACCGCCTGCGCACATCCCAGACGTTGGTGCTGACGGTGTAGTAGCCGGTTGTCGGCGGTGGTGTTGTCGGCGGCGGCGCCGTGATGGTGATGGCCACCGAACGCGCGGCGGTTGCGCCAGTCACGGACTTGGTCGCCACGTTGCTGTTGTCGGATTCCACGTTGGCGGTATTCACCGCGCGCACTGCGAAGTACCAGGTGCCGGGCGCAAGTGAGCTGATGGTGGCCGAGCGCCTGGTGATGTCATCAACGGTGACGCTGCTCGTCAGCGCCGTGCTGCTGGTGCCGTAAACCACCTTGAAACGCGCGAGGTTCGTCAGCGGGCTGCCGTTGCTATTGGTCGTCGGCGCAGTCCAGTTGACGGTCGTCGACCCGGCGCCCCAGGTGCAGGTCAGCGTGTAATTTGTGCTGGCACTGATCGTCGCCTGTGTCTGGCTTCCCGAAGCGGCCTTCGTGCCCGACCAGCCACCGCTCGCCGTGCAACTAGTGGCAACCGGGTTGGTCGACCAGGTCAGCACGGGCGCGAAGCTTCCAGTCGCGGAAGTCTGGTTGGCGTTGAGCGTCACGACACCGGCGGTCTGAGCCTGTGCCGCGCCGGCGGCGAATATGAATAGAACGAAAAGCGAAGCTAGTGTCTGGACGCGCATGAAATCGACCCCCACGAGTCTGAGAAAGGAAACGTGGGAGCACATTGGGCAGGGGGTACTGGCGTCGCAAACCGGAAGCCACTTTCTGCGGAACGAAAATAAGGAAAATCCTGGCGCTTGCGTGCGACACGTCTGACGCAATTTCCTCAGCTCGTCTGCGCGGTACGACAAAAACGCCGAAGGTTTACAAGAAACCCCTGAACGAGTGTGCGCTAGCGCGAACTTTTTTCAATCGTGAGACTCGTGCAAGGCGGCGCTTGAGTCGGCGCCGTGTGTTTTGCTTCGCGGCAAAGGTGATGGCAGATGGCGACAAATCTACGATTGCGGCGAACACCTGCTCGGATCGCTTACGGGACTGGCGCCCGCCGCTTCGATGCGCCGGCGGGTATCGAGCACTGCCGCGCGCAGCGCCGGCGCCAGTGCATCGACGTTCACGGGCGCCAGTTGCTCACGCGCGCGGCCGGGACATCCGAGGTCGAGCAACGACTGAGCAAGATTGTTTCCGGCACCGGCATTGTCCGGATCCAGGCGAACTGCCGCGGCGTAGTCGTGCGCGGCATTCGCAAAGTTGCCTGCGCGATATTCCGCATTGCCCCGCCCGATCCAGGCCATCGGCTCCTCCGGCCAGCGCTTCACTGCCGCATCGAATGCCAGGAGGGATTCCGCGGGAGTCGCTCCTCGTTCGAAGTCGGCCGCCGCTTCGAGATAGAGCGTTGGATTGGCGCTTGCCGCGATTTCCCCGGGGCGCAGCACCACCGTCGCCCCGCGGCCGCCGTTGTGCCACGCGACCATGAACGTTCGCGCGCGCCACTCGGCCCGCCGCTTCTTGCCGGAGCGCAAGATGAACTTGTCCGTTGCCGAGTCGTAGCCGATCACGACCGCGTAGTGCCATCGCGGCCAGAACGGCAACCCGTAGTTGTGAAGCACGAGGACAGGCCTGCCCGCATTCAGCTCGGCGAGGACGGTATCCAGGTTGCGCGACAGCGGATATGAAAGGCGGCCGAACTTTCGCGGCGCCGCCTGCATTTCCACCTGCAGGCTTCCGTGCCGCGCCGGAAGATAGACGATGGGTACGAGCGCCTCCGGCGTGGTATCCACGTTCGAAGCGCCGAGCACCGCCGCCAGCGCGGCGGGTCCGCATTGATATTTTTTCTGGGGAAAGAACGGCGTCGATTCAAGCTCTACGCGGGCCTGGGCTCCCGGCGGAAGATTTGCGGGAATAAATGGCTCCCGCGTGACACATGCGGACAGCAGGAACGCAGTAGCGGCGAGGAATGCGACGCGCGCAGCCATCATGACTGCGCGCTTCTCCATCTAGGCCTTCTTGAAGATGTCGATGACGCCGGTCAACTCGAGGATGATCAGCACGATGAACACCGCGCCGACGATCCAGACGGCATCGGCACCACCCGCGGGCGCGTTCTGCATGTCAGCGGCGAGCCTGTGCAGTTCACGGTCGTTGAGGCTGGCGAGGCGGCGGTCGATGTCGGCCGCTTCTATTCCCATTTCCTCCATCTTTGCGCGAACGTCAGCGCGATCGAGCTGGGTACGCACGACGCTCATATCCACCGCTCGATCCGGGGTGACCAGGACAGCGGTATCCACGATTGCCGCGGAGGCTGCACCCGCCATGCCCATGTTGATGATTGCGACGCAAACGATGCTGACAACAAATTTCACGGAAACCTCCAGATGCTAAGTGACTTGATGCTCCACTCGAGTCCGATCAATTGCCGCTCCATGTGAAGTTGGGGATCTCGGTGATGGGTGTACCCACCGCAATCGTGATCTCGCGATGAGACGTCAGCTCGATGCTCTGCCAATTGTCGACGGCCTCCGTCACCGTGCCGTTGTCCGTGACGTACACGGACACGGGCAGCCCGGTCATGCCGGCGATATTCGTGTTCGTCAGCGGTTGACCCCAGATTTCAAACAACTGGCCGAGCGTAAACATTCCGGGCGCGGCCGCTTCGACGTGGATCTTTCCAGACTTGTCATGAGTGTGGATCGAGTAGAAGCAGCGGCCCTGCGGCGCCGCAGGCACGATTCCAATGTCCGAGGGAATCGAGAGCGCTTCGCCGTTGAGGAATATCGAGACGTGGGTGTGGACGTGGTACGTCTCGATCATCGTGAGCAGGCATTCGAGGCCGGATACGGTCTGGCCCTGTCCGCCAGTGGCGGTATTGCCATCGCTCCAATGGTCGACACCGATCTGATGATTGTCGGTGAGTGAGACCACCGTCGAAGATAGCGGCGGAACGGTCGAAGCCGGTGGCGGTGGCGGGGGCGGTGGCGGCGGTGGCGGCGGCGGCGGTGGCGGCGGCGGCACGGGTTGAGGCGCAGGTGCTGCCGGCGGTGGCGAATCGGAACCGCCACCTCCGCAGGCACTGAGCACGACGCCTAACAGCAGCGCCAGCGGAAAAGCTTTCTGCAGCGTCGAAAAGACTTTCATTGGAGTTCGTCCCTTGTCATTGTTTGTTGACTGGGATTGAATTTCCTTCAATTCGGGGTTCGGGCTGGACAGACGCGGCCCGCAGGTCGTGTAGGGCACCTCGCGGTGCGGGCGTCCCGCTAGGCGGACAAACGCCAGCGTTCTTACCGGTGCGCGTCAGACAAGGAGAAATCATGGTCAAGAGGTCGTTGTTAGGAGTGGCTCTCGCAGCCTTAGTGCTGTCGCAGTCCGGCGTCACTTCGGCGGACGAACAGCAAACTCCGTTCGTACGCATCGCGGAACTGGAAATCGATCCTGCCCAGCTCGAGAAGTACAAGGCCGCAGTTAAGGAAGAAATCGAGACGTCGATCCGGGTGGAGCCTGGCGTGCTGGCGATCTACTCGGTCGCGCTGAAGGAAAATTCCTCGCAGCTCCGGTTCTTCGAGATCTACAAGGACGAAGCCGCGTACACGTCGCACATCGCGTCACCGCACTTCAGGAAATATGTGGAGATCACCAAGGGCATGATCCGGTCACGCAAGTTGCTCGACACCGTGCCCATTCAGCTCAGTGCGAAGTAATAACAGCGGGGCTGGCCGTCATACCTCCTTGTGGAGACGCTGCGCATGCCGCTCCTTCGGCACAATGTCACCATGACTCGCATCTCCAACGTCAGCGCGGGATATGCGGCGGCGCTTTCCGCGTTCGTCATCTGGGGCCTGTTCCCACTCTATCTAATAGGCCTGATGCACGTGTCGGCGATGCAGATCACGGCGCATCGCATCGCCTGGTCATGCGTGTTCCTGCTCGGGTGGCTCGCCGTCAGGCGGGAACTCGGAACGTTGTGGGCGGCCGTGCGGCGCGAGGGCGTTCTGCTGCGGCTCACGGCCAGCTCGTTTTTCATCGCGGTCAATTGGCTCGGCTTCGCATGGGCGGTCAACCATGGCCACGTGCTCGAGGTGAGCCTTGCGTACTTCATGGGTCCGCTGCTCAACATCCTGCTCGGCATCTTCGTGTTGTCAGAGCGTCTGGATCGCACGCAGTGGGTGGCCGTGGCGTTCGCGACCGCAGGTGTCGCATACCTCACATTCATCGCGGGCCACGCCCCATGGCTCGCGCTCATGGTCGGCAGCTCCTTCGCGCTCTATGGCGTGATTCGCAAGACGGTGCACGTCGATGCGTTGCCCGGCCTCACGGTTGAAACGATCCTGCTCGTGCCGTTTGCGGCCGGATACCTGATCTGGTGTGAAGTGCAAGGCATTGGGGCGCTTGGACATCAGAGCGGACGAGTGGATGCCCTGCTCCTCGCCGGTGGAGTCGTCACCTCGGTTCCCCTGTTCCTCTTCGCATACGGCGCACGGCGGGTTCCGTATTCGACGATCGGCGTCATCCAGTTCATCGCTCCGAGCCTGCAACTCGTGTGCGGTCTCGTCGTATTCGGAGAGACATTCGAATCCGCTCGCGCGACCGGGTTCGTGCTCATCTGGATAGGGTTGCTGATCTACATCGGCAATGCGCTGTGGCGCGCGCGTTCGCCGAAGCCTGCCACCGCTTCAGCGGGTTAGGCGATCGAACCAGCGCAGCGACATGCAGGAGAGTCCGGCATCGATCTTGCCGATCTCGGACACCGGCAGCGGCAACACTTTCAATCCATGAGTTGCGAGCATGTCCTGAGTGCGCGGGCAACCCGCCCTGATGAACACGACGTCGTTTACCCGGAGCGCGTTGGTGGCGCTTCGCTCTCCTTCTGGAACGACGAGAATCCGGTAACCATCCAGGACTCCGGATTTCGCCAGCCCTTCGGTCGCTAGCACCGTCTCCTCGTCGACCAGCGAGCAGTCCGTCTTGAGGTGCAGCGTGCCAGGCGGCACGTGCACCACACCGCTGGCCAGGCCAATGGAATGGAGCAGCTTCTGCAAATCAGCGGCGCCAGCCTCATTCGTTCGAGCGGAAATCCCGATGAGAACGCGGTTGGGCGTGACGAGAATGTCACCCCCGTCGGCGAAGCCATCGTTGAGTTGCAAGATCTCGGGGAATCGCGCCGCGAGCGTCGAGGCCAGCTCTTGTGCTTCCGCCATCCGGCTTGGTGCTCCGGGCCGGAGCAGCAGCGCGGCCTGGCTGAACACCAGCGCGGGATCCTCGACAAAGATCGAATCCGGAAACTCCTCCAGCGCGCCGAGCACGGTTACCTGAACCCCCGCAACCCGCAAGGCGGCAATGTACGACTGGTGTTCGGCCAGAACGGTTTCGTAGACAGGCGTGGGTCCTGCCGCAGCGCGCAATCCGTTGACCACACTTTTCCCGGGCGTGCGGACGATGGCGGAGTTGAAATCGAAAACGCGCATGAGCATCCCGCACGCAAGTGGGCATTCATTCTATTTCAACCTTCCGTCCCGCTTTCGCATCAGAACCTCGAAGCCACCGCACGGCGGCCCGGAGGTTAATGTGAATCCACGCTTTTTCGCCGCCGCCCTCGCCATGATTGCCAGCGTCTGTTCCCCAGTCTTGGGACAGACCGGCACCTTTCGCGAGACCGCGAATGCCATCAACCACACCATTCGCGCCAACCACTACCGTCCCGCCGAACTCGATAGCGAGGCGTACCGACAGATCGAAACAGAGGTGATCGCGCTCGGCGAGAAGGCCGCGTCGGCCGACGAATTCATGAGCGGCTTCAATGTGCTCTGGCGCAAGGGACCGTTCTCGCACGTGGGGCTGCGGAAGGCCGAGGAGCCTGCCACGGATCGCATCGCACGCATCGACACACAGCTTGCCGGCGACGGCGCAGTGACGCTGGCGTGGTACGGCTCGACTGCCCTTCTGACGATCACGACAATGAGTGGCCCCGACACCATCCGGGCGATCGACGCGGCCTATGGCGAGATTGTCACGCGCAAGGCCAGCAAGCTGATCATCGATCTGCGGCGCAATGGCGGTGGCGCGTTTGCCGTGGTGCCGCTGGTCGGGCATCTCATCGCCAGGCCGATCGATGCCGGCGTCTTCGTGGTCGGGTCCTGGTATGCCGGGCACACGAACCCGCCCGGCCCCGCGGATCTTGTGTCGGCGAAGCCGTGGCGGGGATATTCGGTGAAAGCCTTTCAGGCCGATGTGCTGACGCGCCCGCTTACCAGCTACCGAATCGACCCGCTGAAACCCCGCTTTCGAGGTCCAGTTATCGTGCTCACCAGCACGCGTTCGATCAGCGCCGCGGAAATCGCCGCCGACGTGCTGCAATCGGCGGGCCGGGCGAAAATCGTCGGCGAAAAGACCCCTGGCATCGTTCTCTCATCAAAGCTGTTCGACATCTCTGGCGGCTTTCACCTGCGCGTGCCGATTGCCGACTTCTACTCCGTCAGGGGCGGACGCCTGGAAGGCACTGGCGTTACACCGGACGTCCCCGTCGCTGCCGATCAGGCGCTGGAGGTCGCGCTTGGGTTTGAAAACCCGTAGCTATTCCGTATCCCCTCCTCGTTCATCAACCAAAAACACGAGGGATACCGTCATGAGCAACAAACAGTCCGATGCTGCCTCTGCGCCCGCAACCGGCGTTCAGGTTTGGGACAGCGTCAGCACGTTTCCTTCGGGGTCGGAGAAAAAGGCTACCCTCGAACTACCATCCGGTGACGTCCAGATGCCGAGGGCGTCCTGTCCCATGCCTTCGTGAATGGTGAACACGACGCCGCGGTCGCGTAATGCCTTTGCCGCCGCGCTGATGTCGCCCACATTCCAGCCGAGCACAGGGTGAGGAGAGGCGGAAAAGTCCGGCATCACGGTCATCCGCATCAGTCCGGCTCCCAGGTCGATGAAATCACCGAAGTCGTCCGAACTGCGAAGCTGAAAACCGAGCATGCCGCGATAGAAGTTCAACGCACGCTCACGATCCCTCACATACAGGAAGGCGACCGGTGTTCCCGAGTTCAGGTGGTTCATGTGACCTCCTCGATCATGTTGGTGGGGCTTGCGACGATGATTTATTGCGTGGCGAGGCGCCATCATCCAGAGGGGTGATTCGGGATGATTCACCCGAATTGCGCACGTGTTCAATGACGACGCGCAAGTCGATGCCAGCGCTGAATGCGCTGGACAGACAGACAAGCGTGTGACTAGCGGCTTTACTGCGCGTGCGTGGCGAGGCGAGTCGGCGCGAACCCGCTCGTGCCAATCCAGCGCCAGAAATCACGCGCATCGCGCGGACGGCCGAGAACCCGGAGCTGCATCAGGTCCAATGCCTGGCCCGGCAGGAGGTCACCACTCCAGATTTCGGTGAGCGCACGTACCGTCGATTCGACGATCAAGGTGACTTCGTGGCCCGGGTCGTCCCGGCACAGGTCGACCTCGCCGTTTTCAACCACCAGCCACCATTCGCGTTCGCCACGGCGTGCATCCGTGAAGCGAAATTGAATGACGACGCGTTGCTGCGCGGGGAACAGCTCCCGGTGGGCAAACCGGCGGATATCCCACATGAGGAATCCGGCATCGAGTTGTTCGCGCTTGAGTCGACTGCCGATCCATTTTGCGCCCCAGTGCCCGAGCGCCAGGACGAGGGGCCGCAGTTCCTCTCCCGCGGCGGTCAGACGGTACTCGGCACCGGACCTGGTCTTGATGCGTTCGATCACTCCGATTTCTTCGAGCTTGCGGAGTCGCTGCGCAAGCAGGGTCGCGGACATGCGTGGCACTCCGCGACGAATGTCGTTGAAGCGCGTGCTGCCGCACAGCAGCTCGCGGACGACCAGTGGCGTCCAGCGCTCGCCGATGACTTCAGCGCCCCGCGCGACCGTACAGAATTGCCCATAACCCAGCATCTCCACACGCTACTGCTAAAGACCGATCCACACTAGTCCAGATTCTGTACTGCTCGAGTACGAAGGCCGGTCCAGATTCGTGACTAGTCAGGAGCCGCATGAAGCGCAACAGTTAGTCGCATCACGAACATGGAGGAGACCACAATGTTGCGCAGAAAAAACATGAGCGCTCTGATCGTTTGCGGCGTTCTCGGCATTCTCGGCGCTGGAGCGCCCGCGTATGCCGACGCGGTGACCGATTGGAATGCAATTACGCTCGAAGCCGTCACTGCCGGTCGCCCCGGCCCCATCGGCATGGTCGACATCGCGCTGGTGCAGATCGCAGTGCACGATGCCGTGCAGGCCCTGGACCGGCGATACGAGCCGTATCACGTGGAAATCGAAGGAGCCAGAGGCCGGCGGTCCGCCGCTGTAGCCGCCGCGGCACACGATGTGCTGGTGGGCATGTACCCGACTCAGGCGGCGAATCTCGACGCCTTATATTTCACTTACCTGGCTGACCACGGTCTCAGTGGCGATCAGGGGATACTGGTCGGACAGAAGGTTGCCGCCCGCATGCTTCCGCTGAGGCGGGTGAATCCAAACCCGCTGCCGCCGCCGTTTGTCGGCAGTACGGAGATCGGTGTCTGGCGCCCGACCAACTCATTCCTGGGAAATCCTCCGGCGCCGCCTCCGTTCTCGCCGATGGTGACGCCGTGGATGGGGCAGCTCGATCCTTTCACTCTTACGGGCCCGACGCGTTTTCGTGCCGGTCCGCCCCCGGCACTGACGAGCGCTCGCTACACAAAAGATTACGACGAGGTGAAGGCGCTCGGAGCACTCACGGGCAGTTCACGCACGCCGGAACAAACCGACATCGCCTATTTCTACAGCGAGAATTTCCCGGCACAGTGGAATCGCACGTTGCGCGACGTAGCAAATCGGCACCTGCGAAGAACGGGCGACAGTGCCAGGCTGTTCGCGCTTGCGAACATGGCCGGCGCCGATGCGCTGATCACCAGCTGGGACAGCAAGACACACTATGTCTTCTGGCGGCCGCTCACGGCGATTCAGGAAGGCGAGCACGACGGCAATCCGCTGACCGCCGGTGACCCGGCCTGGCAACCCCTGATCAACAACCCTAACTATCCCGACTACACCTCTGGTGCAAACTGCCTCACCGGTGCAATGACACGTACCCTGCAGTTGTTCTTCGGCAGGGACAGGGTGACTTTCGAAGCCACCACGCTCGCTCCCCTGGCGGTCAAGAAGGCGCGTACCTACAACCGGTTTTCGGAAGCCATGCAGGATGTCGTGGACGCGCGCGTGTGGTTAGGCATTCACTTCCGCTTTACCGACCTCGAGGGACGCACGCAGGGGCAGCGCACTGCCGAGTGGACCGTCAACCATTTTTTGCTGCCGCTCGGTCATCATGACGACTAAGAAGTGAGCGCAAGGGCCGGCTGGCGAAACGCCTGCCGGCCCAACTTGCTCAGCTAACTCGGGCAGTGACGATCCAGGCACGCGAGTCGAAAAACACGCCGCCTTCGGTGAGATGGTTGGCTAACATCCTGCGGAGTCGATCGAGTGCGCGCTCTGCGTCGCCTGCATCGAGCCGGGCGAGGAAGTCCTTCGTACTACTGAAGCTCAAGATGATGTGGTACGCCGTATCCTCGTCCGGACCGTAGTACACGGGCTCGTGAACTTCAGTGAAGCCGACATCAGCGAAGCCTGCTTTTTGCAGGATCGCTTCCACGACATCGGTTTCGGCAAGTGAGAACAGGCCCGGCCCCCAGGCGGGCCCTGAGTGACCCGGCACAGCGAGTGCCTCGGGTATCGCAGTCGCCCATTCATTCCGCGCGCCGCTCTGCCACACCATCATCACCAGTCGCGCGCCTCGTCTCGAGGCCGTGGCGAGATTTGCAAACGCCATAACGTGGTCTGAAAAGAACATCGTGCCAAATCGGCTGATGAGCACATCGAACGATGCCGGTCGAAATCGATGAATCTGCGCGTCGCCGAACTCGTAAGTGATGTTCCGCAGTCCGGCTTCCAGCGTCAGCCGTCGCGCGCGTTCGAGCATTTGTTCAGAGATGTCCACGCCCAGGACACTTCCGGACGTCGCGGCGCGTGCCGCGTCACGCGTGGTCTGCCCGGCTCCACAGCCGATGTCCAGCACTCGATCCGCCGGCCCGATACCGGTGGCCGCGCGCAAGTGCTCATTGTGGCGGCGAAGCTCCGCGTCGTAGTGATCGGCAATCGTGAGTACCGACATGGACCAGACAATAGGCTACGCGGCCGAGTTGTGGGAGGCTGCGCTCCTTGACCATTTGATGTGAGACAAATCCCATGTTCGTGAGAGTCACTTTCGTCGCCATTTTCATGGTCGCCTCCTCCGCGCACGCGCACGCGCAAGGCGCTGGCGCAAACGCCAATGCCGAAAAGGCCGCGTTTCGCGAGATCTACCAGGAGATGGTCGAAATCGACTCATCGCCCACGACCGGATCCTGCACGAAGGTAGTCCGCGCCGCGGAGACTCGGCTGCGTGCAGGTGGATTCGCGGCCGACGACCTGCAAGTCGTGATTCCGGAAGGCAAACCGGACGACGGCAATATCGTCGCGCGCATTCACGCGCCGGGCGCCAGGAAAAAAGGCGTGCTGCTGCTCGCCCACATCGACGTGGTGGATGCGAAACGCGCCGATTGGGAGCGCGATCCGTTCAAGCTGATCGAAGAAGGCGGCTATTTCTATGGCCGCGGCGCGGTCGACGACAAGGCGATGGCTGCCGTATTCCTCGATCTCATGCTGCGTCTCAAGAGCGAGCGCAACTTCAAACCGA
>Ga0190271_10001906_pt1 | contig 12265 bp, 9 predicted proteins | sample Popmic356T_FD_133747 | JGI IMG/M metagenome (GOLD analysis project Ga0190271, IMG submission 133747) | Populus adjacent soil microbial communities from riparian zone of Weber River, Utah, USA - 356 T | ecosystem: Environmental > Terrestrial > Soil > Riparian zone | place: USA: Utah | collected...
CCTTGTGCAATAAGTCGAATGTATTCGGGGACGTCGGTGTGTGCTGGGCAAGCCCATTGGCAATCCACGACCTTGTGAAAGTAGTCGGGTTGCGAGGTGTCCGTCGGTTGCATATCCCCCCGGGTAAAAACGCCAGTTTTCCCCCTCCGGCGCGTGGCCGAGTATAGGCTTCACGCCCACCTATGCACACGCCCAGTGAAATCAAGCTCAGGACCCGCTCGCGCGTGCTGGAAGTCGTGTTCGATGACGGTGCGCGCTTCCTGCTGCCCTTCGAATACCTGCGGGTCCATTCGCCGTCCGCTGAAGTAAAGGGACACGGGCCCGGCCAGGAGGTTCTCGTGCTGGGAAAGCAACACGTGGGAATCAAGGCCGTGGAGCCCGTAGGCCAATACGCCGTGAAGCTGGTATTCGACGACGGCCACGACTCGGGCCTCTATTCGTGGAAGTACCTGCGGGAGCTGGGCGAGGGATACGCGACGAACTGGGCGAAGTACCAGGCCCGTATTCAAGCTGCCCAATAGTTTTCCGGAGCCGGCCGCCGGCGCTGGCAAGCCGCATAAACAAAGGGCGGGGTGCCGTCAGGCACTCCGCCCTCTCCCAAGACCCCCGCTCGAATAGTTGGGCTTTGTAGCGAAAGCAGGTCGGAAAAGCCAGCGCTTTCGAGCCACGCTGCGCACACCGTCTATACTGGCCGCCCTGTGACCGAGTCCAAGAAGAACGCCGACACCGATTTCGGCTACGAACGCGTTCCCTGGAACGAAAAGCAGCGCCGCGTGCGCGGAGTTTTCGATTCGGTTGCCGGCAACTACGACCTGATGAACGACCTCATGTCCGGCGGCGCGCATCGTCTCTGGAAGGAATTCACGCTGTCGCTGACGAGCCTGCGGCCCGGACAGCGCGCGCTCGACGTCGCCGGCGGCACCGGCGACCTTTCTACCGGGCTCGCGAAGCAGGTTGGCAAGTCCGGCATGGTGATCCTGTCGGACATCAACGGCGCGATGCTCGGCGAGGGTCGCGACCGGCTGCTCGACGCGGGCCTGGTCGGCAACGTGTGCTGCGTGCTCGCCAATGCCGAGAAATTGCCGTTTGCAGACTCCATGTTCGACTGCGTCACCATCGGTTTCGGCCTGCGCAACGTCACCGACAAGGCGGCCGCGCTCGCGGACATGCGCCGCGTGCTCAAGCCGGGTGGACAATTGCTCGTTCTCGAGTTCTCGCATCCGACCGTGCCGCTGCTCAAGCCGCTGTACGACTTTTATTCATTCCGCGTGCTGCCCCTCATCGGCAAACTGGTCGCGAAGGACGAGTACAGCTACACCTACCTCGCCGAATCCATCCGCATGCATCCCGACCAGGAGACCTTGTTAGGCATGCTGCGCGATGCGGGGCTCGAGGATTGCCGCTACCACAACCTCTCGGGTGGCATCGTCGCCGTGCATCGCGGCTATCGTTACTAGGCGCGCATGCTGACCCAGGCGATCGAGAATCTGCTCAACCGCAATCTGCCGCGCAGCCCGCGCGCACGCGAGCTGGCTTCAGCGCTTGCCGGAAAACGCGTCCGGATCGAGGCGCGGGGCCTGGGTTGGGTGCTCGTCGCCGAATCGATGAACACCTCGATCAGACTCACGAAGGAAGACGCGGGCGAACAGCCGCCGGATGCGGACATCTCCGGCAGCCTGCTCAACCTGGCCGCTCTCGCCGGATCGCATCCGGAAGAAGTGATCCAGCGTGGCGATGTGACGATCCGCGGCGACGCGGAGATCGCGCAGAAATTCCGCGAGCTCGCGATGTTGCTCAAGCCGGACGTGGAAGAAGAACTTTCGAGGCTCATCGGCGATACCCCCGCTCACCAGGCCCTGCGGCTGGTGAAGCTGGCCACCGGCTTCGGCCGGCGCGCCGCGCAAACCTCCGTGCGAAATGTGGCCGAGTATCTCGCGCACGAGCGCGGCGACCTGGTGCCGCGCGCGGAAGCCGAGGATTTCTACCGCGGCGTCGAACGCCTGCGCGAAGACCTGGATCGCGTCGAGGCACGCGCGCGCTTGCTCGAAAATGCGGAAGACGAGATCCCCCGATGAAACTACGCGTCCTGTCCCGGCTCATCGAAATACAGCGCGTACTGGTGCGCCACGGACTCGATGAGTTCGTCCGCGCCACTCATCTGTATCGTCCGCTGCGCTTCCTGTTCCTGATGTCGCCGTGGACCTGGGCGGTGCGTCGCAGCGACGCGCCGCGCGCCGAACGCCTGCGCCTCGCGCTCGAAGAGCTGGGCCCGATCTTCGTGAAGTTCGGCCAGGCGTTGTCGACGCGGCGCGACCTGCTGCCGCTCGACATCGCAGACGAACTCGCAAAGCTCCAGGATCGCGTGCCGCCGTTCGACGGCAAGATCGCGCGCGCCATCATCGAAGGCGCGTACGGCCGCACCGCCGAGCAGGTGTTCTCGGTTTTCGAGGAGCAGCCCCTGGCGGCGGCTTCCATCGCCCAGGTGCACGCCGCGGAGCTGCGCGCGGAAGTCACGCTCAACGGCGCGAAGACCCGCGAAGTGGTGGTCAAAATCCTGAGGCCCGGCATGCACGCGGTCATCGCGCGTGACCTCGAGGTCTTGCGCGAGCTCGCGCGCATCGCCGAGGCCAATTGGGAAGGCAGCCGCCGGCTCAAGCCCGTGGAGATCGTGGGCGAATACGAGAAGACCATTCTCGATGAGCTCGACCTGATGCGCGAAGCGGGCAATGCCTCGCAGTTGCGCCGCAATTTCGAGAACTCTCCGCTGCTGTATGTGCCGGCGGTGCACTGGGACTTCTGCCGGCCCGGCGTGATGGTGATGGAGCGCATCCGCGGCGTGCAGATCTCCAACATGGCGCGGCTGCGCGAAGCCGGCACCGACATCAGGAAGCTGGCCGAGAACGGCGTGGAGATCTTTTTCACGCAGGTGTTCAAGCACAACTTCTTCCACGCCGACATGCACCCCGGCAACATCTTCGTGCTCATCGACAACCCGGCGCAGCCCAGGTACGCCGCGGTGGACTTCGGCATCGTGGGTACCCTCGACCCTCGCGACCAGTACTACCTCGCGGAGAACTTTCTCGCGGTGTTCGATCGCGACTACCGCAAGGTCGCGACGCTGCACCTGGAGTCAGGCTGGGTGCCTGAAGGTTCGCGCGTCGACGAGATGGAATCGGCCATCCGCACGGTGTGCGAGCCCATCTTCAACAAGCCGCTCAAGGAGATTTCGTTCGGCACCGTGTTGCTGCGGCTGTTCGAGATCGCGCGCCGATTCGATGTGTCGATCCAACCGCAACTCATCCTGCTGCAGAAGACGCTGCTCAACATCGAAGGACTGGGGCGCGATCTGTATCCCGATCTCGACATCTTCAAGACGGCTGGCCCCATCATGCGCGACTGGGTGCGCGAGAAGATGAGCGGCCGCACCATCATCGAGAACGCGCGCACGCAATTGCCGGAAATTCTCGCCAGCCTGCAGACGCTGGCTCCGCTGGTGCGCTCGGCGGTGCAGCGCGCGCAGGACGGACGCCTGCGGCTCGCCGTCGAGGCGCCGGAGATCAATGCGCTGCGCACCGAGATCAAGCGCACCAACCGCCGTCGCGACAAGGTGACCATCGCGTCGGTGGTGTTGTTGGGCGGCATCGTGTGGCTGGCGCTCGCGCGCGATCCGGCGTGGGCCGGATGGGGCATGGTCGCGGGTGGAGTCGTGTGGTTGTTAGGCCTGTTGCGACGCTGAGATAGCCTCGGGAGCCGCGCGTCGGCCGCGCACGCTCCACATGATCGGCGACGGCGCGGCGAAATCCTCGTCGTCGAGGCGTGCGATGTCGATGCGCAGTTGCTCCTCGTCGATGAGCCCGGCCTCAATCATCCGCGCGCCTACCTGCTCGAAGTTGACGCGCATGATCTCGGTGCCCCCGTTGGCCCGGTCGAACATGAGCATACGGCCCTCCGCCGCCACTTCCGCGAGTCCGAGCGCGCGAAACTTGCCGTGCAGCAGCCTGCCACTGCGCGCATCGGCGCCGCCACGAGCCATGTAGGCACGCATGGCGGCTGCGGTTGGCAGCTCCACTTCGCAGGGGTTCACCTCGCAATCGGGCAGCAGCGACAACACATCGAAGTCCTCTATCACCAGCCAGCCGCCCGGCCGCAGCGCGCCAACCAGGCGTTCGAGCACCGCGTCCCGCTCGGGCAGATGAATGAGTACGAGCCGCGCATGAATGAGGTGAAAGTGCGCCGTGGGCAGATCATCGCGGACGATGTCGTGCCGCTCGATGCGCAGGTTCGGCAATCGAGGCGTCGCAATGTGGCGCGGATCGAGATCCGTGCACAGCACCGAGCCGGACGGCGCGACGCGCTCCGCCATCCAGTGCGCGACGCTGCCGCCTCCGCCACCTACTTCGAGGCATTGCCAGCCATCACCGATCCCGGTCTCGGATAACGCGCGCCAGGTGGTGGCGTCATACAGTCGCGCGAGCACCTGCATGCGTCGCGCTGCTTCGGCCTGCGCATTGTCGAGTAGGTAGGGGGTAGCCATCAGTCCTCCTGGAGTGCGGGCGGCGGTTCAGGCAACCAGCGGCTGACGAGCAACGCGCACACCGTGGCGGTCACCGCGACCAGTGCCACAGCGCTCGCGAGCTTTTGTGCAGGCGTCGCCCCCGGCATCACGTTCGACAGTTGCGTGGTGGCGAGCGCAGCCAGCGGCGCGAAAACCCGGCCACCGACGCTGAATGCAAAACTTTCGCCGGTACCACGCAGATGCAACGGGAATACCCGCGGCAGGTAGTTGCCCCAGAAACTGTACTGCGCTGATACCAGCACGGACACCAGCAGCACGGCGTATTTGAAATCGTCTGCATCGCGCATCGCGGGTCCGAGAAATACCAGCGGTATCAGCCCCAATCCCAGCCACAGGATGCCGCGCAGCAATGGGCGCCGGCGCACGAGGTACACCACCAGTCCGACCAACAGCAGTCGCCCCAGCAACGCACCGGCATCGACGTGCAGGTGAACCCAGCTCACCCATTGCTCCTGCGCCCGGCGCGGAAGCTCGGCGATCTGCGGCAATCCGGGAACGATGCGTGGAATGTGCATGAGCATTCCGTAGGCCAGCGCATGACCGCAGGCCATCAGCACCGTAGTGACGGCGGTTACGCGCCGCAGGTGCGGCGAAAATAGTTGGCCGAATCCCGGGCGCTGCAGCGTGCCAGCCGATTTTTTGGCCTTCCAGACCGGCGATTCAGGCAAAAAGGGACGCGCCAGCATCAACGGTATCGCGGGCAGCGCGCCGAACATCAGCGTGTAGCGCCAGGGGGAGTGCTCGCCGTACACCGCGGGCAGTTGGTCGCCCCAGGTCACCGCCGCAAAGTAGGCTCCGGCGATCATGAAGTTACCGGCCGCCGCGCAGGCCTGCGCGAACCCCAGCATGGCTTCGCGCCTGCGCCGGTCCGGAAACAATTCAGTGAGCCATGCGATTGCCGCGATGAACTCCACGCATGCGCCGGCGACCGTGATACTGCGCCAGAACATCAACTCGGCCACCGAGGTTGCGAAGCCGGCGAGAAACGCAGCGACGCCGTAAATCACGATGCTCCACACCAGCACGCGCTGCCGACCCAGCCGGTCGGTCAGATAGCCACCAATGAGGCTGGCCAGCCCGCCGGTGACCACCGGTATGAACAGCAGGAGGCCCGCGTACGTGTTGAACTGCGCCGTCCCAGGCTGAAATGGCCCAAGCTCCATGAGCACCGGTCGCACGACGATGGCCATGACCACCAATTCATAGAGGTCGAACGCGAAACCGAGACCCGCCGTTGCGAAGATCAGCCAGTGCTTCGCCGTGAACGAAACCGGGGTTACGTTGAGTGTGGACTCCATGTTGCCCAGAATGATGCGCTCCGTGCTGAATGTCTTGCCGGAGTTCTGAATGGTTATGAATGCGCCGCATGGAACACGCCAACGCTCACATCTATGAATTTGCCGGGCGGCGCGTCGATGTGGCGCGACGCCAGCTCCTGCATGGCGGAAAACCGGTGCCGATGTTTCCGCGGTGTTTCGACGCCCTGCTCCTGCTGATCGAGCGCCGTGGCGAACTGCTCGAGAAGGAATTTCTCATGCAGGCGTTGTGGCCCGACGTCATCGTCGACGAGAACAGCCTCGCGAAAGTGATTTCCGACGTGCGGCGCGTGCTTGGTGAAGGATCGAAGGAACAGGGGTGCATCGCCACCATTCCGCGCCGCGGCTACCGCTTCACCGCGAATGTGGAAGTGCTGCGCGCCGCCGATACCCGGTCCGCGATGGGCGAAGTCGCGAAGTATCAGATGCGCTCGCTGGCGGTCCTGCCTTTTGCCTTTCTGAATCCCACTGCCGGCGACGAATGTCTGGGTATCGGACTCGCGGATGCGCTCATCACGCGGCTCGGTCAACTGCGTCGTACGCTGCTGCGACCGACGTCTTCCGTGGCGCGCTTCGCAAACTCATCACTGTCTCCAACCGCCGCGGGCCGTGAACTTGTCGTCGATGCGGTCATCTGCGGCGGAATCCGCCGCTCCGGCAACTTGGTACGTGTCAGTGTCCAGCTGGTCTCGGTGGGTAGCGACGCGGTGCTCTGGGCCGAGCAATTCGATGCGGAATCGGCGGGGGCACTGCAACTCGAGGATTCGATCGCCGAGCGCGTCGCGACTGCGCTCACTCTGGCCCTGGCGCGCGAGGAACGGCCACCCGCCGCGCGGCGCCAGACGAGCAGCACCGAGGCCCACGAACACTACATCCGCGGTCGCTACCTCATCGCCAAGCGCACGCGCGAATCGTTGATGCAGGCGGTGCAAAGCATGGAACGCGCCATTGCCATCGACCCGAACTTCGCTCTCGCGCACGCCGGCATCAGCGAGGCATGGATACAACTCGGACTGCGCGCAGCGGTCTCACAAAGTCTGCCACCACACGAAGCCATGCCCAAGGCGCGCGTCGCCGCGGAGAGGGCGCTGGCGCTCGACGACTCGCTTTCCGAAGCGCACGGCACGCTTGGCCACGTGTTGTTCAACTACGCCTGGGAACGCGACGAGGGCGTGCGTGAGCTGCGGCGGGCGATCGAACTCAATCCTAACAACCAGACGGCACAGCACTGGTACGCCATGGTGCTCGGCGCTCTCGGGCGATTCGACGAAGCGCTCGAACAGATTCAGCGCGCGCTCGCGATCGACCCGCTCGCGGTGATCGTCAATGCCAACGTCGGATTCCTGCTGTATCGCGCCGGGCGCGTCGATGAAGCGGTGGCAAAACTGCGGCACACCGTCGCCATGGAACCGTCGTTCGTCATGACGAGATACCGCTTAGGCTTGGCGCTCGAGGCGCAAGGCCGCTTTGCCGAGGCCATCGAACAGTTCGAGGCGATGAAGCCCTCGCCGGCTGATCCCCTGGGCCTAACCGGCATCGCACGCACTCGTGCGCTCATGGGTCAGTCGGAAGAGGCACGCCGAATGCTGGCCGAACTCGCCGAAATCGGCCGCACCCTGTACATACCGTCCGCAACCATTGCCGCGGTGTACGTTGCGCTGGGCGAGCACGAACGCGCCATCGACTTCCTTGATCTCGCGACCGACGAACGTGCCATCGTCGGGATGTGGCTCAGATCCGATCGCCATTTCGAGGTGTTGCACACCCATTCGCGCTTTCCACGGCTGCTGGCGCGCGTCGGCCTTTAGGCAATTGCCTGAGTCGAGACTCGGTCTCGCTATTTGCGGCACTGCGGGCATCGGAGTAGTTTGACTCGCCATGGGGAGCCCCGAGAGCGAGGAACCAAGCCGATATTTCGCACAGTTCGCTGCTTTCGTCGCGCTGGCTGTCGGCCTGTTCGTGCTGGCGGGCTGGGCGTTCGACATGGAACAGCTCACCAACATCGCGCCGGCCTGGCCGAAGATGGTGAAACTGACGGCGCTCTCCTTCGTACTCGGCGGTGTGGCCTTGTGGCTGGGCGTCGCGAACGCACGGGTGCCCGCCATGGCTGGTGCGGCGCTGCTCACGGCAATCGGGCTCGCGGTCCTGTGCCGAAACGCCTTCGGATGGGACGTCTATATCGAGCAGCTCTCGCTCGCGCCGATTCCAGAAATCGTTGACGGAAACCCGCCGCCCCGCATGGCGCTCGCCACGGGCGCCTGCATCGGGTTGTTAGGGCTGTCGCTGTGGTTCGCGCAACTGAAACGCACCGCCGTCCTGCACCAGACGCTCGCGATCGTCGTCCTGCTGCTCGGCTGGGTCGGCCTGTCGCGTTTCGTGTTCGGCGGCGAGCCGCTGTTCGCGTTCACGAACATGGCGGTACATACGGGCATCCTGCTCCTGCTGCTGTCGGCCGGTGTTCTCACGCTGCGCCGTGACGCGGGCGTGGCGCGCCTGCTCGCCAGCAAAGGCGTGGGTGGCGGCATGGCGCGGCGCCTGTTACCGGCCGCCATCGTGGTGCCGTTGCTGGCAGGCGTGGTCATGCTGTACATCCAGCGCCGCGGCATGGTTGGACTGGAAGCCGCGGTTTCGGTGTTTGCGCTGGCGAGCATCGTCCTGTTCGTGCTGTTCGTGCTGGTCAACGCCGCGCGCGGCGAACGCGCCGACTCGCTGCGCCGTGCCGCCGAACGCGGCCTGCGTCTTTCGGAAGAACGCAACCAGCTCATCGTCGAGACCGCGCTCGATGGCGTGATCACGATCAACGGCCGTGGCGCGGTCACCGGCTGGAATTCCCAGGCCGAAAAGATGTTCGGCTGGACACGCACCGAGGTGATCGGGCGCGAACTCGCCGAGCTCATCATCCCCGAGCGGCTGCGCGAGGAACATCGCAAGGGCATTCGCCGCTACGTGGACTCGGGTGTCGCCCGAGTGCTCAACAAGCGCATCGAGATGTCGGCACTGCATCGCGACGGCCAGGAATTCCCGGTGGAACTCGCGATCACGCCCATCGGCTTCGGTGAAGAGCTGGTGTTCAGCGGCTTTGTCCGGGATATCACCGGCCGCATTCGCGCCGAAGAAGCACTGCGCGAGAGTGAGCAGCGTTTTCGCACCACCGCGAACGCGGCGCCGGTGCTGATCTGGATGAGTGGCAAGGACAAACGCTGCACCTGGTTCAACCAGCGCTGGCTCGATTTCGTGGGCCGGGAGATCGAACAGGAACTCGGTGACGGATGGTGCGACAACGTGCATCCGGCCGACTTCGATCGCACGCTGGATACGTACCACGCGGCGTTCGATGCGCGCCGTTCGTACGAAATGGAATACCGCCTGCAGCGCGACGACGGCGCCTGGCGCTGGCTCCTCGAGCGCGGCACGCCGCACCTGGGACCGAATGGCGATTTCGTGGGCTACATCGGCACCTGCATCGACATCACCGAGCACCGCGAGACCGTCGAGCAGTTGCGCGAAAACCGCGCTCGCTTCAAGACGCTGGCGGAATCGTTACCGCAGATGATCTGGACCTGCCTGCGCGACGGCAACACCGACTATCTCAGCCGCCAATGGCTCGACTACACCGGGCGCAGCGAAGCGCAGCAGTTAGGGCATGGCTGGCTCGAACAGGTGCATCCGGACGATCGCGTCAAGGTGCAGATGGAGTGGGCGCGGGTCGTGGCCAGCGGCGACACCTACGACGTCAGCTTCCGCATTCGTCGCTTCGACGGCGTGTATCGCTGGTTCAAGACGCGCGCGGTGCCGCTGCGCGACCCGGCCGGACGCATCCTGAAGTGGTTCGGATCGAATACCGACATCGAGGACTTCGTGCTCGCCGAGCGCAAACTGAAGGTTCAACTCGAACGCATGCATCTGCTCGACCGCATCACTCATGCGATCGGAATTCACCAGGACCTGCGCAAGGTCTTCGACGTGGTGCTGCGCAGTCTCGAGGAGGCGATCGGCATCGATTTCGCCTGCATCTGCATTGCTCAATCGGAACCTGAACTGCTCATCGTGAACTGCGTGGGTGACCGCAGCGCGACGCTCGGCAAGGAGATCGGTATCACCGAGCAGTCGCAGATAGAAGTGGAGCGCAACGGCCTCAGCCGGTGCCTGCGCGGCGAGCTGGTGTACGAACCGGACATCGAGTCCGCCCAGGTCCCCTTTCTGGCCAGTCTCGCCAGAGGCGGCCTGCGTGCGCTCGTCGTCGCTCCGCTCACGATCGAGAACGAAGTGTTCGGCGTGATGGTGGTGAGCAAGCGGGCCAGCGACTCTTTCAGCAGCGATGACTGCGAGTTCCTGCGCCAGCTTGCCAGCCATGTCGCGCTGGCTGCCAACCACGCGCATCTCTATGGCGCCCTGCAGGCGGCTTACCAGGATTTGCGCCAGACACAACAAACCGTGATGCAGCAGGAACGCCTGCGCGCACTCGGCCAGATCGCCAGCGGTATCGCGCACGACATCAACAACGCCTTGTCACCGGCCGCGCTGTACACGCAGTCCATGCTCAAGCACGAACCCGGGCTGAATGAACGCTCGCGCGAGCAGCTTGCCGTCATCCAGCGCGCGATCGAGGACGTGGCGCGCACCGTGCATCGCATGCGCGCCTTCTACCTGCCGCGCGGCCTTTCGCTCACGCTCGCGCCCGTGGACATGAACCAGATCATCCTCGAGGTGGTCGATCTCACGCGCGCGCGCTGGAGCAACATTCCGCAGGAACGTGGCGTAGTCATAAAAGTGGAATGCGAGCTCGCGCCGGACCTGCCCAAGATCCTCGGCGCTGAAAACGAAGTGCGCGATGCCCTGACCAATCTGCTGCTCAACGCGATCGATTCGATGCCGGACGGCGGCGCCATCACGCTGCGCACACGCCTGGACGCGCGCGACAACGAGGTAGTCGTGGACGTGCAGGACAACGGCGTTGGCATGAGCGACACCACTCGCAGCCGATGTCTCGAGCCGTTTTTCACCACCAAGGGCGAGCGCGGTACGGGTCTCGGACTGCCGATGGTATTCGGCATGATGCAGCGACACAGCGGCGTGCTCGAAATCGACAGCGAGCTCGGTCGTGGCACCACCATGCATCTGATTTTCCCTTCCGCTCCCACGGGCATGACAGTGCAGGAACAATCGCTCGCATCGGACCTGCGGCCGCTGCGTCTGCTGTTGATCGACGATGACCCGCTGCTGCTCCGATCCCTGCGTGACGCGCTGGAGCTGGACGAACACGAAGTGGTCACCGCGGAAGGTGGCCAGGCCGGAATCGATACCTTCGCCGCGGAAACGCGGGCCGGCGCCAGATTCGATGCCGTCATCACCGATCTCGGAATGCCCTACGTCGACGGGCGCAAGGTCGCGGTGCGTATCCGTCAGCTCGCCGCGCAGGTACCTATCATCATGCTCACAGGCTGGGGGCATCGCATGATCACCACCGACGACAAGCCGGAGCAGGTGGATCGCGTGCTGAGCAAGCCGCCGAAGATGGCGGAACTTCGAACTACGCTGGCGGAGCTGGTGCGGCCGAGAGAGTAGTTCAGGCGCGCTCGGGGCTCAGCGACGCACAGGGTCGATAGATGAAGGGAATCACCAGTTCCTTGCCGCCCTCCCCGGGACCCGCGATCTCGGCATGCAGGCCGTCGGGCCTGCGGCGGTACTCGACGCGCCTCGGGAAGTCGTGTTGCGGATTTTCGAATCGCGCCCAATCGGCGCCAGCGGCGGTGAGCCGGAACGCAACCGGAGCTGCGCCGTCATGTTGCGCGTGATAGTTAGTCACGCCACCGTCATGGCTGATGCGCATGAACTCGAAGGTCACGGTCTTGCCCGCCTTCAGGGTGCGTCCCAACCCCAGCATCGGATCGCCCTTCGATGGCAACCAGTATTCCTCGATGAGCTCATCGCCGGACGCGCTGCACCAATGGCCGCTGAGCCAGCCGAAGTGGGGTGCCGCGGATGGTGCCGCGGATGGCACCGTGTCGGGAGCGCTGGCGGCACAGCCCGCCAGAATCCCCAGGGTCAGCAGTGTTGATTTGCGCATGGCGCAACTTTGCTCCCGCGTTGTGGCAAATGCTAACGAATGCGCATTGCCCGGCATTCGAACCGGTGGGCGTCGTCAGGAAGTCTGGCGTTGCGTATCGACCGGCCGGGCCGCCGCGAGCGCACGCAGCGAAAGAAACCAGCAGAGCGCGGCGGCGCACGACAGTCCGAGCGAAGTCCACGCGATCCATTCGAGTTGCGGCAGCACCTTGGGCGAGATGATGCCGAGCGTAAATGCGGTGACCAGCAGCGCGACGAAAGACTGCGCGGACGCTGCGGTGCCGCGCGCCGCGGGAAACAGGTCGAG
>Ga0190271_10001907_pt1 | contig 12265 bp, 13 predicted proteins | sample Popmic356T_FD_133747 | JGI IMG/M metagenome (GOLD analysis project Ga0190271, IMG submission 133747) | Populus adjacent soil microbial communities from riparian zone of Weber River, Utah, USA - 356 T | ecosystem: Environmental > Terrestrial > Soil > Riparian zone | place: USA: Utah | collected...
ACCCGGAATTTTGACACTCACAGGTGTAGAAATAGTTTGAGCGCCTGCGGCGTCTGTCAACTTAAGCCTGATCAGATAGTTGCCAGCACTTTCATATTGATACTGTACCGTCTTGTTCGTACTGGGTTCTGTATCGAACTCGCCGTCATTGTCGACATCCCATGATGCCAGAATTGATGACTGATCGTGATCCACATCGTATGACTGTGTTGCGTTCAGCACTATTGGCTGGTTCAACCCCGGCACAGGAGGTTCAACCCTGATAAACGGAACGGGGGCCTGGTTATATCCTCCAGGCACATTAAACTGTACATTAGAATAGGTAATGTTGCCCTGTTTATCATACACGATAATTGTGTAGGAGTTGCTGGCGCCTTGACTAAAGTATGGAACGGCAAAAGCGGTATCCGCCTCAAGGCCTTCCAACACGATTTCAGCGGCCATATCCCCACCGTATTTCAAGTAGGCGAAACTGAGTGAATCAGGGTCCGAAGTTTGAAACGAAATGTGCACAAGACCCTGTTGTGGAATAACAGATCCTGGATCAGCAATGGACAAATTAGGACCATAGCTTCCCAGTCTGTTCCTGTTAAAATAATGACTCACATTGAGAGTCAGGGCAGAAGCGTACTCCAGCCGGGTGTAATCCTGCGGATACTTCTCAGGGAAAAGAAATCCCCGGGTGCCGCGCAATCCGTTGCCCATCAAATTGCCGTGGAAATTATTATCGTTCCGGAAGTCGTGTGGCAAACCGAAGGCATGACCTGTTTCATGCCATAAAGCGCCTATCCATGACGATGCTACTGAACTAAAGGTGGTTCCTTCAAACCAGGCGAATGTCACATCTTGTTTCATAGGATAAGGCCCAAGTTCGGGGAGCACTTTTCCATCGTAGGGAGTGTCATCTGTGACCATTTCCGGATGAAACAACGGTAAGGCATTACTGCCGATCATCGACACACCTGGACTGGTACCTGAGCCAACACCTCCACCCATTGCGATTCCTCCCGCTCCACTTCCATCGGGCAGTAGCAAATGAGTTTCAGGAATCACCACCCACACTTCGCCCTCAGCCCATAGAGAAATACCGGCGTTAATGGCGGCCTGTACAGCTCTGTTCCAAAGATCGATGCGCAAATATTCATCCGTTTCGGTAACACTTACCACATGAATCAACGGGGTTACTCCGTCGGCTTCCGTTTCAAAAACGAATGTCTTGGCCCCAAAGCCATTCTGCTCCATCTGCTGCTTAAGAATTGTTGCCCCGCTTTAATGGCATATTGCAAATTTGCCATGCCATTAGGTTGTGGTACACGGTTGGAAGGAATCACATAGGCCACCCGTAGCACAGGACCTGCACCCACTGCTTCTATGGCAAATGGGGTCTGCGCGTCAACAGCTTTTGTTGCAAATGGGGCCTGCTGAGGTGGTTGAACTTGACACGAATCGTATGATGACAAGAAAACGGACGCCTTCTGAGAGAAGGAAGCAATTGACACATTGGTTAAGAGAATGACTGTCAGAAGTATTTTCTTTTGGAGGGCAAGTCGACATGCACAGCTAAAGGCCTTTTCAAAAAGGCTCTTCCTTGGGTAGATAGCGGCTTTTTTCATAAGTACTTTTTTTAAATTTCCAGTAAGGCCTGTGTGGAGATCTGATATTTTTCTATTGCCTGAATTTTGCCCGAAATTGCATTAAACAAATCAATGAATCTAAGAGGTATCTCAGTTGCTTTGTTGAGGTTTATCACGCGTTTGTCAATCGAGAGATGACAAATATCATAGCTTGGGTGAGATAGATTACCAAGCTTTGAGACGGCCAAAATGTTTGAGGACGCGGAGGCAACGCAATGTGTTCCACCTGCTTGATGTGCCGGTTTTTTCCATGTCGAAATGGACTTTCCCTTTGTGTTTTTCCTGAAGGGGCCAGCTGCCGTCTGCACGCCTCTTGCCTGCAATTATCTCCAAGGCGCTTTCCATGGCAGCATCGTACGGAACGTTTGCGTCTCTCATGTAATCGAGGCACCGCAGGATATCATACCGCCAGCGGCACGGGAAAGACAGTTTCAGCATTCGCTCGTCGATGGTCTTGCCCGTTCGGTGGGATTGGTATAGGTTGTGTTTTAACAGGAAAAGAATCGCCTTTTTTTCCGCGACGATGATTTCGGATAGGCGATACCTTTGTCGCGTCCTTCTGAATTCCAGCAGACCTTCTAACACACTGAGTGTGGAGTGTAAAGAACTGTGAGTTGTTTCTGGGTTCAGGTACCTGCAGTTCCAGCCCCCGTCGGTCATTTGCGTGTCGAGCAGGTAATCGACGATAATCTGAAGCCGATGATCTTTTGGAAGAAACCAGGAGGAGTATGAAAGAGCCATTCCATTTACGCAGACATCACTGTCCAATAAAGATTGGGCAAGATTGATTCCGCCATGCGCACCGCGAGGCTCATTTAAGACCAGCAATGCTGCCTTTTGCGCGGCTTCATTGCCCGGTGAAAGACCTATTGTCTTTAAATCCAGTAACGTGTAGTGCGTACTAGTCCATTTCGGTTGATAGAATGAAATTCCCCAGTGTCCATTGCTTTTTTGTTTCCCCAGGAATCGCAAGCCCCAGCCCTCCCGTTGAATCCTTTCCTGAAGCAGAGAAGTCGTTTTTGCACTTGAATCCAGCAGGTCGCGATGCACCTGATATTGAACCGACACATCTCCGGTCGTTAACCATTCTAAAAGGTTTTTCATTTACGTGTTTTGTCGCGTTGAAAATATTTTTTGGGCTTTACCACACTCAATGGCCATACATGAGAGTCTGATGTTTAATCAATTACATCGCCTCTTCGGCAAAGGCAAAGAATTCCCCTTTGTATTGCAGGAATTGTGTATCCAATGCCTCCAACTCACTCATCAAAAGGTCGTGCTCCTTGAGATACTCGGTTTTTGATTCGTCCCTGGATTCGAGCATTTCTGCAAGTTTCTTTTCATGAACCCGGATCCTTGATGTAAATGACGGGATCAATTCACTCCCGTAGTAAGTGATCAGGCTTTGAAAATGATCAATCTTTTTCTTGTCGTCCACCGAGGTTAGTTTGGACGAATACTGAGAAAGAAGTTTCTGGAAGAAAGCGAGTTCCCTTTTCCATAAGGTAGCAGCGGAGAGCCATTCGAGCGATTTTCTGTGCTTACTCAACAACGAAGGCTGAAGAATATATTTATCGGTTACTGACGCTACGGAGATCATATTTTTTTGTTCGAAAATAGAATCGTTCGATGGAACAGCGTATGACAATTGTTCTGGTCAGATATGATTGTTGTCACTCATCAGGGTAACTTCGGTTGATTCGAGCATATGGCGTTATGCGTGGAGTTTACACAGCAGCTAAACTATGATCGAGACTCTTGACAAAGGTGGGATAGTCGACAAAGTTGTTTGATGAAAAAAAGCGGAGCACCCTCACTAACAGGGACTGTTACCTGACCGCAATCTGAAGTGTCCGTATTGACGCTGAGGCTTGTAATTCGCCCGCAGAAGACGTTTTTATGTTACGTTTTATTACCCATTGAGGTTCAGATTGATTACATTAGACATCCTTTCATTTTTGCTGCTTTAAACAGTGTCATGAAGACTCTATTAGTCATCGAAGATAACCTTGAAATAAGAGAAAATACAGCCGAGCTCCTGGAGTTGGCTGGTTTCAAGGTTATAACAGCCGAAAATGGGACGGAAGGACTCTTGATGGCCTCCAGTCAAAACCCGGATATAATACTTTGCGATATCATGATGCCTGGCATCGATGGATATCAGGTCATTAAACATATGCGGGAAAATCCGCTTACTGCAGCGATTCCTTTCATTTACGTTACGGCAAGCGCTGAAAAGACCGACGTGAAGATCGCAATGGACCTGGGCGCCAATGGTTATGTAAGAAAGCCTTTTGACATAGCTGAACTTATGGAAGCAATCGAGGGCGTAACCAGCAATGAAGCATGAAGGTTTCATTCATCGTGTCATATTTTTCCTACTTCCGTATTGAATACGTCCAGAGGTGAAATGAGCCCGTGCATGGCAACATTCGGTAATACCTCCTGCCAACAAGTGACTTAAGCCTCGTCTTCAAAACTTTTCATTGCCTTCCTCATCTCGTTTAAAGTTGAAGGGTGCGTGGACAAGTAGAATGTGAAGTTTTTGACTGCTTTTACTGACGCCCTGGAGAAACCACACGGCACGAGTATCTGTTTCATGAAATGTTTCAAGATGTATCCCGCCCACCGTCAGGCTTTCATAATGCTAATTTGTGGACAGGATGATCTTCATCAGGCAGCGATGGACTGGTGAAGGTCATTTTTGAACATGACAAAGGTCATGGGGCGAACAAGTGATGGTTTATACTTTGGCAGAAATTAAATTAATAAGTCACATGGAATTGACCACTAAGCCGAATTCAGATCACTTGCACGAAGCAAGTCTTGAAACAATGCATGCACAAAACCGCGAATGGCTGAGCGAGGTTGATTTTCGGATTGAAGAAATGGCATTTTTTTACAATCTCATACACATGCGTGAGCCGCATATCTTTTTTCCGACGGCGGGCCTCGCCGATCTGGAAAGACAGTTAATAACCCTTACCAGTGAGCACCTGCTCAACCTTAAAATGGGAATTGAAAGTCATGAACGAACTCTGGCTAAAATAGTCAAGAACATCTCTTTGGACGAAGAATATGGATACCGTGTAAGCCACCGAAGGCTCTTGGAGGAGATGAATAAGCTTCAGGAAGGCATCAGGAACTTTAAGAAGAGCGTCTTCGCCTTTGTTAATTAGACAAGAGATCATCATCGTTCGAATGGAACCCAGGTGGCTTTCGTTGTTTTTAATTACGCACTGACAAAAGTCATTTTTTGAGGATTTCAAGTCGGTTACTTTGGCCCTAAATTCTTACGTTCTTAGGTAAATGGCATGATGTTTTTTAAGACAATATTAGGTGTTCTTTTTGGGCTGCTCGTTTCCTGCATTGTCATTTGGGGTACCGTAACTTATCAAAACAACAAGTCATCAATCGAGACGGCCGGCTCCGTGCGTCACACGCATGAAGTAATTGAGCTGACGAATGAGATATCCTCGCTGTACAAGGATATTCAGCTGGAAAGTAACGCATTTTTTATTAGCGGTGATTCGTCTTTTTTGATGCCTTACTCGAAGGCCCGTGACGCGATCGCCCCGAGTATTGAGAAATTGCGCCAGCTTACACGCGACAACCCTAATCAAGCACTACGCATCGATTCACTGCTAATGTATGTGAATGACATGATTTCGTTCACAAATAGCCCGCCCAAAGGCACTTACGCAGCACAACAGATAAATGAAAGAATCACAAAGACTTACTATTTCAGGCAACAAATCCGTGAGGTCATCTCATCGATCAGAAGCGACGAAGAGAGTCTCCTGGTCAACAGAGAATTGGCATATAAAAATAGTATTGCAGCATTCAATAGAACTTTCTTGCTTCTGATATTGGGAATAGCGGTTTTGTTGGCAACCACATTTTTTTTGATACGCTATCATTTTAACCATAGAATCAAAGCGGAAGAAGACCAAAGGAAGGCTGCCGAACTCTTTACCAAACTCTTTTACGACAGTCCAATAGGAATAGTGATCAGCAGGCTGGATACAGGAGAGATCATTAACTGCAACCATGCATATACTGAACTTATGGGCTTCACCAAGTCCGAGTTGCTTGGAAAAACAGCCGTACAGCTTGGGATTATAAATACAGGCCGAGAACGCAACGACATAGTTAAAGAGGCGTTACGCGTAGGTGTCAACAAGGATGTAGAAGTCCAACTCAACCGGAAAGATAACACTCCGATCTGGGCTTCCATCTCGATGCAATCTATGATGGTTGATGGTCAAGATTGTCTGTTAAGCGCTATCCTTGACATGACTGTGCATAAAGAAGGCGAGGAAAAGATTAAAAAGGCTTTGGCGACTGAAATAGAACTCAATAAACTTAAATCGAATTTTGTAACGCTTGCGTCCCACGAATTCAGGACACCGCTAACGGCAGTTCTGTCTTCGGCAGCTTTGCTGGAAAATTACTCGTACGGTGAGAACAAAAGCAAAGTAAGTAAGCATGTTGCGAGGATCAAAGCGTCCGTAAATCTGCTGACTTCGATTTTAGACGAGTTCCTCTCTCTATCGAAGATCGAAGAAGGGAAAGTTGAGCCGAAAGTTGAACGACTGAATCTTAAAGAAACACTTGAAAGCTTATGTAATAATTTCAAGACTTTTGCGCGACCGGGGCAAAAAATAACTTATCAACATTCAGGAGACGAGGAAATTTACTCTGATCCTGTTTTGCTTGGAAACATAGTCAATAATTTGGTCTCCAACGCCATTAAGTATTCGCATGATAATGGGGAGATCTTTGTTTCCTCTGCAGTAAACGCCAACGTACATCTATCAGTAAAGGACGATGGTATTGGCATTTCAAAAGAAGATCAGGTTCATTTATTTGAAAGATTCTTCAGGGCATCGAATGCCGGTGACATTCAGGGAACCGGACTGGGCCTGCATATAATGAAGCACTATGTTGATAAGCTCAAGGGTTCTGTCGAAGTACAAAGTGAACCTGGAAAGGGAAGCGAGTTCAAGGTGATTCTTGAGCGAACGAATCGGACGGAGGCTTAATCTTGTAGTATCCCCCATACCTTAAAGGCTATGGATATAAGGATAACGAACAGGATAATGGCGATAATGATGTGTTTGCGGTCGAGTTTCATGGGTGAGCGTTAGCCAATGTACCAGGCATTGCCATTATACCTCTACAGTTGGTTGTTGGGCATTGTTAAATTCTTCGATGGCCAGGGCGGAAAAGGTTTTGCTGCTGTCAATTTCCCATTCCAATATCTGCTGCAGGAGGTCTGTCGGTGTGTCCAGTTCCAGTTCCACTGCAAACATGTAGGCCGACCGGTAGGCAGCTATCTTATACGCGTTGATGTTTTGAAAGCAGCCAATAGCCAATATATCCCGCAAATGTGTGGAAGTGGTTGCGGAAAGGATTTGATGGGTTTCATTCATAAGGTCGTTGATGGAGTCACTTTTCCTGATAAGGGGTTCTTCCATAAGGTAGTTGAAAACTCTCTCCAGCTTCAGCATTTTGTTATCAGCACTTCCGGTGTAGTTTTCTATTTCGCGACGGATCTTTCTTGACGTGATTTCATTGCAGCGGGAATGGTATTCTTCTTTTAGTCTTCTTTCGGTGAAATACAATCCCTGAAGCAGAAATGCCAGGGCATCGTTCAATGAAGTTATCTTGGTTTTCATTACGTGATTAATTTACTGTGACTTTGTTAAGAGTATTTTGCGAGCCTGTTGCTTTTGGAAATTTCTTAAATATCTGGGCAACTGTTATTTTTATTATCTCGCTTACCTCGTCTGGTTTTATTTGCCCTATATCAGTGACGGCCCATCCGCGCCAAATCAGGTTTTGCGATTTCTTTTCCATCAAGTCCAGGATCAGTGTTCCTTGCTGGTAAGTGAACACGTTAGTTTGCGTGTGCGTCCAGTAAGTTCCGTAATTGTACCCATAAGGGTCCGTTGCTACTACAGACTGGTCATCGATGATGATGTGATAATGAAAAATCAGATCGGGATTGTCAGAGGTGAGTTGATAACCGCGCGTGGTCATCTGATCAAGAACCGCCGCCTTGATCCTTTTGTCATTCATTTCGTTGTAGTGCAGGGGATTTCTGCCTTCTTCAATTTTTACTTTTTGACCCCAATCGAAGGTCTTGTAGGTCGATAGATCGTATTCTGGATCAAAGTCCGAGTATACAGCGATCTGCGGGCTGCAGCCAGAAAGCGCTGCGAAAATGCATAACAACAATACGTGTTTCATACTTGTCTCATTGATTATAATAAAGATAGTTGAGCGTTAATCCGGAGATCATGATTAATGTTAGGAGTTAACAAAGCATTTGTCACCTATGTATTATTCAGAATTCCTGTTCGTCAGAATTATAAATTGCGTGGGGTTGGGCTCTTCATGCTGGGCAAAGCAGGGATGCCTGATGCTTCGAGCATGATTTAAAAAATGCGTTGTCGTAGCGCGGTTATTGCCTGAATAAGCTAATGCATGCTGATTTTAATCATGTTTACAAACGACAATTATCCTCGCAATACTCCCCGGATGATCTCACATTTAATAGACTGAAGTAGATTTGTTTGTGGAAAGGAATACCAAAGAACATGGGTCCAAATTTCCGAAAATGAGCGCATAATGTGTTTATTTTCAGCCTTGATGCTGTTCCTCGTTGTTGACATAATTGGCAGCGTTACCTGGTGCCGGAGGAAATCAGTTGGAAAAGATTTCGAAACTAAGATGTCGTGTCCAAACTCGATCGAAAGGATAGTTGTTCTTAATAAGGAACCAGGGACCACGAATATGAGGTGATCTTCAGGAAAGATGTTGAGAAGGTAGTGTGAACGTGACGTGAGGTCGGGACAATCCAGGATCGCAGAAAGTGTATAAAGGAAAGATAAACTATTAGATTATGGAAACTAAAACAAAATCTGGAAAAACAGGAAAAGCTGTCGAGAAGCCGGCAGATGGTACTATGGTGCCGCAGGGAGAACTTTGGTCTTCATTCTATGCGGTTGCTCAACATTGGCAATCGGATATTAAGTTCTTTGAAGCTGAGCTCAGTTTTTTTCGGCTATTGATCGATAAAAATCTGTCCCCGCTTATTGAAGCCAGCAACATTGAACAGACCAGGAAGATGGTCTCCCACGTGACAAATCTGGAAAAAGAAAGGGGTGTGTTAGCTAGTCAAATATCAAAACACATAGAGCACATAGTTGCGCTGATCGAAAACCCATTTGCACAGGATGCCCAGCAATTCAAAGGTGAGCATGCCAAATTGGAAAAGGCATTCGTGGATTTCATGAAAAGCTTTCGTTCTGTAAAAAGTGAAGTGTTCAAGCTTAATGAGCAGGTGGTACGTTCTGAAAAAGTCAAGCGGTTAATTGACCGGACCTGAGCGTTGGGTATACCATCATCGCTAAAAAAGATATGATTATTCTGGTCGGCGGACTTCCAGGTTCGGGAAAAACCTATTTTGCCAAAAGACTGGCTGCAAAAATGAATGCTGTTCGGTTAAGTAGTGATGCAGTACGCAAGTCGCTAAGGGCAAACGGCAAATACAAACCTGAAGACAGAATGCTTGTGTATAAAGACATTGCCAGACATGCTGAATTGTTCTTGATCCAATCCAAAAAAGTGATTGTTGACGCTACTTTCTCGCGTCAAGATATGCGTGATCTTTTTATCTCACTGGCCGGCAAGCTATCCGTGCCGTTACATTTTATTTGGGTATATGCCACCGAGGAATTAATCAAAGAAAGGCTTCAGCACCACCGTGAAGATAGCGAAGCGGATTTTAGTGTATATCAGAAAATTCGCGATCAGTTTGAACCCTTAAACATTCCATACGCAAGGATAGAATCAACCAACGACAATATTGAATCAATGCTGAAGACAGCTGAACGATTTATCAGCGGCCATGAAGGAAGATGATGTGATATTATTGGCCAGGGAGGGAGTTTATAAAGGAAAGAGACTGAAAGGCCAGATCGAAGAGACTCATATATCATGGGTAGTCCTTTGCACAAGGGTTGTCTTTAAGATCAAGAAACCAATTAAACTTTCCTTTCTCGATTTCTCCACTCTTTTAAAGAGAAAAGAGATGTGCTATAACGAACTAAGACTGAACAGCCGATTCACCGATATATACCAGGCTGTGGTTCCAATCAGACTCATCGACGCAAAATTTACCGTAGGGTTTGGCAACGGCAAGATTGTTGAATATGCTGTACAGTCACGAAGGCTTGATACGGCAAGGAGAATGGACAACGCTCTGAAAAAAAACCAGGTGCGTCCGGATGACATTCGATCTCTCGCAAAAGTCGTAAGCATGGCACATCGGAATTGTCCCCTTGTAAACACGGGTTTTAATCTCCGGGAGGCGAGGAAATTGTTTAATGACATTGAGCAAGAAAGCTTATATATATCCAATAATGCCGGGTCGCTCTATGGAAGTATCATTCGAAAGAGTATTCATTGGAATGATCTGTTTTTAAAAAAACACCAGACCCGGTTTCGTGAAAGAATAACCGAGGGCCTCAAACGTGATGTTCACGGGGATCTTCATTGCGGAAATATTTTTATTTATCGGAAGCCAGTCGTTTTCGATTGTATAGAATTCAACGAGTCGTTTCGACAGATAGACGTACTCTACGAAGTAGCTTTTTTATGCATGGATCTGGAGGCATATCGGAAGAGCAGGTTAGCTAAGATGTTTATATCAGAATACAATCGCATATTCAAATGCCTTAGCGTACCGGAAGATGCAAGGATATTCAATTATTATAAGTGTCTGCGGGCGAACGTAAGAGCAAAAGTTCACGCTCTTGGCGCGAGGGAGTCAGATAACGAGGCGGAGCGGGCTGCGCATTTGGCAGAAGCAAAGAAGTACCTTCTTTTAATGAATAGGTACATGCAGACCTGATCAATCTTCTAAGACACCCTGACAAACGTCATACAAAGAGTCTTGAGATCGGGATAAATTTGTTCAAATAAATATTTAATGTTATGACTACAGGCAAGGCGCTTCTTGGTGTACTGGCCGGTATAGCCGCCGGTACTGTTATTGGAATTATCTTGGCACCGGCCAAAAGTGGCCGGTTGAGAAAGATCATTTCCAGGAAAAGTGAGGATCTGGCAGATGCGATCAATGACAAGATCGATGAAAAATTCGAGGAACTTCTGAAGAACGTTTCTGGCAGAGTAAAGAAAACGAAGGTTAAGGACGAAGCCGGTTCAGATAATCCGGAAGTCTGAAGTCGCATCACAGCGACGCGCACTACCTTCGAAAAATACTAAGTATATAGGCACCTCCAATAAGCACAACGTGTAATGCGCTGATTGTCTGTCTTAAATTTTCCAAGTGTATACAACTCATTAAAACATGTCCGCACAAAAATTGACGAATATTCCGTTCATCCATTCAAGGAGAAATTATCAACTCTGATTCTCAGTCGGATAGTACTCAACGGCATCCGATCGAATTGCAGGATTACATGTTTTATTCGTGCGCATATCAAGAAACAGATTTCTGTTAAGTTTATTATCGTTGCCTGACGTATGGAATAGGCGGATCAAAAAATGTTTTATGGATATGATTTGAGTCATACAAAAGGATTTAATCACTCGATATCTTTGATTAAAAAAATTATGGAAACATATTTGAACAATACCTTGGAAGGAAACCCCACGACCGTTGCGCAATTGGCGGTTTCACATCCTGGCGCGCTGGCAATATTTACTAAATACAATATTGACTACTGTTGTGGAGGTCACAGAAGCATTGAGGATGCATGCACACGAATAGGTTTAGATCCGGAAAAGATCAAAGCCGAAATATTTCAGGCCACTGATTCTGATTTGTCTGGCTCTTTTCGGCCGGAAGGCTGGAGCTCCACCTTACTCATTGATTTTATAGTACAAAATCATCATCGTTATGTAAGAACAGCCATCCCTGAATTGAAAACCTTCCTTGACAAGGTTTGTGATGCCCATGGAGACGATTGCCCCGAACTTAAACGAATTCGCGAAAACTTCCGTTCTCTTTCAGACGAACTCACAAGTCACATGCAGAAGGAAGAGATGATTCTTTTTCCCGCAATCAGGCGGCTAGAAGCCCGGGACATCGGTGATCACCCGCTGTATGTAACCATTCAGGCTCCCGTTGAAGCCATGGAACATGAGCACGAAGTTGCAGGAAACCTGATCAAGGAAATCCGCTCCTTATCAAATAATTATACACCACCCGATTTTGCCTGTCCCACTTTCAGGATTACGTATAAAAGGCTTCAGGAGTTCGATAACGATCTGATGAGGCACATCCACCTCGAAAATAACATTTTGTTTGAGCGCGTTAAGCCGAGGAAAAAAGCAGGAGGAAATTGGTCCATCTAACTCTTACATGTCCCAGGCTTATGCAGATCAATCAACGCATCCTAAGTGACCTTATCATTTACATGAAGTATGCACGTTATGTTCCGGAACTACAACACCAACAGTGTGTCAGCGACAGTCAGTATTAAAGATGACTACTGGCAAAAAGTGGGAGAGTGGATGTTGGAAAATAATTCATACAGACAGGCACCCTTTGAAGACATCAGCAAGGAAACGTTTGAAAGTCTGGAAGGTAGCCT
>Ga0190271_10001908_pt1 | contig 12263 bp, 8 predicted proteins | sample Popmic356T_FD_133747 | JGI IMG/M metagenome (GOLD analysis project Ga0190271, IMG submission 133747) | Populus adjacent soil microbial communities from riparian zone of Weber River, Utah, USA - 356 T | ecosystem: Environmental > Terrestrial > Soil > Riparian zone | place: USA: Utah | collected...
ATGATGCCGTTGGCGCGAAAGGCTGCCATGAAAACTCCGCGATACGTACACTTCGCGACCATGTCGCGAACCACCGAAGCTGTCAATCGCATCCCCTCACAAGTTTCCGTCGGCACACTGGCACTGCTCTGCGGGTGTTTCGTCCTGAGCGGCATCGCGGCGCTGATCTACCAGACCGCGTGGATGCGCCAGTTTGCGATCGTCTTCGGCACTTCCGAGCTCGCCGTGGCCACCGTGCTCGCCGCTTATATGGGAGGCCTTGCGCTGGGTGCCGCGCTCGCCGAAAGATTCCTGCCGCGCGTCGTGCGGCCGGTGCTGACCTACGGCCTGCTGGAACTCGGCATCGCCGGCAGCGCGATCGTCATCGTGCCGCTGCTGTTGTCGGTGGCGAACATTGCATTGCAGTCGATCTTCGGTGGCCAGCCGACGCCACCCGACAGCGACCACACGGGCACCACGCTTTTCTATCTGGTCAGCGCCTTCATCGCGCTGGCATTGCCGACCACGCTCATGGGCGCCACCTTGCCCGTGCTGGCGCGATACGCGGTTGCGGAGGAAGCCCAGATCGGGCGGCGCATCGGCCTGTTGTACGCCATGAATACCGCCGGTGCGGTCGGCGGCGCACTCGTCGCCGCCTTCGTGCTGTTACCCGAAGTCGGCCTGGCGCGAACCGTGTGGGTCGGAGCCGCACTCAACGTCGCCGTGTTCCTGCTCGCGGTCGCGCTGGCGCGGCGCGTGCCTCACAAGGAGCCGCCGCAAGGTTATTCCGACGAACCGTCGGCTGCACCTGAGCCAGTCCCGGTGCCGGCGCCGATGCGGATACGCAAGTACACGTTCAAGGCGTTCCCCGGGCCCGCGTGGGTCCTGCCGCTGATGTTGCTCGCGGGTGCCGTGGCATTTTTCCAGGAGGTCCTGTGGTCGCGCATGCTCTCGCATGTCGTCGGCAGCAGCATCTACGCATTCGGCGTCATGGTCGCCAGCTTCCTCACCGGCATCGCGCTCGGTGGAATCATCGGCGCCGCGGTGGCCAGGACCCGGGAACGCGCGACGGTCGCGCTGGGCCTGGCGCTGGTGGTGGCCGCGGCTGCCGCGGCGATGGCCTATCTACACCTCGAGGACCTGTTGCCGTCGACCGCGGGGCTGCTGGTGAAGTCGGATGTCTACTTCGGCTTCCTGCACGTGCCCAACACGTTGTTCGCGGTCCTGCTGCTGCTCCCGATGACGCTCGCCATCGGCATGACCTATCCACTCGCGGTGCGCGTGCTGGCCAGCGACGCTGAAGAAGCCGCGCCAGCCAGCGCCCGCGTGTATGCGTGGAACACCGTGGGCGCCATCGTCGGGTCGCTGGCCGCGGGGTTCATCCTGATCCCGGCGTTGAAGTACGAAGGTGCCATCCGGGTTGCCGTGTGCGCCAGCGCCGCGCTCGGCGTGGCCGCGACCTGGGTTCTGCTTCCCGTGAATCGCATCCTCGCAATCGCCACCACCGTGGTGGCCATTGCCGGTTGCCTGTTCTTCAAACCGCAGGCGCCTATGACGCTGCTGGTGACTTCGCCGCTCAACGTCGGCAGCCAGCATCGCGTGCTGTACTACGACATCGGACGCAGCGCGAGCGTGGTCATGCTGTCGCAGGATGGCGGCCTGGGAATGCGTACCAACGGCCTTCCCGAAGCGCTCATGGAAAGTCCCGGAGCGGTGCAGCGATTCAGCGGTGAATTCTGGCTGTCGCCGCTGGCGGTCATCGCCCGGCCGCAAGCCCGCGACATGCTGATCGTCGGCTACGGCGGCGGCGTGGTCGTCGAAGGCGTGCCGCCGACGGTGCGCAACATCGACGTCATCGAACTGGAACCCAAGGTCATCGAAGCCAACCGGCAGACCAGCGCGCTGCGCAAGCGCAACCCGCTCACCGACCCGCGCGTCAACATCATCCTCAACGACGCGCGCGGCGCGCTGCGCCTCACCAGTCGTCGCTACGACGCCATCGTGTCGCAGCCCTCGCATCCCTGGACCGCCGGTGCGTCGCATCTGTATACGCGCGAGTTCATGCAGCTGGCGCACGATCACCTGAATCTCGACGGCGTGTTCGTGCAGTGGATGAACGTGATCTTCATGGACGAGGACCTGATGCGCTCGCTGACCGCGACGCTGCTCAGCGTGTTCAGCGAAGTGCGCATCTACCGTCCCGATCCCAACACCGTCGTGTTCCTCGCCAGCGATCAGCCGCTGAATCTCGAACTTCAGCTGGCGCAGACCGGCAATCCGCTGCGCGGCGCCCCGCTGCACTACGGACGCTTCGGCATCAACAACGTCGAGGACCTGCTGACGGCGCTGGTGCTCGACGCCGACGGTGCGCGAAACCTCGCGGCCGGCGCTCCGCTGATCACCGACGACGACAATCGCATCGCCACCTCCAGCATCTACGAACGTGGCCGCGGCATGAGTGGCGACACCAGCGGAAGGCTGGTGGCCGCCATGGATCCACTGCAACGTGCCGATTCGCTGGCATACGGCCCGCTCAAGGACGTCGTGTCCTACCCCTATATCGCCCGCCGCATCAGCGTGTTCGCGATGCTCGATCACAGTCTCATGGACCGGGTGGCGCGCATGGCGCAGATCCTCACCGGCACCGCCAGTGGCGAATACCTGCGCGCCTACTATTACCGCATGAACCGCCAGGAACAGCGCTCCACCGAACTCCTGCGCCTCGCCATCGACGCTTACCCGGCCGATGATTCCCTGCGCCTCGATTTCCTGCGTAACTGGTTCGGCGTCCTCGCGGTCGACAAGGCTCCGCCGGAAATCGTCGAGGTGGCCGAAGGCGTGAACCCGCCTGCTGCCGCCGTCCTGGCCGCTGCGCGCCACGCGGCCCGCAACGAATGGCGCGAAGTTGCCATGGCCGACGCACAACTCGCGGAAATTCCCTGGACGCACCTCTGGTATTCCGAAGCGGTGGAACTGCGCGTCAACTGGCGCATTCGCATCACCAACGAAAAGGAACGGAAACGTTTCGCCGACGAAGCCATTCTCATGATCGATCGGCTCGCCATCATGAGTCCGACGCTGCCGCTTTACGGACTGCGGACGCGCGCCGGTATCGCGGGCGGCCGGCCCGAGGTGGTCGTCGAGTCGGTATCGAACTACGCGCGCCTCGCGCTCGGCCTGATGCGCGCCGGCGTCAACACCGCCGCGGCGACGCGCCAGGATGCCAGGGCGTTGAGCGGGGTCCTCGACGAAACGGAGAAGCTTCCGGGCGTGGACGCGGCGCGCATCACCGAAGTGCGCGCCGAGATCAAGTCGCTGTCCGGGGACTGAGGGGGCTGCACCCGTCCTCGCAAAAACCTTCAGCTCACCGGCGGTATTGTCGGCGTTTCGGGCAACGTTTCCGGCACCTGTGCCGGCACCGGTTCGGCTGGAACTTCGGGCGCAACTTCAGGCGCAGGCACGGGCATCGAGTCCGGATCGATTTCGAGGCCAATCATCTGCGGCAGCCCGGATGCTTCCTTCAATGTCGACAACACGAAATCCCAGTGGATCGCCGTCGGTGTCTCGGCCAGCGCAGTGTTCGCCAGCGCATAGAAACCCTCCAGGTCCACCTCGGCACGTTGCCCTTCCGCGTCCACCGGCGGGTGCACTTCCAGCCACACCTGCCCGCCGACCCTGGCCACCTTGACCGGCGCGTTGATGAGCCACACCGGCGTGTTCACCGGCACCAGCGGAAACAGGTCCTCGATATCCTCGGGGTACATGCGGATGCAACCGTGCGTGATGGCCATACCCACGGCGATCGGATTGTTGGTGCCGTGAATTAGATAGGCCCCCGGCGTGATGTCGAGGCGCATGGCATAGGCGCCGAGCGGATTCTGCGGACCTGCCTTGACGATGGGCGGCAGCGGATCGCCACGTTCCGCATGCTCCTTGCGCACCGATTCGGGCGGAGTCCAGGTCGGGTTCTTGCGCTTGTTGAGCACGCGCGTCCTGCCGAGCGGCGTGGACCAGTCCATCTTGCCGATGCTCACCGGAAAGGTGATGACCTGCGGTATCTCGCCCTTTTTCGGCTTCGGGAAATAGTAGAGCCGATGCTCGGGCAGATTGACGACGATGCCCTCGCGCGGGCCTGGCGGCAGGAGCCGCTGCCCCGGAATGACGATGGTGGTGCCCTCGCCCGGCAGCCAGGTGTCGACGCCCGGATTGGCGCGCAGGATCTCCTCGTAACCCAGTCCATATCGGCGGGCGAGATCGGGCAGCGTGTCCTCGCCGTGCGCCGTGATCGTTTCGACTTCGCCAAACATCAGCGCTTCAGCATTCGCCAACGGGTACTGCGCGGCGTTTGCGCAAGCCGCGCCGCCTGCCAGCAGCGCGAGAAGTTTCAATCGCATCGACAACACCTTGTTCAGAGCCATTCTATGGACACAGTCTTGCACAAATCTCTACACTCGGCGGCCGTGAATGACGAACAACGCGCCTACCTGATCCAGTCGATCCGCACCATCGCGGACTACCCTAAGCCGGGTATTCAGTTCCGTGACATCACCACGCTGCTGCGCGATGCGAAGGCTTTCGAAATCACCGTCGACGCCATGATCGAACCCTGGCGCGGCCGCCAGATCGACAAGGTCGCCGGCATCGAAGCGCGCGGATTCATCCTCGGTGGCGCGGTTGCACGCGGCTTGCGCTGCGGGTTCGTGCCGATTCGCAAGCGCGGAAAGCTTCCCCACGCCACGGTGCGCGTCGCGTATTCGCTGGAATATGGCGTCGATGAAATGGAGATGCACAAGGACGCCATTCTCGACGGCGAGAAAGTGCTGCTGCTCGACGATCTCATCGCCACCGGTGGCACCGCAACCGCTGCCGCGCAACTGCTGCAATCCGTGGGTGCACAGGTCGTCGCCTCGTCCTTCGTCATTGACCTGCCGGGCCTGGGTGGAGCTGCACGCCTGCGCACGGCCGGCATCTCCGTGCAATCGCTGCTGACGTTCTGAACCGCGATGCAACGCCACAGCTTCGTGCTGATCGCGGGCGCGTGGCACGGCGCGTGGTGCTGGGCGAAGGTAGTCCCGCTGCTCGAAGCCCAGGGACACGAGGTGCTCGCGCTCGAGCTGCCTGCCACCGGCGCGGACCCGGGTGAGCCCGCGGAAGTCACGCTCGAAAGCTGGGCGCGATTCGTGGCCCAGGCTCTCGCGAACCAGTCGCAACCCGTGACGCTCGTCGGCCACAGCCGCGGCGGCATCGTCATCAGCCGCGCCGCGGAGCTCGTTCCCGACAGGCTGCGCCGCCTCGTCTACCTGTCTGCCTACCTACTGCCGTCCGGCGGTACCCTGGCCGAAGCGGCGCGCACCGACCGGGACTCGCTGGTGCCACCGAACATGATCCCGGCGGAAGGTGGCGTCACCTGCAATCTCGACCCGGCAGTGATTCGTTCCGCGCTCTTCGGGCACTGCGCCGACGCGGACTACGAGTACGCGCTGGCACACATGACACCGGAACCACTGAAGCCGCTGGTGAGCCCGGTGAAGGTGTCCGCGCAGCGCTTCGGCAGCGTGCCGCGCGCGTACATCGAATGCCGGGAGGACCGGACCGTGACGCTGGCTGCGCAGCGGCGCATGCAGTCGGAACTCCCCTGCGACCCGGTACTCTCGCTCGACTCGGATCACTCGCCCTTCCTGTCCCACCCGGAAGAGCTGGCACGTTTGTTAGGCGGGCTGTGAACGGATGTTGATTTCTATCTGGACGCCATCCGGGTCGAACACGAAGAGCTGGCGCAGATCTTTGCCCGGCACCTGCGTGGCGCGGTACCGGATTCCATGCCGCTCGAAGCTGGCGATGAGTTCGTCGTAGTCGGTGGCCGCGAAAGCGATGTGATCGATGCTGCCGCTGCCGTGATCCACCGGGTCCGCCGGATTGGCCTCGGTGCGCGAAGTCTCGTCGTAACTCGCGCGTTCGCCGACGTGGATGCAGGCGACATCACCCGCGTAGATCCACAATCCCCTGAAATCGAACGGCGGCCGCGGCCCCGTGCGCAACCCGAGCACGTCGCAATAGAACGTGCGTGTTTTCTCGAGATCCTTGGCGAGCACCATGAAGTGCTGCATGTTCGTAATGGGCATAGTCTCTATAAATCAGTTAGTTATAAGGCTGTTCTCGGGCGATGCTTTCAGACCATTGTCAACGCGACTGGTATCCACAGCGACCCCAGGAAAACGGAAATAGCCGCGGCGCTTGCCGCCAGTTCGAGATCGAGTCCTTCGCGCGCGGACAGCACCACCGCGGTGAATCCTACCGGAGCCGACGCCGCCAGCGCCGCGATCCCCGCAGCCGTACCTTCGAGACCGAACAGTAGTCCGAGGCTGAAACCGGCGAGACCTCCGAGGCCGGAACGCAGCACCACGCTGGTGATGACTTCGCGGCGACGCATGCCCGCCGCGCTCACTAACAACCCCATCGCCAGCGGCACCAGCAACACCAGCACCTGGCCCACCACGAGGATGTCATGCAGCAGATCCCGGGAAATGGGCGCCCCGCCCAGGTTCAACGCGAGTGCGAGGAACAGGATCCACAACGGCGGCGCCGCCAGTGCACGTCGCAGCAGCACGGGTATGTCATCGGTGTGCCCGCCGTATTTGCAGGCCACGACGGTGGTGAGCGTCCACGCCATCACTGCATGCCCCATGTCGAACATGACGAGCTGCGAAAACGCAGCGGTGCTCAGGCTCAGCGAAGCAAACGGATAGATCATCGATACGTTCATCGACATGGCACACAGCGACATCGCGCCTTCGCCCTTCTTCGGCAATCGGAAGCGGCGGGCCATGAACGCAGCCGCCGCCCAGCCGATGAGCGTGATGCACACGGCAATGGCGGGCAGCAGGGCGTGTTCGCGCTCCAGGGTCGCGCCCGTGAGCGCTCCGAAGATCAGGATCGGCAGCGCCACGTAGAACACGAAGTTGAGCAGCGTGCGGCCGTGACTTGCGCCGGCCCATCCCGCGCGGCGCATGACGACGCCGACGAAGAACAATGCGGCGATAGCCGCGAGGCGCCAATGCTCCATGAGCCACCATACTAACGACAAACCTGCGGAAGATTGATAGCCCTCGCGATGCCTTGGGACCGAGGATTACGGGATGAACACAGAACCCCGTTCCACGCTCATGTCCCGATACCTCGACCCGGCCTCGAGCCTGGGCGAGATCATGTTCGGCCTCATCATGACGCTCACGTTCACGCTGGGCGCCGGCATCATCATCGATGACGAAGGCCGCGAAGGCGCACGCGATCTCCTCATCGCGCTGATCGGATGCAACATCGCCTGGGGCGTCATCGACGCGGCGATGTACCTCATGACCGAGCTGTTCACTCGCGGCAAACGCCGGCGCGTCGCCCAGGCGGTGCGCAGCGCACCCGATGAACGCGCCGGTGTGGCCGTGGTGGCCAGGGAACTGGATGACCTGATGAGCGATGTCGGTGACGACGCAGAACGCCAGGCTTTGTACTCGCGCGTTGCCGCCAAGGTGCGCACCGCCGAAATCACGCCCAATCGCCTCACCAAGGCGGACTTCATGGGCGCGTTCGTCAGCTTCTGGCTGGTGGTGATCGCCAGCGCGCCGGCGGCCATCCCGTTCCTGATCTGGGATGACGCGCGTTTCGCGCTGCGCGTGTCGAACGGCATCCTGCTCGCCTTCCTGTTCTTCTGCGGCTACAACTGGGCGCGCTACACGCTCGGCAGCCCGTGGGTCGCCGGCCTCATATTCCTGGCCGGCGGTTTCGGACTCGTCGCGGTAGCCATCGCCCTCGGTGGTTAGAAGACCGGTCGCTAGAAACTGTACGAGGCGAAGATCATCCCGTAGACGAAGGTGTCGGTACGCCCATTCGACTGCTCGATGGCCTCGCCTGGCTCGGCGATCGCGGCCACGAAACTCATGGTGAAGTTGTCGTTGACGCTCCAGTCCATGTACCAGTCGAGCTCGGTGCCGATATCGGAAGACGTCACCAGCGGATCGAACGACTCCGCATGATCCAGCGTGAAGTCGAGGAAGATCAGGCCGGTGGAGATCGACTCCGTGGGCTTTCCGCTCAGTCGCAACTGGTGTGAAATGAGGTTCGAATTCGAGATCAGGTAACCGCCGGCGATCTCACCCTGCCACCAGGTGCTCCAGTCGTAGAACCCGGTGAAGAGCCCGTCGAAGGCTTCGTTCTCCACGGTGTCCGGATCGTCACCTTCGAAGAAGGCGTAGCGGTATGACAGCTTCAGCTTCCAGCTGTCTTCGAATTGCCAGGCCGCCAGCGCGTTGTACGCGGTGGAGTCGAGCAGTTCGCCATTGTCTTCCATCGCGTACTCGAGCTCGAACGACAGCTGCTTCAGGTTCGGAAACGGCGCCGTGAAAGCCCGCAGGTTGTAGACGTCGAGGCCATCGCGCTGCGGCGCCATGGATTCCCTCGCCGACCAGCTCATGTAGGTCGCGCCGAGCGTCGTGTCTTCGCCGATGGCGTATTCGTAGTTCACACCCCACAGCTTGCTGCCGCTGTCGGACTCGGGGAGTTCGTCCCGATCGAGGTAGAACGCCTCGAAGGTGCTGTTGCCCGGCTTGAAGCGCCCGATCGCCGCCAGTTCGAAGGCCGAGCGCGCGTTGGTCCAGTAACCACCGCGTGAACCGCCTTCCGAGGCGCCGTCATAGAGCAGCATGCCGTGGCCTAACTTGTACTGCTCGCGACCGGCGGAGATGTCCCACAGGGGTTTTTCACCGCTCGATCGCCAGCCCAGGTACGCGTCTTCGACGCCGAAGGATGAGGCATCGCCACCCACGAGCGGCGGCGCCGCACCGAACGTGCGTTCGCCCACACCGCTCAGTTTTCCGTACCACTGCGCTCCGCTGTTGGTGGTGTGCACCCCGCCCAGACCCGCCTTGATGGTTCCCTCGGTCCAGTTGTCACCGAGATCGCCGGACGCATCGGGCCGCGGATTTCGATACAGCGAGTTGCCGAAACCGAATGCGCCGAACGTCGCGCCCAGGTTGAATGTCCAGTCCACTCCGGCCGGCAAGCCTGGCGGTGGTGTGGGCTTCGCCTCTTCGTCGGCGGCCAATGCCGGTGTCGCGGCGAGCGCCAGCAGCACTGCAGCGGCTACCTTGCTTCGTGGATTGAAATTCATGACGGAGCTCCTTCTTGAATCATGTCTTGTTTGCGCTGCTTTGCTTCGAGCATCGAGCGGATGAAAAAGGGATACAGCGGCACGCTGATGAGCAGCGCCACCATGGCGTGCACCACGGTCTTCGGATCGCCACCGAGCACGACCCAGAGGCAGTAGGTCACTGCCGCCAGCGCGATGAGTTTGTAGTTCCCGAAATGCCCATGCGGCACGCCGTGATCGTGGACCACCTTCACGACGGCGACCGCGGAATAGATGTACGGCACGATGATGAGGATGACTGCGAGGTCGACGATGTGGGTGAACTGCTCGGCGAGCGTCGGCGACATCGTGGCGAACAGCACCACCGACATCAGCACCGCCACGATGACGAGACCTGCGCCCGGAACTCCGTTGCTGTTCACGCGCGCGAAGATCTTCGGGAACATGCCGTCGTCGGCCGCCGCCTTGCTCGACTGCCCCACCAGCAACATCCATCCGCCGAGCGAGCCGACGGATTTCAGGACGGCGCAAACGGCGATGATGATGGCTCCCCACTCGCCCACGGCGATTCGCGCCGCTTCCGCAAATGGCGCGTGCGAGCTGCGCAATTCTTCGTTCGGCAGCAGGCCCATGATGACCGTGGAGCTCAGCACGTAGATGACGGCGGCGCCGCCCAGGCCCATGAGCGTGGCCAGCGGTACGTTGCGCTTCGGGTTTTCGATGACGCCTGCCGATACCGTGGCGCTCTCGATTCCCATGTAAGCCCACAGCGCCATCGAGGCGGCGCGCGACACGGCGCTCATGTCCGACCCGCCGCTCACGTTCCAGCCGCTCATGAATTTGGCGGGATCGAACCAGAACCAGCCCAACAGCGCGATGGCGAGGATCGGAATGATCGCCAGCAGCATGGTCCAGGCCTCGAGCGCGCCGACCACGCGCGGCCCGAGGATGTTCGCGAATGTCAGCAGCCAGATGAGCGCCGCGGTGGCGATGACCCCGGCCACCGGGCCCTCGATGCCGGGAACCAGGTCGGAGAGATAACCGATGGCCGCGACCGCGATCGCGATGTTGCCGATCCAGTTGCCGAACCAGTAGACGTAGTTAGTCTGGAAGCCGGCGAACGAGCCCAGGAAGTCGCGCGCGTAGGCATAGGGCCCGCCCGGCTGCGGATCGAGCTGCCCGAGCTTCGCGAACGCCAGGCCCAGCGCCGCGACGCCCAGCGTGGCGATGACCCAGCCGAAGATGGCGATGCCGCCGACCTGCGCGAGATTCACGGGGAGCAGGAACACACCGGTGCCGATCATGTTGCCGGCCACGAGCATCGTGGCCTGCCACAGCGACATCTTCTTGCCGGGTTGGGACACTAGCTGCCTGCATCCGCCTTGAGGCACTGCACGAAGTACTCGCCGTCGCGCACCTCGACGCCGTGCGTGTCATGTCCGAAGCCCGGGAAGCGCTTGTCCCACTCCCACAGTGCCCGCAGGTAACCGAGGTAGGGACCGTCGTCCGCGCCGGTCTTCTCACCGGGCATCAGCATCGGAATTCCGGGTGGATAGGGCACGACGCTGGTGGCGAGCACGCGATTGGCCAGCTGATCGAGCGGTACGTGCTCGATTTCATCGCGCACCAGGTATTGATAGGCCTCGCTCGGCGACATGGCGAGGTCGGGCAGCGTCGAGAACGCCTCCGCGAGCCAATGGGTCTGCCGCGCGCTCTTCAACTGGTCGAACATCTGGTCGGCCAGATCGCGCAATCCCATCGTCCCGTAGGCAGCCGGGTAACCCGACACGAGGTGCGGCAGCACTTCGCCGAGCGGCGCGTTGCGGTCGTAGTCGCGCTTGAACTCGAGCAGCGCGTTGAGCAGCGTGCCCCACTTGCCCTTGGTGATGCCGATCGAGAACAACACCAGGATGGTGAAGTCGGTGGTCTTCTCGACTTCGACACCGCGCACGTGCAGATAGCCGGTCACCAGCGTCGCCGGCACGCCACGCTTGTCGAGCCCGCCCTTGTCGGCCACGCCCGGAGTGACGATCGACACCTTGATGGGGTCGAGCATGCAGTAGTTGTCTTCGAGCTTGCCGAAGCCATGCCAGGTCTCGCCCGGATGCAGCACCCAGCATTGCGGATCGGTGGCGAGCTGCTGCGGATCGGCATCTTCGAACCGGACTCTCTTGCCGCCCTTCTTCGCCTTCACGGTGTCGGCGTTCCAGGTCTTGAAAAACCATTCCTTCTTCTTCGCGAACTGCCGGTGAGCGCGGCCCACGGTCTGGCGGAACGCCACGGCTTCCTGGATCGATTCGTCGGTCAGCGTTCGTCCACCCGGACCGTCCATCATCGCCGCGGTGATGTCGTTCGAGACGATGATGGGATACAGCGGCGAGGTCGACGCCTGCATCATGAACGATTCGTTGAATCGCGAATGCGGGATGGGACTGCGGCCGTCGCGAATGTGCAGGAACGACGCCTGCGACAACGCCGCCAGCAGCTTGTGCGTGGAATGCGTGGCAAAGATCGTCGGGCCCTTGTGATCCTTCGGATCGCCATGCATCGCATGGCGGTCGCGATACAACGGGTTGAAGCGCGCATACGCATACCACGCCTCGTCGAAATGGATGCGATCGACGCTCGGGTCGAGCAGTTCCTGCACGCGCTTCGCGTTGTAGCACAGGCCGTCGTAGGTGGAGTTCGTCACCACCGCGTACACGGCGCGCGAGCTCACATCGCCGGTCACCAGCGGATTGGCCTTGATCGAAGCCTCGAGCGCCTTCTTCTGCAGCCGCTCCGGCGGAATCGGGCCGATGATGCCGTAACGATTGCGCAGCGGAACCAGGTAGTTCGGGACGCCGCCCGTCATCACCAGGCTGTGCTCGATCGACTTGTGGCAGTTGCGATCGCAGAACGCGACCTGCCCGCGGCCCACCGCCGCCATGAAGATGACGCGATTCGACATCGACGTGCCGTTGGTGACGCTGTAGGTGCGATGCGCGCCGAACACGCGCGCCGCATACCGCTCGTGTTCGCCCATCGGACCCGAATGGTCGAGCAGCGAGCCCAGCGCACCGACGCTGATGGACAGATCCGAACGCAGCAGGTTCTCGCCGTAGAAATCGAAGAACACGCGACCCACGGGAGACTTGAGGAAGGC
>Ga0190271_10001910_pt1 | contig 12261 bp, 8 predicted proteins | sample Popmic356T_FD_133747 | JGI IMG/M metagenome (GOLD analysis project Ga0190271, IMG submission 133747) | Populus adjacent soil microbial communities from riparian zone of Weber River, Utah, USA - 356 T | ecosystem: Environmental > Terrestrial > Soil > Riparian zone | place: USA: Utah | collected...
AGGCAACGGGGACCGCAAGCACCATGGCCGCGCCGGCCCCCACTGGCACAGCTGCCGTTGCCGACATACCTGGACGCAGTCGGCCTCCCCGATTCAGGACGTCGATCCTGATAGGCACCGTCCGCGAGTCTTTCGCGACCTCGCCGCCAACGAGCGTCACCGAGCCACGGAACACTTCCCCCGGCAAGGCCGGGAAGGACAAGCGAGCCGCCGCACCACGCGAAATGCGAACGGCGTCGCGTTCAAAGGCATGGACGGTCAGCCAGAGCGTGGACAGATTGGCGATGCGGAACGCCGGTTTGGACGGATCGAGCATCTGGCCAAGGACGGCGGCACGTTCTATGACAGTTCCTGTGACCGGGGCCTGGAGCGTGAATCCTGAGCTTGGCGGCCGATCGCCGTCCGCCACGGTTGGCGCAGCCACACCCAATGCCGACAACGCGGCGATGGCAGACCGCATTCCGGCACGAGCCTCGGCGAGCGCAGCTTCAGCCTCTTGGACTTCGCGCAGCGGTGCGATCCGTTCGGCCGCGAGTTCTCTCTTGCGTTTCAAGACGGACTCAGCGAGCGTGACGCGCGCTTCGGCAGTCAGATAGTCTGCTCGCAGTCTGCCGAGTTCCGGACTGTCCAAGTGAACCAGCGGCTGGCCCTCGCGGACCGCATCGCCCGGGCCTGCGAGCAGGCGCGTCACTCTGGCAGCAATCGGCACGCCCGCTTCCGCATAGGCCCGTTCATCGACCGTGAGTTCGCCCAGGAGGGTCACATCGTCTCCGCCTCGCCGAGACTCGACGGCTGCAGTCGTGATCCGAAGATCGCGCATCATCGAAGGATCGACGCGAACCTCACTCGGGTCCGCGTGTTCTTCCTTGGCGGGCGCCGCGTCCTTGCTTGCAGAGGTTTCTGTTGGCGACTCATTCCGGCCGCCGCACGCGGCCGTCAAGAGGAGAGTGAGTGCAAGTGCTGTCAGCAGCCTCATCGGATAACCCCTACCGCTGCGTCGATATCGACGCGGGCGAGCGCCGCTTCGAGCAGCGCGTTCAAGTATTGAAATCGTGTCTCGAGAAGTTCGCGACGGATGAGCAGCAGATCCGGCAAACCGATCTGGCCAGCGTCAAAACTGCGTGCGGCTAATTGTTCATTTTCGTCGAGGCCGGGCAGAGCTTCGGTCAGCAGCAGTTGAACTGCGTCTCGACGCCGTTCGAAGACGGCGATGGCTGATTCGACCTCCAGTTGAATTCGTGACCGGGCTGCCTCAAGTTCGAGTCGCAATCTCGACACGCGCACCGTGCTCGCGGCGTGCAGTTCTTGACCTTTCGAGAAGAATGGCAGCGTCAGCTTCACGACTCCGCCAAGGACGCGGTCACCTTCCTCCTGTTTGAACGAGATCCCGAGGCCGAAGTCGGGACGGGCGAACGTCTGTGCAAACAGCCGGTCCGCCTCCGTCTCTCGAATCGAGGCTTCAAACACGCGAATTTCAGGGCGCTGGAGAGCCAGTTCCAGGAGGGCGACCCGATCGACCGGCGGCAGGCTGGTCAAGTCGCCTTGAAGCTGGACGTCCGGACCAATCTGAAGAAACTGCCGTAGGGAAGCCAAGGCCGCCAAGCGATCGGCGGCGGCGGCCTGACGATCTGACCGGACGCGTGCCAATGCGGCGCGCGTCAGGTTCACATCGAGCACGGCGATGTCACCGGCCCGAAAGCGCCGGTCTGCCGATTGGTAGATCGTCGTCGCGAGTGCTTCCGTGGTCGTGAGCAGCGCGATTCGCTGATCGAAATGGATCACGCGGTAGAACGCGACAGCGACGTCGCGCAGTACAGCCTGTGTCATTTCGTCAAGCTGCGCGGTGCTCCGATCGACTCCGGCGATCGCGGACGAGCGGCGTGCGTCTTGACGGCCGGCAGCGCCGAACATCTGAGTCGCCGTGATTTCAAAGTCGGCCGTGGAATTGGTCAGCCCCCGGCGTCGTCCGATCCCGAGATCCAATTCAGGATTTGTCTGGACCCGAAGATCCGCCCCGACAACGCGCGCACGCGCTTCATCGATGGCGAGTCGTGCGCTCACGATCTGCGGCGCGACCTGTCGCGCCCTTGCAAGCGCCTCGCTCAGTGTCATCGTGGTTTGCGCTCCAGCACTAACTGGCGCGAGAACCAGGGCCGTGACGCCGCAAAGCGTCATTAGCGGCCGGGCCATGCCCATACCTGCCTCCTATAACGAATGGCTAAGACAATCGAACTGAATGAACCTCGCCGGAGGTTCAAGGAAGAACGGTCAGGATGTGGCTAGAGGACGAACTTCGGAACGTGGAGGATCTTGCCGACGCGAGTTTCTGGGTGACCGAAGCTGGCCAGTGGCAGGAGCGAGGACGCCTGAAGTGGTAAACCGGCGGGGGTCGGCCGCCGAAGCTCGACGGCCTGAAGACAGCCACTGCAGCAGTGGCAGTTCAGTTGACATGCAGCGCAACCGCCGACATCCGAACAGTCAGCACTGCACGGATCCCCGACGACAAACTCGACTGCACCGGTAGCCGAGAGGGCAACCAGAACGACGAGGAGAACGGCCAGGAGGCGAAGCACCTCAGCGAGTCTACCTCACAGCGTCTCCAACATGTCTCCATGACCCAGGTCAGTTTTTCGTCCAAGGGAGCTGGTCAGCTTGGAGCTTCAACCTGCGTTCGATGAAACAGGAGGATGTGGTGAAAGGAGTCATTCGTTCTGTCCTGCCAAACGGGCTTGCTAGTTCGGCGGTCATTCCGTCTGGGTTCCTCCTCCACTATTTCTCCATGACCCCGGTGGATTCTGGGAGACTCGAGAGGACTCGCGTGGACTCGATCGCGAACCGTAAGTACAGAGAAACAAACCCGTTGTCCCACAACTTGCGCGCCGTCAATGGGTTACAGAAACAGCACTCCTCGGGTTCGAATCCCTGTCTCACCGCCATAAGTTATTGATTCTAAACGATTTGCAAACTGACCGATCAGCGTCCTCCACTATTTCTCCACGACTCCGCAGGCCTCCCACTAAGAGCTCGCAGAATTCGGCCGGAATCTGCATTGCGCGAAGCCGTCAAGCACTCCGATCCCTGAGGAAGCGTGGGTTTGGCTGAGGATTTGGGGCACGCAGGGAATTTTCCCTGCGCATCTTGCGTGCGCGCACGCATTCTTCTCACCTCACCACGACGCTGCCGCGGAGCATGTTCATCCCACAGACAAAGGCCACCGTCCGCGCCGGCCCGGCCGCGACGGTAATCGAGACGGGCTGATTGAGTGGAAGCGCCTTACGCACCTTCATGGACGGCACCTCGACTTCCTTTGCACACGTCTCATCGGTTCGCCTCGTGAACACCAGCTCGACAGGTACGTCGGTCTTGGCTTCCACGGTGGCCGGCACAAAGCCTTCCTTGGTCACCGCGATCGCGACCTTCTGAATGGGAGCGACCGCAGGACTCGCAAGGTTCGGCGAGGTAACCGCAACAGGCGGCGGCAACCCGAGTCGGTCTCGTTCCGCCCGAAGTGCGAAGCTCCCGCCCACGACAACCTCGTCGGTCTCGACGATGCCTGTGAGAACCTCGGTGCTTTGTCCCGACGACGGTCCAACGACCACTGAGCGCTCCACGTAGCGGCCCGGTCGTTGAGGGTCGGCGACGTACATCACGTTCTGGGCCCCAATCGTCTGAATGGCGGAGCGAGATACGAGGAGCGCTTTTGCCGTGTCGGACGCCGCGATGACGACATCGGCGTACATCCCGAACTTCAAAGTCCGATCGGAATTCGGGAGTTCAATCCGCACCCTGGCGGTGCGCGTGTCGGTCGCAAGCTGCGGGTCGACATACTTGACACGACCGGACCAGCGGCGGCCGTTCACGACGGGTGCGCTGATCGTCGCCGCCGCACCGATCTTCACGCGCCCAAGATCGCGCTCATAGACACTGGCAACAACCCACACCACGCTCAAGTCCGCGACGGTAAACAACTCAGTCGACGCGTCGATGTTCGCGCCTGTGTTGGTCGAGCGCGTGGTGATGACGCCATCACGAGGCGACGTGATCCGTACAGTTGAATCCATCGACGTCGTCTCGCTGAGGGATGCGATCTGATTTGAGGTGAGGCCGAGAAGCGTCAGCTTGGATCGGGCGCTTTCGACATCGGTCGAGTGCCGAGTATGTTCCGCCTTCGCTGTTTCGAATTCCTGTTGACTGGCTGCTCCGATCTTGACGAGACCTTCCAACCGTGTCAGGCGGTGGTGCGCTGCCTCGAACTCCGACCGCATGGACAGGAACTCTCGTACCGTCTCGGCGAGCTCCGGCGAGTGAATGGTCGCAAGGACATCGCCGCGTTTGACCTGGGCTCCAAGCTCAACGGCCACCGACCGGACCTGACCCGCCGCAACGGATCGGACAACAACCTGGTTGTACGTATTCGGTTCGACGATGCCAGGAATGGTGACCGTGCCGGCAAGCTGACCGACGGTCGGCCGCTCTGTTCGAATACCGGCTCGGGAAATGGCTTCCGACGTGAGCGTGATGACGATGTCGCCGGACGCCGGCGCGGCTGCTGGCTGTGCCTGAATCTGCACGGCTGGCTGACGATCCCGCAGGTACAGGTACATCGCCCCGGCACCGCTCCCCGCAAGCGCCAGACCGGCCAAGCCAAGAATCAAGAATCGAGATGTCGTTGTTTGGGTCGGTGTCATCGGATGACTCCCATCGCGGTTGCCAAGTCGCTTCTCGCTTGCAGCGTTTCAAGCAGCAGATCGGCGTAAGCCATCTCGGTCTCCAGGAGCCGGCGTGTCTCACTGAGCACATCGAGCAGCGTGGCGCGACCAAGTTGGTAGCTTCCGCGCATCACCTCGACGTTCTTCAGCGCGAGATCGCGAAGGCCACCGGAATACAGTGCCACCGCTTCGTCGAGCCGTTGTGTCCGCGACCTGGCGGCGGCGACTTCCGCATTTGCCGAGAGTCTTGTGGCTTCTGCACTTCGCTCGGCCGCGGTGACCCGCGCCGTTGCGGCGCCGATATCGCCCTGGCGCCGGTCGCGAAACGGCAAGGTCACCACGGCACCAATTGAGACGTTGTGAAACACGCCGTGAATGGGGGCCAGAGCACCCGCAGCGTCCAGGCCAAACAAGGGAAAGCCGCTGCTCATTCGCATGTACGCCGTGTTCAAGGTCACCTCCGGCTTCGTGCTGAGCCGGATCAAACTGAGATTAGCTGTTGCAGCGCGAATCTGCGCGTCGGCAAGTTGCACGTCAGCTCGTTCGCCAGTCGTCTGCGGCGCAGTGGTACCGATTAGCCGGGCTTCGGATAGCTCAGGTAGCTTCGCCAATTGTTCCAAGTCGTCCCGCAAGAGCAAGCTTTCTCCCGGCTGCAGTCCAATCAGGGCCTTGAGCTCTGACAGCATTGCCTCCGCAACAGCGCGTTGACGTAAGATTTCAGCAGCCGCACGACGAGCATCGACATCCGCGATGTCCCGCTCGAGAGGCGGCACGGCACCCGACTCAGCGCGAGCGGCCACGAGGTCACGGAACTGACCCAGTGTTTGTGCCACTTGTTCCCTCACGGTTGCCAGCCGGACAGCCGCTGTCAGTTGCAGAGTCTTTGACCGGACCTCCGCCGCGAGCATGCGTTCAAGGTTGCGAAGCTCGTTGTCCGCAATCACGGCGCCGCTGTCGGCGACCTCCGTGCGGCCAGGCTTCCTGAACAGATCGAGTGGCCAGCTCAGTCCGAGCATCGTCAGGCGGTCTTTCCCCCCAATCTCCTCGCGGAAGTCAGACACAACACTCGGATTCGGTCGAACCCCCGCCTGAACGTGTTCGCTACGCGCAGCTTCGACCCGCGCGCGGGCTGCGAGAACCGCCGGCGACCGTTCCAGGGCTATCGCGACCAGTTGCGTGAGAGACAGACCGCGTTCCGCGCTGATGAACTGCCGGTCGACGGTTGTTGGCTGCGCATCTTGGGCATGCACCGCAGCTTGAAGAGAGACGGCGACCACCGCACACATCGCCGCGAACTGACGAATCGCTTGGACGCTCATCGCACATCTCCGTTGAAAGACAGTGAGCTGGTACCAGCGGGACCATTCCACTCAAGAGTGAATCGCCACGTACCCGACATGCCAAAGTCACCACTGGCTTGGTAGCTGCCAACATCGAGTCGTTTCACCTCGATCCCGCCAGACATCGCCATGCCTGGCATGGTCATCGCACTTGCCAAGCGAACGTCGCCGACATCGACGCGCTGATTGGTGCTGACCGATCGGAACTCGATGGTGAAGGCGTTGCGACCTTGGTGAAACGCCCCCGTATCACCCGATAGCGTGATCGTGAGGTCGCCGGACTTCAGCTGTTGAATGACCCGGCCGCTTGTGGCGACCGACGGTGGACCACCGCCGCTGTACCAGAAGCCGAACGCAGCGACACCCATCACAATGAGGGTGACGACTGCGATAGTGATCGCCCGTGCGCGTGTCCAAAAGACCTGGCCAGCGCGGTCGGCTTCCGGGACCGCTTCCCGCGTCTCGAGCTGAGGTTCCACTGACCGTGCTCGCAGCCAGAAGAAGATGACGGGTGTCACAAGGAGCACGTGTGCGAGCGATGACACCATGCCTCCAAGCACTGGCGCCGCAATCGGTTTCATGACTTCTGCGCCCACGCGCGTGCTCCACATGATTGGCAGCAGGCCGGCGACTACGGTCGATACCGTCATGACCTTGGGACGCAGTCGAAGGAGCGCACCTTCGATGACGGCTTCTCGGAGCGACTGTCGGGTGAGCGATCCACCGTCAGCCAGTCGCCGACGAGCGACGGCTTCTTCGAGGTAGATCACCATGACCACCGCGGTCTGCACCGCGGTGCCGAATAGCGCGATGAAGCCAACCCAAACCGCAACGGAAAAGTTGTAGCCAAGGAGCCAGACGAGGACGATGCCGCCAGTGAGAGCAAAAGGCACGGCCAACAGCACATGGGCTGCCTCGGCGGCTGAGTGGTACGTGAAATACAGCAGGACGAAGATGACCACCAGCACGAGCGGAAACACGAGCAATAGCCGTCGACGCGCGTGTTCCTGATTTTCATACCGACCACTCCAACTCAGGTAGTAGCCGGCTGGTAGTGACACGCGGGCCGTCACCGCGCGACGAGCCGCGTCGATGAAACTTCCGACGTCTCGTCCCTGTACGTTGAGCAGGACCGTCGCCACAATCAAGCCGTTTTCCGAGGAAATCATGGCCGGGCCCCGCGCACTCTCCAGGGTGGCCACCGACCGAAGAGGAATCTGTTGACCAGTGGGACCGAACACGGCCGCATCGCCGATGGACTGCACGTCAGAGCGGAAAGCCGGCGCGTACCGCACCCGAATGGGAAATCGCCGCCGGCCCTCAATCGTCGACCCGACCACCGTCTCCCCGATGGCTTGTTCGATGACCTGCTGCACCGACGCGACATCCAGTCCGTACCGGGCTGCGGCAAGTCGATCGACCCGGATGTTCAGGTACTGGCCGCTCGTGACGGGCTCCGGATACACGTTCGCAGCGCCGGGAATGGCTCTCAGGACACCGGCGACCTCTCGGCCAACCGCCTCCAATGTCGCGAGATCGCTGCCAAAGATCTTGACGCCGACTTCCGACCGGATGCCGGTTGTCAGCATGTCGATGCGATTCACGATCGGCATCGTCCAGATCGTGCTGACGCCTGGGAGTTCGACCGCCTTGCTCATTTCCGATCGCAGTTGTTCAAGCGAGATGCCCGGCCGCCAGGCGGAACGGGGTTTGAGCTTCACAATCGTTTCCGTCATGTTGAGCGGCGCAGGATCAGTCGACGTGTCAGCTCGCGCGACTTTCGCCACGACGGTTTCGACCTCCTGGAACTTGAGGAGCGCGGCGTTTTGTACCTTCGCGATCCGGGTGTTCTCCTCGAGTGACACGCTCGGATCGGCAATCGGCATGAACAGCAGGTCGCCCTCGTTCAGGGCAGGCATGAACTCGCTTCCGATCCGAGTGGCGAGTGCGAGCGATCCGACAAAGATGGCTGCCGCCGCGCCCAGCGCGAGGGCCGGATGCGCCAGCGCGCCGCGCAGAACCGGCTCGTACGCGCGCTTCAGGCCTCGCATCACAGGATTCGAGTCCTCCGCGTGCAGTTGTCCACGAAGCAGGAATGAACAAAGGACGGGCACCAAGGTGACGGCCATGAACGTGGCTGCTAGAACAGCAAAGGTCTTCGTGAAGGCCAGCGGATGAAAGAGCTTGCCTTCCTGGCCGGTCAGCGCAAACACCGGAACAAAGGCCAGCCCGATGATGAGCATGGAGAAGAAGACCGGACGACCGACGGTCTTCGTGGCATCCCGCACGGCTTCGAGTACCCGGTTTCTGTCGCGAGTATCGATGCCGCGTTGCTCAATCTGCCGGAACGCGTTCTCCGTCACGACGATGCCGGCGTCGACCAGCACGCCAATCGCGATGGCGATGCCGGACAAGCTCATGAGGTTCGACGAGACGTCGAGGCCCTTCATGGCGAGGAACGACATGAGCACGGCCAGCGGCAGGGGCAGGGTCACGATCAGGATCGAGCGGAAGTGCCAGAGAAACAGGATGTGCGCGAGCGTGACGAGGAAGACCTCCTCGATGAGCGCCCACCGCAACGTGTTTACGGACTTCTCGATCAGCTCTGAGCGGTCGTAGAACGGGACGATGTGCACGCCTGTGGGCAGACCAGGCTCGATCTCGCGGATCCGTGCTTTGAGGCCGGCGATGACGTCGTTTGTGTTGACGTTGGCGCGTGCTACCACGACGCCGCCCACGGCCTCGTTCGGGCCCTTGACCAATGAAGACACTCGGAAGGCATCGCCGATTTGAACGTCCGCGATTTGCTGCACGAATACGGGCACGCCGCCGCGCTCGCGAACCACAATCTGCCGGATGTCCTCCACGGATTGAATGAGACCGATGCCACGCACGATCGTCCAGGCGCCGTTTGCTTCGACGACGTTGCCGCCCACGTTCGAGTTACTGCGGCGAACCGCTTCGACGACCTCCCCGAGCGACAGGCCATACGCGCGGAGCCGATTCGGATCGAGATCGATCTGGTATTGCCGGACCGTTCCTCCGACGGAAGCGACCTCGGCCACACCGGGGACGGCGTTCAGTTGGTACCTGATGAACCAGTCCTGTAGGCTTCGAAGCTCCCGGAGAGGCAGCCGGTCGCTCTCGACGGTGTACCAGAAGATGTGGCCGACGCCAGTCGCATCCGGGCCGAGTGTGGGCGTGACGCCCGCCGGCAACAGCTTGGAGACGAGCCCGAGGCGTTCGAGCACACGCGCTCGCGCGAAGTACAGATCGATGTTGTCCTCGAAGACCGCATAAATCATCGAAAAACCGAACGCCGATTGAGAACGGACGACACGCACGCCGGTCAAACCCTGCAGATTGACCGTGAGCGGGTACGTGACCTGGTCTTCGACTTCCTGTGCGCTTTGACCGGTCCACTCCGTGAAGACAATGACCTGGTTGTCTGACAGATCGGGCAATGCGTCGATGGCGCTGGTCCGGAGCGCGGCGTATCCGGCGACGGCGAGCCCGAGGTAGATCGCGAGCACGAGGACGCGGTATTTGAGCGAGAGATCGACGAGTTTATTGATCATAGCCACCTGCCGTGAGCGATGCCCGCAACCGAACGGCGAGATTTCGCGTTCGACTGCCGTGCACGAGTCAGCCGCGAGCCGCCAGATGGCGCTCGCATCGAACAGAACGTCGGCTAAGAACTCAGGTGATGGCTAGACGAGAAAGACGGAAAACAGCACGTGCAATCGCGTCGGCGGAGATGGAGCGGGTGCCAGATCACGAACGATTTCGAGCGGAAGCAGCAGCGTGATCGAATCGAATATCGCGGCCTCGGCTGGAGGGCTCAGCGCGAAACTTGAAACGGCGAATTGCGAAGCTCGCTGCTGATGCTTCTGTTCTGAAGTTGCGCAGCAGCGATCCGCTTCAGCCTGCGTCATCGTGCCGGCGTGGTCGCCTGAATGTCCTGTTGCGTTCGACACCTCGTCCGGGCACTGGCCGTCAACGCAGCAATCGTGTCTCGCCTGGGCCGTGGTTTCCCAGCCCGCACAGGGAATGGCACCAGCGCCGAAGAGCGTCAGAACCACCGCGAGGGCTGTCACGCGGGACAACATGGACAGGTCACAGTATCGCATCAAACCGAACCGGACGGCCCGTCGGGGGGATGTCCGCCCAGATCACTCTAATGTCCGTGTAATCCGCCGCCAACCAAGTGAATGACGATGACCAGGAGAACCAACCCGAGGATGGCGAAGACAACGTACCGACCCCAGGCTGTGCCACCGGCTGACTGGCGCTCCGCTACTGAGCCATTTTCCTCTCCCTGCTTCCGCCGGCCGTACGGAGTCAAACCGCGCGGTTTGTAAATCGATAGGGTCGTGGCGACGAGTAGCACCAATATCGCCGCCGCGGCATCCGCGACGAGCTGAATCCTGAGACCGGCGAGCTCACCCTGAGCGAGCGTCGTATCCGCCACGACTCGCGCCAGATGTCCAACGGGCTGCATGTGCAACAGCAAGAGCGCCGTGGCAGGGACGGTAATCACCAACTTAATCAGGACCCAATAGTGGCGAAACAAGCCCCATGTAGTTCCCAGCGATTGAATGAGTCCGGTAAGCGGCGATGCCAGGCTCAATGGCACGATGATCGCCCAACCGGTCAGCTCCATCGCGACATACGCGCTTCGCACGCGCGATGCGTCAGCGCTCGTAAGGCCCGTAAGTGCGAGGGCCAGAAAAGCCGCTACGGCACCGAGCCAACCCACGGAAGACATGACGTGGGCGGTCAGGGCGAATTTGCGGATTCCTGGGGTCATGACCATGCGGGATCCTCCCACGCGCTATACTTGTTCAGCGTTTCCATGCGTCGCTTCCTTGCACTTGCCATTGTGGCCGCGTTCCTGGCGGGTCCGACACATCGTCTGATGTGCCTGATCTCCTGCGACGAAGCCGCACACGGTGGTCATGCCGCGCAAACGGAGGAGTGCCACACGAAGGCGGACTCCGGGCCGATCCTCGGAGCTGGAGCGGACCACTGCCGCACCGATGCGCCTCCGGTCACCCTTACCGCCAAACGGACCGAGACGAAGACGCCAAGTGTAGTTAGCCCATCGGGCGATCACTCCGTTCTCCCGGGTCTCAAAGTTCCAGGAACGGCGACACCATTCGCTGCCGCAATACTCGCAAGTCCCCCTCCAAGGCTGCTGATTCCGCTCCGGATCTGATCCGCACCAAGTCACGTGTCCTCTGCGACCGCGTCTGGTCGCAGTGTCCTTTTTTTGTCGGATCTTGACTGGGAGTGGGAAGTGCGGAATTTCGTCGTGTACGTGTGTGTTTGGATGTTCGTAAGCGCATTCGCGGCAGCGGCTAGCGCGCAGGAAATGACTCATCTCGGCACGGTGGTTGCAGTTGAGGCGACGCGGATCCAGGTTCGATTGGTCGATGACCCCGCCAAGCCAGCCGAAACCACATGGTTCACCGTTGACAGGACCACCCGTGTGAAACGCGGTGACCAAGTGGTCACATACGCCGACGCGAAAATTACAAAGGGCGAACGCATCGCCGTCTTGATGGACATGTCCAACAAGACCGCAATGCTGGCGTCAGAACTACGTCTCGGTGTTGTCGGCCAACCGCCGAGCGCCACGCCGGACCCGCATGCCGGCCATCAGATGGCCGGACAAAAGCCGATGGACATGCCAATGCCGTCATCAGGCTGGACATTGATTCAAGACGGCGTCGTGTATGGCCTGTTCAACCAACAGGGCGGCCCCCGAGGCGGTCGCGAGTTTGTCGTGCCCAACTGGTGGATGGGGATGCTGAACAAGGAATCCGGCCGGCATCAGTTTGGGTTCAACGCCATGTTCAGCCTGGATCCGGCCACTGTGGGCAAGGACGGCTATGGGGAGATTTTCCAGGTCGGCGAAGCCCTCGACGGCAAGCCGTTGATCGACCGCCAGCATCCGCACGACTTCATCATGCAGCTCGCCGGCGTGTGGCGCGTGAAGCTCAGTGACAAGGCGGCGGTGACATTCGCCGGTGGGCCGGCCGGCGAACCCACGCTCGGTCCCGTCGCGTTCATGCACCGAGCGTCTGCCTCCGGTCTGGTGATGGCGCCGCTTGGCCATCACACGTTCGATTCAACGCATATCAGCTACGGCGTCGTAGCAGCCGGCCTGGAGTTTGGTCCCATCACTGTTGAGGCGTCCCTGTTCAATG
>Ga0190271_10001911_pt1 | contig 12258 bp, 8 predicted proteins | sample Popmic356T_FD_133747 | JGI IMG/M metagenome (GOLD analysis project Ga0190271, IMG submission 133747) | Populus adjacent soil microbial communities from riparian zone of Weber River, Utah, USA - 356 T | ecosystem: Environmental > Terrestrial > Soil > Riparian zone | place: USA: Utah | collected...
ACGCATCATGTGGGCATCGGTGATCACGGGGATCAAAGTACCAATCCGACGTCGCGAGCTCGTAGGCCGACGGCGGGAACCTGGCGGCATTCTCGGTCAGGTATCTCCGGTATTCACGAAACGCCGAGACAACATCAGCGTCGCGTTGCTTGGCGAGAACGTATGACATGACGCCTAACGCTGCAGTTGAGCGGCCGCGTGACCACGTGTCCAGCGCGCCGCGTGTGCATAATGAAGTGACGCACATGCGGCGCGCACGTGACGCCGTATGACGGTCCGCTCCAACTGCTTGTTAGACGACATCACCGCTGCACCCTAAGGCCAAGCCTATCGGCGACCTCGCGCGTTTGTGCATCTGGCACAGCTCCGGCGTCGAGGAGAAAGTCGACGATCGTTTGGTCTCTGCACACCATCGCATAACGAAGAACTTGCCCACCAGAGGTATCCGTTGCGTTAACGTTCGCACCGTGCTCAATTAGCCAGGCGGCGTTGTCGAGTCGATTGTTCGTAACGGCAACCATGAGCGCAGGTCCACTGGCACCCCCAAGCTCCTCGACGCTGAAACCAACACTGATCAAGTACTCCAACATCGGCGGATCGGCAAACACCGCCGCTGCATGGAGAAGCGAACCGCTGTCCCCGATTCGAGAGGCACCCGTTTCGTTGAGGCGACGAACGTTCGGGAGGCTGTTAGCTGTTACGGCGAATATCAGGACCTTTGGAGCCGTAGTTGCCGATGCGTCCGAAAGCGCGCTCGCGAGAAGTCGCTGTCGTTCGACCACTTCGGGAGTGCGAGTTGGGCAAACGCCACCGGCGATATGCGCGCCGATGATGCTTGCGTACTGCCGCTCCAGGTCCTCGTAGAAAGACACCGCGCTGGGTTGCGCGAATGCGCTGGACAGCGTGCAGATCCAGTAGAAGAACACGATGAGGCGTGCCATGTTGTCTAACTTTGATGTATACCCCAGAAGTGTCCACTTACAACGGGACAAAAGTGTCGTATATCCCGGCGTAACGACATTGGAGGCCCCGGCCTGCCTTAGATCGGTGTCGTATATTCCAGATACTACGGAAAAGCAAACGGACACGTTGATGGGCGTGCTTGTTGGAGCGGTGGAGCGCTAGCGAACGAACCGCGGCGGCCGCTGCACCTGGCCGTTGCCGCACTTCCCGGCCAGGCTATCCGCGAGCGCTCAACGCAGCGGCTTCGGCGAGTAGCCGCGCAACAGCTCTGCGAAGTCCTGCGGGGCGACGGGCGTGCTGAAGTAGAAGCCCTGCATCTCGTCGCACAGCCGGTCGCGCAGGAACGACTGTTGCTCCGGCGTCTCGACCCCCTCTGCGACGACGGTGAGGCTCAACGTCTTGCCCATCGCGATGATGGCTTCCGCGATCGCGCGGTCTTCCGCGTCGTTCGGCACCTCGCGAATGAACGACCGATCGACTTTCAGCGTATCGATCGGGAAGCGCTTCAAGTGCGCGAGCGACGAATAACCGGTGCCAAAGTCGTCGATCGCGAGGCGCACGCCGAGATCTTTGATCGCCGTCAACACGCGCACAGCGCGGTCCGCGTTGTGCATGATCGTGGTCTCGGTGACCTCGAGCTCGAGTAACTGGGGCGCGAGCCCCGTCTCCGCGAGAACGCTCTCGATCTCGCGGACGAGCCCCTCGTCGGCCAGCTGGCGCATCGAGAGATTCACCGACAAGCACACGGGCGGTAGGCCCTGCTTCTGCCACGCAACGCTTTGCGCGCACGCCGTCTTGAGCACCCACGTGCCGATCGGCACGATGAGCCCCGTCTCCTCGGCGAGCGGAATGAATCGCGCCGGAGCCACGGAACCGAGCTCGGGGTTGTACCACCGCAGCAGCGCTTCGACGCCGGTGATGGCGCCCGACTTGAAATTCACCTTGGCCTGGTAGTGCAAAGAAAACTCGTCGAGCTCGAGGGCGCGACGCAGATTCGTCTCGAGCACCAAGCGCTCGATCGACTGCGGCTGCATTCGGCTCGTGAAGAACCGGAAGGTGTTCTTGCCCTCTTCCTTCGCGAGATACATCGCCATGTCGGCGCTCTTCATGAGCGCCTGATCGTCCTGACCCTCTGCAGGGTGTAGGCACACGCCGACGCTCGCCGTGACGCGGCACTCCTGCCCGAGGATGACGATGGGCTTCATGACGACGCTCAAGATGTTGCGCGCCACTCCGGCGGCCTGATCCGGCTCATTGATATCCTGGAGCAGCACGACGAACTCGTCGCCGCCGAGGCGCGCGACGACGTCGCTCGCGCGCAAGCATTCGCGCAAGCGTGCGGCGACCTCGCGCAGCAACACGTCGCCGGCCTCGTGGCCCAACGTATCGTTGATGACCTTGAAGCGGTCGAGATCTATGAACAGCACCGCGAGCTTGCGCCCGTAACGCTGCGCGGTCTCGATCGATAGTCCGAGCAGCTGCATGAACAGCTCGCGATTCGGTAGGCCCGTGAGGCCGTCGTGCGTCGCGAGGTATTGAATGCGCTCTTCGGCGCTCTTGCGTGACGAGATGTCCTCCACGACGGAGATGTCGTAGAGGCACACGCCCGCACGGTCGCGCTTGCTGGCGATCGTGAGGCCAACCCAGATCGTCGATCCATCCTTGCGCAGATAGCGTTTCTCGGTCTTGAACGACTGGATCGCGCCGGAGCGGAGCTGGACGCGCAGCTCGTCGGTGGCGCTCGCGTCACCGAGATGCGAAATGTCTTTCACGGTCATCGCCAGCAGCTCTTGCTCCGTATAGCCGAGCATCGTGCAGAGCTGCGGGTTCACATAGCAAAAACGCCCGTCATCCTCGACGTGCGCGATGCCGATGGCGGCGAGCTCCATAGTGGAGGAGACGCGCTCTTCGCTCTCGCGCAACTTCTCTAGCGCGATCGCGCGCTGACAAAAGTGGCCGATCTCGGCGCTCGCGCTGCGCAGGAGCTTCAAGAACTGCGGCTCGGGTGCCGCGACGTGCGGCGCATAGAAATCGAGCACGCCGATTGTCGCGGCGCCCACCTTCACGGGGACGACGAGACCGGTATGCCAACCTGTCTTGTCGGCGCGCTCGAGGCCCGCGGCACGCGGGTCACGCGCGACGTCACCGATCCAGACCGGCCCATTGGTCAGCCAGAGCGGCAGCCGCTCACCGGGAGTCAATACGGAGCGGCGCTCGTCACCGTCCGAGCTCCACCCTACTTCGTGCCACAACGTGTCGCGCTGCGCATCGACGCGCCAGAAATTGCCGGCCGCCCAGCTCTGCGCCTCGCACATCGCGCGAATCACCACACGCAATCCCGCCGCGACGTCGTCGACGTCCGCCAGGGTGTGAGCGATCGTGTACTCGAGCTGAGCGAGCCGCTCGGCGCGAATCTGCGCGCTGACATCGCGAGCAATGCCGCGATAACCTTTGAATCTCTTGCGCTGATCGAAAACGGGTTGGCCGCTGAAGTGTAGATAACGGATTCCCGTCGCGCGCGTGCCGAGGCAATGCAGCACCTCACGAAACTCCGCGCGCTGCTCGAGAGTCGCGACGAATGGCGCCCAGCCGCCGGCTTCCGCGGGCTCGGCGAAGAACTCCCAGCTCGTCTTGCCGACGAGCCCTTCGAGCTCGGCGTCGGGCTCGCCGCCCGGCCTATACACGGTGAAGCGGTGCTGCTCGTCCTGCTCCCAGTAGAAGTCGGCAGCCAGGTCGACGACACACTGGAGCCGCTCGTCGGCCAGCCGCGAGCTCGCGGCTCGCTTCGGCGAGCGCCGCGACGTTGCCAAACGTGCAACCGTTCTACCACGACTCATGACCGCCCCCAGCCGCACGACGTGCGAAGCCCAAGGTGTCCTCTTGGATTACTCCCGAGACGATCGCGCGGTTTGGCCAGAATACGGGCGGGGCGGCCAGCCGATTGAGCAATCTCTCTCACTCGCCGCGACGACGAGTGCGACGCAATTAACGTCTGCGCAGATTCGCCCCGTTCTAGGGGGCAGCCAGCTAACGCTGGCCGGCCATGGCGAGAAACTGGGCCGCGAGCTTGGGGCCGGTCGCGCCGTCCTCGTGCTTGAAGAAGACCTGGGCCTCGGCCACCCCGGAAGCGGCGATCCGATCGAGCCATCGCTGGAGATCTTCCGCCGTGTAGACGACACGGCGGAGCCGCAGATAGGCCCAATCCGCCGTCCACGGCAGCGGCTCGAACGTCTCGTCGCTTTCGCTCTGCACGAGCGCGGCGTTGCGCGACTCGAGCAAGTTGAACACGGGTTGCACGAGCCAGGACTCGTTGCGAAACTCGAAGGCGACGCGCATGTCGTCCGGGACCTCCTGCAAGAAGGCGGTAAGCGCCGCCTCGTCGCAACGCGCGTGCGGTGGTAGCTGCACGAGCAGCGAGCCGAGGCAGGGCGCCAGGTCCGCGAGGGCGGTCGTCAAGACCCTCAGTTCTTCGCCGCAAGCGCGCAATCGCTTGATGTGCGAGATCCGCCGCGGGACTTTAATTGCAAATCTAAAAGAATCAGGTACTTGAGTACGCCACGCTTGGCTCGCGGCCGCGGTCGGCATGCGATAGAACGTGTTGTTGATCTCGACGATCGGCAAGCGCGTCGCGTAATTCGCGAGCATCGCTTTGGACGGAGTCTTGTCCGGATAGAACTCTCCGACCCACTCCTTATAGGAGAACCCACTGGTACCCGCGAGCAATCGCATCGAGTCACCTTTTTTCGCGCAGCGCTACCGGACGAGCTATGCTTGGGACGACCCAGACCGTTCGACCCCTCTGCGCCTCGATGCTAGAGGCGCTCGTGGACAACCTCAACCCGCGTCGATGAACGCACTCGAAAATGGATCAGTACGCGCGCATCAGGGACCAGCTCATCGCGAAGCAAACCGAGCTCGCGGGCCGGTTGGAGCGCCTGAAGGAAAACCTCACGGGAGGGCGTAGCGCGGACTCGCAGGAACAGGCGCAGGAACTCGAGAACGCCGAGGTCGTCGATGCGCTCGGTAACGAGGCGCGCAGCGAGATCAGCAAGATCGCGAAGGCGCTCGATCAGATCAAGAACGGTACCTTTGGCATTTGCGCCGACTGCGGCGAGGCGATCCCGATGGCGCGGCTCGAAGCGTACCCGTTCGCCGATCGCTGCATTCGCTGCGCGACGGCGGTCGAAGCCGGCCGGCGCACTCGCTGACGGCGCTCCCGATCAGGCTGCGCTCGCGCGTGCCGCCGATGCACGTTGTGCCGGCGCGGCCCACTGCTCCCACAGGTCCTGCTCGGCCGCGCGTGCGCGCGCCGCAGCGGCACTCTTGACCGGCCCATAGCCGCGAACCTGCGCGGGTAAGCGCGCAAGCGCGAGCGCGAGCTCGAACCGCGAGTCGTCGAGCTCAGCCGCGATGCGATCGAGCAAGACCTCGTATCGAGCGAGCCACTCGCGCTCGAGACGCCGGTCGGAGCTCCTGCCGAACGGATCGAGCTTCGTCCCCCGTAGCCAGCGCAGCTTCGCGAGCACGCGCAGGATCGGCAGCATCCACGGACCGAGCTCGTACTTCTTCGGTCGCCCCGTGGCCGGGTCGGGCCGCGCGAACAGCGGCGGCGAGAAATGGAAGCTCATGCGCACGCCGGTGCCGAAGTTGCGCTTGACGCTCTCGACGAAGCCGGTCTCCGTGTGCAGCCGCGCGACCTCGTACTCGTCCTTGTAGGCGAGCACGCTGAAGTAATTGCGCGCCACGGCGTCAGCCAGCTCCTGGCTGCCGGGCCGCACGCGCTGCTCGACAGCGGCAAGACGCGCGAGGCGCGCGCGATAGCGCTCGGCGTAGGCGCGATTCTGATACCCGACGAGGAACTCCTCGCGCCGTGCAATCGCCTCGGGCAAGGACGCCGTGACCGACTGCGCGCCCTCCGTCGCCAGCCGCTCGACCTCGACGAGGCTCTCGGCGGCGAACCTGCCCCAATCGAACGCGAGCTTGTTCTCTTCGACGTTGCGGCCGTAGAGCTCGAGCGCACGATAGAGCGCGACGCCCGACACGGGTAACAACCCGCGTTGAAACGCAAACCCGAGCATCAATACGTTCGCGCCGATGCTGTCGCCGAGCAGCGCCGACGCGAGGCGCGTGGCATCGAGCGTCGCGACGGCCCCCGGCCGCCCCGCCGCTCGCAGCGACGCGACGAGCCGCTTGCCGGGAAACGCGAAGTCGCGATCGCGGATGAAATCCGACGGCATCTCCTCGTGCGTGTTGACGATGACGGCCGAGCGATCCGGCGCCAGCATCGACATCGGCTCCTTGTCCGCGGCAACGATCAAATCGGCGCCGAGCAAGAGGTCGACCTGGCCTGCGGGTATCCGCATGCCGTGCAGCGCGTTCTCGGTGGCCGCAATGCGCACGTGGGACAACACGGCGCCGTATTTCTGCGCGAGCCCCGTTTGATCGAGCTGGTGGACCGCCTTGCCTTCGAGGTGCGCCGCGAGGCCGAGCAGGCCGCTCGCGGTGACGACGCCCGTGCCGCCGACGCCGGCGATCAGCACGTTGTGAACGCCGTCGAGCACCGCCTGTCGCGGCTCCGGCAAGCTCGGCAGGGAGGCCGCCGCGAGCGGCCGCGGCGTGACGCGTTTTGCGCCGCGCAGCGTCACGAAGCTCGGGCAAAAGCCGTTCAAGCAGCTGAAATCCTGATTGCACGACGACTGGTTGATGCGCCGCTTGCGCCCGAGCTCGGTCTCGAGCGCCATCACGGACAAGCAGTTCGACTGAACGTTGCAGTCGCCGCAGCCCTCGCAGACGAGCTCGTTGATGACGACGCGCCGAGCCGGCGTCGGGACGGTGCCGCGCTTGCGCTTGCGATGCAGCTCGGCCGCGCAGGTTTGATCGTAGATCAGCGCCGATACACCCTTGATCTCTCGCAATTCCCGCTGCAAGCGATCGAGCTCGCGGCGGTGATACACGGTGACGGACGGCGGCAAGCCGTTCGCGCCGGCATATTTTTGCGGCTCGTCCGTCACGACGATGATCGGCTGCACGCCTTCGCCGACGAGCTGCTGGGCGACGCCGGCGACGGTCAAGTGCCCTTCGACGGGCTGCCCGCCCGTCATCGCCACGGCATCGTTGAACAAGATCTTGTACGTCATGTTGACGCCAGCCGCGACGGCGGCCCGGATCGCCAGCGTGCCCGAGTGGGCGTACGTGCCGTCGCCGAGATTTTGGAACACGTGCTGCGTATCGGTGAACGGCGCCTGCCCGATCCACGTGGCGCCCTCGCCGCCCATCTGCGTGTACGTGACCGTGTCGCGGTCCATCCACGCCGCCATGAAGTGGCAGCCGATACCGCCCACGGCGCGGCTGCCTTCGGGCACTCGCGTCGACGTGTTGTGCGGGCAACCCGAGCAGAAGTGCGGCTGGCGCTGCACGTCGTCAGTGACGGCGGCGAGCCGCCGGTCCTGCTGCTCGAGGAACCGCACCCGCTCCTCGATGTCGGTGCTCGAATGGAAACGGCGCATGCGCTTCGCGAGCACACGGGCGATCAGCGCGGGTGTGAGCTCACCGTTGCCCGGCAACAACCATTCACCGCGCTCGTCCTGCTTGCCGACGATCAACGGCCGGCGCTTCGCTTGCCAGTTGTAGAGCTGCTCTTTGATCTGGCTCTCGACGAGGCCGCGCTTCTCCTCGATGACGACGATCTCCTCGAGGCCCTCGGCGAACTGCCGGATTGCCTCGGGCTCGAGCGGCCAGCTCATGCCGACCTTGAACAGCTTGATGCCGATCTCGGCGGCGCGCGCAGCGTCGATACCGAGATCTTCGAGCGCCTGGAGCGCATCGAGATGCGCCTTCCCTGTCGTGACGAGCCCGAGCCGCGGATAGCGGCTGTCGATAATCGTGCGATCGAGCGAGTTGGCGCGCGCGAACGCAAGCGCGGCCGGGAGCTTGTAGCGGTGGAGGCGAAACTCCTGGTCGTTCGGCGGGTCCGGCCAGCGGATGTTCAGGCCGCCGGCCGGCATGGCGAAGGCCGGCGTCACGATCTGAAGCGTTTGCGGCAACAGCGCGAAGCTTTGCGTCGCATCGGCCGTCTCTTGCGTGACCTTGAGCCCGACCCAGCAGCCGCTGAATCGCGAGAGCGCATAGCCGTAGAGACCGAGCTCCACGATCTCCGCGACATTGGCGGGATTCAAGACCGGCATCGAGGCGTCGACGAACGCGTACTCGCTCTGGTGCGGCAGCGACGATGACTTGCAGGTATGGTCGTCGCCGGCGACGGCGATCACGCCGCCAAGGCGGGACGTTCCGGCCGCATTGCCGTGCTTGAACGGGTCGCCGGAGCGGTCGACACCCGGCCCTTTGCCGTACCACATGCCGAACACGCCGTCGTGGCGCGCCCCGGCGAACAGGTTCGCTTGCTGCGCGCCCCAGATCGAGGTGGCCGCGAGGTCCTCGTTCAAGCCCGGCTGAAAGCGAACCTTGGCGGCGTCGAGATGCGGCGCGGCGCGCCACAGCTCGCGGTCGAAGCCGCCGAGCGGCGAGCCGCGGTAACCGGAGACGAAGCCCGCCGTGTTCAGGCCGGCGACCCGGTCGCGATAGCTCTGCGCGAGCAGCAGACGCACGAGCGCTTGCAGACCGGTGATGAACAGGGGTCCGGCTTCATCGAACCGGTACCACTCGTCCAAACGTGCGATCTGCCGAAGCTGCATGCCTGTCTGCTCTTCCCTTGTCGTACCGCGGCCGCCCGCATTATGTGCCATTTCGCGAGGCGGAGGGCTCCCTCATTGGGTGCCGTTGTTCCGCAGCACGTCGGCCAGCAGATCGGCGTCGACATTGCCGCCAGAGAGTATGACGGCGACGCACGACCCAATCGGTGGCGCCTCCGCGAGCACCGCCGCGAGCGCCGCGGCACCCGAGGGCTCGACGACGAGCTTGAGATGCCGAGCCGCCACGGCCATGGCCTCGCGAATCTGCGCGTCGTCGACGGCGAGCGCGCCGGCGAGCGTGCGCCGCGCGATCGCGAATGTGATTGCACCCGGCGTCGGCGCACGCAGCCCGTCGCACAACGTCGTTCCGCCGGGGGCGACCGTGCGCCGCTCGCCGGCCGCGAGAGAGGCGGCAAGATCCTCGAAGCCGCGCGGCTCCACCGCGTACACGGCACAGCTCGGCCACTCGGCCTTCAGCGCCAGCGCGCAGCCGCTGACGAGCCCGCCGCCGCTGCACGGCGCGTAGAACGCGTCTACGCGCAAGCGCCGCTCGCGTGCCGTGCGAGCAAGCTCGAGCGCGAGCGTCCCCTGGCCAGCGATGATGTCAGGATGGTCGAACGGCGGCACGAGGGCCGCACCGCTTCGCTCCGCGATCTTCGCCGCGATGGCCTCGCGGTCCTCGCGTTCGCGATCGTAGAGCACGACCTCCGCGCCGAGCTCGCGCGTCCGCTCGAGCTTGACCGCCGGCGCATCGGCCGGCATCACGATCGTCGCGGGAACGTGAAGCCAGCGCGCCGCGAGCGCAACGGCCTGCGCGTGATTGCCCGACGAGAACGCCACGACTCCGGCGCTGCGCTCGTCGGCACCAAGCTGGAGCAAGCGATTCAGCGCTCCGCGAATCTTGAAGCTGCCCGTATGCTGAAGGCACTCGGCCTTGAACAGGACGCGCGCGCCGACACGCTCGTTGATGGCTTCGGACTCGAGCACCGGCGTCTCGACGAGCCAGCCGCGCAGGCGTACTTCTGCATCGATGACGTCGGCGACGGTGGGAAAAACACTAGTCATAGAATGACGCTCGCGAGCTAGTCTAGCTCACAGGTAAACTCGCGCGCTTCAAGCGCCTCGGAACGCACACGCACGATGACCGTCCCGCCGCTCGTCACCCTCGACCACGTCGACGTCGATCTTGCCGGGGCTCCCGTGTTGCACGATGTCTCGTGGCAACTGCCGCGCGGCGAGCACTGGGGCATCGTCGGCGCGAACGGCAGCGGTAAAACCACGTTGCTCGGCTTGATCGCGGGTACGATCTGGCCCGCGCCGGACCGCGGCACGCGGCGCTACGATTTCGGCGCCGGCGAAGAAACGGATGCCGTGCGCGCGCGAAGCGAGATCGTGCTCGTCGGCCACGAGCTCCAGGATCGTTACGCGCGGATGGCGTGGAACTTCACGGCGCTCGATGTGGTGCTGTCGGGAATCTACCGCACCGATATCCCGCGCCGCAGGCCGGCGGCCGGGCAACGCGAGCGCGCTCTCGAAGTGCTGCGGCGGCTCGGCGTCGCCAATCTCGCCGAACGCCGCTTCCTCGAGCTCTCGCGCGGCGAGCAGCGGCGCGTGCTGATCGCGCGCGGCGTCGCGTTCGAGCCCAAAGTCTTGTTGCTCGACGAGCCCGCGAGCGGGCTCGACGCCCGTGCCCGAGTCGAGCTCGACGCCATGCTCGAGCTCGTCGCCAAGGAATGCACGATTGTTTGCGCGGCCCACGTGCCCGGCGATCTCCCTGCACTGATCGGCCGTTACCTTTCTATCGACCGTGGCCGCGTCGAGACAGTCGAGCGCGACACGCGCGAGCGGGTGGCAGTAAGCGCCGGCGGCGCGAGCGCGGCTGTCGGCAGCGGCGAACCTTCCGCGGTGCCGCAGACCGACCTTCCGCTCATCGAGCTCACGGGCGCCGACGCCTGGCTCGCGGGCCGTCAGGTGCTGCGCGACGTCACGTGGCGGCTCATGCCCGGCGAGCACTGGCTCGTGACGGGGCCGAACGGCTCCGGCAAGAGCAGCTTCTTGCGGGTCTTGCACGGCCAGCTGCGTCCCGCGCTCGGCGGCGCCGCCGCATGGCCGGCGCTCGGGAACCCGCGCGACGTGTGGGAGCTGCGCAAGCAAGTTGCGTGGGTCTCGGCCGAGCTGCAAGCAGCGTATCGGTATCCGTCGACGGTACGCGCCTGCATCGCCTCGGGCTTCACGTCGAGTGTCGGGGCTACGCGGCGGCCGACGGCCGAGGAAGCGCAGCGAGTCGAGGAGCTACTCGAGGAGCTCGAGCTCGCGCCGCTCGCCGAGCGGCTGCTGTCCACGCTGTCGTACGGGCAAGCACGGCGAGCGCTGCTCGGCCGGTTGCTCGCGAACCGTCCGCGCGTGCTGCTGCTCGACGAGCCATGGGAAGGCCTCGACGCACCGATGGCAGAGCTCACGAACACCGTGCTCGAGAGAGTCGCCGCCGACGGGACGCAGCTCGTCTGCGCATCGCACCTCGCCACGCACCGCTCGCACTTCACGCACGAGCTCGCGCTGGCCGAAGGCCGCGTCGTCCACGCGGGGCCCGTGCGCACCGCCTAGCGGTACGATAGCGGCTTGCGACTACATACGACCCTTCTATCCTTGCGACTCGTGACCGCAGCAGCGGCGGGCACGGTCATGGGTTCCGTCGCGGCACAGGGATCGCCGTCTCGGTTCGAGATCACGCCCTACGCCGCGTATCGAATTGGCGGTGAGTTCGAGCCGCAGTCGGATCCCGACGAGGCCGACGCCAGTGGCCGAGGCTTCGAGGTCCACGAGGGCAACGCCGAGGGCCTGATCCTCGACATCCGCACGAGCGCGGGCGACAGCCAGTGGGAAGTGCTCTACGCGCACCAGGACACGGAGCTCGAAACACAGCCGTCGTTCGTCGGCGCGCCGACGCTCGATATCGACGTGAGCCATTTCCAGTTCGGCGGCACCTACCTCTTCGAGGACTTCAGCGCCGCCATCGTGCCCTTCATCGCGCTAACCGCAGGTCTCGCGCGTTTCGAGCCCGAGCTCGATGGCGCCGAAGCCGAAAACTACTTCTCGTGGTCCTTCGGCGGCGGTGTGCATCTGCGCGCCGATCGGCGCATCGGCGTGCGCCTCGAGGCACGCGTGTTCGGCTCACTGATCGACGACGACAGCGCCCTATTCTGCGTGTCGTCTCCCGAGGTCAATTCCTGTGCGGTGGTCGTCGAAGGCGACCAGATTTACCAGGTGGAGGGACGCGTCGGCGTCGTCGTCCGCTTCTAGCTACGCGACGTGTCCGCGGGCGCTCGCGCCGCTAGTGGCTATGCAGCCGTCGGACTTCGCGGAAGTTGCGCCAGTGCGCGGCTGCGAGCAGCACGCTGGCCGCGACGTTGGCGACCACCTCGACAGACGGATCCCATTCGCTGTGGCCCCAGAGTGCCGCAACCGCAAGCGCGGCGATCGCGACGGCGCCCAGCGCCACGATGTCGACACGTCGATGCACTCGAAATCCGAGCGCGAAACCGAGCACGCTCGTGGGGACGACGAACCACAGCATCAACGAGTGGAAGTGACCGTCGCCGCCGAGCGC
>Ga0190271_10001912_pt1 | contig 12256 bp, 12 predicted proteins | sample Popmic356T_FD_133747 | JGI IMG/M metagenome (GOLD analysis project Ga0190271, IMG submission 133747) | Populus adjacent soil microbial communities from riparian zone of Weber River, Utah, USA - 356 T | ecosystem: Environmental > Terrestrial > Soil > Riparian zone | place: USA: Utah | collected...
CGCCGAACGCGAGCGCGGATTCGCCTCCGCCTCGGCCTCCGAAGGCGCCACCGCGCGGCGCGTCAGGAGCTCGGCCTCGGGCTGGTGCCCGCACACGCAAACGGGCAGCTCGGGCGGGCAGACGCATCCCTTCGCCAGGCCGGCGAGGAAGCGCTTCACCCTCCGGTCCTCGAGCGAGTGGAACGAGACGGCGGCAAAGCGCCCGCCCGTGCGGACAAGGTCCCATGCGGCCGGCAGAGCGCGATCTATGGCTTCAAGCTCGGCGTTCACGGCGATCCGGATTGCCTGGAAGCTGCGCTTGGCGGGGTGGCCACGGCCGAAGCGATAGGCGGCGGGCACGGCATCGCGGATCGCCTCGACCAGCTCGGACGTGGTCTCGAGAGGCCTGCGGGCGACGATCTCGCGAGCGATCGATCGCGCGTGGCGCTCTTCGCCGAGCTCTTTGAGCGTCGCCGCCAACCGGTCTTCGGGCCAGTCGTTCACCACATCTCGAGCGGAGAGGTCCTGCGAGGGGTCCATCCGCATGTCGAGCGGAGCGTCGTAGGAGTACGAGAAGCCGCGCTCCCACGAGTCGAGCTGCATGGACGAGACGCCCAAGTCCATATACACGACATCCGCGACGACGCCGTCGGCGCTCAGGCCGGGAAGTACGTCGGCGAAGTCCCCGCTCACGAAGGTTGCCGGGCACCCCAGCTCGGGCTCGAGCTCCTCGAACCGCTCCCGCGCCGACGGGTCACGGTCGATGCACACCAGCGAGCCGGTCGGGCCGAGCCGGTCGGCGACGCGCCGCGCGTGTCCTCCGCCGCCGAAGGTGCAGTCGACGGCAAGCTCGCCCGGCTGCGGATCGGTGACTGCAACCAATTCGGCTGCGAGGACTGGGACGTGCTCTGAAGGCATGTAGGTGAGTGTGTCCATCCGACTAGCGGGCGGGCCAATCGGAAGCGGCCAGCTCCTCGGCGACGGCGACGACCTCGGCGTCCATGGCAGCTGCCTGCTCGGCCCAGCGCTCGGGGCTCCACACCTCCAGGTGCGTGTCCGCGCCGACGATCATGCATGTGCCCGAGAGGTCGCCGTGTGCGATCAGGTGCTTCGGGATCTTGACCCGGCCCGCCGTGTCCAGCTGCTCGTCCTGTGCGCCGGAGTGGATCCGCCGGCGGATCATCCGGGCCTTGCCGCCAAGGGGGTTGAGGCCGCTCTCGACGCGCGCAGCGTAGGCGGCGAAGCCGGAGGCCGGGTGGATCTCGACGCACGGGTCGAACGACGCGGAGATGACGACACCCTCCGCGAGCTGGGCGCGGAGCTTCGACGGGATCGTGAGCCGATCCTTGGCGTCGAGGCTGTGCTCGTGCTGACCGCGGAAGGCCATTGCTCAGGAAGGAGGGTTGTGCGGCGAGGAGGGCATGTGCCGGTAGGTGGTCGAGGTCTCTCGTCGAAAGGTGTTCGCTTGGAAGTGGATCCCTCAAGCGACTTCGGGCCGGAGCGGTGAGGTGGGAGGAGCCTCAGCGCCCCGGCCTTTCGGTCAACTTGAAGCGCCACAGTAACCCACAACGCCCCACTTCGCAACACTTTTGCGATGGCGGCATTTGACTCGGTCCGTCGGACGGAATTGCTACCCGGGCCGCGAGGCCGTCGTTTAACGCTTCGGAATGGGAGATTCCTGTCCAGGGAAGGACTCGGCGCACTAGCGGAATAGGCGCTCCGATCTGCAACCCCGATTGCAGGGGGAAGGACTCCGCCGACTCCTCGCGGCGGTAATCTGGCGCTCGCGATGAGCGAAGTGACCCCGACATCGGAGCCACCTCCCGGCGCCGAGGAGCTCTCCGAGGCGGGCGTCCCGGAAGGCGGCCTGGTCGCCGGAGCCCCTGAGCCCGACCTTCCTCCCGTCTCCGCAACGGCGACGCGCGGCAAGCGCTTCGCAGCCTTGTTCAAGAACGTCTGGGCGCTGAGCCTCACCTGGATCGTCGCGATCGCCGCCCTGATCGCGGGCGCGACGGCCGGCGGCAGCATCGCGATCGGCGGCGGCGCTGCCGGCGCAGTGCTCCTCCTGGCCCTCCTCATCGTCTTCCTGATTGCGTCGAACCAGGCTGCGAACGACTTCTTCACCGCATACGCCGACAGTCGCGGGCTGACGCGGATTCCGGGCAAGGCGAGCCTGCCCCCCGTCACGCCGCTCCTGCGCCGTGGCGACCGCCGCTACACGGACGAGATCTTCAACGGCCTTCTGCCGGGCGGGCTATCGGGCTCCCTGGCGCACTACACCTACGAGGACACCTCGACCGACTCGGACGGCAACCGCGACACCACCTACTTCCACTTCACGGTGGCGGTCTCACAGCTGCCCGAGACCGCCCCGTTCCTCTCCGAGCTGGCGCTTCAGCGCCGTTCGGGATTTCGCTTCCTCGACGGTGCCGAGGACGTCTTCCGGTCGCGCCAAAGGGTCGAACTCGAGTCGGAGCTGGCCGACAAGAAGTTCGAGGTCTTCACCGGCAAGGAGGACGAGATGGTGAAGGCGCGCCGGGTCTTTTCCCCCACCTTCATCGTCTGGCTGGGCGAAGAGGCACATAAGGGCATCGCCTTCGAGCTCGTGGCGGGCGCGTACGTCGCGAACATCAAGGGGCACCTGAAGACTGCCGAGGAGCTGGACGCCTTCTGCCAGGACGCGGCGGTGATCGCTAGGCGCCTGGACGAGGAGGCGTGCGAGTAGGCACGCCTGCCGGAGCGCCGCCGAGCGGCTCCATCCACATCGCGCAGAGCCAGTCGTCCGTGTCGTGGTCGACGGGCCGTCGCGGCTCGCGGAAGTCGAAAATCGAGAGGCCGCAGTTCACCGTCCGCAGCTGCCAGAGTCGCGCGGCGTCCGCCGGCCCGAAGCGATCGCCCATGACGATGTCGACGAGGATGAACCGCAGCAGGATCCCGTGCGTCACGACGAGGGGCATCCCCTTCTCTGGCTCCAACCGCCTCAAGAGGCCGCGTGCCCGGTCCAGCATCGCCTGAAAGGAGTCTGCGCCCGGCGGCGCGTAGGTGGGGTCGTCGGCGTGGGCGACCATCCACTCCGACCAGCGCCTGAGCTTCTGCTCCTCGGGCGCCAGGGCGCCATAGCCCTCCTCCTCCCGGAGCTCGTAGATCTCCGGATCCGTCTCGATCTCCAGGCCCAGCGCCTCCGCGATCGGCTCCGCCGTTTCCTGCGCGCGCCGCATCGGGCTCGCGATCAGCCGCGTGAACCCACGCCCCTGGAGAGCACGGGCGGCGTTCCGGGCCTGCTCGTGGCCGCGATCGGTGAGCCGGTCGCCCTCGGAATCCGGGAGGGACGCTGCGTGCTTCTGGGCGTTCGAAACGGACTGCGCGTGGCGGAGCATGTGGACTCGCATTGCTCTGGAACCTAGAAGGCGCGGAAAAGCGACCCCGAATATGCGACCAGCGCCGCCGCGATCGCGAGCAGCGCCGAGGGCACCAGGACCATCGCGACGACGAGTTGGATCTTGGGAGCGGCCTTCGCTGCCCGCTCGGCAATCCGCCGCTGCTCTTGGACGCGGAGCGTGGCTGCCTGCGCATGGAGCTGCTCGGCCAGAGGCGACCCGAAGCGACGGGAGCGCTCGAGCGCCGCGGCAACCGCTCCCAGCTCGGGCGCGCCGGTTCTTTCGCGCAGGGCGCTGATCGCGTCAGCCTGGCCGGCACCGGCCTCGATCTCCGCGACGGCGAGGGAGAGCTCCGCTGCAAGGGGCCCCGCCGTACCGGCCGAGATCTCCGAGAACAACGCCACCGGCGTGCGTCCCGTCGCGGTCCCGACGGCGACGAGGTCCAACGCATCCGGCAGCGAGGCGACCATCGCGTTGCGGCGCCGCCGTGCTATCCGCTCCGCCCAGGCGTCGGGGGCCACGAAGCCAGACGCGACCAGCGCGAGCGCAAGAATCGGCGCCAGCTTGGAGGGAGCGGTCGGAACAAGCCCTACGGCGGCAATGACACCCACCCCAGCCCCTGCCAGCTTTGCGCCAGCGAAGCCGCGTGGCGTGATCCTGGCCGCAAGACCTGCGCGGTCGAGCCTGCGGCGGATGTCGAGGCGCTCGGCAATCGAATCTCGAAGCGAATCGAGCTTCCCGCCGTCCCCGACCACGTCCAGGCGCCTCGCGGACGGAGCGCCTCGCATCCCGGCGAGCTCCCACGCAGCCGCGAACACGAGCAATCCCGCCAGGGCGGCTAGTCCCGGGCTCAAGGGGCCGCCACCCGGCCGAGCCGGGAGATCGCGGCGAACCCGGCGACCTGGAGCGCGACCGCAGCGGCCACGAGTGCGAGAGATACGCCGTTCCCGAGGAGCCGGGCCACGAAGCCGGGCTCGAGGAGCTCGGCCAGGAGCGCTGCTCCGGCCGGCATCGCGGCGACGAGGATGCCCGTGAAACGGGCCTGTGCCGTGGCGGAGCGGGCGTCCGCCTCGATCCTCTCCCGCCCGGATGCTGCCTCGGCATAGCGCCGTAGCAGGCTTACGAGATCGCCGCCCGTGATGCGCTGCGAGAGGAGCGCCGCGCAGAACGAGTCGACGCGCGCCGACCGGTTTCGTGATCGCAGCCCGCTCAGGGCGGCCTCGAGCGGCAGCCCCAGGTCGAGATCGGCGCGGACTCGCGCCATCTCAGAGGCCGCTGCACCCTCGAGCGACCCCGACGAGGCCTCGAGCGCAGCTCGAACCGACCGGCCCGCCGCCAGCGCGTCGGCGGTGGCGATCGCGACCCTGGGCAGTGACCGCTCCACCGAACTCCGGTAGCGGTTTGCGCGGGCGCCCACCGCCCAGCTGGCCGCTGCGGGGCCCGCCGCCGCAAGCACAGCGGCCGGCGCCGGGCCGAGCAGCCATGCGCCTCCACCGAGCAGGGCGGCCGCGATCACGAGGCTCAGCCGGCGGCGCTCGGCCACGCTGGGCGCGTAGCCCTCACTGCCGACGCGGCCGAGGGGCTCCAGCGCGCTCGCCAGCCATGCCGCGGCGACGGGGGTGGACCTGATCGCGTCCCTGATCGCCACCGCCGCAAGCCCGCCCCCGAGAGCTGCCAGCAGGATCGCCGGGCTCACCCGCGCCAGAGCTCCCGCACTCCCCTGTCCCTTCCGCGCCCGACCACCTCGCCGACCTGGGCCACCCTTCTCCCGCCGTCTGGGCCTCGCGCGACGTGGGCGATCAGGCCCATGCCGCGCCCGACCTGCTCGCGGACCGCTTCGTGCGGGAGGCCGATACCCGCCATCAGCGCCAGCGTGTCGAGCCGGCCAAGCGCGTCCTCCGGCGAGTTCGCGTGGAGGGTCGACAGCGCACCGTCGTGACCCGTGTTCAGGGCGGTGAGGAGATCGAGCGCCTCGGCGCCCCGCACCTCCCCGATGACGATGCGGTCCGGACGCATTCGCAGCGCGTTGCGGAGCAGGTCGCGGATCGTCACCTCACCTCTGCCTTCGACCGACGCGGGACGGGACTCGAGCCTGACGACGTGGGGCTGGCGGAGTTGAAGCTCAGCGGCATCCTCGATCGTGATCACCCGCTCGGCGGGATCTATCCATGCGGACATCGCGTTCAGGAGCGTCGTCTTCCCGGACCCGGTGCCGCCGGTCACCAGGACCGTCCGGCGCCCGCGGACCGCAGCCTCCAGGATCTCCGCGGCAGCCGGGGGGAGCGATCCCGAGGCGACGAGCTCGTCCGGTCCGGGCCGGTGCACGCCGAACCGGCGAATCGAGATCGCCGGCCCGTCGACCGCCAGGGGCGGCACCACCACGTTCACGCGGGACCCATCCGAAAGCCGGGCATCCGCCATGGGCGAGAGCTCGTCGACCCGGCGTCCCGTCGGCGCCAGGATGCGCTCGATGGTCTCGCGAACGGCGTCGTCGGACGAGAACTCCACGGACGTCCCCTCGATCCGGCCGCGCCTTTCGACGTACACGCTGCCTGGGCCGTTGACCATGACCTCCTCCACCGCCGGGTCGGCCAGGAGGTCTTCCAGCGGCCCAAGGCCGACCGTCTCTCGCGTCACGAGCCGGACCAGGTCGGCCCGGCTCGCCTGTGGCAGAACCGAGGCCTCCCGCTCGACGAGCTCGGCTATGGCCGACGCGACGTCTCCGCGGAGGCGCCCCGCCGCGGCGTCCGAGCGGCGCTCGCCGGCTAGCCGGCCGCGAAGCTCGGCGACGAGTGCATCGGTGTGCCGCCCTTTGGCGTCCATCACCTCGAAGAGGCGCGTTGGGCTTCCGATTCGCCCCCTCGAAGCTCAGGCCCGCCGGGCCTGCACCTCGCCCATGCTCAGGCGCTGAGAACGCCGGCGACGGACCGTGGTGATCGCCGCCAGGCCCGGCGGCACCCCGCCACCCGTCGAGATCCACGAGCCGGCGAGGATCAGCAGCAGGCCGGCGACCGCCCCCGGGCCAAGGCTCTCGCCCAGGAGCGTGACCCCGAGGAGCACTGCAACCGCCGGGTTCACGTAAGTGATGACGCTCGCCCGCGTCGGCCCGACCTCGGCGATGAGGCTGAAGAACAGGATCAGCGCGAGCGCCGAGCAGAAAGCGCCCAGGACCGCGATCGAGCCGACGGCGCCTGCGGAGATCTCCGCGCCGGGAATCGACGCGATGCCCGCGGGAGCGAGCATGACCGTGCTGAGGCCCAGCGCCACGGCCACGGCTCCGATCGGGTTCACGTCGGCGAAGGAGCGTTTGACGATGAACACCCCGATCGCGTAGCAGCCGGTGGCGATCAGGATCGCGATCGAGCCGAGGATCTCGCCGGGGCGCCCGGCGACGTCGATCCCCAGGAGGAGCACGACGCCCGTGATGCCGATGAGGAGCCCGACCAGGCGAAAGCCCGAGACCCGCTCGGCAGGATCGATCCGGAACGCGATGATCGCTGTGAGGATCGGGAGCGACGCGATCAGGATCGCGGCGAGCGACGAGGAGACCTCGCGCTGGCCCAGCGGAATCAGCCACCACGGCAGGGCGCATTCGACGATCGCGAACGCCACCAGCGGCTTGGCCTTCGAGCGCAGGCCGTCGAGATAGCCGAGCTTCCAGGCGATCGGCATCAGGATCGCCGCTCCGATCGCAACCCGCCCCCAGCCCACCAGGAGGGGTGAGGCTCCGCCCTCCACGGCGATCTCGATGAAGAGGTACGGGACTCCCCACAGCACCGCCACGCTCGCGAAGAAGATGGAGGCTCGACGGTTCATCTATCCAAGGTACTTTGGGGCGGCGTGAGCGAGTCGTCCAACATTCCCGTATTGATCTGCCGGGTTCTGCTGCCCGCCGGCAGAGACCTCCTCGCCTCCGAGGGGTATGAGCTGCGCGAGGGTGGCCTCGATGTCACGCAGGAGCGCCTGCGCCAGCTGGCCCCCGGGTGCGCGGCGATCGTGGCCGACCCCACCGTCCCGGTTGGCCCGGATCTGCTCGATGCCGCCGGGGACGCGCTCCGCGTGGTCGCAAACTTCGCTGTGGGGCACGACAACGTCGACCTCGACGCGTGCCGTGACCGTGGCGTCACCGTCACCAACACCCCTGGCGTCCTCACCAACGCGACCGCCGAGATCGCGCTGGGCCTGACCGTCGCGGCTGCCCGCCGGGCGCGCGAGGCCGAGGCCGTGCTTCGCGAGGGCCGCTGGAGCGGGTGGGATCCCGGCGCGCTGCTCGGCCTGGAGCTGAGTGGCGCGACGTTCGGAGTGGTCGGGCTCGGGCGGATCGGCCGCCGATACGCGGAGCTGGTAAGACCACTCGCCGGTGAGCTTCTCTACGTCGCGCGCTCGGCCAAGCCGGACGCGGAGGGTGAGCTCGGCGCCGTCCGCGTGGAGCTCGGCGAGCTCCTGGAGCGCTCCGACGTCGTAAGCCTCCACGCGCCGGGCGGAGAGCCGACCAGACACCTGATCGGGGCCGGCGAGCTTGCCCGCATGCGCACCCACGCGGTCCTCGTGAACACCGCGCGGGGAACGCTCGTGGACTCCATCGCGCTCGCGGAGGCGTTGCGCGATGGCTCGATCGGGGCCGCGGGGCTCGACGTCGTCGAGGGCGAGCCGGCCGTTCCACGGGATCTGCTGGACGCTCCGCGTTGCATCCTCTATCCGCACATCGGATCCGCAACCCACACCTCGCGCGACGGCATGGCAGCCCTCGCCGCGCGCAACGCCATCGCCGTGATCCGGGGCGACGAGCCGCTCAACCCGGTCACGTAGCCTCGCCAGATGCACCTCGAGGTGGCGCTGACCGTGGTCCTGGCGATGATGATCGCCCTGCTGGTCGCTGCGCAGTTCCTGCGCATTCCGTATCCGATCCTGCTGGCGGTGGGCGGCGCTGCCCTCGCGCTCATGCCCGGCACTCCGGAGGTTGCCCTCGAACCCGACCTCGTCCTGCTCATCCTCCTGCCGCCGATCCTGTACGCGGCGGCGTTCTTCACGCCGTTGCGCGAGCTTCGCCGGAATGTCCGGGCGATCTCCCTGCTGGCGGTCGGCCTCGTTCTGGCGACCATGGTCGGCGTCGCGGCCGTGGCTCACTTCGCCCTGGGATTCGACTGGGCGCCCGCGTTCGTACTGGGCGCGATCGTCTCCCCGACCGACCCGGTCGCGGCGACAGCCATCGGCCGTCAGCTCGGTGTCCCGCACCGGATCATCTCGATCGTCGAGGGCGAGAGCCTCATCAACGACGGCACGGCGCTGGTCGCATACAAGTTCGCGGTCGCCGCCGTCGTGACCGGGAGCTTCAGCCTGCTCGAGGCAAGCGGAGAGTTCGTGGTCAGCGCCGTTGGTGGTGTGGCGCTCGGTATCGGGGTCGGTGCGATCGTCGCGGCCATCCGGCGCAGGCTCGACAACCCGCCCGTCGAGATCACGATCGCCCTGGCCACCTCGTACTTCGCGTATCTACCGGCGGAGGCGATCGGCGTGTCGGGAGTGCTTGCGGCGGTGACCGTCGGCATCTACATGGGTCGCCTGACTTCCGAGCTGACGACCCCGACCACCCGCATCCAGGGAAACGCCGTCTGGGAGATCCTGGTCTTCCTCCTCAACTCGGCGCTCTTCGTGCTCATCGGCCTCCAGCTTCCGCTCATCGTCGAGGGCCTCGACGACGGTGCGCTCGGAGAACTTGTCGCGCAGGGCGCGCTGATCGCCGCCGTCGTCATGCTCATCCGCCTCCTCTGGGTCTTCCCGTTCACCTACGGCCCGCGCTACCTGTTCCGGCGCGTCCGCGAGGAGGGCTCCTATCCGCCCTGGCAGAACACGCTCCTCGTCGCCTGGACGGGGATGCGGGGCGCCGTGACGCTGGCGGCTGCGCTTGCCGTGCCCCTCACGGTGGATGGAGGCGGGAGCTTTCCGGAGCGCGACGAGATCATCTTCCTCGCCTTCTCGGTGATCATGGGAACGCTCCTCGTCCAGGGGCTCACCCTGCCGCCCCTGATCCACTTTCTCGGCGTCGACGACGTCGATCCCCAGCTCGAGCGCGAGGAGAACAAGGCGCGGCTCAAGGTGGTCCAGAGCGCAATGGACAGGATCGAGGAGCTCACGGTCGAGGAATGGGTGCGCGACGAGACGGCCGATCGGATGAGACGGCTCTACGAGTACCGGCACCGGCGCTTCAAGTCGCGGTTCGACGAGGACGGATCCGAGTCCGACGGGATCGAGGAGCGCTCGGAGAACTACCAGCGCCTGGTCCGCGAGGTCCTCGACGCCCAGCGCGCGATGCTGATCGAGCTCCGCAACGACGGCGTGATCAACGACGACGTGATGCGGCGGATCGAGCGTGAGCTCGATCTCGAGGACTCGCGGCTCGAGATCTGAGCCTTGAGCGAGCGCGAGCAGGAGATCCTGGACCTCGCCCGCTCGATCCCCGAGGGCTTCGTCACCACGTACGGCGACCTGTGCCCGGAGGCGCCTCGCCTGGCCGGAGCGGTCATGTCCCAGTGCGACGACGCGGGCGTCCCATGGCACCGTGTCGTGCGCGCCGACGGCTCGCTCGCAGTCGGGCAGCGCCAGCGAGCCCTGCTCGAGCGGGAGGGCGTGCCGTTCAAGGGCAAGCGGGTCGACCTGAGCGCAGCGTGGTTCGCGGTCGACCGCTAGCGCCCAAGCAGACGCACCTGGGCGCCGACGCTGTCGGCGCGGATGAGGCGGAGAGCCTGCTCTCGGGTTAGACCGAGCGTCGCGATCCAGCGATCCGCATCGAGGCCGGGCTCAGCCCGAGCTTCGGCGAGCCCCAGCAGCGGCACACCGGACGCCGCGACATACGTGCGCCCGGAGCTCGGACCCGGCGCCGCATCGCCCGACACGACAACGTCCACCCGGTCACCGGGAGCAGTCCGGGCTCCGGCGAGCGCTCCGGCGCCGGTCACGGTGATCTCGACCGGCGTGGTTCCCCGCGGCAGCCCGGCCGGGGCGCCTCCCGGCCTGGCCGTCCTGAAGGCGGAGGCCGTCAGGTAGGAGCCCGCGGGCAAAGCCGTCGCTAGCCTGCGCCCGAGCGCCTCCTCCGGAACCCCGAGTGCGTCCGGTGGCACGAACGCCTCGGGCACCCGGCGCTCGACCAGTGATCCATTGGCGGCCGATCGCCCAATTGGCGTGCCACGGTCCAGGGGCGCGGACGTCACGACGACCGATCTGAGCGGCCCAAGGTCGCCTGCGGGCGCTTCCGCGGATCCCGCCACCGCGGCGGACAGGCCTGCACATGCGAGTGCCCCGGCGGCGAAGGCTGCGGCGCGAAGACGGCTTTTCACCTGTGGTGCGGCGAACCGAGATGCCCGTCGGGTCGCGCGACGGGAAGGACGAGCGCCGCCGCCGTTCCGGCGCGCCCGCCGCCGTGCACCTGCAGCTCGCCCCCGTTCCCCCGAGCAAGCCGCCGCGTGATGCGAAGCCCGTGGCCGCGCCGTGGATCGGTGTGCTCGCGAACGCGCTCCGTTCGGGATCCACCGGCATCGCGGACCACGAGGTCGATCCGGTCGCCGTGACGGACCCCTTCGAGCGTGATCGGGCCTCCACCGTGCTCGAGCGCATTCGCGATCAGGTTGTCGAGAGCCTGCGAGACCCGAAGCGGATCGACGTCGGCCAGCGCGTCGCCGCAACTCCAGCGGACCGTGATGCGCCGCCCCGCCCCGGCGGCACGTACGCGCCACCGCTCGCTTGCCGCGATCGCCAGCATGCGGGCTTCGACGGGACGGCGCCGGAACTCGTCCGCGCCGCCGTTCACCTCGCGGTCGAGATCCCGAAGCGCCGCAAGCGCGAGCTCCAGCGGATCGGGGCCCTCCGGGCCGGGTGGCTGAGAGGCCAGCGCAAGCGTTTGGAGCGGGCGGCGGACCTCGTGGAGCCGCTCGTTGAGCTTCCGGCGCCGCCGTCCCTCCCGCACCATTCCCCCGGCAATGACGACAGCCAGCGAGCACGCCATCGGCAGCAGGCCTCCAGCTGCGCCACCGAGCGTGGAGATGATCGGCTCGGTCACGCCGGCAGCAGGCGGTAGCCGACGCCCCAGCAGTTCACGATGAATCGGGTGCCCTCCGGATCGAGCTTCCGGCGGAGGCGGCTCGCATGGGAGTCGAGAGTGCGGGTGCGGCCCATCGTCCGGTATCCCCAGACATCGCGCAGGAGCTCCGACTTGGTGAACACGCGGCGGGGCTCGGACGCGAGGGTCATGAGGAGCTCGTACTCCTTGTTGGCCAGCACGATCTCCCTCCCGTCGACCTTGACCTCGCGACAGGACGGATCGATGGCGAGGTCGCCCACGCGGATCGGGCCGGAGCGGCGGCCGTCGCGGCGCCGGAGCACCGATCCGATCCGCGCGGTCAGCTCGGGCAGATAGACCGGCTTCGGGACGTAGTCGTCCGCTCCAGCCTCAAGGCCGCGCGCGCGGTCCGTCTCGCTGCCCCTGCCGGAGAGAACGATCACCGGGAGCTGCGAGTCGTACCGGCCCGTCGACGGCTCGGCGCGGCGGATCTCTCGCAGAACGTCCAGGCCGGACGCGTCCGGCAGCTCCAGGTCCAGCAGGAGAAGGTCGGGGCTCCGGTAGTGGCATTGGCGCAGCGCGTCGGCCGCTGAAGGAGCCGGGATCGCGTCGTAGCGATCGGCCGCGAGGTTGTCACAGAGAAGCTCGAGGGTCGCCTCGTCGTCCTCGCAGACGACAACGACGCCGAGGGGCTCGCCGGTGGGAAGGGTCGGGGCAGGAGTCTGCGTGGCGTTGCTCATGCCACCCACAACCCCGCGGTAGCCCGGCACGCCCCCTCCAGCCGAGCGCGCCTCCGGCCCTGCGAACCCTGCCCTGTTCGACGTCTCGGGTGCAAACCCTCTTTCATTAG
>Ga0190271_10001913_pt1 | contig 12255 bp, 14 predicted proteins | sample Popmic356T_FD_133747 | JGI IMG/M metagenome (GOLD analysis project Ga0190271, IMG submission 133747) | Populus adjacent soil microbial communities from riparian zone of Weber River, Utah, USA - 356 T | ecosystem: Environmental > Terrestrial > Soil > Riparian zone | place: USA: Utah | collected...
AAAGGTGCTGTTCCCGTTTATCTAAGGATTACCGTTGACGGAAAACCTGTGGAAATGTCCGCCAGCAGAAAATGTGAACCAGAATTATGGAACACCAAAGCGGGTCACATGATCGGCACAAAGGAAGATGCCAAAACCTTAAATTCCTATCTCGACAAAATGAAAGCGGGCGTTACTGCTGCCCATACTGCTTTATGCGTAGAAGACGCAGACATATCCGCTGAAGGCGTTAAATGCAAGTATCTGGGCAAGGCAGAAAAAATGCACACCATTATGGAGGCCATTAAAATCCATAATACAAACATGGCCGCACTTGTAGAAAAGGAAGATTATGCGGAAGGCACTTTGAGACGGTTTAAGGTGCTTGAAAAGCACGTTAAAGAATATATTTTATTCAAATATCAAACAGGTGACCTCAACATCCGCCATATAGACTATGAGTTTATTGACGGTTTTGATTTCTACCTGCACACCTCAAAGGATAATGATACCAATACCGCCAGTAAGCACCTTAAAAATCTGGGAAAGATTGTCCGTATATGCCTTAGAAACAAATGGATCATCACTGATCCCTTCTTTGGCTATAAGCTTAAATCAAAGCTTGTACAAAGGGAATATCTGACTGCGGATGAACTGCAAAACATTGCGGGCAAAAAATACAGTACCGCAAGACTTACACAAGTTCGGGACTTCTTCCTGTTTAGCTGTTATACGGGGCTGTCTTATGCCGATGTGCAAAAACTCAAACAAACCGACATACGTATAGGGATTGACGGGGAAAAGTGGCTGTTCAGCTATCGTAAAAAAACTGGTACGCCTGTAGCCGTACCGCTTATCCCAATAGCAGCTGATATTCTGGAAAGGTATAAAGATCACCCTTTCTGTGTCAATCAGAACAGGGCGCTGCCGATTTCCAGCAATCAAAAAATGAACGAATATCTGGTAGAGATTGCCGCCCTGTCGGGGATCGTCAAAACATTGGGCAACCGTATTGCCAAGCGCACTTTTGCCACTACAGTTACCCTGCTGAACGGCGTACCTATCGAAAGTGTATCTAAAATGATGGGGCATACCAATATCCGCACCACCCAACTCTATGCAAAAATGCTGGATGAAAAAGTTGCCAGCGATATGGCACCATTAAGAGAAATGTTTGCTGTTGTATAGCATAGATAATGCACACCCAAAACTTCGGTTCGGGTGTGCATTCGTCACAATGTATGAATGCAAAGGAAAGGAATGCCGTTCAAAGCTGCAATAGCATCTCCGAAGTCGCAGGAAACCGACAGCCACCACTCCGTAATGGCTAAAAGCGAGAACAGCGGGCTGATATTTGAGCGATGGGGTTTCGCAGGCCGCACCGAGCGTGGGGATAAATTCATGTATACAGTACCATTGAAATTAATTAATTTTAACAATGCCAAATCAAAATTACAACAGGAAACAAGCAAGCCAATATGATAAGATCATTAAGGAAAACCTTGAAGTTACCCTTCCGGTAATTATCAGGGATGTACTTGGTTTGGATATTCTCCTGAGCGAAGAACTGCCTGATGATGTACAGCATACCAAAGAAAGGAAACCGGATGCGCTGAAAAAAGTAACAGATACTGATGGAAACACCTATGTGTTGCAGGTCGAATTTCAGGTAGAAGATGAAAAGGAAATGGTCTACCGCATGGCAGAATATAACATCATGCTGATGCGCAGGTACCAGTTACCTATAAAACAATACGTAGTGTTTTTAAAAGATACCAATCCTATTATGCCGACTTCATTAGAAACTGAACATCTTAAATTTGATTTTATGCTGATCCGCATCTCAGAAGCCAGCTACAAATTATTCCTAAGATCCAACAATCCGGAAGTAAAGATGTTAGGAATATTAGCTAACTTTGGTAAAGAAGATAGTTACCAGGCGGTTAAGTCTATTATTGACGGAATACAGTCGATTACAAAAGGCGATTTTGCCGAAAGCAGATATTTTAAACAATTGCGTATCTTTGTACAGTTACGCAGTAATGTTGAACAACAATTTGAAAAAGCTATGGAAACAGTGACTAAATTTTTCAAGGAAGAAAACGATTTCCTTTACCGCAAGGGTGAAGAAAAGAAAAGCCATGCAGTGGTTGAAAACCTTATTATTAAACTTGGACTTACAGATGAACAGGCTGCCGAGGTTGCAGAAGTAGATTTAGAATACGTTAAAAAAGTACGTGCTGAACTGAACAAAAAATAAAATATTTTACGGTCTTTGATTGGCATAGTGTTGAAATGCGTCTCAATCAAAACTCTATATGAACTCAGTAGGGCTGCCTGATACAAATGCAATGTCAGGTTGTGTTTTATTTCATCAACCAGCTTATGATTACTGATAATAATGTCGATAGAATTATACTTATAATAGCCCATTTAACAGTTTGTCGAACTCCAGACTTCCCTTCTTCTCTTACAGGCAAAATAATATTCTTATAAACTTCTTCATAATTACGTGCAACTTTACTTAAGCTTGCGAAATGAATTTCAATTTGATCTAATTGTAATTTTAACGGTTGCAAAATAGGATTTGATTTTAATTGCTCTTTAGTGTTAGAAATGATAAGTTCAGTTGAGTTAATTTCATCTGAAAGTCGTTTAGGATCAAACGTCAGTATTTCAACTACTCTCTTATTCAATGCTTCAATTTCCTTTCTGTAGTCAGCAGTTTCAACCTCTAAATCTGTAATCAACTTTTTTAAATAATCTGTTGTTTCAGGTTTTAGCGAACAAATTACTATAGGTTTAAATCCTTCCTCTCCAATTTCTTCATAGTCCAAAACTCCTTTTTCGTTAAGACTAAATAAATAATCCTCATGAATCTTGGTCTCATTTGTTAAGAATAAGTCTTTCCAATTATCGGAATTGTTTAACTCCACAGATCTGTCAGCATTCGCTTTTGACAACAGATTGCTAATGAAATATATTTCTTCGTATTTGGTCATATAATATAGATTCTTAAAAATATTGTAGACAAACTTAGGTCATTATGAAATGGAAGGAATCAAAGCGCAAATATCGCTTAGTATAAATGCTAATTAGAATTAATACCAGTAAATTCAGCATTTAACCCGACATCTGGGAAAGAATTTACCATTAGTTCAGCGCCTTGGTTTAGAAGTATTTTCTTGAGTTCCTTCACTATTTTTTCAATTCTAAATTTTTCGAATTCTTCGATATTTTCCCACTCTAATATCAAGTCGTTTTTAATATAGTTTTTGAATTTATAATCAGAAACTTTTTCTATAGTTGTTAATTCCTCTACTATCCAATCCTCTGGATTTTTGGCTCTTTTACTATTGTTCTCGTCTCCTTGTAAAAGCTGAAGATTGTACAGATAATTAGCCTTCCATAAATAATTTTGATCTAGCAGTTCATTTTTATCATTAAATTTGGATTTGGGGTAAATATGGTCAATATGGAAAGTCGAATTTTTATAATCCAAATGAGGATATAATATTTGTAGTATTGGCAGAATTGCTGGTGAGCCATATTGTAAATCAACCATTCTTTCGATGTCGTCTTCTGAAAGTGACAGTGGGTGAAGTTGATTATTCGCTAATTCTAAATTCACGTCTTTAAACGAATTATTCGCTCTGATTGCTTTTACTACTATTTCAAGTTTATTGTCTAAAGAAGTTGTGAAGTAGCTTTTAATTTGGGCTATTCTTACAAATTTTAGCATTTCAATTTTATCTTCCGTTGAAATAGCTTTGTATTTAAATAGGTAAAATGCGATCGTGGAAACAATATAAGCTGAAGTTAGCCTGTTACGATATCCAAATTCTTTTAAAAGATTAATTGAAGAATAAATTTGATTGGTTATTTCCTCCCAATTGTCTTCAATTTTATGAATGTTTGCTTTGCTGAAATTTTTAAGTGCAAAAATATGCTGGCTTTCGGTAAGCATTAAACAGGTCTTTAAAACTTGGTCTCTTCCCATTCCGCCAAATCCTTGATCACTTAAAGAGTCAACAAGTTTATTCATTAAATCTCTTATATCAGAAGAAAAGTTAGCAGTTAATATTGACATCAACAAATCCGAATAAGAAAGTTGAGTTCCACCACTATTGACACGTATGAAAATTTTCAGGACTTTATCTAAACTTTTTTCCGTTTCTTCAAAATAGGAAATTTGTTTTTGAATACAAAAAACCTCCTTTAATTTCTCTAAATTTTCAGCTTCAATTTCAGTTAAATTATTATCCCTAACATATGAAATTACACTCCCCATTTCCAGAATATCACCAACTTTGAACCAGAACTTATCTTCTGCGTTCGTTGTTTCGTCATACTTCAAAAATTGAAAATCAAAATTATCTTCTGGATTGTCAAATTCAGGTCTATGTTTCAAGTTTAAGAATAACTTCTTTTCTTCGTAGGCATTTGGATTATCAACCCAGCCTTTTTTACGTCTTAAAGTTCGGCTTCCTTTTAATCCAACATACAAAGAAGTGAGTCGCTGTTGTCCATCAAGTACAATATGAAGATCGTTGGAGTTAACTTGTTCAATATTTATTTTTACATTATGAACTTCTCTTTCGTCATATTTCTCGAGAAATTTATAGAGTTGGAAATTTAGCTTATTGGTAACTTCTCGGTTTTCTCTATTTGTTTCAATGTCTGACTTTTTCAATTTCCAAAATAGAAATGAGCTAATTGGATAACCTCTTAAAACAGAGTCAAAAAGTTGTTCAATTTTCTTTTCTTCTGCTTTTTTAAGCCATACATATTCCCGTTGAATATCGGGTAGAAAATAACTTTGATTGATTTCTTCAATTACATCTTTTATTGATAAGTCTTTAAATTGCCCCATATTTTTACGTAAAACACTGTTTGTCTGCGGAATGTTGTTGAGAGCCGTTCCAGTAATTCTCAAATATACGTTATAGACTCGGTTACCAAAAATTGATAGAGCATGTAATTAAAGTGAACATGAACATTATTGAAGTCCTAAAATACGTTGTTTAATTCACAGCTGTCTAAAAGTGTCTTTTAGACAGATTTCTATTCCAAGTGTAACTAAAAATTGTAAGAGGTCACTGGATATGGATTTTAATTAGGTAGTCAGAATTTGCGGTTCTGTATCTATGGTTCTACTTATTAATTTCAATTTTTTGGGTAAATACATAACATAGGTTCAGCAATTCCACCAATTGATTATAAAAAAACAGCATATCTGTCAGTTCCTCCCCATCTGGCGATTCAGCAGCGAAATGAATCCATCCCTCGTATAGCTCCCAAAGCTTAGTTCGGCTTTCGTGAATAGGATGGTTCACGAAAAAATAAGTAATTGATGGCACAGGATTATCAAGATCCTCATCGGAGATATCGACAGGTTGATAATTCAAAGCCTTTAAAATTTCTTCCATAACATTCTATTCATTGATTAAACTATATGCCATTCTTAACTGGTCAACAAAATCTTTAAAATCACCATCATAGTGTTTCTTTAATACCAGGAGCTGAAACTGGCTTTTGTGAAAATAGTTTAGCAGTTCGCTATCTATAACAGAGTTCAATAACACATATTTTTTCGGGCTGAAGTTCAGCATAGCAAAAAAAGCGGTGTTGTGATAATATTGTATCTGATAGATTTTTCCGGCAATCCGCAACCGAAGTTCGAGTTTATAGTAATCGCCCATATCTTTCCATAGAAAACAGATTTCTGGTGTTTCATTATTAAAGCTACATGGAATCATGTCAGATCTTCTCGGCTTGCCCTTTACATTACGCATTCCAAATGTATAACTATAGTGCGTGTACAACCTTCCTGAAAGTAAGGGAAGTGCCTTTTGCCACAGTTCAAACAGTTGGTTATAGTTAATTTTGTTCTGTTCCCGTTTTTCAGCTAGCCTATTAGCATCATCTTTATATGCTGGGCTTGTTACTAAGGCAACCTTCCTCATGTCGAAGCAAATCTCAACGAGTTTTTGCTGCTCATCTGTAAGATCAATTTCCGGCAGATGCATTTCATTCAGCACATATGTTGTAAAGCTTCTCAAATCGATTTTGGCCTTGTTCAAAATCCCCGTATAAGGAACCAAAAAAGGATAATGGTTAGTTCGGTACCATTCATTATTCAAATCTGCAAGGCAGAATCCCAATATCAAATGTGTTTCTTGAGGTGGTTGTTCCTGAATGTAAGAAACTACTTTTCTTAACGGAACAGGGTTTTGTGATATTACAGGAAGTTGTTTTTTCGGTTTATAGAATCCTTTATATCTTACTTTTGAAGACACATGTAAATTATCTTTCGCCTTGTGAATCATCAGGTACTTAGATCCCCCTGTTTTCTGATCAAAGAAATCCGGCCAATAATAGTCTTCGAAATCATATTCAATATCATAATACATCAGTTGGGTAAGCGAAAAATAAGCGTAGCGGCTCAAATAGTTTTCATGGGTATCAACGCTGCAACTTATTAATAGTTCGGAGGCAGTAACCTTAATGTAAACAAGTTCTTCAGGCTCTTTGTCCAGAATTACACCTATTTCGAGCAATTCATTGCTGAAAGATAATTTTCTTATTTTAATTGGGAAATAACCCCTTTTGGGTTTTCTGATTTCGGAATATTGGTTCACTGTATTTTCTGTAAGTATTCTTGTATTTGGCGTAAAAGGCAAATGAAAGAAGTTCATTGATGAAATAGTTTTATCCGGCATAATCCACCTCACTTTCTTTTTTTAATTGCGTGTAAGATTCCGCCACTTCTGCAAGGGATTTTATCTTGTCAACGCACATAATTTCAGTAAGCTTTAAAAAGGTGGAAACACGGGTGAAAATTTGCTCCGCATCGGCTTGTTCAACCTTAAAGTCATCCTTGTAACGTGCAGCGGAATAACTTTTTACCATGATATCAAAGAGCCGTTTGTCCTCTTCACTGCCGGATAAGAATAGCTTTGATGGTGCCGGAGAAAAGCTAGCGCATAACCGAAGCTGTCTATTTAGGTTGTGTATATCAGAGCGGTATGCCAAATGGGTCCTTATCAAAACAATACAGCATTGTTCCACTACCTGATGCGCCATAAATGCACTTAGATTGTAATGTTGGTTCGTCAGGCATTCTTTTGCACTTTTTAAAAATCCTGTTGCCAATGGAAAGCGGTGGTTGTAATGTTTTTGGGCTTTTACTGCTCCCTGTGTAGGTATCAAACTTGTAGCTCGGAAAGGTTGTACCATACCATCCCTACTATAGAGAATTTTACCCTCGTTGTAAATGGTGATGAAGAACCTGTTATTGGCCTTTATTGCGGCTGCAATGGTTTCTTGCCCATGAGCCAATATGGTGATCTTGCCGAAAGGATATTGATTATTGGCAAAGTCTTGTACTTCATGTTCAATTCTGGTAACGCTTTCGGTCACCATCAGCAAAAAATAATGATACTTTTCTGTACTGTGGATCTCAATAAAACAACTGTCATTGATTTTAAAATCGATGTTTTTTCCAAAGCTATAGATTTGCTCGGGCTTGAATTTTTGAACTAGCTCTTTGATAAAGCAGGAAAAGTTTTCTTTCTGGAACTGACCAGATTGCGGGAATTGTGTTTCCATGATCGCTGCATTTTTTGATTAACAGGTTAAAATTGCGGACATGGCTTGCCGTAACCTACCAATGAGGCTGGTATCTTACTACAATTCATTGGTTCATTACTATCTTAGGAATTTATTATATTTGCTTTATGGAAACGCCTACAAAATCTAACAAAGTGCATATCGGCAGAAAGATCAGCCGTATCAGGGAAATACGCGGTATAAAACAAGATTTTCTTGCTATTGAACTTGGCGTAAGCCAGCAGACGATTTCTAAAATTGAGCAAAGCGAAGAAGTAGAAGAGTCGACTTTGGAAAAAATTGCTACTGTTTTGGGTGTCACTGTTGAAGGAATAAAGAATTTTAGTGAGGAATCAATATTCAATTATTTTAACAATTTTCATGACAGCAGTACTGGTGATTTCAGGCAACACTGTACCTTCAATCCTTTGGATAAAGTAGTTGAGCTTTATGAGCGCCTACTTACTAGCGAGAGGGAAAAAAATGAGCTATTTAAAAATAAGTAATTCATCAGTTCTGTACATTTGGAGCTTATTGCTACAATGAAAGCTATTATATTCAGTTTCCTTTTTTTTCTAGTTAGTCTCATAAATGCGTATGCTCAAGTAGATACATTAGTTGACGTGGGATCTTATAAACTCCATTTTAAAATAATAAAGGGTAAAGGGGCTCCAATATTGTTCGAATCTGGCGGTGGACTTGATGCAATGCAGTGGGATTCGATATCAACCGTTCTTCATGACAAACTAAATGCGACCGTAATAACTTATGACCGTCAGGGCTTTGGTCGAAGTGGGTTAGATACCACAAAATTTAATATTCTTAATGAAGTAAAAGGCTTAGAATTGGCATTAGAACGCTTAGGATATGCAAATAAAAGTAAACTATTGGTCTGCCACTCATTGGGTGCATTTTATTCCAGATTATACGCATTTAGAAACCCTCATCTGGTGAAAGGGATTATAATGCTGGATCCCAGAATACCTTCATATGCGGACATGAAGTTTGCTAGAAGCATATTTACAAAGCTTATTCGTAATGATTTTAGTAAAAACGATCTTGGCTTATACTATGTCTTAGCGGCAATGGAGCGGAATAGTGATTTTGTAAGGACTAGAAGCATTCCCAAAGATATTCCCATAGTGGATATAATGGCAGAGAAAGGGCCATTTGATTCAGAAGAAGAAAACGCCAGGTTTAAATCAGCTCAAAAGAATTTTATAAATAAAAGAGCGCACTCAAGTTTAGTGTATGCTAAAGGCAGTTCTCATAATATCCATCAAGATGACCCAGATCTTGTCATTTCAGAAGTCTTAAATTTTTATAGACAAAATTTAAAATACAATTAGAGCAAACAACATCGTTATATAATATTGAATTGATAATCTTAAATTGAGGAAGCTGTCAGATTAAGTAGTGGCTATTACAGATAATTTATCGTAGTTATTTTCTAAGCTTTATGATCTGTTAGCACCAAAATCATATTCGATTTCATCGTTGTATGCCTTGACTTTGATCCATACCTTTTTTCTTTTTCTTCTTACGTTTTGGAGATTCCAAAGTATTTGTTTGTGGCGCTATGTAAACAGGCTCCATAAGCATACTTAATAGATCGGCACCTAGCTTTCCGGCTGTGCCGATCATTTCCCCGACACTTTCAAACACTCCTTCAGCAACGCTTTTGCCCAAATCGTTAATGCTGGTCTGTTCTGTCTTTAGGTTAGAGATGTTTTCCAATAACTTCATCTGTGTTTTCTGGATAACATTCCCATTTCGCATCGTATTGGCATAGGCAAGGGTATCTTTCAGCCCCCTGTTAAAATCAAAAAAAGCATCAAATAGGTTCTCGCCAGATTGTTTAAAAGCAGTACGGTTAAATTCCCCAAGCTTAGCAGAATGCTCCTTGTTCTTTCCCTTAGAGGTATTTTGCGGACTAAGCTTAATCCTATTCGTGATATCCTTCCTGCTGACGATGATCTGGATGTGATCTTGTCTTCCTTCTTTGCGCTCGCCTGTTTTCCTTGTCCCGTCCTTTACTTCCTTATCTGCATGTTTGTAATAACGGTAGTTTTCGTGCTTGCCGTACCAGAGCAAATCTTTATGGCTGTTAATGCCTGGTCTTTTAAAGTTCTTTGCGTACTCATCCATTACCTTTATCGCAAATTCCTTTAGCTTTTCTTTTGTACCATTCTTGCCATACACCTCGTAAAGGTGTGCCAGTTCCTTTTGGCTGGGGCTGATATTGATTAGAAAAAATTTACTGTCAGTGCGTCCAAGTTTAGCAATGTTGCCGTCTATCTTCATCCTGACTTCCTGCCTGCGGATTTCGTTACCAGTACCGTTAAACCAATTTTCCTGTTCCAGACCTTTACCTTTTTCAATCTGCATCTGGTTCTCCTTTTCAAGGTAATTGACCAGCGCACCGCTGCTGCCCTTATTGTCTCCCGTTTCTGATGTAGTGATGTTGATGAACATAAGCTATAGATTTTCCAGTGATTGCCTTACATGGGCTTGCAGTTCCTCTTTTTTAACATTGGCCGTAGGCCAGCCCAGCGATTCCCTTTGGGTGATGTAGTATTCAAGGATCTTGCTAAAGCGTAATTTCAGCAACGCTTTGTCTTCCAGATGGGTCTGTGTTCTGGCAATACCACGTTGCAGTGCATTCATACCCTCTGCAAGCTTTTTCGTGTTTTCAAGATCCTGCGCCATATACTTGCCAATATCCTTAATGTACAGTGTGTGTTGTTTTGCTATGGTGACCAGTGTACCCGAATCGCTGAAGATGGGTAACAGGAAATCTTTTTCCTGCGTCTTAAAAAAGCCAATAATCCGGTTGTTTCCGTTGACCAGCTCTTTTTTTAGCAGTTCGTCATTTAGATCTAAAGGATCTTTCTTGCTCCGGTAGAAATACTCTACCATTTGTATGACTGTCGTCTTTTTTGTCCTGCCCAGCTTGAGAGCGATCTTTTCCAGTTTGATATCGGTGGCTACAGGGTAGCGCACCGATTTTGTATTGATATCCTCCATATCCCGAGTGTTTAAGGATGGTTTGGTATTTCGATAATAAACCTTATTTGTGTACCTCTTTGCGGGTGCCATGAGGGATGGTATTCTATGTAGCCAAATTCTACAAGGTCTTTGATGTTCTTATGGTAGGTTGCAATAGACCTGATGCGGGAGAACCGCATCAGCTTTGGCCTGCTAACCTGAAAGGTTTTTTCGGGTGCATCGCTATCGCTGTAGTAGAACAATGCCATCAGCAGGCTGATGTGGGTGGCATAAAATCGGCTTTCCAGTGCCACCCGTTCAAAATATCCACTAAGGGCATGGCGTTGTATGTTCAGATAGTTCTTCATGTTATTCTCCTTTCAATGTTTTTTCTATTTGTACCCTGCTGTAATACATCGTACCCCCAATTTTGCGGAATGGCAATGTTCCGTTGATACGCAGGTTCTGTAAAGTGCCTGCTGATATGTTCAGCATTTTTCGCACCTGTGCGCTCCTTAGCCATTCGCCGTTTTGCTGGCTTTCCGTCCCTTGTCCTATAATGCCTTTCATTTCCTGCAACAGTTCTGTTTTGAACTGGCGGAGGTCTTCCATTGTGATGATGTCTATTTTCATAAATTGCGCTCCTCTCTAATATTTTAATTTGCTGATTAGCTGGCTAATTATATATCTAATTAGCTGGCTAACTGCTTATCTGCTAGTTTAGCTAATTGGTATACCCGAAAGTATACTGTTTATGGTTCCTAAAAGGCTTGCAAAGCCCCAAAGTAGCCCCGGAGGCTACTTGAACCCCCTGTAGCGATAGCGTAAGGGCAAGCAAGTAGGGCTCTGCCCAACTTCCGCTTGCTCAGCCCCCGAAAAGGGGACTGACTGCCTGAACCGCCATTGGACCGCCAATCACAGCACCCTTGAAAGCGCCACAACCTTTTGGGCTGCCCCGAATTAGCTGCTGTGCCAGTGGTTTTTGTTACACATAAACCATTGTTATGTGGATATATATCTATGTTGTTATATAGATATATATCTGTTTAGCAATAGGGATATATAGTTATGTTGGTGGTACGATACCGTTCGTTGGGGAATTGGTTTCTTCCGAGGTTTTCTTCCTTCCAGATCTTACCCATTCTGACAGTTCCACCGTGGAGAAATAAAGTCTTTTGCCCCTCTTGTTAACGGGGATTTCCTTCCGGCTCACTTTGGTGTAAAGCGTAGGTACGGACAGGCTGAGAAATTCGGCAGCCTGTTTGATGGTCAATAAATCGTCTCGGGGACGCTGGGAATTTTGCGACCTGTTCTCCAGCAGCAGGTCTTTAATACGGTCTACCTTTTCGTGCAGTACGCTAATGGCCTGCGGTAGTTCTTCAAATGTGTACTTCATAAGCGGTATCTTTTGTTTTGATACCGCAATGTTAGTCGCTTGTTTTGTAGGGTTGCAACACGTTAAACTGCATCCTTACCGTTTCCATACTAATATTTACTGTTTTTTTTGTTTCGGACTGTTGGAACCAGAAAAGGAACTTTGTCTTTCATCCTTACCTCTAAAATTGGTGATTTGCAGACCTTTGTATCGGAAGATATAATTGCACTTAGCCAGCCCTCTGAGTATTCGTTTACTTTATCTCCATTGCTATATAAGAAGTGTTTTAGAATCCATTTTTC
>Ga0190271_10001914_pt1 | contig 12251 bp, 13 predicted proteins | sample Popmic356T_FD_133747 | JGI IMG/M metagenome (GOLD analysis project Ga0190271, IMG submission 133747) | Populus adjacent soil microbial communities from riparian zone of Weber River, Utah, USA - 356 T | ecosystem: Environmental > Terrestrial > Soil > Riparian zone | place: USA: Utah | collected...
AGTCGTGGCACGCCGAGCCCGCCAAGGTGTTCGACAATTTCTACTTCGTCGGCATGACGGAATTCTCGGCCTGGGCCGTCACGACGAGCGAAGGCATCATCGTCATCGACCCGCTGTTCGACTACTCCGTCGAGGACGAGGTCGTCGAGGGCTTGCGCAAGCTTGGGCTGGATCCCGCCGACATCGAGTACGTGCTCGTGAGCCACGGCCACCTCGATCACGTCGGCGGCGCGAAGCTGTTGCAGGAGCGCTTCGGCGCGCGCGTGCTGTTGACTGCCGCCGACTGGGATTTGCTCGAGCGTGACAACCCGCCGTGGAAGCCGCGCCGCGACATGGAGATCACGGACGGCATGAAGCTCACGCTCGGCGACACGACGCTGACGATGTATCACACGCCCGGCCACACGAACGGCACCGTGTCGACGCTGATCCCGCTGCGCGACGGCGCGACCCGCCACGTCGGGGCGCTGTGGGGCGGCACGCTGTTCAACTTCGGGCCCGACGCCGCGCGCTTCCGCTCGTACGCGGAGTCGGCCGCGAAGTTTCGCGACATCGCGGCTGCGGCCGGCGCCGACGTGCTGCTCTCGAACCACACCGACTACGACGGCACGAAGCAGAAGCTGCCGGCGCTCGCGTCGCGCGCGCCCGGCGCGCCGCATCCGTACGTCGTCGGCGCCGAGTCGGTGCGCCGCTATCTGACGGTTGCGAACGAGTGCGCGCAGGCTGCGCTCGCGAGCGTGCAGTAGGTCGAGAGCGCCTCACCCCGAGCAATTTCTCCCCGCCTACTCGTGGAGAACGCCGGCGCTGTAAACTATAGTTGACGGTTCTGTAAACTATAGATTACAGTGTGCCGTGGTCGAGGTTGTCCAGTCCGCGACGTTCAGCAAGTGGCTCGCGAAGCTGGCCGACCGACAAGCGCGAGCGCGGATCCTCGTTCGGATCGACCGCCTGGCGTTGGGCAATCCTGGTGACGTAAGGTCGGTCGGCGGCGGCATCAGTGAGATGCGAATCGACTACGGTCCGGGCTATCGGATGTATTTCGTGCAGCGCGGCGAGCTTGTTACTGTGCTGCTTTGCGGCGGAGATAAACGTACGCAAGAGGCGGACATCAAACGCGCGGGCGAGATTGCGAACGCGTGGCGGGCGGCTCGGGCAGCCGCAGTTAGCCCAGGCCCGAAGAGCAAGGGCGGCAAGAAAGGCGCGAAGCGCCGCAAGGAGTGAAGTGTGGCACGCAAGCGCAAAACGGAAACGTTCTCCCGTTACGACACTGCGGACTACCTTAAAACCGAGGATGACATTGCAGCCTATCTCGAGGCCGTCATGGAGGAGGCCGGCGACGACGCCGCCTTCGTCACGCAAGCGCTCGGCACGATCGCGCGCGCGCGTGGCATGGTGCAGCTCGCGAAAGACACCGGCCTCACGCGCGAGGGACTGTACAAAGCGCTCTCTGCTGGCGGTAACCCAAGCTTCGGTACTGTGCTGAAGGTGATGAAGGCTCTCGGTTTGCGGTTCGAACCGCGGCGGATCGCTGAAGCACCGGCCCGCAGCACCAAACGGCGAGTTGCGTGATTGCTCGGCGGTCGTAGAACGTCGGTGTGCGGCCGATGCCGATCAGCACCGGGCTCGTGAGCTCCTGTGACGAGAGGTGGCTGCTACTGATCGCGCAGCGCGGCCATCGGATCCACGCGCGCCGCGCGACGTGCGGGCGTTAGGATCGCCAGCAGCGTCACGCCCAGCAAGACGACAATGACCGCCGCGTAGATCAGCGGGTCGAGTGGGCTGGTCTCGTACAGGAACGATGCGATCACGCGGCTCAGGGCCACTGCCCCGAGCAAGCCGATCGCAAGCCCCGTCAGGGCGAGCCACAATCCTGCCGCGAGGACCATGCGGAGCACGACTGCGGCGTTCGCGCCGAGCGCCATCCTGATACCGATCTCCTGCGTACGAGCGGCGACTAGGCGCTGCAGGATCCCATACGCGCCGATGACCGACAGCAGCAGCGCCACGGTTGCCAGCGCCGCGAGCAGCATCGTCTGAAAACGTCGCAGGGCAACGGTCTGCTCGAGGCGCTGCTCGACGGTGAGGACCCCGTAGGGCGGTGCGCTCGGATCGAGCTCGTGCAGTTGCGCGCGGATTGCATCGCGTAGCGACGCGGGATCGCCTACCGCGCGGACAGCGATGTCCATCTGAGGCTGGACGCCCGGCTGGAACATGTAAGGAATCGCCGGCTCATCGAGTCGCTGTCGCCGCATGTCGGCGACCACGCCGATCACGGTCTTCCATGGCTGATTGGTGGATGGATCGAGGCCGTATTTCAGCCGCTTGCCGATAGGGTCGTCGCCTGGCCAGAACCGGCGTGCCATCTCCTCGTTGATTACCACGACCTGGGGTGCGTCGGCCGCGAGGTCACGATCTTCGAGCAGACGGCCGCGCAACAAGGGGATACGCATCGCCTCGAAGTAGCCGGGCACGACGTTGTCTTCGGTGAGGGGCGGCGCCAGATCGGTGGGCAGACGCGGCGGCTGACCCTCGAGGGCAATGCGGTAGTCCGGCTGCCGGTGGATGAAGAAATCGCTGATCGCGCCCGCCGCCGCAACATCGGGCAACGCACGAATCCGTGCCATCGCATCCGAGAAGAATGACCTCACGCGCTCCGGACTGTTGTAGGTGCTCGGGAGGTCGATCTGGAGCAGCAGGACGTTGTGCGTGTCGAATCCGCGATCGGCCGACTGGACGCGAAGGAAGCTCTGAATCAGCAGGCCCGATCCGCAGAGCAACATCACCGCGAGGGCGATCTCGGCCACCACGAGGCCCTGATGCAGCCGCCGACCACTGCGCCCGCCAAGGAGTCGCGAGCCGCCTTCTCGCAGTGCGTTCGCGGGCTTGGCGGTGGCGAGCTGCAGCGCCGGCGGTAGCCCGGCGAGTAGCCCGCAGCCTAGCGCTGCGGCCAGCGCGAACAGCAGGACGCTGGCATCGAGCTCGATCGTGCCTGCGCGCGGCAGGACGCCGGCGGCCCATGATCGAAGCGCCAGTATGCCCGCCCACGCAATCAGCACAGCGACGGCGCCGGCCAGCAGCGAAACGGCGACATTTTCAGTGAGGACCTGGCGGACCATTCGCATCCTGCCCGCGCCGAGCGCTGCGCGCACCGAGAACTCGTGCTGACGGACAACCACGCGCGCGAGCATGAGGTTCGCGACGTTGGCACAGGCGATCAACAGCACGCAGGCGACGGAGCCGAACAGCAGCCAGAGCGTGCGTTCGGTCGTCGGTCCGATCACGCGCTCGATGAGTGGGTCGGTCGTGACGCCGAAGCTCGCGTTGGTCGCCGGATACTGATCGCGCAAGCGTCCGGCTATCGCATCCATCTCTCCCCGCGCCGACGCTATCGTCGCCGAAGACGAAAGACGCCCCAGCACGATCAGCCCGTCTGATCGGCGGCTGTTCTCCTCCTGCCAGCCCGGGCCGAAGAAGAGCGGCTGCCAGATCTGCACGTCCGCCGTGGGAAGCTCGAATCCCGGCGGCATCACGCCGACGATCTCGACACCTCGACCATCGAGCTGAATCGTCTGTCCGACGATGCGCGGGTCGGCCGCGAATCGCTCCCGCCAAAGACCGTGGCCGATGATGACCGCCGTGGACTCGGCCGTGAAGTCGTCGGGTACGAAGGTACGGCCCAGGAGTGGCACGGTGCCCAGGACCTCGAAGAAGTCGGGACCGACGATACCGGCGTGGATCCGTTCCGAGGAGTCGCTGCCCGTCAGCGTGGCGCGTGTGAACTCTGGCCGGACGTAGGCCGCCATCTGCTCGAAGGCCTGGCTCTGCGCCTTCCAGTCGCGAAAGTTCAGATACGAGGATCCATCCGGCAGGTTCTGCTGAAGGTTCCACGTCCACATGACGGCCAGGCGATCCGGCTCGCGGTACGGGAGGTCGCGCAATACGATTGCCTGCAGCACGCTGAAGATCGCGGTGTTCGCGCCAACGCCGAGCGCAAGCGTGAGCACAGCGACGGCCGTGAAGCCGCGGTTGCGGGAGAGCGATCGGGCGGCGTAGCGCAGATCCTGAAGAAGCGTGCTCACGAGACCTAGGCCTGTTCGAGCTCGACGCGGCAGTCGTAGAACGTCGGCGCGCGGCCGATGTCGGTCAGCACCTGGCTCGTGAGCTCGTTGGCGTTCTTGCCGTCGCGCGCGAGCTTCTTCCACCAGACGGACAATGCGACGACGACGCCGGGCCGCGCCTTCTCAGTGACGCGCGCCTTGAGCTCGAGCGAGCCGCGATCGTTGAATACGCGTACGCGCGCTCCGTCGGCAATGCCGCGCGCCGCGGCATCGTGCGGATGGATATCGAGGTGCGGCTCGCCCTCGGCGTCGCGCAAGCTCTGCACGTTGACGAACGTCGAGTTCATGTAGTTGCGTGCCGGCGGTGAGATCATCGCGAGCGGAAAGCGTGCGGCCAGCGCCGTGTCGGCGACCTCGTGCGGCGGCACGTAGCCCGGCAACGGATCGAGACCGAGCGACGCGAGCGCCTCCGAGTAGATCTCGCATTTGCCGCTCTTGGTCGGGAAACCGCCGTTCGCGAACGGCGCATAGGTCTTCGGGCGGTCGAGCCTTTGCCAACCGTTGCGCTTCAGAGTCTCCCAATCGAAATTCGGCTCGGTAAATGCGGCCGCCGCGATCTGGTCGTCGGACTCCCCGAAGCACGGCTCGTCGAATCCCATCTTGGCCGCGAGCCGGCGGAAGATCTCGCTGTTCGGCAGTGCCTCGCCGAGCGCGTCGATCGCGGGGTTGTTCGCGAGCATATAGAGGTGGCCGTAGGTCTTGTGCACGTCCGTGTGCTCGAGCTGCGTGGTCGCCGGCAGCACGTAGTCGGCGTAGTCGGCCGTGTCGGTCTGGAATTGCTCGAGCACGACCGTGAAAAGGTCTTCGCGCGCGAAGCCGGCCGCAACGGAGCGCGACTCCGGCGCGACGGCCACCGGGTTGCTGTTGTAGACGATCAGCGCCTCGATCGGCGGATCGGCGCTCGCCAGGTCGCGGCCGATCGTGCTCATGTTGATCGTTCGTGGTTTCCGCCCGGCCAGGAGCTCGGGTCGATACAGCGCCGCGTTGTCGGTGTGGAACTCGCCGCTACACGACAGCAACAACCCGCCGGCCGCGTCGCGCCAATGCCCGGCGAGGGCGGGTAGGCAGGCGATTGCGCGGACGGCGTTGCCGCCGCCGCGAGCGCGCTGCATTCCGTAGTTCAGGCGAATCGCGGCCGGTCGCGTCTGCGCGTAATCGCGCGCGAGGTTCTCGATCTGCGCAACCGTGATGCCGCAGATCTCTGCGACGCGTGCCGGCGTGAAACCTCGGGCGCGCTCGAGCAGCGCGTCGGCGCCGAGCGTGAACTGCTCGATGTAGTCCTCGTCGAGCCAGCGCTCGCGCTCGAGCACGTGAATGAGTCCCAGTGCGAGCGCGGCGTCGGTTCCCGGCAGCAGCGCGATGTGCTCGTGGCACTTCTCGGCCGTCAGCGAGCGGTACGGGTCGATCGCGACGAGCTTCGCGCCGCGGCGTTTCGCCTCCTGCGCGCGCGTCCACAGATGAAGGTTGGACGTGATCGCGTTCGTGCCCCACAGGAGGATCAGCTTCGCGTTCTGGAATTGCTCGACGTCGGTGCCGATGCGCGAGCCGAGCGTGTAGTTCAGGGCCTCGGCGCCGGCTTGTGCGCAGATCGTGCGGTCGAGAAAGCTCGCGCCGAGCCGGTGGAAGAATCGCTGCGCCATCGCTTCGCCTTGCACGAGACCCATCGTCCCGGCGTAGCTGTACGGCACGACGCGCTGCGGATCGACGGCGGCGATGCGCCGGAGGCGTTCCGCGATGTCCGTCATGGCTTCGTCCCAGCTCACGCGCTCGAACGAGCCGCGACCCTTCGGGCCGCTGCGTTTCAGCGGATGGAGCAGCCGATCGGGGTGGTAGACGCGCTCGAGATAGCGCGCGACCTTCGTGCAGAGCTTGCCGGCCGTCGTCGGGTGGGCCGGGTCGCCGGTGATCTCGGTCGCGACGCGCCGGCCGGCGCGCAGCTCCGTGGTCACGAGCATCGCGCACGTGTCGGGGCAGTCGTGCGGGCAGGCCGCGCGGACCACAGTCCGCTCGGGTACCGGGTGGGTGGCCATGGCGCATCTTAGCGGTGCGCGGCCGGTCCCTCCAGCGGTGGCGCTTGGCAACGGTGGCGCGCGATGCGATGCTCGCGCTCCATTCGAATCAACGGGACGGGGGAGCACTTAAATGGTCGAGCGAATCTCGGGGCTGCGTTACATCGGATTAGGTCTGGCCGTGTCGCTGGCGTTGGCCGGTGCGGGGCATGCCCAGCAGGCACCAGACCTCGGCCCCCGGCCCGTGACTGTCGCGAATACCCCGTACACCTTCGACACGGCCGAGCAGCACGGCATTCGCGTATCGGTGGTCGTGCGCGGCCTGGCGCATCCGTTCAGTCTCGCGTTCTTGCCGAACGGCGATGCGCTCGTCGTGGAGCGCAGTGCGGGCTTGCGCCTCGTGCGTAACGCCGCGAGCGGCAAGGGCGGGGCGGCCACGCTCGAGGCTCAGCCGATCGGCGGCACGCTGGAAAAGTACACGCAGCGCACGAGTGGCCTGCACGACCTCGCGTTGCATCCGAAGTTCGCCGAGAACTCGCTCGTCTACTTTTCCTATAACAAGCTCGGCGAGGTGATCCCGGACTCGAACCCGCCGGGCCGCCGCCAGTCTGCGATCACGGTGCAGCGCGGCAAGCTCGCCGGCACGGCACTGACGAACGTCGAGGAGATCTTCACGGGCGAATGGTCGACGGGCTCGAGCGGCTCACGCCTGGCGTTCGGCACCGACGGCTTGCTCTATGTCTCGACAGGCGCGCCGTTCGGCATGACGACGGCGCAAGATCCCGCAAGCGTCTACGGCAAGGTGCTGCGCCTTCGCGACGATGGCAAGCCCGCCGACGGCAATCCGTTCGCGAAGCAGCCCGGTGCGCGCGCCGAGGTCTTCTCGATGGGCCATCGCGACCAGCTCGGGCTCACGGTGCACCCGAACGGCTCGGTGCTCGCGGCCGAGCACGGCCCGAACGGCGGCGACGAGGTCAACTTGATTCTCGCGGGCCGCAATTACGGCTGGCCGACCTACACCTACGGCCGCAACTACGACGGCACGCGCCTGTCGGCGATGCCCGTCGTCGACGGTATCGAGCAGCCGCTGGTGCTGTGGGTGCCGTCGATCGCCCCGACGGGCATCACGGTCTACACCGGCGACAAGATCCCGGCCTGGAAGAACAACCTGTTCGTCGGCAGCGCGCGCATCGGCGAGATTCCGCGCACGGGCGGTCTCGAGCGCGTCGTACTGAACGACAAGCTCGAGGAGGTTCGCCGCGAGCGGTTGCTCGGCACCTTGCATCAACGCATTCGCGATGTGCGGCAGGGGCCGGACGGGCTGCTCTACGTGGTCACGGACGAGGATGACGGGGCGTTGCTGCGGATCGAGCCGGTCGTGCTGTAGCGCTGGGTCCACGCGCATCGGCCTCACCGTCCCGGTGCATTGCGAGGGAGGCGTCGGTGAGAGCTTATCCGCGAGAGCGTTTTTCTTCCGACGTGTCACTCACGCCGTCGGCGGTGGTCGCGTTTGCAAACGCCGCCGGCGACGACAACCCCATACACCATGATCCCAATTTCGCCGCGAGCACTCGGTTCGGGCGCCCGACCGCGAGCGGTCCTCACACGACCGCTCTGCTGCTTGCGCTCACTGCGGCCCACTTTTCAAAGAAAGGTGCGATGCTCGGGCTCGAGTTTTGGGTCCGGTTCCGCCGGCCCATCTACGCGGACGAGACGATCTCCCTGGAGTGGCTCGTCGTGAAGGTGACGCCGAACGAGAAACTGCATGGTGAGATCGTCGAGTTACGCGGGCGTATCCGGGGTCAAGACGGCAAGACGGCAGTCGGTGCGAAAGGTCGTGTGCTGGTCACTGATCGCCTATGAATTGTTCCGTATGTGCTCCCTGGCGCGATGACAGTAGGCGTTCTCTTCGATCTCGGTAACACGCTCGCTGCGTACTACCACACGAGCGAGTTCCGCCCCATCTTGGTGGAAGCGATAAGCGCCGTTCGCGATGAGCTGCGCCTTCAAGGTAGATCCAATGTGTCGCTCGAGGCTGCTGTGGCTGCTGCGATGACGGAGAACCGGGAAGCACCTGACTTCAGGTTTACGCCAATGATCGAGCGCATAGAGCGGATCTTCGGCGTGGCGCTAGCAGACGATTCGGCGCTGGCCGTGTCGATGTGCGAGCGATTCCTGGGCCCCATCTTCGCGGTCGGCCGAGTCTATGACGACACGCTTCCCACGCTGGCGAGTCTGCGCGCGGCGGGCATTCGCACGGCAATCGTTTCGAACGCGCCGTGGGGAAGTCCCCCGGACTTGTGGCGGAGCGAGCTCCAACGCCTCGGTCTGGCGGACGCAGTCGATGCCGTCGTTTTGTGCGGGGACGTGGGGTGGCGGAAGCCCGCTCCAGCGATCTTCCACCACGCCATGAAGAAGCTGGATTGCCGCGCGGCAGACTGCGTTTTCGTCGGTGACGATCTACGTTGGGATATAGAAGGAAGCGCATCCGTCGGTATGCGTCCCGTGTTGATAGATCGTGACGGCCGGCACCCGGAATTCGTGGGAGAGCGTGTTGTCGACCTGCATGACGTGCTCCCACTTGCCACGCAGCACCAGCTAACTAGCGTGACAACGGGCGCCGAGCAATGAAAGGTCTGGAGATCAGCAAGCTGTTCTCGAGCGAGTGGCTCCTGCCGTTCATCGATCGCGAGATCCCGGATCTTCGGTCGCATATTGCCGTCGGCCGGTTCAGCGGCTCCGACGCTCTAGGAGCTGACGACCATCTCTCCCAAGACCATAACTGGGGACCGACTGTCGAAATCTACCTCGATGACGAATACGACATCGGCGACGCGGAGCTGACTTCGCGCATCAACAGTGCTGCCCCAATCGAGTTTCTCGGAACGAGGCGTCGCGGCGGCCATGATGCGGCGATCACGCTTAGGCGCACTCACGCCTACATCAGGTCGGTTTTCGGTCATGTCCCGGAGGAGCCGCGCGACTGGCTATGTTGTGCGCCGCGGTTCGAGGACGTCGAGTCGGTTCTCTACTTTCTTCGGCACGGATCGCTGTTTCACGACGGCTCTGGTCAGCTAACTGCCCTAAGGAATCGGTACCACTCGTATCCGGACGACATCCATCGGCTTCGCCTGGCAACCTGTTTTTACGACATTGCTCACTATGGCGAGTACAACTTCGTGTGGCGCCTGGTCGAGAGGAACGATGTCATCGCCATGCAGATTGCTTTGGGGCACTTCAGCAAAGCCGTGATGCGGCTTCACTTCTACCTCGATCGAGATTTCGCGCCTTACTGGAAATGGTTGCCGCACGAGTTCAGGAGACGCGCCTACTCGCCGCAGATCGACGAGCAGCTACTCGCGCTGCCTCGGTTATCCCCGATGGAACAGTCGTCCGCGATCCAATCAATCTGCGTCCAGCTGAGAGCGCGGCTGCTACGTGACGGCGTTCTACCAGCCGACATCGAAAACCCGTCCAATATCCCTTGGTTCTTCAGGTTCAGGCAGGAGATCCTTGGGGCGATCACGGAACCCGAGATACGGAGCCTCACATGGTGAGCATCAAGCGGCAGTCTCTCGCTGTTATCGCATCGGTGGCGGTGTGGACTGTTCTCTTCGGTTGCTCTGCGAGCAGCGACTATGAGCCGCGCAACGGCGACGTCGTTTTCCAAACGTCGCGCTCGTCGCAGAGCATGGCCATCCAAGTGGCGACGAAGTCCGCGTATAGCCACATGGGCATCGTGTACGTCCGGGAAGGAGAGCCTTTCGTTTTCGAAGCCGTTCAGCCCGTCAAGCTGACCCCATTGGCCGACTGGGTCGCGCGCGGAGAGCGAGGGCACTTCGTCGCCAAGCGGCTTCGCGACGCCAATTCCCTGCTGACGGCCCAGGCGTTGCAGGCGATGCGCGAGGTCGGCGAACGGTTCGCCGGTAAGGACTATGACCTGTATTTCGAGTGGTCCGACGATCGGATCTATTGCTCCGAGCTCGTGTGGAAGGTTTTCGACGAAGGGGTAGGGATCCGGCTGGGTGATCAGCAAACGATCGCAGACTTCGATCTCACGCATCCTGCGGTCCAGGCGAAGCTCAAGGAGCGATTCGGCGACCGTATTCCACGCGAAGAGATCGTCGTGTCGCCCGCGGCCATCTTCGACGCGCCACAGCTAGAAACCGTGTATGAAAACTAACCGGGCGTTACGGTGCGCGTGAACGTGTCTCCGGTGACCCGCATCATCCTCATCGGCGCAGCGTCGGTCGTCGCTTTCGACGTTGCGGCATCGCTCCTTCTGGCATGGCTTGGCGGGTCGTTGATTTGGATGTTCCTCGGCGAAGGGCTGATCTATCTCGCCGCGGGATTCGCCGGCGGACGAATTGGCGGTCTTGCAGCGGGTGCGCGCAGTGGTGCTTGGGTGGCGGCGCTCGACTGCGCTGTCGGCTGGCCCATCACCGGGGCGATCGGAACTGGCCAGGTCTCCCGAATCACGCTGGTCAGCGTCGTGTTCGTGCTCGTGACCATGATCACGACGGGAGCCTTCGCAGGCACGGCCGGCGCCGTCGCGGCTCGACTGGTCGGCCGGCGATCGGCCGAAGCGCCCGCCGAGCGTTGAACGTGAGCGTGATTCTCGTCTCGACTATTGCTCAGCGCTGCCGATGACCCTCGTCGACATCAGTCGCTCGTTGTCAGCGCGTGTCGCGGCTCTGCGTTTCGCCGATCCGGTTTCCTTCGTCTACAACCCGCTCGAGTACGCGCGCGCGCCCCATGAGCTGTACTTGAGCCGCTGTGGCGGCGCTCCGAAGGAAGTGCTCCTGCTCGGGATGAACCCCGGGCCATTCGGAATGGCGCAGACCGGCGTGCCGTTCGGTGACGTCGCGATGGTGCGCGACTGGCTCGGAATCTCGGCTTCCGTCGACAAGCCGCCGGGCGAGCACCCGAAGCGGCCGGTGCTCGGCTTCGAGTGCGGCCGAGCCGAGGTCAGCGGCACGCGGCTCTGGGGATGGGCACGCGAGCGCTTCGGTACACCCGAACGTTTTTTTCGGCGCTTCTTCGTAGCGAATTACTGCCCGCTCGCGTTCATGGAGTCGAGCGCCCGCAATCTCACTCCGGACAAGCTTCCCGCGGCGGAGCAGCAGGCGCTCTTCGGCGCATGCGACGAGGCGCTGCGCGACGTCGTGAGGCTGCTGCGGCCGCGCATCGTCGTCGGCGTCGGCGCCTTCGCGGAGCGCCGCGCGCGCGTCGCGCTCGTGAGCGAAAACGTGGCCATCGGCACTATTCTTCATCCGAGCCCGGCGAGCCCCCTCGCGAATCGGGGATGGGCGCAGGCGGCCGAGAGGCAGTTCGAGGCCTTGGGCATCTCTTTGTGACGCGTGCCTACACCTACATTTGGGCATTCAAGGTTCATCCGGAGCGCGTCGACGCCTTTCGGGAGCACTACCGCGAAGGTGGCGCATGGACGCAGCTGTTCCGGCGCGCGCGCGGCTATCTCGCGACGCAACTTCTACAGGACGAGAAAGACCCGCTGCGCTTCGTAACGATCGACACCTGGAGCAGCACCGAAGACTACGAAGCGTTTCGAGCCTCGTACGCGTCGGAGTACGCTGCGCTCGACCGCCTTTGCGAGGGGCTCACGATCGCAGAAACGCTCATTGGGCATTTCACGAGCGAGCGCTAGCGGCGCGTCGCACCGATCAGTCCCACTCGCGCTCGATCCCATGCCCGCGCGCAGCGTCGCCGTGCAGCGGCGTGATGAAGCCGAGCAAGCAACCGTTGGCGCCGTCTCTGAGCTGGTGACAGCGCGCCTTCACGGCGTCGCCGGCGCGCACGTCTTCGCGGCTCACGCCGTTGCCGAAAATGCCGGCAGGTGCGGTCGCTTCCAGGGCCCACAGGGCCGCCTCGCCTTTGTCGTCCGTGACGTCGAGATAGACGATCGAGTGCGGCGCGATGAGGACGACCTGCTTGACCGTTCCTTCGATCACGGTCCACTTCGAGACGTCGTAGTTGGCGTGGGAATGGTGAGCGAGCGCCGCGGCGCTCGCGACGAGCAGGGGCAACAACGCAGCAAGTGGTTTGCGGAGCAGCACAGTGTGGCTCCTAACGTGGTGGGCGGGGCGGTTGCTCGCGCGACGCATCC
>Ga0190271_10001915_pt1 | contig 12248 bp, 7 predicted proteins | sample Popmic356T_FD_133747 | JGI IMG/M metagenome (GOLD analysis project Ga0190271, IMG submission 133747) | Populus adjacent soil microbial communities from riparian zone of Weber River, Utah, USA - 356 T | ecosystem: Environmental > Terrestrial > Soil > Riparian zone | place: USA: Utah | collected...
ACCGCCGAGCGTGCGTGCAGGGCGACGAATTGGCCAGAATGTCGCCCTGAGCACACACTCGGCCAAGGACCGGCCATGTCGCGACGACCGAGGGCTGCGGCGTACGGATATGGCGTCGATCTCGGCCCAAGAGCATCAGCCGATCGGATAGACGACCTTCGCGTTGCCGTCCCAGTGCCGCAAACCGGTGATGCGGCCACGGATCTCACGACCCAGCTGCGGAAGCGCCTGTGCCAGCTGCTCCGGAGCCAGGCGTCGCGCCAGCGTGACATGCGGTGTCCACTCCCCTGGTCCCGCATTCGCCAGTGGACCATCCGGCATGTGCGCCAGGCAGATTCGATGCACCTCGGCCTGGAGGGCCAGCAGCTCGACCGTCGGCACCACCAGGCGCACCAGCGTGATCGAACGGCTGCCGAACACCATCGGCGCCCCGATCCGGCAGTCCAGCGGCAACCGTGCCAGCGCCGGGCGCAGCGCGGCGGTGACGGCTTCGTCCATCCAGTCGGCGACGGTGAGCGTGACGTGAGGGCGGTTGCTCGGCGACCTGTGGGCGGCCTGACTGCGCACGCCGACGGCCATCAGGCCGTCCCAGATGCCTCGAATCGCCGACTCGGTCTCGCTGTCGAACAACACCTCGACGGAGTGCACCATCAGCCGACGAGGCTTTCGACCCACGATCGGTCGAAGGCCCCCGCACCGACCGATGCGAACGCCTGCGCCGACAGCGACCCCGCACCCGCAGGCAGGACCGCGCGCAGCGGCGCCAGCCGGCCCAGCGCCTGGCGATTGTCCGACTCCGCAACCCCCGGCTGCGCAGGCCACGCGCCGATTACCAGACCCGCGCAGCGGATCTTCCGGACGGCCAGCGCCTCCAGCGTCAGCGCGGTGTGGTTGAGGGTGCCCAGACCGGGCGCGACGACGGTGAGCACCGACGCGCCGAGGGCTCCCGCGATGTCCCGCAGCGTCACCCCCTCGGCACCGATCTGGACCAGCAGACCGCCCGCCCCTTCGACCAGGGTGAGCCGGCCCACTCTGTCCACCGCGGTGACCATGTCGACGAGCGCCGCCCTGCTCGGCAACCCCGAACCCACCCGCTGGGCAGCGGCCAGTGGCGCCAATGGTTCGGGAAACCTTGCCAGAGAATGCAATTCGCGTACTCCGGACAGCCGGGACACTTCGGCGAGATCGTCGTCGCCGTCGTCGGTTCCGGTCTGCACCGGCTTGCACACCGCGACGTCGATACCCGCCAACCTGGCGTGGCATGCCAGCGCCGCGGTGGCGACGGTCTTGCCGACGCCGGTGTCGGTTCCGGTGATGACGACAACGCTCACGCCGTCGACAGCACCTCGGTGAGCACCTCGCGCGCCAGAGACAACTCCTCGGCGGTCAACGACGCACGTGCGGTCAACCGCAGCCGCGACGTACCGACGGGCACCGTGGGCGGCCGGAAGCACCCGACCCGCACTCCGCGCTGCAGACACGCCGCCGCGGCCGCCAGCGCGACCTCGGGCTCGCCGAGGATCACCGACACCACCGCCGAGGACGGTACCGTGGCGGCCTCGCACATCAAGGCCAGGTCCACGGCGTGGTCGAGCACCCGCTGCGCCCGCCACGGCTCGTCGATCAGCACCTGCAGCGCGGCGAGGGCGGCACCGACCGCCGCGGGCGCCAGGCCGGTGTCGAAGATGAACGGCCGCGCAGCATCGATGAGGTGGTGGCGTACCGCGGCGGGACCCAGCACCACCCCGCCCTGGCTGCCGAGCGCCTTCGACAGCGTCGTCGTCATCACCACGTCCGGAGCACCGGCCAGGCCCACCTCGTGCAGCAGACCCCGTCCCCCGCTGCCACGCACCCCGAGTCCGTGGGCCTCGTCGACGATCAGCAGTGCCCCGTGCCTGCGGCAGACGTCGTGCAGCGCCCGCAGCGGGGCCAGCACACCGTCAGCCGAGAACACCGAATCCGTCACCACGACCGCGCGTTCCTCGGCGCGTCCGGCCAACGCCGCCCCCACCGCGGCCACGTCGGCGTGCGGCGTGACCACGACCCGCGCCCGCGACAACCGGCATGCGTCGACCAGGGAGGCATGGGTCAGCGCGTCCGACACCAGCAGCGAATCGGGCCCGGACAACGCCACCACCGCACCGAGGTTGGCGGTGTAACCCGACGAGAACACCAGTGCCGAGGCAGCGCCGACGAAGTCGGCCAGCGCGCCCTCGAACTCCTCGTGCAACTCGGTGTTACCGGTGACCAACCGGGAACCGGTCGAACCGGCACCCCAGGTGCGCAGGGCGGCCACCCCGCCGTGGATCACCTGCGGGTGCTGCGAGAGCCCCAGGTAGTCGTTGGACGCCAGGTCCAGCACGGCACCCACGGGAGGGCGGGCGCGTAACGAACGCCGCAACCCGGCCGCGCGGCGCTGCGTCTCGACCTCGTCGAGCCACGCCAACGGGGAAAGGCCGACGCGGGTCACGCGGTGCTCCTCTCGATCGGCCGACTTGAACACGCCGGCGGAGCCGGCAATTGAACACCGTTCAGGTTAGAGCACCGGCGACGCCCACCATCGCCGAGGTGATCTGTTCGACCTCGGCGCCGGTGCAGATATACGGGGGCATCGCATAGATCAAATTGCGGAACGGCCGCAGCCACACCCCGCGCTCGATCGCCGCCGGGGTGGCGATCCGCAGGTCGACCGGCCGGTCGAGCTCGATCACCCCGATCGCGCCCAGAACCCGCACATCGACCACGTGAGGCAGCGCACGGGCCGGTGCCAGGCCCTCGGTCAGGCCGGCCTCGATGGCACCCACCCGCGGCCGCCAGTCGCCGGAGAGCAGCAACTCCACCGACGCCACGCTCACCGCGCAGGCCAGCGCATTGGCCATGAACGTCGGGCCGTGCATGAGCGCACCCGGCGGGTGGTGGCTGATGGTGTCGGCGATGTCGCGCGTGCACAGCGTGGCCGCCAGCGTGAGGTATCCCCCGGTGAGCGCCTTGCCGACACACATGATGTCGGGGCTGACGCCGGCGTGGTCGGCGGCGAACATCGCCCCGGTGCGGCCGAACCCGGTCGCGATCTCGTCGAAGATCAGCAGCACGCCGTGCTCGTCACATGCCTCCCGCAGATCGACCAGGTAGCGCGGATCGTGGAAGCGCATCCCACCGGCTCCCTGCACCACGGGCTCGACGATCACCGCCGCGAGCTCGCCGGCGTGCTCGGCGAGCTGCTCGGCGAACGCCGCGCTGTAGTCGGGGTCGTAGTCGGTGGGCACCGCCGGGGCGAACACCTGATCGGCCAGCAGCGAGTTCGGCCCGGTCCACAGCTCGTGCATGCCGCCCTGCGGATCGCACACGCTCATCGGGGTGAACGTGTCGCCGTGATAACCGCCCCGCCAGGTCATCAACCGGCGCCTGGCGCCGCGGCCGGTGCTGCGCCAGTACTGCAGCGCCATCTTGACCGCGACCTCGACCGACACCGATCCTGAGTCGCTGAAGAACACCGTCTCCAGCCCCTCCGGCGTCACGTCCACCAGCAGCTTTGCCAGCCGGGCCGCCGGCTCGTGGGTGAGCCCGCCGAACATGACGTGGTTCATCGTCGCGAGCTGCTCGGTGATCGCGGCGTCGAGGACCGGATGGCCGTGCCCGTGGACCGCGGTCCACCAGGAGGCCATCGCGTCGAGGGCGCCGACCTCGCGTCCCTGATGAGCAAGGGTCAGCCAGGCGCCGCGCGCCCCCACCGCCACGACCGGCGCCAACGCGTCGGCCCCGATGGGGCTGTACGGATGCCAGATGTGAGCGGCGTCGATGGCGCTGATCTCGGCGGGCGTCAACGCTGGCACCTTCGGTAGATTAGCCGTCGACCATGATGACCCTCGCCCCTCCCCGGCCGGCGCCCCCCACCGCGCCGGGCGCCGTCCCGCCTGCCGCGACGCCGCGCATGGGGACGCGCACTTCGGGGTTCTATCGTCATGACCTCGATGGACTTCGCGGTGTCGCGATCGCCCTGGTGGCGGTGTTCCATATCTGGTTCGGGCGGGTGTCCGGCGGAGTCGACGTCTTCCTGGTACTGTCCGGCTTCTTCTTCGGCGGACGCCTGCTGCGCGGCGCGCTGACGCCAGGGGCGGCGCTGCGACCGATGCCCGAGATCACCCGGCTGATCCGCCGGTTGCTGCCCGCCCTGGTGGTGGTGCTGGCCGTCTCCGCGATGCTCACCATCCTGATCCAACCCGAGACGCGCTGGGAGACCTTCGCCGACCAGAGCCTGGCAAGCCTGGGCTACTACCAGAACTGGGAACTGGCCCGCACCGCGTCGGACTACCTGCGCGCCGGGGAGGCGGTCAGTCCACTGCAGCACATCTGGTCGATGTCCGTGCAGGGGCAGTTCTACATCGCGTTCCTGGTGTTGATCCTGTTGTCCGCGTTCCTTTTCCGTCGGCTGCTCGGCAAGCACATGCGGGTGGCGTTCGTGGCGCTGCTCGGCGCGTTGGCCATCGCCTCGTTCTGGTATGCGATCATCGCGCACAACGCCGATCAGGCCACCGCGTACTACAACAGCTTCGCGCGGGCGTGGGAACTGCTGCTGGGTGCGTTGGTGGGGGCGCTGGTTCCCTACGTGCGCTGGCCCATGTGGGTGCGCACCGTCATCGCTGTGGTGGCGCTGGCCGCGATCCTGTCCTGCGGCGCCCTCATCGAGGGTGTCAAGGAGTTTCCCGGGCCGTGGGCGTTGGTCCCGGTCGGCGCCACGCTGCTGTTCATCCTGTCGGCGGCCAACCGGTACGCCGATCCACACACCCGCGGCCGTATCCCCGCACCGAACCGGTTACTCGCCTCCGCCCCGTTCGTGGCACTGGGCGCAATGGCGTACTCGCTGTACCTGTGGCACTGGCCGTTGCTGATCTTCTACTTCGCCTACACCGGCCGCGGCGGCGTCAACTTCGTCGAGGGCGGCGGTGTGCTGCTGGTCTCGGGCCTGCTGGCCTGGCTGACCACCCGGTACATCGAAGAGCCGCTACGGGCCCGCAACTCCTCGGGACGCTCGGATGAAGTGACCGCTGTGTCTTATCTGCCGCTGCGGACCCGGCTGCGCAGGCCGACGATCGTGCTGGGATCCACCGTCGCGCTGCTCGGCGTGGCGCTCACGGCGACGTCGTTCACCTGGCGGGAGCACGTGACCGTGCTGCGCGCGAACGGCAAGGAGCTCTCCGGACTGTCCTTAGGCGACTATCCCGGCGCGCGAGCGCTGACCAACAAGGCCAGGGTGCCCAAGCTGCCGATGCGCCCGACCGTCCTCGAGGCCAAGGATGACATCCCGGAATCCACCACCGCCGGATGCATCAGCGATTTCGACAACGCCGGTGTGATCAACTGCACCTACGGCGACAAATCGGCCACGCGGACCATCGCGCTGGCAGGCGGCTCACACGCCGAACACTGGATCACCGCCCTGGACATGCTGGGCCAGCTGCACCACTTCAAGGTCGTGACCTACCTCAAGATGGGCTGCCCGCTCACCACCGAGGAAAAGCCGCTGGTGATGGGCGACAATCGCCAGTACCCGAAGTGCCGCGAATGGAACCAGCGGGTGTTGCCCAGGATCATCGCCGACCACCCCAACTACGTCTTCACCACCTCGACGCGACCGTGGAACATCAAGGACGGCGACGTCATGCCATCGAGCTACCTCGGCATCTGGAAAGCGCTGTCCAACAACAACATTCCCATCCTGGCGATGCGCGACACCCCCTGGCTGGTGCGCGACGGCGAACCGTTCTTCCCTGCCGACTGCCTGGCCGGCGGTGGCGACGCCGTATCGTGCGGTATCGAACGATCCGAAGTACTGTCGGATCACAACCCGACATTGGACTACGTCACGGAGTTTCCGCTGCTCAAGCCACTCGACATGAGCAACGCGGTCTGTCGTCCGGACTACTGCCGAGCCGTGGAGGGAAACGTGTTGGTGTATCACGACTCTCACCACTTCACCAGCACGTACATGCGCACCATGACCAATGAGCTGGGCCGCCAGATCGCCGCGATCACCCGCTGGTGGACGGACTGATGTCGTCCACCGAACCGGCGTCCGTGCCCACCGTCTGGCCGGGCACCGCCTACCCGCTGGGCGCCACCTACGACGGTGCAGGCACGAACTTCTCACTGTTCTCCGAGGTCGCCGAGCGAGTCGAGCTGTGCCTGATCGGCAAGGACGGCCGCGAGCACCGCATCGACCTCGAGGAGGTCGACGGTTACGTGTGGCACTGCTACCTGCCGACGGTCACTCCCGGTCAGCGCTACGGCTTCCGGGTACACGGGCCGTGGAGCCCGTCGTCGGGGCACCGCTGCGATCCGAGCAAGCTGCTGCTCGACCCGTACGGCAAGTCGTTCCACGGCGAATTCGAGTTCTCCCAAGCGCTGTACTCCTTCGATCTCGAAGCCGACGATCTGGTCACCGGCGGCGAGCCGCCACACATCGACTCCCTCGGCCACACCATGACCAGCGTCGTGATCAACCCGTTCTTCCAGTGGGGCTCGGATCGCGCTCCCCGCACGCCGTATCACGAGACGGTCATCTACGAGGCGCACGTCAAGGGAATGACGCAGTTGCACCCCGGCATACCCGAGGAGTTGCGCGGCACCTACGCCGGCCTCGCGCACCCCGTGATCATCGACCACCTGAAATCGCTCAACGTCACCGCGATCGAGCTGATGCCGGTGCACCAGTTCCTCCGCGACCATCGGCTGATCGATCTCGGACTGCAGAACTACTGGGGCTACAACACATTCGGCTTCTTCGCGCCCCACTCCCACTACGCGGCGAGCAAGCATGCTGGTGGCGCCGTCGCCGAGTTCAAGACCATGGTGCGGGCGTTTCACGAAGCCGGCATCGAGGTGATTCTCGACGTGGTCTACAACCACACCGCCGAAGGCAACCACCTCGGGCCGACGATCAACTTCCGCGGCATCGACAACGCCGCCTATTACCGGCTGCTCGACGGCGACAACCGGTACTACAAGGACTTCACCGGCACCGGCAACAGCCTCAACGCCCGCCATCCGCACACCCTGCAGCTGATCATGGACTCGCTGCGGTACTGGGTGCTCGACATGCACGTCGACGGGTTCCGGTTCGACCTGGCCGCAACCCTGGCCCGCGAGTTCTACGACGTGGACCGGCTGTCGGCGTTCTTCGACCTCGTGCAGCAGGACCCGGTGGTCAGCCAGGTCAAGCTGATCGCCGAACCGTGGGACATCGGCGAGGGCGGCTACCAGGTCGGGAACTTTCCAGGTTTGTGGACCGAATGGAACGGGAAGTATCGCGACACTGTGCGTGATTATTGGCGGGGAGAACCCGCGACACTAGGCGAGTTCGCGTCCCGGCTGACCGGGTCGTCAGACCTCTACGAGGCGACGGGCCGACGCCCGAGCGCCAGCATCAACTTCGTCACCTGCCACGACGGCTTCACGTTGAATGACCTGGTTTCCTACAACGAGAAGCACAACGAGGCCAACGGCGAGGACAACCGGGACGGTGAGAGCCACAACCGGTCCTGGAACTGCGGTGTCGAGGGACCCACCGACGACCCACAGATCCTGGCGCTGCGCAGCAAGCAGATGCGCAACATCCTGGCCACACTGTTTCTGTCGCAGGGCACCCCGATGATCGCGCACGGCGACGAGATCGGCCGGACTCAACGCGGCAACAACAACGTCTACTGCCAGGACTCCGAGCTGTCCTGGATGGATTGGTCGCTGTGCCAGACCAACGGCGATCTCCTGGAGTTCACCCGCAAGGTGGTGAAGTTCCGCAAGAGCCACCCGGTGTTCCGGCGGCGACGGTTCTTCGAAGGCACGCCGATCCGCACCGGCGCCGCGGCCAGAGACATCGCCTGGCTCACCCCGGCCGGCAAGGAGATGGACCCCGAGGACTGGGAAACCGGACTCGGGCAGTGCGTGGCGGTGTTCCTCAACGGTCAGGCCATCCCGGCCCCCAATGAACGTGGCGAGCGGGTCGTCGACGACTCCTTCCTGCTGTGCTTCAACTCCCACGACGAGACACAGGATTTCGTTGCGCCGCAAGGCGACTACGCCCAGCAGTGGACCGCCGACCTGGACACCGCCGACCCGACGGGAAGCACCGACTTCGTGGTGTCCGCCGGCGAGAAGATCTCATTGCAGCCCCGATCCGTGCTCGTCCTGCGTAAGACCGCCTGACACATGCGCGTGCTATCCACATATCGGCTGCAGATGCGCGGGCCGTCCAGCGGTGAGGCGTTCACCTTCGCCGACGCCGAGAAGCTCGTCGATTACATCGCCGACCTCGGCGTCTCACATCTGTACCTGTCCCCGATCCTCACCGCGGGCGAAGGCTCCAGCCACGGCTACGACGTCACCGATCCCACCACGGTGTCCCCGGAACTCGGCGGGGCAGACGGTTTCCAGAAGCTCGCGAACGCGGCACGCGCAGCCGGGCTGGGGATCATCGTTGATATCGTGCCCAACCACGTCGGCGTCGACGTGCCCCGGCAGAACCGGTGGTGGTGGGATGTGCTGACCCACGGCCAGGATTCCGAGTACGCGTCGTACTTTGATGTCGACTGGAACTTGGACGCCGACGGTCGAATCGTGTTGCCCGTTCTGGGCTCTGACGACGATGTGGCCGACCTCGTTGTCGAAAGCGGAGTCGACGCGCCCGTGCTGCGGCTCGGTGACCTGGAGTACCCGATCCTGCCGGGCACCGGCACCGGCACCGGCGCCGAAGTGCACGACCGGCAGCACTACAAGCTGACCGGCTGGCGCAATGGCACATGCGGCTACCGGCGGTTCTTCTCGATCACCTCGCTCGCGGGGCTGCGCCAAGAGGACCGCGCCGTGTTCGACGCCAGTCATGCCGAGGTCGCTCGGTGGTTCGCCGAGGACCTGGTCGACGGGATCCGTATCGACCATCCGGACGGATTGGCCGATCCTGCAGGGTATTTGGCCTGGCTTCGGGAACTGACCGGACCGGACGCATGGATCGTCATCGAGAAGATCCTCGCCGTCGACGAGCCGTTGGATCCCAGCCTGCCCGTGGCGGGCACCACGGGATACGACGCACTGCGCGAGACGGGTGGACTCTTCGTCGACCCCACCGGCGTCGGATCGCTCACCGGGCTGGTCGAATCGACTGGCATCGACTATTCGGCGACTCCGGAGGTCGCGCGCCGACTCAAGGTCCAAGCCGTCACCGAAACCCTGGCCAGCGAGCTGCGACGGCTGCGCCGCGCCGTCGTGGCGGCCACCGGTCGCGACCACGAGCGGGTTCCCGAGGCGATAGCCGCCTTGCTCAGCCATATCGGCGTCTACCGGTCGGACTACCTGACCCTGTCCTCGGTGCTGCCCGTCGCGATCGCCGAAACCATTGCCGGACAACCGGAACTGGCTGACCCGCTGGCGCTTCTCACCTCTGCGCTGACCGTGAACGCGGAGGTCGGGGTGCGGCTGCAACAGCTCTGCGGGGCCGCTACCGCCAAGGCGATGGAGGACTGCCTGTTCTACCGCGACGCCCGGCTGGTGTCGCTCAACGAGGTCGGTGGCGACCCGGAGCATTTCGGCGTCAGCGCCGCGGAATTCCACCGGCGGGCCGCGGACCGTGCGGCCCTGTGGCCACATGCGATGACCACGTTGACCACCCACGACACCAAGCGCGGCGAGGACGTGCGCGCCCGCATCGGGGTGCTGTCGCAGGTCCCGTCGCTGTGGGCCGAACTCGTGCGGGGTTGGGAAAGCACCACCCCGTCTCCCGACGCATTGACCGGACTGTTCTTGTGGCAGAACATCTTCGGCGTGTGGCCGACGGATGGCACGGTGAGCACCGAACTGCGCGAGCGCCTGCACGCCTACACCGAGAAGGCCATCCGGGAGGCCGGGGTGCACACCACGTGGAACGATCCCGTCGCGGAGTTCGAGACCGCCGTGCACACCTGGCTGGACGCGGTGTTGGACGGTCCCGTCGCCGTCGAGTTGACCGCCACCCTCGCCAGACTGGACGAGCATGCCCACGCCGATGCGTTGGGCCAGAAGCTCATCGCGCTGACCGCGCCAGGGGTGCCGGACGTCTATCAGGGCACCGAGCTCTGGGAGGACAGCCTTGTCGATCCGGACAATCGGCGACCCGTCGACTATCCGGCGCGCCGGGAAGCGCTGGCCGCTGTGTTGCATGCAAAGACCTCGACGCACCCCAAAATCCGGGTGGTGCGCGCGGCGCTGCAGCTGCGACGCGAGCGGCCCGACACATTCCTGGCAGGCGGATACCAGCCGGTGCTGGCCGACGGCGCCGCTGCCGAACACATCGTGTCGTTCCTGCGCGGCGACGATGTGCTGGTCGTGGTCAGCCGGTGGACGGTACGGTTGGCCGACAGCGGTTGGGGGGACACCAGTCTGGCGGTTCCCGACGGAACGTGGACCGACGTGCTGACCGGAACGACCTATAGCGGCCGGGTGCCGGCGGCCGGTTTGTTCGGCGACCTTCCGGTCGCGTTGCTGGTGCGTGCCGATGCCTGAGCACGAGTTCGCCGTGTGGGCACCGCGCCCCGGCCGCGTCCGCCTCGACGTCGACGGCACGCTGCACCCGATGACCCGCAGCGATGACGCCTGGTGGCGAGCCGTCGTCGACGCCGCACCGGACGCCCGCTACGGGTTCGTCCTCGACGAGGATCCCAAGGTGCTGCCCGATCCCCGCTCCCCGCGCCAGCCCGACGGTGTGCACGAGCGCTCCCAGTTGTGGAGTCCGGCGCCCGGGGTCTGGTCCGACGATGACTGGCAGGGCCGCTCCATCGAGGGCGGCGTGATCTACGAACTGCACACCGGAACGTTCACTCCCGCAGGGACATTCGACTCCGCGATCGAGAAGCTCGACCATCTGGTCGACCTCGGCGTCGACTTCGTCGAGTTGATGCCGGTCAACGCGTTCGGCGGAACCCACGGCTGGGGCTACGACGGTGTCCTCTGGTTCGCGGTGCACGAACCCTACGGCGGCCCCGACGCGCTGGTCCGCCTCATCGACGCCTGCCACGCCCGCGGCCTCGGCGTGCTGATCGACGCGGTGTTCAACCACCTCGGTCCTTCGGGGAATTACTTGCCGAAGTTCGGTCCCTACCTGTCGACCGGCAGCAACCCGTGGGGCGAGTCGATCAACATCGCCGATGCCGACGCCGACCCGGTGCGCCGCTACCTCCTCGATTGTGCGCTGCGCTGGATGCGTGATTTCCACGCCGACGGGCTAAGGCTGGATGCCGTCCACGCCCTGGTCGACACCACCGCCTGTCACATCCTCGAGGAGCTCTCCGCCGAAACCGAAGCCCTGGCAGCAGAAGTCGCACGGCCGTTGTCCCTGGTCGCGGAGAGCGACCGCAACGATCCGCGGCTGATCACGCCGAGGGACCAAGGCGGACTCGGTATGACGGCACAGTGGGACGACGACATCCACCATGCGATCCACTCCGCTGTGTCCGGTGAACGGCAGGGCTACTACGGCGATTTCGGCACCCTCGAGACGCTGGCGCAGACGTTGCGCCACGGGTACTTCCATGCGGGCACCTACTCGTCGTTCCGGCACCGCCGCCACGGCCGCCCGTTGGACACCAAGACCATCCCGGCGACCCGCCTGCTGGCGTACACGCTGACCCATGACCAGGTGGGCAATCGGGCGATCGGCGACCGGCCCTCGCAGAACCTGACCCCGGGCCAGCTCGCGATCAAGGCGGCGCTCGCACTGGGATCTCCCTATACGGCAATGCTTTTCATGGGTGAGGAATGGGCGTCGTCGTCACCGTTCCAGTTCTTCAGCTCCCATCCCGAGCCAGATTTGGCCCGGGCCACCGCTGAGGGACGCAAGAAGGAGTTCGCCGATCACGGGTGGGATGCCGACGAGATCCCCGACCCGCAGGACCCCGCGACGTTCGAGCGGTCGAAGCTGAACTGGAACGAGCTCGGCGACGGCGATCACGCGCGACTGCACGCATTCTACCGGGACCTGATCTCCCTGCGCCGCAACGAGTCCGACCTGGCCGATCCGTGGCTGGATCACCTGCTGGTGAAGTACGACGAGGATCGTCGATGGTTCGTCATGCACCGCGGCGCGCTGTCGATCGTGTGCAACCTCGGGGAACAGCCCGTCGACGTCCCGGTTATCGGTGACGTGGTGCTGGCCTGGGGTGAACCGGAGGTGGGCGACCGCGGCACTCGCCTGGGCGGGCATGGTGTCGCAGTTCTGCGCGCGG
>Ga0190271_10001916_pt1 | contig 12244 bp, 13 predicted proteins | sample Popmic356T_FD_133747 | JGI IMG/M metagenome (GOLD analysis project Ga0190271, IMG submission 133747) | Populus adjacent soil microbial communities from riparian zone of Weber River, Utah, USA - 356 T | ecosystem: Environmental > Terrestrial > Soil > Riparian zone | place: USA: Utah | collected...
AGCAGCCGAAGCCGCTGCTGTTTCCGGACGTCACCTACAGCTTCTATCCCGTGTGGGCGCAACTGTTCGGCGTTGCGGTCGAGACCGTGCCGCTCGATGCGGGCATGCGCGTGCGCGTCGGGGACTACCGCGAGGCGGGGGCGATCGTGCTCGCCAATCCCAACGCGCCGACCGGCGTCGCGCTGTCGCGCGCGGAGATCGCCCGGCTGCTCGCCGCGCATGCCGATATCCCGGTGCTGATCGACGAGGCGTACGTGGATTTCGGCGGCGAAAGTGCAGTGCCGCTGATCGCCGATCATCCGAACCTGCTGGTCGTGCAGACCATGTCGAAGTCGCGCGCACTCGCCGGCCTGCGCGTCGGCTACGCGCTCGGCGACACAGGCCTGATCGAGGCGCTGCGCCGGGTGAAGGACAGCTTCAACTCCTATCCGCTCGGCCGCATCGCCCAGGCCGGCGCCGTGGCTTCGGTGCGTGATGACGAATATTTTCGCGCGAGCTGCGCGAAGGTCGTCGCCGGACGTGAGGCAATGACACGGGAGCTGGTACGTCTCGGTTTTGTGGTGCTGCCGTCAGCTGCTAATTTCGTCTTCGCCAGGCATCCGCAGCGGGAAGGAGCGGCGATCGCAGCCGGCTTGCGCGAACGCGCCGTGCTGGTGCGGCACTTCAACAAGCCGCGCACCGCCGACTGGCTGCGGATCACGGTCGGGACGGAGGAAGCTGGGCGGCGACTGATCGCGGCGGCGGAAGATATTCTGGCAGGTAAGGAGCCCGGATAGAGCGAAGCGCAATCCGGGAATCCCAATCTCTGAGTCCGCCCCGGATTCGCTTCGCTGCATCCAGGCTACACCCGAGCACTAGCCTCCCGCTTTCGTCCGCGCGACAGCTGCCGCGCCGGTGCCCGGATCCAGTTCATAGAACATGAACAGGTTCGGCGCGGTGCCCGCGACGGGACGACCGGTTGCGCGGGTGTTGGTCTCGGCCTGCCTCACTTCGAAATACGTCGATGTGCCGGCCTGGATCTGAACCACCGCTTCATGCTGGACGTTCGTTGCGAGCAAACCGATGAAGTAAACGGAGATCGTATGCCGGCCGGCCGGCCGGTCGACCACGAGATGGGTGTCACCGTCCACCCTGCCGACGCTCGTTCCATCGACCCTGATCTCCGCCGCGGCCAGACTGCCGACGAGACCGGTGGCGCGCGTGAAGTACATGCGGCCCTGGCGGCCGTCGAGCGGCCGGGTTTGCTGCGGTTCCACGACGGCGGCGGAACCGGCGCAGCCGCACAGCAGGGCGAGCAGGCCAATAGAGGCTATGAGTTTCAGCATGAGCCGCCCGGCGATGGCGCCGGCGTCGATCTCCGGCCGCCGGCCAATAGCGCGAGTAGCGCCGTCGTTGCAACGTTGAATTGATTGGGTTAGGAATTGGCAGAAGTCAGGGGTGGGGGCCTCGATGTTTGCAGCGGTGCTTTTTCGCGCTTTTTTTCTGTTGTTTATTGCAGTGTCGTTATCGGGATGCGTGACTGCCCGGACCGGCTTTGATTTTGCCGCGGTCATGCGCAAGGTCGGCCCGCCGCCAGCGGGACATTCGCGCATCGTCGTGCTGAGCGAAAAGGGGTCAGTCACCTATGGCGGTGTGGCCGATCTCGTGATCGGCGGTGTTCCGACCAAGCAGGTGCGGCCCGGCGTGTACGTCTATGCCGATCAGCGCGCGGGCAAACACCAGATCATCGGGACCCAGTCGATGTTTCCGGGCGAGACCAAATACGACATCACGACCGTCGCTGGTCGGACCTATTTCCTGATCGCACGCAACAGCGCGCGAGCAGGCACGGTGACGGGCTCGACGCTCGGGGCGGGGCTGGCGGGCGGGTTGCTGGCCATGGCGATCACCGCCGGATACGACAACCCCGGGCCGGTGGATCTGCTGCCACTGGATGAGGCGGCGGCGCGAACCGCGCTCGCCGACCTGCAACTGGCGGAGTAGGTGCACCAGAGCGCGAGGTACGTCCGCGAGGCCATTGCGCCGCGCGGCAGTCAATCGCGCCGACAGGGCCGTCCGCACGGCACGGCGAACATCTGCTGCGGGCTCGTGGCAAGTGGCGCCATCAGCGAGCCTGGCGCCGGTATCAATACGGATCCAGTTCGCCGCGGAATCGCTCGGCGGAGACGCGGGGCCTTTGGCCGAGCCAGGTCACCAGTGCGACTGCAAGCACCGCCACGCTGATCATTCCCCAGATCGCGAGTTCTTCGGACATCACCTCAAGTTACTCCCTGTTCCGCCTGGCTCTCGGCGGAGACCTGCAGAAAGCTGCGATGAACGAAATCGGCGGTCTTCAACTCTTCCCACTGCACCCGGAACGCCGATCCGCTTCTGGAAGGTGCGACGACCACGCCGCGCCTGTCCGGGAATTTCGAATGCCTTCGGCCGAGTTCACTGAGCTTGACCCGCATGCCCGGGTCGAAATCGCCATTTCTCATGCGCCCCCCTTTGTCGAAGGGCGAACGTGCGCCAGTCATCGGCGTTCCTGCTGAATCACGAAATCTGTCTATTGTTGCAGCAAGGCCACAACATCTGACGTCCGGACAGGCTGCCCGTAGCCCGCGCGCTCCCTATGTCGCCGGCTGACGCACCCTGAAAATCACCGACCCGACGGCCGCGCCGACGAGGAACGACGGTAGCCACCTGTACCACTCGAACATCATCAGGCCGAAGGCGTACCCCAGGCGGCCGGTTTCGGAGCCGGGGCGTCCGGGCTCAGGCGGGGTCACCTGGAACAGCAGCAGAAGCAGAACGGCGGCCAGCATCGCCATGCCGCCAAAGAGGATGCCGCGGTTGGGGCCGAGCGACAGCGCGCCCACCAATCCAATAATCATCGGGACGGCCAGCACCACGAAAGCCAGATACGACATGTCCGACCCTTCAGTTATCGCCGCGCAAGCCGCTGCGTGACGGCGCTCACAGTCCGTCATCCCGACTTGGGGAATCCTTTGAACCATCAAAGGGGACGGCCATGAAGACTTTTATTCTCGCGGTGTTTCTCATCCTTGTCGCGGCATCGGCTGAGGCCGGGCTCTCGAAAGGTCCGCCGCAAATCGAAACCGTACGGAATGCGCACGCGGAGACACCCGCGGCGGTGAAGCCGGCGGCAGAGCCGGCCGTCAAGAAGAAGCGCAAGCGTCGCCGCGAGGACGACGAGGACATCCTCGGGAAGGACGACAAGGACATCGACATCGACTTGTGAGAGGCTGCGATATCGAATTGAAACCGTTCTGAAATCAAATAGAGGTCGGGGCGTTTGAACTTTTGTCCGGCGAGCGATGCCATATCGCCAAACCAGAGTTCAGAACGGGACACCGAGCTCATGACTGCCTTCGCCGAAAACATGATTGCGTGGATGCCAACGATGGGAGTGGCAACCTTCGCCGTCGTTCATGGCGCCCTGTTGCTCATGGTGCTCCGCATCTAGGTGAGGCGGCAAGTCGACGTACTTAATATCCGCCATAAGCTTATCCGCCATAAGCGCTGCGATCTCGCCGGACCGCGGAGCGCGGTCCGGCCGTTCGTTCAAGGGCAGCGGTGAATACGGCTGCCGTCGGAAATAACGACGTCTTACCTGCCGCGGTGGTCGCGGACGATCGGGCCCGGCTTGCCGCCGCCCTTGCCGCCGCCGGGGCCACCCGTGGGACCGCGTTCGCCGGGGCGCTGGCCGCCGAAGGCGCCTTCGCTCATGCAGGCCTTGTACTGGTGATCGCAGGTCCGGTTGATGCAGGGGCCGGAATCGCCGTTGGTGCTCATCAGGCAACGTTCGGTACAGTAGCTGTGCCGCGACGCGCAGGAGCCCATCGGTTTGGCGTCCGCCTGTGAGGCGAATGCCGTCAGGGCGGCAGCCGCCATTGAAGACAATACGGCCAGTGTCAGCAGCGATTGGCGAAGGTTCGTTTGGATCATCTTGATAATCTCCGGTGTTTGATGACTTGCACACCGTTGAGTCACGCGAACGTGCGTTTGGTTGTTGCTCGAACCACCGGCTTTGTTTGCCGCGAGGCCGCCCGCGCTGGAAGGCTTCTTCGAAGTCGGCGCAGAGTGATGGGCGCCGGATCGGCATCCGACATGAGCGGGACGAATATCATCTGAACGCGACCAGGGCGGGGTGAGTTGGGACCCGATCAATCAGCATTCTCAACCGCGTCCCCGCGAAAGCGGGACCATAGTTCCTGGATCTCCCCGCCCCATTGACGACACGGCGTATGGCTCCCGGCCAAAGGCGCGCGGAAGCGACGCCGAATCTTCGAACGGCTATGGCTTCGCTTGGCCGGGACGACGCTGAGAATGCTGATTGATCCGACTTAATCTCATCCCGCTTTAGTCCGTAGCCGCATGAGCGTAGCGACATGCGGGGGAGTCAGTCCCCGGATATCGCTTCGCGCATCCAGGCTACGCCTGCCTGATCTCGAAGCGGCCGAAGTCGAAGTCGCGGCCGGGCGCGCTGTCGAACAGGGCGCGGGTGTAGGCGTGCTGCGGCGCCTGGAAGATCGCAGCCGTCGGGCCTTCCTCGACCACCTCGCCCTTGTGCATCACGGCGATCCGGTCGCACACCTGCGCCGCGACCCGCAAATCGTGGGTGATGAACAGCACGGCGAGGTTGAAGCGCTTGCGCACGTCATCGAGCAGCTGCAGCACCTGTGCCTGCACCGACACGTCGAGGGCGGACACCGGCTCGTCGGCTACCAGAATTTCCGGATCCATCGCCAGTGCGCGGGCGATGCACAGCCGCTGGCGCTGGCCGCCGGAGAACTGGTGCGGGAAGCGCGACAGCGCGTCCGGCTCGAGCCCGACCAGCCGCATCAGCTCGCGCGCGCGCTGGTATGCGTCCGTCTCCGCCGTGCCGTAGTTCATCGGCCCTTCGACGATCGAGGCGCCGACCGAGCGGCGCGGATTGAGTGAGCGGTACGGGTCCTGGAACACGATCTGCACGCGCTTGCGGTGCGGACGGAGCGCGCGGGCCGAGAGGTGGGCGACATCGGCGCCCTCGATCAAAATCGCGCCCGCGCTCGGATCGATCAGCCGCGCGATGCAGCGCGCCACCGTTGACTTGCCCGAGCCGGACTCGCCGACCACGCCGAGCGTCTCGCCGCGCCGCACGACGAGGTTGACGTCGCTCGCCGCCTTCACCTCGCGCCGGTTGCCGAACAGGCCTCCGGACACGTACGTCTTGGTCAACCCGCTCGTCTGCAGCACGATCGGCGCGCCGGTCAGCGGCGGCCGTTCGGGCGGGGAGAGGCTCGGCACCGCGCGGATCAGCATGCGCGTGTAATCGTGGCGCGGCCGGCGCAACACGTCCTCGGTCGTTCCTTCCTCGACCACGCGGCCGTGCTGCATCACCACCACGCGGTGGGCGACCTCGGCGACGACGCCGAAGTCGTGGGTGATGAACAGCACGCCGGTGTTGCGCCGCTCGCGCAATTCCTTGATCAGCTTCAGGATCTGCGCCTGCGTGGTCACGTCGAGCGCGGTGGTCGGCTCGTCGGCGATCAGCAGCACCGGATCGAGCGCAAGCGCAGCCGCGATCATGATCCGCTGGCGCTGTCCGCCTGAGATTTGATGCGGGTAGACGTCGATCAACCGGTGTGGCTCCGGCAGGTGGACCGATTCCATCACCTCCAGCACGCGGGCTCGCCGCGCCGCTTCGCCGAGATTGGTGTGGATGGTGAGCACCTCGGCGATCTGGTCGCCGACGCGCATCACCGGATTGAGCGCCGTCATCGGCTCCTGGAAGATCATCGCCATGCGCTCGCCGCGCATCCGCCGCAGCTCGGCCGGCGATTTCAGCAACAGGTCGTCGCCCTCGAGCAGCACCCGGCCGCCAACCGCCGTCAGCTGGTTTGGCAGCAGCCCCATGATCGAATGCGCGGTGACCGACTTGCCGGAGCCGGATTCGCCGACCACGCAGACGATCTCGCCGGGCGCGACCGAGAACGACACGTTCTCCACCGCATGCTCGCGGTCCGCGCCGGCGGGCAGGCGCACCGTCAGGCCGTGGACATCGAGGACGGGTTTTACAGGCGTCATGTGAAACGCCCTCCAGCCGTCATGCCCGCGCACGAGGCTCGCCTTCGGCGTGCCTCAGGACAGGCGCGCATGCAGCAAGCTCTGCGGCGAACCCTCATGGTGAGGAGCCCTGCGCAGCAGGGCGTCTCGAACCATGCAGGCGAGGAAGGCGAAGCAATGCCGGCGCTTCGAACTAGGATCCCGGTGGAATCTCTGGGGCTACATCCTTCGAGACGCGCTTCTTCGAAGCGCTCCTCAGGATGAGGGGAAACTTTCGCAGATGCTGGGTCTTCGTCAATAGTGTGCGAAGCGACGCCGTCCTTCGACCGGCCATAGGCGAGCGAAGCGACGCCGTTCTTCGACCGGCCATAGGCGAGCGAAGCGACGCCGTCCTTCGACCGGCTATGGGGACGACGCTCGGCGTGTGTGGCGCGCTTGTACATCACACCCGCTTCGCCAGTTTTGGGTCGAGCCGGTCGCGCAGGCTGTCGCCAAGCATGTTCACCGCCAGCACCGTCAGCGCAAGGCATATGCCGGGAAAGAAGATGTTGTGCGGGAAGAGGCGAAACAGGCTGCGGCCTTCGGCCATGATGTTGCCCCAGGTCGGGGTTTCCGGCGGAATGCCGACGCCGAGGAACGACAGGATCGCCTCGATCAGCATCGCGTTGGCGCAGATGAAGGTGCCCTGGACGATCAGCGCCGGGACGGTGTTGGGCAGGATATGCCGCACCAGCAGCGTTGGCGTGCGGGTGCCGGCGCAGATCGCAGCCTCCACATACGGCTCCTCGCGCACGGAGAGTACGATCGCGCGCACGAGCCGCACGACGCGCGGGATCTCCGGCACGACGATGGCGACAATGACGCTCATCACCCCGCCGCGGAACACGGCGATCAGGCCGATGGCCAGAAGGATCGCCGGGATCGCCATCAGCCCGTCCATCAACCGCAGCACGATGGCGTCGAGCCAGCGGATATAGCCGGCAACGAGACCGAGGAGGAGACCGATGGCGATGCTCAGCAGCGCGACGCTGCCGCCGATGATCAGCGACACGCGCGCGCCGTAGATCACGCGGCTGTAGATGTCGCGGCCGAGGCTGTCGGTCCCCATTCGGTAGGTGAACGTGCGCGTCGAGCCGTCGTCGTTGCGGATGGTCTGCTCGAAGCCCGGTGTGCGGTTGCGCAAGGTCGGGTTGATTTCCGCCGGGTTCTTGGTGCCGAGCCAGGGGGCGAGCAGGGCGACGACCACCATCACGATGATCACCGACAGCGAAAACAGCGTGCCCGCGTCGCCGGTCAGGCGGCCGATCCACGCGCTCTTTCGCGCCGGCGGAACCACGATGCGGGTCTGCTCGACGCTCAATAGCGGATCCTCGGATCGAGCACCGTGTAGGCGAGGTCCACCATCAGGTTGATCAGCACGTAAACCAGCGAGAACAGCAGGATCACCGCCTGGACGGTCGGAAAGTCGCGCGCCAGCACAGCGTCGACCGTCAGCCGGCCGAGGCCGGGGATGGTGAACACGCTCTCGGTGACCACCACGCCGCCGATCAGCAGTGCGACGCCAAGCCCGATCACGGTGACGATCGGCACCGACGCATTGCGCAGCGCATGGGTGAACAGAACCTTCAGCTCGCTTTGTCCCTTGGCACGCGCGGTGCGGATGTAGTCTTCCTCCAGCACATCGATGACGCTGGCGCGGGTCATCCGCGCGATCAGCGCGATATAGATGACCGAGAGGGTGAGGGAGGGCAGCAACAGCCGCTGCAGGAAGCCGCCAAAGCCGTCGCCGATGCGCTGATAGCCCTGCACCGGCACCCAGTTGAGCTTGATGGCGAACAGATAGATCAGCGAATAGCCGATCACGAACACCGGCACCGAGAAGCCGAGCACCGAAAAGCCCATGACGGCCTTGTCGATCATTGTGCCGCGCTTGTAGGCGGCGAGCACGCCGAGCGGCACCGCGATCGCAACCGCGAGGACGATGGTCGAGACCGATAGCGCCAGCGTCGGCTCGAGCCGGCTCACGATCAGTTCGGCGACGGTCCGCTTGAAGAAGAAGCTTTCGCCGAAATCGCCGCGCAGCACATTGCCGAGCCAGATGAAGAACTGCGTGACCAGCGGGGCGTCGAGCCCGAGCTTGGTGCGGATCGCGGCGATCTGCGCGTCATTGGCGTTGTCGCCGGCGATGATCGCAGCGGGATCCCCCGGCGTCAGCCGCAGCATCAGGAATACCAGCACGGCGACGATCAGCATGACCGGAACGGTCGCCGCAATCCGCCGCAGGATGTACCAGAACATGCGTTCAGTTCTCTGTCATCGGCGGCCCCGCCGTCGCTCCCGGCCGTCATTGCGAGGCTTAGCCGTTCGAAAGAACGGCGTCGCTTCGCTTGCCGATGCGACGAAGCAATCCAGCCGCGCGCGTAGCGCGCCAATAAAAAGCTCTTTTACGGCGCGCCTGCCGGCGCGCGCTGGATTGCTTCGCTTCACTCGCAATGACGTTCCGGGAACGTCATTTGCTCACGTTCCAGAACACCGGGGCCGGGGCGGTCAGGATGCCGGTGACCGTCTTGCGCGCCGCGATCGGCTGGTACCACTGCCCGAGGTGAATATGGGTGACCACCTCGGCCTGGCGGACCTGTACGGCTTCGGCGATCTCCTTCTGCTTTGCCGGATCGGTGGCCTTGGCGAAGTCGTCGCGCAGCTTCTCGATCCCTTCATCGCAGGGCCAGCCGAACATCGCCTTGTCGCAGCCCGCGTTGGTGAAGCCGGACATCACCGGATTGAGGATGTCGGCCGAGACCCACGAGGTGAGCATCGCGTGCCAGCCGCCCGCCGACGCCGGCTCCTTCTTGACCCGCCGCGCCACCACCGACTGCCAGTCGCTCGACTGCATGTCGACCTTGAAGCCGGCCTTCTCCATCAGCGACTTCGCCACCGGCGCGAGGTTGGTCAGCACCTGCAGGTCGGTGGACTGCAGCAGCACGATGGTGGTGCCGTCGTAGTTGGCCTCCTTCAGCAGTTCCTTCGCCTTGTTGACGTTGCCATCGAGCCGGTCCTCCATGCCCTTGTCGCTCGCCATCGGCGAGCCGCAGACGAACATCGCCTTGCATGTCTTGTAGTATTCGGCGTTGCCGATCGTCGCGTCGAGGAAGTCCTTCTGGTTCAGCGCATACTGCAGCGCCTGCCGCACCTTCGGATTGTCGAACGGCTTCTGCAGGTGGTTCGGCCGCAGCGTGTACTGGTTGCCGAGCGGGTTGAAGTTGATGAGCGCAACGTTGGCGTCGCCCTTCAGCAGCGGCAGCAGGTCGTGCGGCGGCGACTCGATGACGTCGATCTCGTTCGCCAGCAGCGCGTTCACCGCCTGTTGATGGTCGGAAATCGCCAGCCACTCGACGCGGTCGATCTTGACGACCTTGCCGCCTGCGAGGCCGGACGGGGCTTCGCTGCGCGGCTTGTAGCTGGCGTTCTTGACATAGACCGCCTTGTCGCCCGGCTTCCATTCGTCCTGCTTGAACACGAACGGACCGGAGCCGGTGAAGTCGGAGATCTGCGTGTTGGGATCGGTGTCGGCGACCCGCTTCGGCATCATGAAGGGGACGTTCGACGACGGTTTGCCGAGGCCGAAGATCAGCAGGCCGGTCGGCTCCTTCAGCTTGACGACGAAGGTCTTCGCATCGCTGGCCGTTATCGTATCGACGAAGGTCATCAGCTTCTGGCCGACCGAGTCGCGCGCGGCCCAGCGCTTGATCGAGGCGATGCAATCCTCCGCCGTCACCGGCTTGCCGTCGTGCCAGGCGAGGCCGTCGCGGAGCGTGAAGGTGAAGGTCTTCTTGTCGGCGCTTTCGTCGAACTTCTCGACCATCTGCGGCTTGATGTCGCCCTTTTCGTCCATGGCGAAGAGGGTGTCGTAGATCATGTAGCCATGGTTGCGGGTGATGTAGGCCGTCGTCCAGATCGGATCGACGATCTTCAGGTCGGAGTGCATCACGACCTTGAGTGTCTTCTGCGCGCTCGCGCAGCCGACTGACACGGCGAGCATCGCCGCGGCCAGCAAACTCTTCCGCCAGAAATTCATGTAACCACCCTCCCAAAGCTGCCAGGTTGGGGAGAATGCTATTCTGCGAACCCGCGCACGCCAAGGTACTTTGATGTGCGCACAGTGCCGCAAACGGCGGCGGGCCGGGGGCTTCCAGTCCGAAAGTCTAGTCCGGGCATGGTGCGGAACGGCTTGCAATGCGGAAACAGGCTACCGCGACCTATGCGTGATGGGATTATTCAAGTTTAGAAACCTCACCCTGGGGAGGCGCGCAGCGCCGTCTCGAAGGGCGAGGCCCGGGAGGCGCCACGCGTGCGCTTACACAGGCGCCACGGCCACATCCTTCGAGACGGCGCTGCGCGCCTCCTCAGGATGAGGGTCGAGAGTGAAAGCGTGCTTGATTGAACTCGAACTCATCACGGCTCTAGCCTCGGCTCAGAGGCTTCGCCGGATTCCCCACCACCGTCACCCCCGCCGCCACGTCGCGCAGCACCACGGCGCCGGCGCCGACCGTCGCGCGCGCACCGACCGTGACGCGGTTGACGATCAGGCTGCCGAGGCCAATGAAAGCGTCATCCTCGATGGTGACGTGGCCCGCAGTATGCGCGCCCGACGCAACGGAGACGAAGTCGCCGACGACATTGTCGTGGTCGATCGAGCAGGAGGTGTTCAGAAGGCAGAAGCGGCCGACGCGTGCGTCCTGCTGCACGACTGCGCCCGCAGAGATGACGGTCCCGGCGCCGACCGTAGCCGTCGCCGAGATGCTGGCGCCGGGGTGCACGATCGCCGGCAGGCTGGCGTTGCGCGCGAGCAGACTCTCGCAAATCGGGCGCCGATGCGGCCCCAGCACGGCGACGACCACGTCGTGCGCGGCCAGGAAGTCGGGATCGTCCAGCAGCCGGTCATCGCCGAGGAGGGGGCGCGCGTGCAGCAGCGGCTCGGGGGTATCCCCAACGTTCAGGAAGCCCTTGAACTCACGTCCCTGAGCCTCCACCGCTTCGATGATGATGCGTGGCAGGGAGGCGCGGCCGCCGCCGATCATGACGAGAGGTTTCATTCGTCATTCCGTTAGCGTGGATGCCGCTTCGCGCACAAGAGCCGGAGCGGCGTGACAGCGGCGCTGCGCTGGTGTGCGGCGCTTGCGCTGTTTCGCACGTGACAGGTGCAATCCGGAACGTGATCTAGATCACAGCGCCTCCGGTCAAGGGTGAACCAATGTGCGCCCGGACTTCCGACGAGCGACGCGTCCAAGGGATAGGAGCGATCGATGGCGAGAATTCGCGGCACCAGGCTTTCGGAAACACTCTACGGCACCAGCGGTAACGACAGCATCAACGGTGGCGGCGGCCACGACAACATCCACGCCGGAAACGGCAACGACTGGATCTACGGCGCCGATGGCGCCGACACGATCTGGGGCGGCAACGGCATCGACACCGCAGTCTACGACGACTCGTCCACCGGCGTGGTCGTCTTCCTCGGCTACGGTGGCCGCGGCTACGGCGGAACCGCGGACGGCGACCGCCTCTACCAGGTCGAAAACCTGGTCGGCTCCAACTACGACGACCGCCTCTACGGCGACGAAGGCGGCAACGTGCTGACCGGAGGCAACGGCCAGGATTCTCTCTATGGCTATGACGGCGCAGATACGCTTCTGGGCGGCAACGGCCACGACTGGCTCGACGGCGGCCGCGGCGCCGACATCCTGGACGGCGGCCTCGGCGCGGATACCGTCTATTACAACTTCTCGAGCGCCGGCGTATTCGTCTCGCTTTACAACAATGTCGGGGCCGGAGGCGAGGCGGAGGGCGACAAGTTCTATTCGATCGAAAACGTGACGGGCTCGGACTTCTCAGACAACCTCTGGGGCGACGACGTCGCCAACGTTCTTTACGGCGCTGAAGGCAACGACACGCTGAAGGGTTTCGGCGGCGCCGATACACTCGCCGGCGGCGACGGCGACGACTGGCTCTACGGCATGGACGGCAACGACAAGCTCTCCGGCTGGATCGGCAACGACGTGCTCGTCGGCGGCGAGGGCGACGACGTGCTGGACGGCAGCTCCGGCGGCGACGCCATGGTCGGCGGCATCGGCAACGACAGGTATTATGTAGACGACGCCGGCGATACCGTCACCGAGGCTGCGAACGAAGGCACCGA
>Ga0190271_10001917_pt1 | contig 12242 bp, 9 predicted proteins | sample Popmic356T_FD_133747 | JGI IMG/M metagenome (GOLD analysis project Ga0190271, IMG submission 133747) | Populus adjacent soil microbial communities from riparian zone of Weber River, Utah, USA - 356 T | ecosystem: Environmental > Terrestrial > Soil > Riparian zone | place: USA: Utah | collected...
CCAACAACGGCACCAACCAGGCGACCGACATCCAGTGCTGGCTCACGCCTGCGTTGCTCGCGTCAGCACCGGCACCGGCGAGGCGAACACGCTCGAGAAGGACTACACGAACGTGCTGCCGAGCTTCAATGTGCGGTTCGGCTTCACCGACAAGCAGTTCGTGCGCTTCGGCTATTCGAAGGGCATATCGCGTCCGGACTTCGGCCTGTTGCGCAATTCGGTGGCCATCAATGCGCCGCCGATAGACACCAGCGCGAGTTCGCCATATCTCATCAAGGATGCGCAGGGTAACGTCACCGGCTACAACTTCGTGTTCGCCGCGGAGGCGGGACACGCCGGTCTCGAACCCGTCGAAGCGGACAACTTCGACCTGTCATACGAGGCCTATCTGTCTCCCAGCACGTCGTTCACGCTCGGCTTGTTCTACAAGCGGCTGGAAAACACGATCGCGTACGGACGCGCCGTGCGCGAGATCTCGAACAACGGATCGACGCAGGACGTGACGATTCGCGGGCCATCCAACAACCCCGGTAGCGGCGGTACGTTGAAGGGTTTCGAAGTCGCCTATCAGACGTTCTTCGACAATCTGCCCGGCGCCTGGGCGGGGCTTGGCCTGCAGGCGAACTACACGTTCACCGATCAGGAAGACATCAACAACAGTAATCTCGCGGTGCAGGCCGGCTATCTACCGGGCAGCACCACGGCTTTCGGCGGCGGCAACAACACCTCCACGGGCGGTCAGGGCAATTCCGGCAATCCGCTTTCCTTCACGAGTAACGTGATCGATTCGCATCGCCTCGCGGGCATCTCGGACGACTCATTCAACGTGGTGGGCCTGTACGAGTTCGGCAAGGTCGGCGCACGGCTGGCGTACAGCTGGCGCTCGGAATTCCTCACGGCGAATCTCGACTGCTGCATCGGTCTGCCGGTCTGGCAGAAGGCCAGTGGCTATCTCGACGGGTCAGTCCGCTACGGCGTCTCCGACAACGTGGAGCTGTCACTCGACGTGTCGAATCTGCTGAACACGACAGCGGTCACGCAGCAGCAGGTGTTCGGTGATTCGACGCTGACACCTGGAGCGAATCCCGTGAAGCTGGATTCGGGCTGGGTCAGGAACGATCGCCGATTCCAGTTCGGCGTGCGTTTCAAGTACTGACCGGATTCGCGGGCGCCGTGCCCCCCACGGCGCCCACGATTTCAGCCCAGGAAACAAGGAATCCACGTGGCGCACTCGCCTCTGCACATCGTGATTGTCGGCGGTGGCTCTGCCGGCTGGATGTGTGCCGCGGCCTGCGCGCAGGTGCTGCATCCGCAACGCTATCGTCTGACGCTCATCGAATCCGATGACATCGGCACGGTGGGCGTCGGTGAAGCGACGCTGCCCGCATTGCGGGACTTCAATACACTGCTGCGCATCGATGAAGCGCAATTCATGCGCGAGACCCAGGCCACGTTCAAGCTCGGAATCGAATTTCGAAACTGGGACTGGCCTGGCGAGCACTACGTCCACCCTTTCGGTTCTTTCGGCCAACTCTGGGGCGGCGTGGAGTTTCAGCACCACTGGCTGCGCGCGCGCCGGCGCGGACTCAACCCGGCACCGCTCGAAGAATTTTCCTGCGCCGTGCGCGCGTGCCGTCGCAACGCGTTCGAATTCCCGGATCCGAAGACACCGCGCTCGACTTTCTACGGTTACGCCTATCACTTCGATGCCGGGCTCTATGCGCAATTCCTGCGCGGCTGGTCGCGCGCGCGAGGCGTGAAGCGTATCGAAGGCCAGGTTGTCGACGTGGCGCTGGATGGCGAGTCGGGCGACATCACCTCGCTCACGCTCAAGTCAGGGCAGAAGCTGGACGGGGACTTCTTCGTGGACGCCAGTGGCTTCCGCTCGATCCTGCTCGGCGACAAGCTCGGCAGTCCGTGGGAAGACTGGACCCACTTCCTGCCCTGCGATCGGGCCTGGGCAGTACCCTGCGAACGCAGCGCGGACTTCACACCGTTCACGCGCTCGATCGCGCAACCGGCGGGATGGATCTGGCGTATTCCGCTGCAGCATCGCACCGGCAACGGCCACGTGTTCGCGAGCCGCTTCGTCAGCGAAGACCAGGCACGTGCTACCTTGTTAGGCCAGCTCGACGGCCGCGCCATCGCGGAACCGAAACTGCTTCGCTTCCGCGCCGGCCGCCGGGCCGTGGCGTGGAAACGCAATTGTGTCGGCATCGGCCTCGCCAGCGGCTTCCTCGAACCTCTCGAGTCGACCAGCCTGTTCCTCATCCAGCAGGGAATTCAGGACATGCTGCGATTGCTGCCGGCGCCGGAAACGGGCGGTGTCGACGAACGCCTGTCGGACGAATTCAACCGCCTCTCCGATGCACTCTACGAACGCATTCGCGACTTCCTGATCCTGCACTACGTTGCCAACCGGCGGCATGGCGAACCACTGTGGGATCACGTGCGCAGCTATCCGCTCCCCGAAAGTCTCGCACACAAGCTCCAGCTGTTCGCATCGCGAGGCCATGTGCCCTACTTCAAGGATGGGTTCTTCTCGCGCGACAGCTGGCTCGCGGTGCTGTTTGGACAGGGACTCGCACCTCGGGCGTACGACCCGCTCGCCGACTTCATCCCGCTCGCCGAGCTCGACGCGAAACTGCGCGTGCTTCACGCGAGCGTCGCGACGCACGCCGGCAACATGCCCGCGCATGCCGACGTCGTCACACGTTATTGCGGTGAATCCGAACCCGCACGCCAGGTGGCCATGACATGAACAACGCAGCGTCGGACCTGGCCATCCAGAATCTGGTGATCGTGGGGCGTGACGCGCCCGTATGGCTTGCAGCCTGCGTGATGCAGTCAGCGCTCGGGCCGGCGGGTTTGCACGTGACCGTGGTCGAACTACCGGGTGTCATGGGCCCGGCCGACACTTACGCCACGTTGCCGGCGCTCGAGCCTCTGCACGCGCGCCTGCGCATCGACGAGAGCCGGCTCATGGCCGCAACCTGCGGCGCCTTTACGCTCGGCAAGCATTTCCACGATACGACGGGCCGGACCGCCGCGTTCTTCCACGCCTATGGTTCGACCGGCGCGCGCATCGACAACACCGAGTTCCTGCCGAACTGGATCAAGGCGCGGCATTACGGACTCCAGGTGGCGTTCGAAGACTTCAGTCTGACGGCCGCTGCCGCGCGCCACGGCCGCATGCTGGTGCCGGATGCGGAGATCGAGCGCCACGGCTTCACCGACTACGGGTATCACCTGCCCGCGTTTCCATACGGCGCGTGGCTCAAGCAGCTGGCGTTGCGTCGCGGCGTCTCCATGCACGAGACGCAGGCGCTCGGTGTATTGATGAAGGCGGACACGCTCGATATTGCTGGCGTAGAGCTCGACGGCGGTCGGCGTGTCATGGGCGACTTCTTCATCGATGCCACCGGCGACGGCGCGGCGTTGCTGGCCGGAAAACTCGGCGTACAGCGCGAGAGCTGGCGAGGCTCATTTCCTGCCGATCGCGTGCTCGTGGCCCACGCTCCGCCAATCCCGTCACTGCCGGTATATGCCGACGTACGCGCTGGCGAAACCGGCTGGCTGGCTGTGCACCCTAACCAGGCCTGCACGCACGTGATCCACGCGTTTTCGAGCGAAACTTCGGAACACTCGGCCGTCGTGAATGCCGAGCGCCTGGCAAGGCTTGCGCTGAGTGGTACCGAGATTCGCGTTCGCGATCCAGGTCGCCGCGTTTTCGCCTGGGAGCGTAACTGCGTGGCGATTGGTGAAGCCGCCTGCGTGTTCGATCCAATTCACGGCGCGGATCTGCAGGCCGTGCAGCTCGGTCTGGTGCACTTGCTGCCACTGTTCCCCGTCGATGCCGACTACGCGGCCGAACGCAACGAATACAACAAGAACCTGCAGGCCGCGTTCGAGCGGATCCGCGACTTCCAGTCGGCGCACTACGTATTGAATCGCTACGACGGCGCCTTCTGGGAGCGTGCGCGCCTGACGCCGGTCAGCCGCGACCTCCTGCGCAAGATCGGCGTGTTCCGCGCGCGTGGCGACGTCGTCCACTACGAGGACGAATCCTTCTCCATCGACGACTGGCGGGCGCTGTTGTTAGGCCACGGCGTCATGCCCGAGACCTGGGATCCGGCGGTGGATCGCACGCCGCCCGACCTCCTCAAAGAGGAACTGCGCCGCATTCTCGGGTTCATCCGCCGCAAGGTCGAAGAACAGCGTTCGCACGCGCAGTATCTGCAAGGCGCCCGCTCACCCCTTCAAATGTAGTCAGACCAGGAAGTGATCATGTCGAAGTTGTTTGCGGCCGCCGCCTGGGCCTTCGGGTTCACCGCCATTGCACCGCAGGCATCGGCCGCGTTGCGCGCCGGCACCTGCGTGGACTCGCCACAGGCAGTGCTCACGGTGTGCCTTGCGGCGGATGCTCGCGGTCCGTACTACGAGGTGCATCGAGGCGAGCGAACCGTGATCACGCATGCAAGGCTTGGGCTTGTGCTCGATGGTTTCGGTAACACGCCTGCCAGTCGCGTCACGAACGCACAACGCACACAGGCGGACCGGCGCTGGGAACAGCCATGGGGTGAGCAACGTTTCATCCAGGACCGTCACTCCGAACTTCGCGTGACGTTCTCGGGCGCAAGCCAGGCGCTCACCGAGCCCTTCGACCTCACGGTTCGCGTGTTCGACGACGGCTTCGGTTTCCGATATGAGTTCAATGGCATAGCCGTTTCTCGCGAGAGTGCCATCGTCGACGAGCTCACCGAATTCCGGTTGGCCGGCGATTGGGATGCATGGTGGTATCCGGCACGTCACCCGGACCGCGACGAGTATCTCTACCGTCGCGCCCGCCTGCACGAGGTGCACCTCGCGGAAACGCCACTGACGCTGCAGTCGCCGGGACTCTATCTATCCATCCACGAAGCCGCTCTCGTGGATTACGCCAGCATGAACCTGCGCCGCACCGCGGAGCGCACGCTCAAGGCCGATCTCATGCCCTGGTCCGACGGCGTGCTCGTTCACAAGCGTGGACCTTTCGTGACGCCGTGGCGCATGGTCCTGGTCGGTGACACGCCCATGTCGCTCGCGGATTCGCGTATCGAGTTGAACCTCAACGAACCTTCCCGTCTGCGCGACACCTCGTGGGTCCACATCGGCAAGTACGTCGGTGTCTGGTGGGAAATGCATCTGAACCGCTCGACCTGGGCGAGCGGCGCGAGGCACGGCGCCACCAATGCCAACGTGAAGCGCTACATCGATTTCGCGGCGAAGAATGCGTTCGGAGGCGTGCTCGTCGAAGGCTGGAATCGAGGCTGGGACGGAGACTGGATCGCCAACGGAAAGCATTTCAGCTTCACCGAGTCCTATCCGGATTTCGATCTGCCGCAGCTCGCGACCTATGCGCGTGAGCGCGGGGTGCGTCTCATCGGCCACCACGAAACGGCGGGCGCAGTCGAAAACTATGAAAGCCAGCTCGAAGCGGCGATGTCGTTGTACGCCGCAAATGGCGTGAGTGTGGTCAAGACCGGGTACGTGAAGCCGAACGGCTCCATCGAGCGCACGCTGAACGATGGCTCCGTGGGCCACGAGTGGTTCGCTGGCCAATATCGAGTGAGCCACGAGATCAGGGTGGCCGACGTTGCCGCCGGGCATCAGATCTCCATCGACGCGCACGAACCCGTGAAAGACACGGGTTTGCGGCGCACCTGGCCCAACATGCTGAGCCGCGAAGGCGCACGCGGCCAGGAGTTCAATGCCTGGGGCCGTCCCACCAATCCGCCCGAGCACCTGACGATCCTGCCGTTCACCCGGATGCTCGCCGGACCCATGGACTTCACGCCAGGGATCTTCGACATCACGCTCGGCAAGACCGAGGTGAACGAACGCGTGCAGTCGACGCTCGCGACCCAGCTGGCGCTGTACGTTCTCGTCTACAGCCCCGTGCAGATGGCCGCGGACCTGCCAGAGAACTACGAGAAGCGGCCGGACGCGTTTCAGTTCATCCGCGACGTGCCCACCGACTGGGAGACTTCACGGACCCTGCAAGGCGAAATCGGCGACTACGTGGTGATCGCCCGTCAGCAGCGTGGTGGCGCCGACTGGTATCTCGGCGCCACGACCGACGAGAACGCGCGCGCTCTGACCATCCCGCTCGACTTCCTCGAGCGCGGCCGGAAATACGAAGCGCAGATCTATCGCGATGCGCCGGACGCCAGCTATCTCGCGAATCCGGTTGCGTTGGTGATCGAGAAGCGCGCCGTGATCGCGAAAGACTCCATCGAAGCGAAGCTCGCGCCGGGCGGTGGGCTGGCAGTGCGATTCCGCGCCTTGTGAGACTAACTACAGAGATTTTCTGAAACGCAGCACCACGAGGCCCGCCAGGAACCAGCCAATGGCGCCGATGACCAGCGCGTAGGCCGGATCGCCATCGAAGAAGACATCGAGCAGCAAGGCCAGCACGCTCACGGCGAGCAGTTGCGGGATGACGATGAAGATGTTGAAGATGCCGATGTTGACGCCCATTTTCCGCGACGGAAGATTGTTGGCGAGCATCGCGTACGGCAGCGAGATGATGGAGGCCCACGCGAAGCCAAGCCCGATCATGGAAACCAGCAGCCAGTCCGGGTCGCGGATCAACATCATCGACAGAAGTCCTGCCGCGCCCATCCAGAGATTGATCCGATGCGCCATGCGCACGCCAAACCGTCTGACGAAGTACGGAATGACCAGCGCCGCCACCGTGGCCAGGCCGTTATAGGTGGCGAACAACACACCAACCCAGTTGCCGGCGGCTTCATATCCTTCCGATCCGGGGCTGCTGGTCCCGAAGTGCAGCTTCGCCACGGCCGGAGTCGTGTAGACGAAAATGGTGAACAGCGTGAACCACGAGCAGAACTGCACGAGTGCGAGCCTGCGCATGGATGCGGACATCGAATCGAGCTCGCCAAGAATGGTCGTGAATGCGTTTTCGGTGCGCAGGCGGCTGGCCGTCAGCAGGAATACTCCGTACAAGAACGATCCGACCACCAGCACATAAAGCGCCGCGCGCACCTCGGCGAGGTATGCGGCGAGCAATCCTGCGCATCCCAACGCCAGCCAGGCCCAGCCATGGCGGCGCATCTTTTCGGGGGATCGGTCGGACGGACGCGCGAGATCGGGACCATCGAACTTCTCGAGCATTTCGGGCGGGTATTCACGCGTCGTGAACGCGGACCAGCACACCGCGCAAATCAGCAACGTTGCGCCCACATAAAACGCGTACTTCACCGAGTCGCTGACTTCGCCTGGCGCGGCGAGTGACGACACGCCGAGCTGCGTCATCAGCCACGGCAACAGGCTTCCGACCACCGCGCCTACACTCGCGAAGAACATGTACATGAGATAGCCGCTCGACCGCTGCTCGGCCGACATCTGGTCGGCAACGAATGCGCGAAACGGTCCCATCGTGAGATTGAGGGATGCGTCGAGGATCCACAGCGAGAGCGCCGCCATCCACAGCGTCATCGCGTTCGGCATGGCGACGAGCGTCACCGTCGCAAGCGCTGCTCCGACCAGAAAATAAGGACGGCGGCGGCCTAGGCTCGTCCAGGTCCGATCCGAGTAGTAGCCCACCAACGGCTGCACCAGCAGTCCGGTGATCGGTCCCGCGAGCCAGAGCAGCGGAACGCTGTCGAGACTGGCTCCCAGGTTCTGGAAGATGCGCGTTGCATTGGCCTGCGGCAGCGCGAATCCGAACTGGATACCGAACGCTCCCAGGCAGATCTTGCAGACCTGCCATGCAGACAAATGCGGCTTCGATACCACGCGCTCCCCTGTGCACTTTGTTAGGACGAGCGGGCGGCTCGTGTCGCGACCGATGTTAGGGGACGTCGATACACCCCTCAACGCAGTACATACGTATTCAACGGCTGTAGACTCCACCGCGCACTGTCAGCATTCCGAACTCGCCGGCAGAAGGAAAGAATGAGAATCACACGATCGAAGCCGGCCTCAGTGTGCGTTATGTTCGCTTCACTCGCCTTCTCCAGCCAGGCTGTGCGCATGCACCCGAGTATAGGCAAGCCTCTCAGGCAGGTGCGACGCTCGACTCCCAGAGGATTCGCGCTTGCGCCGCGATGATGTCGGGACGCTCCTCGGGCCAGAACAACTTCGCGCCTTCGACTCTGCGGATCCCGAGCGACTTGCCGAAGCTGCGATGCAGGTAATCCGCGCAGGATGCGTCGAAGATCGTGTCGTCGACGCCCCAGACGATTCGCGTCGGCACCCGGCATCGCTGCAGCGCAGGCTGGATGCCCAGCAACGCATTACGTCCCAGCGCATCCGCGTAGCGATGCAGAGCGGCTTTGCGTTCCGCCGATCTCACCGGCGGTCCGAAATACATCTCCAGCGCTTCATCGGTGGGATGCGCCGCGTTCGAGTAACACAGACCGCCGATGCCATCCTTCGATCGCGCCAGCGCGGGATCCGCGAGCCACGGCGCCAGCCATTCATCCACGAACCGTCCCTGACGCGCCAGATCGATGACAGGCAGCATGGCGGCCGGTGGGCTTTGTATTTCCGTATCACCATTGGTCAGCAACAGGCTGCGCACGCGCGTGGGGTGTCGCACGCAGAAAAGCTGCGCCACGGCGGTGCCGCTGTCATTGGCGATCACGTCGACGCCTGACACACCGAGAGCATCGAGCAGCGACACCAGCATCAGCACTTGTGAATCGGGTCCCACATCCTGGTCCGGGGAGGTGCGCGTGTGACCGGTGCCAAGAAAATCCGGCGCAATGCAACGTGCATGGGGCGCGAGGAGGTCGATGACGCCGCGCCACTGAAATCCGTTGAGCGGAAAGCCGTGAAGGAGCAGGACTTGGCGCCCGCGCCCCTGGACCACGTACGCAATTTCACCGAAAGGCGTGCGCGCAAACTTGCGTGCATTCGTAAATTTCGCGGCATCGAGCGGAGCGGCAATCTTTTGCGAAACAGGTTCGCTGTCGCGTATCGCGCACGAGGACAGCGCCTGAATTGCCAGCAACTTCCCGCCTAAATCCAGAAGGTGTCTGCGTTTGTACGTCTTCATGGCGCGCATTTCGCCCGGTCGTGTCCGCGACCGCTGTCGAAATCTTTAGCCATCCGACGGCTAAAGATTTCGACAGCATGTGAGGTCTGCTCGTGGCGAACTGTGTGCCATGAAAAAGTGCCCACCTGAAAAATGCGCCTGGTACTCGATGAGCGCGGCTGTCCTGCTCGCCACGCTCGTGTCGGCGAAGGCTTCTGATCATCTGGACACCGCTGCCGTGATCGCCGATCCCGCGAGCGACATTGGCGATCTCTATGCATGGGCTTCGGACGATGGGAAGAAGCTCGATCTCGTGATGACCATCGTCGGCGGAAAATTCTCCGACCATGTCCGCTATGAGTTTCATGTCGACAGCGGTGAGTCGCTCGGAAATTCCACTGCGGCCATTACCGTCTCCTGTGAATTCAATTCCGAATTCGCTCCGGACTGTCGGCTGGGAGACGTCGACCGTGCGCGTGGCGTGGCCAGTGGCGAATCGGGCCTCGAAAGCGAGCGCCGTCGATTCCGCGTGTTTGCGGGGCTGCGTGATGACCCGTTCTTCAACAATGTGCGCGGCACACGCGCCGCACTCAACGTCGCGGGGGCCGCGATGGTGAGCCGGCCGAAAGACGGGAGTTGCCCACGATTCGACGCGGCCACAGTCACCAGGATTCTCCATGAATGGCGGCATACCGACGGCCAGCCGGGAGCCAACCTGCTGGCAGGCTGGAAGACTGCGGCACTCGTGGTCGAAGTCGACCTGGACACCGTAAACCGTGGCGGCGCTTTGTTAGGTGTGTGGGCGACCACTACGGTTCGCGGCACGACGCCGGGACACAAACACTCACTGGCAGACGGAGTTCCCATAGATCGCATGGGTCGCGCGCTCACCGGCAACGCCCTGTTGGGCCTTTTCGACACCGAAGACACCGGCAATTCCCTGAAGAGCCGGTACAACCAGGCGCCGCGCGAGGCGTGGTCGTCGTTCGCATCGAACCTCGGGGACGCGCTCGCGATCTACGATGGATTTGACGGCGTGTGCGGCAATCAATGGCTGGCAGCGCAAAATGCCGAGGTCCCGAACCGGTATGAACCGCTCGCGCAACTGTTGGCCGATGATCGACTCTGGATCAACAGCGCGGCGCGCGCCTGCAAGCAATACCTCGCCGTGGAGTTCGATCACCTGGGCGCCACCAAGCACGATTGTGGCGGTCGCACGCCCAACTACGATGCCGTCGACGTTTTTCGTTCGCTGCTGGTTCGCGGCAGTCTCACCGGGATCGACGACGGTGTGGTGCGCGACGACCGGCGGCACTCGAATTCAAGATTCCCGTTTCTCGCTCCGCCCGTCCCGGAGAGCACACACGAGTCCGTCGGTGAACACGAAGCCAAGAGCCGAGACCACTCCCTCCTGGTCGAGACCGGCGCTGCTGATCGCCTCTCCGAGCGGGGCACCGGCACGAAGCGCAGATAGATAAGAGAAGAGTCCCGGAACGAGCTGACGCACCTCCGGACCATCGATGCGCGCACGGACCATACCGTACTCGCCGGGTAACGATTGTTCCACGGGCGGTGCATTGTCGGTCTGATTGGCTTGCCACACGGTGAATACCGGGAAATCGGAGGCGAGCAGCGACATCGACGGCTGCAACGTGAAAACGAGGTGCTCGAGTTGCGCGGGACCAAAGTTGGCCAACACTTCGGCCGTCAGCGCCGACTCGATTCTCGTGATCGAAGCCAGCTCGTGTAACCACTCGAGGCGCGCGAGATCACCCAGCCACGCGTATTCGGTGCCGTGAAGGTGCTCGAGCAGAAACGCGGGAAAGTCGCGGCCCGTCCAGTGAAGGTCGCCACTGCGGGACGGATATCGCTCGCGGTACCGCATGCAGAGCTGGCGGAAGTAGTCGTCGCCGACGCGTTTGCGCACTACCGGAAAGCTGCTCTCGAGCGCCGCACGAAACGAATGCGTGCTGTTGTTGCGGTAGATGGCCAGGTTGCCGGCCGGCCGTACCGGACACGGCGCCGATGGGTCGCGCAATGCCGCGGCGAATGCACTCTGCAATTCACGCAGCGAGGCCACGCGCCTCTCCAAGGATCAGATCCGCGCGGCGGCTCTCCGCAACCAGCGTCGCGAGCGCCGGGATGTTGGTGTCCCATTCAACGAGCGTGGGCAAAGCGCCAAACCGGTCGACCGCCTGTCGATACAGCTGCCAGACCTCGGCGCAAACCTGCGAGCCGTGATCGTCGATGAGTACGTTTCCATTGCGGGCATGACCGGCGAGATGGATCTCACCGACGCTACCGATGGGAATGCCGTTGATGAACGAGTGTGCGTCGATTCCGAGGTTTCGCGAACTCACGTAGATGTTGTTCACGTCGAGCAGCAGGCCGCAGCCGGAAGTGGCCGCGACGGCGGCGAGGAATTCCCACTCGTGCAGGCGCGAGTGTCCGAATGTCACGTAGGCCGACACGTTCTCGATGAGCAGCTGCATCCCCAGGTAATCCTGTGCTTCGGCAACCTGGCGCGCGAGCAGGACTGCGGCTTCATCGGTATGGGGCAGTGGCAGCAGGTCGTTGAAGAATTCGCCGCCCGCGTGGCCCCAGCAGGCGTGCTCGGACACCAGCGCGGGTTCGAAGCGCGCGATGGCGCGTTTTACGCGTGACAGGTGCTCGCGATCGACACCGTCGACGGAACCCAGTCCCAGGCCAACGCCGTGCAGGCTGAGCGGGTAGTTAGAACGCGCGCGCTCGAGCGCGCGCACCGCCACGCCGCCTTCGTGGAAATAGTTTTCGGTATGCGCCTCTATCCAGCCGACCGGCGGACGTTCGGCGACGAGTGCGTCATGGTGAACAGCCCGAAGGCCGATTCCAGCTCGCGCCGGAATCGGCTCCCGCACACCTCGTGTTTCGAGGCGCGGCATGGGTGATTACATCGCTTTCTTTTCAGAAATCTTGCCGCCCATCTTTTCGCACTCGCCTTTCGGCACGTACTTCCATTCGTCAGGTTCGTTGTCGGCCTTGGCCTGACCGGCACAGGAATGCCTGGGGGTCCCGCAATCGTTCTGGCCGGCTTTGGCCACACCCAGGCACTTTTCCTTGGCGCCTTCCTCGGCAGAGGCGGTTGTGGTGCCGAGCGCCAGCAGGCTGCTGACGGCCGAAACCAAGGCGATGGTCTTCAGGTTCATGAGACTCCTCCGGA
>Ga0190271_10001918_pt1 | contig 12240 bp, 13 predicted proteins | sample Popmic356T_FD_133747 | JGI IMG/M metagenome (GOLD analysis project Ga0190271, IMG submission 133747) | Populus adjacent soil microbial communities from riparian zone of Weber River, Utah, USA - 356 T | ecosystem: Environmental > Terrestrial > Soil > Riparian zone | place: USA: Utah | collected...
AACCGCTCGGCGGCGTCGAGGATGGCGCCCTCGATGTCGGCGGACGGTGTGCGTGAGCGGCGGCGGTCGGGGAGGGACGTGGTCCTCATCGCGCTCCTGGAGCGGCTGGGCACGGACGGCGAGGTCGGGTCGGGCATCGGGTTCGAGGTCATGGCCGGAACCCCCTTGACACTTCCGTAGAACAGTGTGCCATAGTTCTGGAACGTTGTGCTACATCGTTCGAGCCCCTCGGGCCGATCGACAGCTCGCCCCCCGAGGCCCGCTGGGCCGCATCCCTGGAGGAGCCATGGACCCCGAGAAGATCCATCGCCGCCGCTGGCTCATCCTCGGGGTGCTGGCCCTGAGCGTGTTCCTCGTCGTCGTCGACAACACGATCGTCAACGTGGCGCTGCCCACCCTCAGCCGTGAGCTCGACGCCAGCATCAGCGAGCTGCAGTGGATCGTCGACGCCTACGCGCTCGTCTTCGCCGGGCTCCTGCTGCTCGGTGGGGCCCTGGGCGACCGGGTCGGGCGCAAGGGCGCCATGCAGGTGGGCCTGGTGATCTTCGGAGCCATGTCCCTCATGGGGGCGCTGTCCACCAGCACCGTCCAGCTCATCGCCGCCCGCGGCGCCATGGGCATCGGTGCCGCGCTGGTGTTCCCGGCCACCCTGGCCATCCTCACCAACGTGTTCACCGAACCCGTCGAGCGGGCCAAGGCCATCGGGGCGTGGGCGGCGGTGTCGGGCCTGGCCGTGGCGTTCGGCCCCATCGTCGGTGGGTTCCTGCTCGAGCACTACAGCTGGAGCTCGGTCTTCTACGTCAACATCCCGATCGTGCTCGTCGCCCTGGTCGCCGGCGCCTTCCTCCTGCCGACGTCGCGCGATCCCGGGGCCGGCCGCTTCGACGTGCTCGGCACCCTGCTCTCGATCGCCGGCGTGGGCCTGCTGGTCTTCACCGTCATCGAGGGCCCGAGGTGGGGTTGGGGGTCGGCGGCCACCATCGGCGGCTTCGTCGCCAGCGCCGCGCTCCTCGTGGCGTTCGTGCTCTGGGAGCTGCGGGCCACCAAGCCGCTCATCGACGTGCGGGTGTTCCGGATCCCGAGGTTCAGCGCCGCCGCCATCTCGGTGGCCGTGGCCTTCTTCTGCCTGTTCGGGTTCGTGTTCATGGTCACCCAGTACTTCCAGTTCGTGAAGGGCTACAGCACCCTCTCGGCTGGCGTGCACACGCTGCCCTTCGCGGTGTTCGTGGCGGTCACCGCCCCGATCGCCGCCCGCCTGGCCCTGCGGTTCGGGCCCCGGCCGATCATCGGCTCGGGCCTGGTGGCCATCGCCGCTGGGCTGTTCCTCGCCTCCACGTTCAGCGCCAGCACCTCCTACTGGGGGCCGGTGATCGTGTCGATGGCGTTGCTGGCCACCGGGCTGGCGCTCGTCACCACCCCGGCCACCGAGGCGGTCATGAGCTCGCTCCCCCGTGAGCAGGCGGGGGCCGGGGCGGCGGTCAACGACGTCACCCGCGAGCTCGGCGGCACCCTCGGCGTCGCCGTCGTGGGGAGCGTGTTCGCCTCCGTCTACGGGCCGAAGTTGGCCGACCAACTGTCGTCCTTGCCGATCCCGGCCGAGGCGCTCGGGCCGGCGAAGGAGTCGGTGGCCGCGGCCCTCGAGGTGGCGGCCCAGGCTCCCGAGGCCGCCCAGGCCACCATCTCCCAGGCGGCGTCCACCGCCTTCATGGACGGCATGACGGCGGGCAGCTTCGTCGCCGCGTGCGTGGCGGTCGCCGGTGCCGTCGCGGTCTTCGTGTTCATGCCCCGGCGTCGTGACCATGCCGTTGAGAACGTCATCGATCTGCGCGACGACTCGGCCGACATCGACCTGCGCGACAGCACGCTCGCCGCCCGCGATGCGGCGGCGCCGGCGGCCGAGGTCGCGGACGCCCCCATCGAGGCGTGAGGTCGGGGCCGATCCCCTCCTCGTGATCAGGGGCGCGAACGTGCCCCCGGACGCAGGTCCGGGGGCACCGTCTCTCTGGGGGATGCGACTGCGCACGTTCGCGCCGTCGGCGAACGTCAGGAGGTGATCTCGGGGTGCGTGCGCTCCTCGAGCGCTCGCCGGGCATCGTGGGGGACGTCCATGGCCACGCCGGCGGCGATCAGGACCAGACCGAGGGCGAGTGCCAGCCAGGCGTGACCCGCCTCGAGGTCGAGGTCGGCCAGGGCGGTGCCGGCCAGCAGGCCGGCCACGCCGATGCACGCCAGGAGGGCTCCGATGGCGAGCTTGCTCGCCCGGTCATCGGCGACCGCGGCGGCGAGCGCGATCAGTCCGATCGCCAGGGTGGCGATGGCGGCTGCGGGCGTGAAGGCCAGGCCCCACACCTCCACCGGCACCGCGTCGAGGCCGACGTCGCGGTCGAGTCGCACCATGGCGACCAGCGACCAGGCCACGGGCACCGCCGCGGCGACGGTCGCCACGACGCGTACGGCGATGTTCCAACTGGCGTGGTCGGCGGTGCGGTCTCGCTCCTCGACGTCGTCGTGGCCGAGCCCGAACCGTCCGGCGGGGGTGCGATCGAGGGTCAACGCCATCTGGTCCCTCCCTGCCCGAGGCACCCGGTGGGTGCGTTGGACGCTACCTACCCCCGGTGACCGCCGTCATAGTCGCGACATCTCACCCCTGGCGTTCCACGTCGCGCGCTGCGCGCGACCTGGGAAGGGGGTGCCAGGCCGGGCGCCACGGCGAGGGAGAGCCGACCAGCGCTCAGTGGCGGCCGTGAAGCTGCTCTTTCAGGAACGACTCGCGGGCGGCCCAGTAGGCGACCGTGCCGGCGGCGAGGGCGAGGCCGACCGTCACGAGGAAGCCGGCGAGGCGGTTGGGGCCGGGCCCGGCCCCGTCGGTGACCCAGGTGAGGGCCCGGACCACGCCGAGCACGCCGACGATGGCGGAGAGGGCGGCGGTGACGTTGAGCAGCAGCGGCCGGCTGATGCCCCCGGGCGGGTCGGTGGTGAGCACGAGCAGGGCGACGGCGAGGCCGAGCAGCGCCACGTCGCCGATCTCGACGACATCGGTCAGTTGGTAGAGCCGCTCGCGGAACCCGCCGACGCCGGGGTTGCTCAGTGAGTTGATGATGCCGCCGAGGACGTTGAGTGCCGACGCCAGCAACAAGCCGGTGGCCGCCAGCGTCGACGGGTCGCGGAACATGCCGCCCATGGCGCCGGGGGAGCCCCCTGTGCTCGGGTCGGTTCCGCCGGTCGGTCCCTGGGGCTCGGTCATGGGGCCAGCTTCGCGCAGTGGCGCGTCAGGCGACCGGTGGCGGTGGCGGCCCGGCCGGCGGCGCCCACGCCTCCGGGCCCGCCGTGCTGGTGCCGTTGCCGCTCGGGTCGGCGTGGCCGATCGACTTCTCGGCCGCCATCATCTGGCGCATCACGTTGGTCATCCCGTCGAACGAGCCGTCGAGCGTGATGAGGTTGCCGGTGCCCTCGTTGGCGAAGTGGCGGATCGCCTCGATCCACATGGCGAACAGGACGAAGTTGGGGTCGAGGTCGGCATCCTCCATCGCCTTGGCGGCCGCGGCCATGCCCTGGGCCACCTCGCGGCGGAAGGCGGCGACGCCCTGGCCCCGGAGCCGGGCCGCCTCCATCTCGGCGGCGGCGGCGATCTTGATGGCCGCGCCCTCGGCCTCGGCCTTCTTGGTCTCGCGGATCAGCAGGGCGGCGCCCTCGTTCTCGGCCGCGACCCGCTCGTTGTTCGAGGCCACCACGCGCTCCATCGACTGGGTGATGGCGGCGCCGAAGCTGATGTCGTTCACCTGCAGGTCGAGGAGGTGGTAGCCCCACTCGGCGAGCACGTTGTCGAGCTCTTCTTTGACGTGCTGGACGATCTCGGTGCGCAGCCCGAGGATCTCGGCCTGGCGCTTGGTGGCCACGTAGGACCGGATGGTGCCCTCGATCGATCGGACCAGTGCCTGCATGAGGTTGCGGGCGTCGAGGAACTTGAAGGCCACCCGCTTGATGGTCTCCTCGCTGGCGTCGGCCACCGAGTAGAGGACCATCGTCGAGAAGTTGACGTTCGCCTGGTCGATGGTGGTGGCCTGGAACTGCAGCTCGACCGCCTGGTTCTGGACCGCCACCCGCGAGTGGATCTTCTCGACGAACGGGAGCTTGTAGTTCAGGCCCGGCAACATGATGCGGCGGTACTTGCCGAACATGGTGATGACCGCGACCGTGTTCTGTCCGACGGTGACGAACATGCCGAACACGCCGGCCAGGACCACCAGGCCGCCGACGATCAGCACGGTGAGCACCGCGTAGCCCGATCCGCTCATGTGGAACCCGTCCTCTCGTTGGTCGCCCGCGCCGGGTGGCCGGTTCCGACCGTACCGTTGCGTCGGCACCGATGGACCGGGAGTTGACCGCGGGCCGAGGCCCGCACCCCACCGACCGTCGACGACCGCGTGTCGCCGCGGCGGGGTTTCTCCCAACTGGCGGCGGAGTTTCTCCCACCTGACGGCGCGCGAGCGGCGTGGGCGTGGGAAGGTGCAGGCACACACCAGCGCGTGAGCGAGGAGGCGGTCATGGCCTTCGAGAAGCCCGAGATCCGCAGGGTCGTCACCCCCGTGCGCCCTCCGGACCGCAGCCCCTCAGTGCCGTCGCCGGCCGAGCCGACCCCGAGCACCGCCCCGGCTCCCACCGAGCCCCGCACGGCCTGAGCTCCCCGTGACCACCCCGGCCCCGGGCGACGCGGACGGTGCCGACGGCGGCCTCGTGCCGTACACCGCGTTCGAGGCCGACCTGACGGGTGGGCCCGACCTCTACGTCGGCGAGGCGGCCATCCCGGGCTGGCGGGCCAACAACGTGGTGGTCGATGCCAGCAGGCGGAGGGCCTGGCTGGTGGGGGTGCACCACCAGCGTCGCTACGGCGTGCACGCCACCGCCGTGTGCGACGTCGAGGACCACGCCGCCCCGGCGTCCGGCTGCCACTGCGGGCTGCACGCCTGGCCCGACCGGGAGGGAGCCGAGGGCTACCGGCGACAATGGGGCCAGCACGCGCTTTGCCGGGTCGAGCTCGAGGGCGAGGTGATCTGCCACGGCGATCCCGGCACCGAGGACATCGAGGGCTATCGCGCCTCCAACATGACCACCCTCGGGGTCGAGTTCGTCGACCGCTGCTGGCGATGCGGGCGCACCGCGGTGGCGCTGTCCGCCGTGCAGGACGGCCAGAACCGCATGCGCGTGGCCTACGGGCAACCCGACGGGCTGGCCGACCTGCGACCGGTGTGCGAGCGGTGCCGCCGCTTCGATTCCCTGACCTGCGCCGACGTCGCCTCGTTGTTGCGCACCGAGGTGTGCTTCGCCCCGGCCCAGCCGGTGGGCACGGGCCGCTGGGCGCGCGTGCAGGACAGCGTCAGTCGCGGTCCCACCGCGTTCATGCTCAGCGCGGCCCTGCTCCTGGCCGTGGCCGTGTTCGGGATGATCGGTGCACTGGTCGAGGGATCGTGGGTCACGGGGGTGCTCTTCGGCGTCACCACGGTGGCGGCCCTGGGCGGCGGGCTGCTGCTCGCCACCGGACGAGGTGGACGCCGGCTCGGGGTGGCCATCGCGGTGCTCACCGTGGCCTTCCTCGTCATCGGACCGCTCGTGGCCACCATCAACCAGACGACCGACGTCGGCCGGTCGCGCGCCGAGGGTGTGCTCACGGCGCTCGAGGGTCCGGTGCCGGCCGACATCGACGACCTCGCCGACCGGCTCAGCGACGCGGGTGCGTCGAGCGTGCGGGTGGCCGAGATCGATCCCGATCACCGGGCCGTGTCCTTCGTGGCCGAGGGGCACTGCTACCAGACCGGCCTGGCCACCGAGTCGACCATCGACACCAGCGGGACGGATCCGGTCACCGGTGCCGGCGCGGCGTCGGACGACGAGGGTTCGGCAGCGGCGACCCCCGACGGGGCGGCCGATCCGTCGACGGTGGAGGCCACGACGGCCACCACCGAGCAGGCCTGGCTCGCCATCGGGACGCAGAGCACGGGGATCGCCGTCGGCGGCGAGTGCCCGCCGGCGTATCCGGTGCTCGGCGCCCAGGGCCTGGCCACCACCGCCAGCCGCTGAGCGGCGAACCGGCGAGCGTCCGCGGAGCTCGAGCACGGGTTCGTGGCCGAAGACGTCGCCGTCGTCGACGGGAGCGGCCGGTAGCGTTCCGCCTCGTCGTCCAGGACGGATCGACGGGCGCGGCCTCTCCGCCGGGACCGGGTGCTCCGAGCTCTGGGTCGCCGACCTACCTGCTGTCGTCGTTGACCCTCTCGATCGACGCGACCACGACGTACGTAAAGGGCATCTCGCGGTCGGTGCCCACGACGTCGACCACCTCGACCTCGACCTCGACGTCGCTGGTTCCCGGTGCTGCGAACGCGGCGCTGGTCACCCCCGCCTTCACCGGCTGACGGGTCGCGACGGGGCCGCTGGACCTCTCGGGCGCTCGTGGTAGACACCCCGGGACGTCGTCGTACGTGGGGAGGCCGTGATGCCCGAGGCCAGCGAAGGTCGTGATGCCGCGTTGCAGGAGCTGCTCGACAAGCAGGCGATCCGCGACGCCACCATGCGGTACTGCCGTGGTGTCGACCGCGGCGACGCCGACCTGGTGAGCTCGGCCTACCACCCCGATGCGCACGACGACCACGGGAACGGGCAGACCTACGTGGGCGCCACGATCGGCCAGGACATGCTCCCGGGGCTGATGGAGCGGATGTCGTCGACCAACCACCAGATCACCACCCAGAGCATCGAGGTGTTCGGTGACGTGGTGGGCTGCGAGTCCTACTCGCTCGGCAAGCACTTCTTGAAGGACGGCCGCCGTCTCGAGTCGCTGGTTCGCTACGTCGACCGCTTCGAGAAGCGCGACGGCGAGTGGCGCATCTCGAACCGCCAGGTCGTGGTCGAGTCGCTCGACCTGCTGCCCGTGCCCGAGAAGGACCGCAACCCCAAGTCGTCCGGAACCCGCGACCGATCCGACCCGTCGTGGGCGGTGTTGCGGCCCTGACCGGGCCCGTCCCGCGGGTGGGAGCGGGCGCGCCCCGGGCCGCCATCGGTGCGTGACGCGCGGCCGACTGGGTAGGGGGCCGGGTGTGCAGAGGTGCACATGGGGACTGCGAAGCCAGCGACCCGCACCTCGACACCCCACCGGGACCCCCCGACCCGGTGGGCCAGCAAGCGTCGGGGCCGACCCGGATCGCGCGAGGCTCCCGGTCATGAGACAGCTCATCACCGGCGTCGACGCCGAGGGCCAGTCGTGCGTCGTCGCCGAGCACCGCGTCGATCCACGATCCGGCGACCAGACGCGCCGGATGGTCAACTTCGCCACGGAGACCAACCCCGCCCCGGCTCGCCCACCGGGCGGTGGTGAGGCGAGGGACCTCGGGGTGCCGGTGGGCACCACCAGGTTGATGCTGCTGCAGTGGCCGCCGGGCGTCAGCCACGGCATGCACCACACCGACACGATCGACTTCGACACGGTCCTCGAGGGCTCGGTCACGCTGCTCCTCGACGACGGTCCTCACCTGCTCGAGGCGGGCGACGTCGCCGTCATCACGGGTGTCGACCACGCATGGGAGTCCGGGCCCGACGGGGCGACCATCTCGTTCGTCTTCCTCGGCACCCCGAGCCCCGACGAGGGCGAGGGCGAGGTCCGGCGGGAGGAGGGGACCGATGCCCGAGGACGATGACGTCGATCGCTGGAGGGACCTCCCGATCGACGAGGCCATCCCCGACCCTGATGCCGACGGGCTGATCCCGCAGACCCCGGTGCCCGAGGACGACGACGACGATGCCGACGGCTGAGGACGCGCTCGCCGAGGCACGGCATTGGCTCGACGCCGGCACCGCCGAGCTCCCGGGCGCGCCCCGCAACCGGGTGCCCGGGATCACCGACTGGACCGGGGCGCTGGGCGCCTGGTGCGATGCCTTCCAGATGCGGGTGCAGGTCAACATCGGCATGCCCGTCGGGCCCGGACCCAAGGGCTCGATGTGGGTCTCGACGACGATCGGGTGGTACGCCGAGCAGGGCCGCACGTTCACCGATCCCCACCACGCGCAGCCCGGTGACCTGGTGGCGTTCGAGTGGGGCTCCACGCCCGGTGGGTACGACCACATCGGTCTCGTCGAAGAGGTGCGGGCGGCCGGGTTGGTGACCATCGAGGGCAACGTCGGCGACCGGGTCCAGCGCCTCTGGCGGCCGTGGGCGACGTCGGGCTTCGCCGAGTTCGCCCGGCCCGCCTACTCCGCCGCCCCACCAGTACGTCCCGCCCGAGCGATGCGACCACGGAGGAACCGCACCATGCAGCAGTTCACCAACCTGTTCGGTGTCCAGGAGTGGGTGACGCTCAACGACGCCGGCCACCTGATCAACAAGTGGGAGCAACCCGGCCAGACCGACCTGTCGCCCTGGAACCGCCCGCTCAGCGAGTTCGTGTTCAGCTCGATCGGGGCGTTCACGCCGGTCGGCCCGCAGCTGTGGGCGCCGGGCTCGGCTGCCCAGGACTTCGGCCAGGAGCACGTCACCGTGGTGGTCAGCAAGGCCCGCAGCGGCCAGTCCTGGTCGGTCGTCGCCACCGACGAGCTCCGCGCCTTCCTGCTGGCCCACGCCGCCGGCCGGGGCCGAGGGGGCAACCGACGGACCCCGCCCTCGCGCTGACCGGCCCTCGCCACCTCGAGCGAAAGGTCGGTGTCGTCAGTTCCAGGGTCCTTCGGTGCGGAAGCCGAGGGTGCCGCGCTCGTGGATGTAGGGGTGGCGGGACAGGTCGGGTTCGGTGGCGATCTCTTCGGGACGGATCCCGATCTTCTGGGCGACCGCGGCGAGGGTGCCGGCGTCGAGCCGGGGGAAGGCGTCGAGGGCGTTCAGCCCCAGCATCCGGCGGGTCTCGTCGAGCGGGAGCCCGTGGTAGGTGAAGGCGAGGGAGAGCCGCGTCATCGGGATCTCGTCGTCGTCCTCGGGGAAGCTGTAGGTGCCCTCGGGGTGGGGGTAGTCCGAGCCCCACATGAACCGATCGGCACGGCCGATCTCGATGGCGGCCTCGGCCTCCTGGCGCGACTGGAAGCTGTTGCCCACCCACACGTGGGTGGCGGCGTACTCGCTCGGGAGGTGCGGCAACCGTTGCGTCTGGCGGCGGATCGGCGTCTTGTGCAGCGAGTCCATCTTCGAGCACATCTCGTTCCAGAAGACGCCCGGCACCTCTGTGAGCACCAGCTTCAGGTTCGGGTGTCGCTCGAACGTCCCGAAGATGACGAGCTGGTACACCGTGCGAACTCCCCACTCGCCCGAGTCGAGGAGCCCGAAGTGGAACGTGCCCTCGTTGGTGGAGTCGCCGAAGAACCGGTACTCGTCGGAGGGTGGCGTGGCCCCGATGTGGGTGCACAGCGTCATGTCCAGGTCGGCGCACGCGCCGAAGAACCGGTCCATCTCGTCGGAGAAGACCGCAGGAAGGCCCGCCCGGCCGGGCGCAGGGAAGTTCACCCCTCCGAGCCCGTGCTCGGCGCACCACTCGAGCTCGGCGATGGCGGCGTCCATGTCCCAGAACGGGAGCTGGGCGAGGCCGAGGTTGCGGCCGGGCTGCACCGAGCAGAAGTCGGCCAGCCAGCGGTTGTAGAGGGTCCGGCCGACGCCGGCCAGCTCACGTGCCTCGGGTGCAGGGATGCCGTTGCCCAAGAAGTTGGCGAAGTCGAACGGGAAGGGCTGGCCGTTGAGGCTGTCGTGGAACACGATGCCGCCGGTCACCCCGTCGGTGTCCATGTCGGCGAGCTGTGCGTAGGGGTCGTAGTGACCGGCGGTGCGCTGGTTGCGGGCCCGTCCGCGCCAGTACTCGTCGGAGAAGGCTCGGCTCTCGAGCGAGCTGTTGTAGGCGTCGACCCGGGCCGAGGACTCGTCGAACTGCTCGACGTACGCGGCCGGGCAGTACGGCCGCAGATCCTCGGGTCGCGGCCCGACGTGCGTGTCGGCGGAGAACACCATCAACGGCGCGTCCGGCGCGCTCACGTCGCGTCGCGCGTCGGTCCGTGTGGCTGTCGTTGGCTCCACGTGCATCCCCCCGGGCAGTCCGTGCCGTCCCATTCATGCCGGGCGGTGGCCCGACGTCAAGCGCTCTGGTCAGGTCGGCCGCTCGACGGCGATCGACACCCTCGTACCCCCCGGGCCCGTCCCGGCCACGCCGCTGAGGGCGACGGTGGTGTTGCCGGCGTCGACGTGCAGCGTCTGGCCGGTCACGTACCGACCCATGTCGGACACCAGGTAGAGGACGCCGTTGCTGATGTCGATGGCGTCGACCCACCCGATGGGTAGAGCCTGGTTGAACTCGGTGGCCAGCAGCTCGGTCTCCTCGGTGGCCCACTTCTGGTACCGCTGGTCGCGCCCGAGCGGCGTGTCGACCGTGGTCGGGTGGATCGTGTTGACCCGGATGTTGTGCCGAGCGAGGCGGCCGGCGTACGAGCGCATCAGCCCGACGATGGCGGTCTTCGCCGCCGTGTAGGCGTCGTAGCCCCCGTCGAAGTTGGTGGTCGTCACCCGAGTGCCGGCCGTGGACGCGGTGATGACGATGGCGCCGCCGCGATCGCCCTCGATCAACGCCGGCGCGGTGACCTGCAGCGTGTTCCACACGCCGGTGAGACAGACATCGATGGTGTCGTGCCACGCCTGCACCGACGCCTCGAACGGTGCCGCCTGGAAGTTGGAGATCCCGGCGTTGGCGAGGACGATGTCGAGGCGGCCGAACTGCTCGAGCCCGGCGTCGACCGCGGCCTGCAGCTCCTCGCGACTGCGGACGTCGGCCTTGCGGGCCAGCATCTGCCGGCCGGTCTTCTCGACCAGCCGCACCGTCTCCTCGAGGTCCTCTTCGTTGCCCAGGTGGTAGTTGCACGTGTCGATGTCGGCGCAGATGTCGATCCCGACGATGTCGGCACCTTCCTCGGCCAGCAGCACGGCGTGCGACCGCCCCTGCCCCCGCGCCGCGCCCGTGATGAACGCGACCTTGCCGTCCAGCTTCCCCATGGAGCTCCCCCTCGTCGCCGGCCGCAGCGGCCGGTCCCCTCGACACGTGCTCGATCGATCTGGGTCAGAACCTAGCGACCTGGTCGTCGACGCCGAGCCGGTCAGCCCGAGGCGTCGGTGACAGTTGGGTCGGCGAGGTAGGGGCCGGTCGAGTCGAAGCCGATGGTGGCCAGGGCGATGGGCCGGTCGGTCTCGGCGCGGAACTCCTGGGCGACCGGGCTGTAGACCAGCCGCCAGCGGCCGCCGTGATCGAGGAACAGCGATCCCTCGCCCGGCCCCTCCCCCTGGGCGTTCGACGACAACCACGGGCCGTCGAACGCCTTGGTGCACGGCCCCGCCGGGGTCTCGCACTCGGCGGCCCCGATGCCGTAGGCGGGCTGGTTGAACCAGTTCGCCGAGTAGAAGAGCCACAGGCGTCCGGCCGCCTCGATCATCTGTGGTGCCTCGACAATGCGGCCTTCCCACGCCTGGGTCGGCTCGAGGATCTCGACGGGCTCACCGACGAGCTGGGTGCCGGTGGCATCGAGGCGCTGCGCGTAGATCGACGAGGTCGCGGTGCCGTCCACGTTGCGGTTGTCGTCGGACTTCCAGTGCAACCACCAGGCCCCGTCCCGGTCGCGGAACGAGCGGGGGTCGATGCTGCCGCCCCGGTCGAGCTGGCAGACGATCGGGTCGGGGGCGGGCACGTACGGGCCGGCCGGTGTCGTCGCCGTGGCGACCCCGATGCACTGGGTCTCGGGCTCGTGGTCAGCCAGGCGGGCCGTGTAGTAGAGCACCCACTGGTCGCCGACGTGGGCGACGTCGGGCGCCCACGTCGCGTCGGGCACGGCCCACTCGCCGACGTCGAAGTCGGGCAGGGCGTCGTGCAGGTACGTCCATGTCCGCAGGTCACGCGACTCCAGCACCGGCACGTTCTGCTTCGCGCCGACATCATCGAGGGCCTCGGTGGTGAACATCAGGTACCGGTCGCCGTCGACGAGGACGAAGGGGTTGGGCAGCGACGGCGACGGGTCCGTGATGTCCAACAGCAGGCCCGGTCGATCAGGGTCGGGTGCGCGCGGGAGGTCCAGGACCACGGAGGTGCTCGATGTCGTCGGCGCGTCGGTCGAGCGCTGCACGTCAGCGGGCGTGTCGTCAGCGTCCTCGCCGCCGCCGCACCCCATCGCGAGCACGGCGAGCCCGAGCACGAGGGCGACCACGGGGGACCAGCCCCACGGGGCCTTGCGACGACGCATCCCCAC
>Ga0190271_10001919_pt1 | contig 12235 bp, 9 predicted proteins | sample Popmic356T_FD_133747 | JGI IMG/M metagenome (GOLD analysis project Ga0190271, IMG submission 133747) | Populus adjacent soil microbial communities from riparian zone of Weber River, Utah, USA - 356 T | ecosystem: Environmental > Terrestrial > Soil > Riparian zone | place: USA: Utah | collected...
AATATTCTGCAACCAAACCCGCCCATTTTCGGGATGTATAAATTGAGGTAATAAAGAAAAATATAAGATGGTTGTTTGCGGGTTCAATATATTTCCGATGAATCCTCGGATATAAAAATAAGAAGGCTTTTTAGTATCGACTTCGGTTGTAAGCGGAGTTACCCATTCCTTATTCTGTAAATTTTTATACGCCAGCCATAAAAGATACGCGATACCTGCATACTTCAAAATTTCATACGCCACCGGAACGGCCACCAAAAGAGCAGTTAATCCGAGTATGGTGGCAGTGATATGAAAAACAAATGCGCTGGTGATGCCAGCCACCGTAGCCCATCCGGCCGTTCTGCCATAACTAAGGGTATGACTGATATAAAGCATCATATTAGGTCCGGGTGTTAATGCAAGACCGATGACGAGGATGATGAAAGAAAGAAGCTCGGGAAGAGGCATGAAGAAGGTTTTATTTTGTTTATCGTTTGTCGTTTATTGTTTTTCCAAGCTCATCAGCGTGATTATTTTTATAAATACTCGTTCGGAGAGGACAACGAGAAACGACAAACGATAAACCATAAACTAACACAAACTCACTTAAAATAAATTTCCGTTGCTCCATACCCATACGCCGGATGATACTGGTTCACAAATGTCTTTACTTCTTTTCGCAGTTTGAGTATTTCATGTATTTCGTCGCGCAGCTTACCGGCTCCTACCCCATGTATCACGATCAGGTTTTTCTGATGATGCGCGATGGCCAGGTCGAGCCATTTCTCAAAAGTTTTTAATTGCAGTGTAAGCTTTTCAAAGTTGGACATCTTTTCGTAATCATCGGTAAGCGCTTCAATATGCAGGTCAATTTCATGTTTTGCTGGTTCCAGATGTTGACGGGCCTGTGAGGCATCGTACACTTTATATCCGGCGCCGCTGAGTTTTGATAAATCGAAAGACTCTTTTAGTTCCTTCGCCGGATACTTATCAAACAATTTATATGAGAAAGTGGCGTCGCCTTTTTGTTTCAATTCATTGATGCGGGAAAACACCTGCTTTGCTTTTAGCTTAAGCGAGGCTTCATAATAGTCGGCCTTATTTTTATCAGGTTTCAGCAGGGAAAATTCAAAAGCGAATAGCGGACTATCGTTCAAATTCTCGAAAGGCACATCATGCAGGTAGAAATCTTCGAAGGGATGTATTTCGTTTAACAATTCAAAGCCTTCTTTCCCAATATAACTGAGCTGGTATTTGAATTTATATCCCTGCTCCATGCGATTGACAAGGTGTACTTTAAGCTCTTCCACCACATCATCCCCAAATTCATCGCTATCCATCACCGGAATAAAGGTGAGCCAAATTCCATCCACCACTTTTTTTTCTACTTTCTTTTTCTCCCGGTAAACATCATCAATAAACTTCTTCTCTTTTTTTGGTGGAGCGAATAATTTCTTCTCGGTAAAACGTTTAAAATATGGGAACTCCAACTGATCCATATACGCGGGAAACTTAACCCCCTTCACTTCAATCATCAGCATTTTGTCGTTGATGATTTCCACCACTTCCGCCTCTTCATTTGTAAGTTTAACAACAACCTTGTCTCCGATCTCAAATTTCATGCGGCGAAGGTACGATTTGATAATGGTCTGACCGTCCCGGTCTGACCATTATCAAATCGGAAACGTTCTGAAAAAATATATGACTCTCGAAAATAAAAATGGTCAAACGGAGACCACCGTATGAACGGGGCAAGCTGTCAGACCATTGTACCATCATTACGAAAGTTTAAAATGGTCAGACCCGGGACGGTCAGACCATTTTAAACATTCGCAAGCTTACTCTTCCTATACCCATACATAAAATAGAGAATCAATCCCAATACCATCCAGCCAAAGAACCAGGCCCAGTTGCTTGCCGACATACCGGTTAATAAATAGAGACAGGTGGTTAATCCCATTAGAGGAATCAGAGAATAATTTTTTATAAAGGCAAGCAATGACAAAAGAATACATATCATCCAAAATATGATGGTTGATAAGTTTGTCGTCTGTTTTGCGGTAAGCGCATCCTCTAAAGCAGCCGCGATTGATTCGGGGGTTTTAACTGTAAGGCCTGACAGAACGCTATCCGTATCTTCTTTTGTCAAACTAAATTGAAAGAGCCTCGTGAAATAATCATCGGCAAATACTCCAAGAATGATTAAGGCCGCAGCTATTAAAAGTGGATACGTAATTTTTGCATTGAAATACGGCATATTGAACTTACCGGGTTCCTTTCGTCTTCTAGGAATCAATAACACCCCTCCGCATACCAATACAAAAGCGAAAAGCGTAGCAATACTGGTAAAGTCGAGTACAAAGGTTTTGTCGGTAAACAAGATGGGTATTCCTACTACCAATCCGGTAACAATCGTTGCGAATGACGGGGTTTTAAATCGTTCATGAATCCGCTGAAACACCGGTGGCAACAATCCATCCCGACTCATACTCATCCAAATTCTTGGTTGCCCCATCTGGAATACCAGTAATACACTGGTCATGGCAATTACCGCGCAGATTGAAACGAGTAACTGCATCCAGGGTATATCCAGATTTTTTTCTTCAAAAATAAAAGCCAGTGGGTCTCCTACTCCTTCGAAATTTCTATAATTCACGGTGCCCGTTAAAACCAAGGTGAGTAAAATATAAACGATGGTGCAGATCACCAGTGAATAGATCATTCCTCTAGGAAGATCGCGTTGCGGATTCTTACTTTCTTCTGCCAATACACTTACTGCGTCGAAGCCGATATACGCGAAGAACACGCCGCTTACCGCGGCCATTACTCCACTAAACCCGTTTGGCATAAAAGAACGAACACCTTCATCATTAGGAGGAGTCCAGTTAAATGTCAATCCATTTGAAAATAACAAACCGCCTCCTACCAATATTACCAACACCACAATGGCCAGCTTAAGTACCACCATGGCATTACTGAAATTGCGGCTCTCTTTAATACCCCGATAAACCAGGTAGGTGATGAGTAGATTAATGACAAGCGCAGGCAGATCGAGAATGATTCGGAGGTTTCCGATCATTGGCGCCGAATTCCAGGCATTAATCAACTCTGTATTGGAACTATTTTCCAACACCGCTTTTTGCGCTTCGCGATAACTGGAGGCCAGGTAATCGGGAATATGAATATTTAAGCGATGCAGGAAAGATGTAAAATAATCGCTCCAGCTAAATGCGACATAAATATTACCAATAGAATATTCCATGATCAATGCCCATCCGATGACCCAGGCAAATAACTCTCCGAAACTGGCATAAGCATAGGTGTATGCGCTACCGGCAACGGGGATACGACTTGCGAATTCACTATAACAGAAAGCGGTAAAAGCGCAAGCAATACCCGTAATGATAAATAAGAATACAACACCAGGTCCACCTTTATGAACAGCGTCGCCCAAACTACTAAAACTACCTGCCCCGATGATGGCAGCTATTCCAAAAAAAGTAAGATCGCGAACATTTAGTACTCTTTTCAATCCTCCTCCATGACTCTCATCGCCGCCTTCCGATAAAATTGCTGAAATCTTTTTTGTACGAAACAGGGAGCTGGACATGCGTTGTTGGGTTTATTAATCAAGATAAGTTTTTTCTCGAAAGAACCAAGAACCAAGATGCCAAGATCCAAAGAAAGAATACAAAATAGAACCAAGTACCAACGAAAGAATACAAAGGAGAAAAAATCAAAGAAATACAAATAATAATTTCAATGGATCCCAAAATTCAGAAGCCCTAGTGATTTTTTATTTTTTTGTATTCCTTCTTTGAAGCTTAGTATTCTTTTGCCTTTATTCTTTGGATCTTGGCATCTTGGTTCTTCGCGCTAGTAGTCGCGTTTTACCAGAAAGTAGGCTAATTCGCGTAGAGGTTCTTTACGTACAGAAAGCACCGCAGTATCCTCGAGGTGTTTAAAAGCAGTATTGATATATTTTTCCTTTAGATCAAATGCCCATGTATCGATGGCGCATTCGCGGAAGATGGAAAGTATTTTTTCAACTTTATCAGAAGCATTGTTTTTTAGTAATTGAGTCAGTTCTTTCTTTTGCTTTTCAGAGGCAACTTCCAGCGCATGAAGCAATAAAAAAGTTTTTTTATTGGACACTATATCACCCCCTACCTGCTTGCCGAATTTATCAGGATCCCCAAAAGCATCAAGATAATCGTCTTGTACCTGGAAGGCGATTCCAAGATTACGGCCAAATTCATACAAATGTTTTTGATTGCCTTCACCGGCTCCACCGAGTATTGCACCCATTCTCAAACTGGCGGCCAATAACACCGATGTTTTTAATTCGATCATACGGATATAATCATCCAGGTTCACACTCTCCATCTTTTCAAAATCCATATCCAATTGCTGCCCCTCACACACTTCCCTTGCCGTCTTATTGAAGAGTTGAAGAATCTGGCGAAGAAAACCGGTATCAATTTTAGTAAGATATTCATAAGCCGCTACCAGCATCACGTCTCCTGCCAGTAATGCGGTAGAATCTCCGTATTTCTCATGTACGGTTTGCATACCTCTCCGCAAGGGAGCTTTATCCATGATATCGTCGTGAATAAGGGTAAAGTTGTGAAAGAGTTCGATGGCATTTGCACATTTCCATGCATCCGGACTTATTTCATCGAACAACTCATTACCCATCAGGCAAAGCACCGGCCTAACTCTTTTTCCTCCCAACGATAAAAAATAGTTATTGGGCTGATATAAAGAGGCTGGCTCACCGGGAAAATGATTCGTATTGAATCGTTCAGTAAATAGTTTAGATAATTCTTCAAAACTGTGCATAGTACCTTCAACGTTATTTATTTTCATGGAAAGTCTCCCGACTCCTGACCTGCCTACCAGACAGGCAGGCTCCCGACTACCTACTTTTTCTTCTTCCCTTTCTCCTTAGTTTTTTTACGTTCCTGCCCATCTTCAGATAATGCGGAAGCTATCACCCATTCGTAATCCAGTTGACGCTTTGACAAATTAGCGGATACAATTTTAATCGTCACTTTGTCTCCCATCCGGAATCTGCGACCGCTGCGCATGCCAACCAACGAATAATCCCCTTCGATCAACCGGAAGTCATCGTACTCAAAAAGGCTATTGATACTAACCAATCCTTCGCATTTGTGTTCTATTGTTTCTACCCAAAATCCAAAAGCCGCCACTCCGCTGATTACTCCTTCAAATTCTTCGCCAATATAATCCTGCATATACTCTACCTGCTTATATTTATTGGCAGCCCGCTCGGCTTCCATTGCTGATCTTTCTTTTTCACTGCAATGCTTACATTTCTGTTCCAGCTTTTTATCGATCTCTAATTTTTCGTTCAGGATATCAAAAAGAATACGATGCACCAATACATCGGGATAACGACGGATAGGAGAAGTAAAATGACAATAATGTTTAAATCCCAATCCGTAATGCCCGATATTCTCTGTGGTATAAACGGCTTTAGCCATGGTACGTATCCCTAATTGTTCCAGTACATGCTGTTCAGGTTTACCTTTTACATCCTGTAACATCTGGTTAAAGGAACTGGCAATGCCTTCTGGTGATTTGGTATCGAAACCGTGTCCATATTTTTTAGCAAATTCTACAAAGGGTAATAATTTCAGTTCATCGGGTGTATCATGCACGCGATAAGGAAAGGGAATTTCTTTTTTTTCAACCTTTATTTTTCCCACGCTTTCAGCAACCGTACGATTAGCCAACAACATAAATTCTTCTATCAATTGATGTGCTTCCTTGCTTTCCTTTACCATGATGCCGATGGGCTTTCCCTTCTCATCTAATTTAAACCGCACTTCCGTTGAGGAGAAATTAATGGCTCCCTTTTTAAAACGTTGCTTACGGAAACGTTGAGCCAGGTTATTCAGGATAAGAATTTCATCGCGGTATAATCCGTCTTCTTTCTCAATTATCTCCTGTACTTCTTCATACGTAAAGCGATGATTGGAATGTATGATGGTTTTACCGAGCCAGTGTTGCTTTACTTCTCCCTTGGGAGTGATCTGGAAGATGGAGGAAAATGTCAGTTTATCTTCTTTGGGTCGTAACGAACAAAGTTCATTGGAGATACGCTCGGGTAACATGGGTGAAACTCTGTCGGGAAGATATACCGATGTGGCTCGATCGTATGCTTCTTTATCTAACTCGGTATCAAACTCCACAAAATGACTCACGTCGGCAATATGTACACCGATTTCATAATTGCCATTTTTCAACACCCGAAAAGAGATAGCATCGTCAAAATCTTTTGCATCCACCGGATCTATAGTGACGGTAAGAATATCACGGCAATCTTTTCTCAACGCGATTTCCGCAGCGGAAATGGTATCAGGTATCCGTTCCGATTCTTCTAATACATTTTCTGGAAAGAAAAGCGGGAAGCCGTTTTCCATTAAGATTTCCTTCATAGCCATATCGTTGGTATCTCCCGCATCCATCACTTGTACCACTTCACCCACCGGTTTCTTATTCTTTTCCCATTCTTTTATACGGACGATTGCGCGATCGTTATTTTTTGCGCCGTTGAGGTTTGAAAAAGGAATAAAAATGTCCGGCATCGGTTTATTGGAATCCGCTACAAAAAAGGCAAAACTGCTACCCATTTCTATCCGACCCAGAAATTCAATTTGTTTGCGCTGTACCACTTCAACAATCTTTCCTTGAAGTCGCCCGCTTTTCTTATGCTCATTCTCTACCTGCACACGCACCGTATCTCCATGAAGTGCCGTATTAAAATCGGAAGGGCGTACCAATATATCATTGTCCAGGTTTACTACAGTTACATAGCCCATGCCCGAGCGGGTAATATCCAATACTCCTTTATAACCATTGGAAGAATGGGATTTGTGTTTACTCTTTTCTTTCTTTTTAGAATTCTTTCTGCTCATTAAAAAGGTTTGTTATTTCGAATTATATCTGTTAATGAATGTAGTGATAATATCTGTAAACCGTCTTTCTTCATTGAAAAGCACCTGCATTTCAATAGGCATTACAAATAAGGGAAGGTTTTTTAATTCGTTTACGAATTTTACCAATCGCACCGCGTCTTTTTCCGTTGTTAGAATGAGCTTATTGGTGGCGGAAATCGATTCAAAGCGTTTGACGATTTCTTTCCAGTCATCAATGGTGAAAATATGATGATCACTGTACAGCATTTCATAATAAGCGCGGGAATTTTCCTGTAAAAAATCTTTTAAAGGACCCGGATTGGCAATACCACTCACCAGTAATACTTCCATAGACGAAGTAACCGGTACTGAATGATGGCGCGTAAGATGATACGGAATGCCGTATTTAATAGAGGCAAAGAATAAATGCTGATGCGGCAACACATTAATTTCATCCGCTACTGATGCCGCTGCTTCTTTGGTTAAGTCGGGATTACATTTGGTAACCACCAAAATCTGGGCCCGCTGATAACTTGCTTTTTCGTCGCGCAGGTCACCAGTTGGCAAGAACCAATCCCGGGTAAAAAGGTTGTTGTATTCGGTTAGAAGGATATTCAAGCCGGCAGTAACGCTGCGATGCTGGAAGGCATCATCGAGTATAATTAATCGCGTTGCGGGGCGATCGTGCAATAATTGCGGAATAGCCACGATTCTTTCCTCTCCTACAGCGATGGTGATATCGGGAAACTTGATACGAAACTGCATGGGCTCATCGCCAATCTCCAAAGCGGTGGTTCGCTCGTTAGCGAGTGCATAGCCAGTTGTTTTACGTTTGTATCCCCGGCTCAATATGGCAAGGGTAACCTGATCTTTGAATTGCCTGATCAGGAATTCAACCATTGTGGATTTACCGGTTCCTCCTACGGATAAATTGCCAACACATATAACAGGAAGATTAAAGGTAGAAGAAGTAAATATCATTTTATCGTATAGGCGGTTGCGCATCCAGATAACCACTGCATATATCAATGAAAGGGGAAACAATAAAATGCGGATAGGCTTAAGCAACGGAGCATTAAAATTCATAAATGCGCGATGGTGTGATACAAAAATTTAAAGGTACATCAAAATCATTGATGTCTTTTATACGCTCAACCGGGTCAAAATACGAAAACCCAACCTTAATTACTTCAAGTCTGCAACGAGGCAGATAACGATCGTAAAATCCTTTTCCATAACCCACCCTGAATCCTTTACTATCAAAAGCAACCATCGGTACAAAGGCGAGGTCGATCTTTTCAGGCGCGATCAATTCTCCATTGATTGGTTCGAGGATATTAAATTTATTCTTCGCATATAAACCATCCTCTTCTACCTTGTATACTTCCATCGATTTCATATCTGGTTCTATGCGCGGCCAACCCACTTTAGCCTGGGGCCAATTGTTTTTCACGATGGACATACATTGACTAATATCAAATTCTTTTCGTTCAGAAAGTGGATAATAAGATAGAAGGTAATGTACTGGTGTTAAGTCGAGCAACGAAAAATTCGCAATGAGAGAATCGGAGTATTCCTTCCAAACTTCTTCTGGAAGACTCAGCCGTTTTTGCAGATACATATCCCTGATAGCCTTTTTCAGCATAGCATATCGTTTAAAGATTCCTTGTGGGATTCTGCCATCCCTTTTACAAATGATTTTCCGGGATATTCAACAATTGGTATGGTGGCGATTCGAGGGATGCCACTCCATTTTATAATTTCATTTTCATATCCAGATCCAGATTCATATCCTATAAAGAACCAACCTGCAACAGGAATATTATTTCGCATGCATTCAGCCGCTGTGAGCAATGAATGATTGATACTGCCCAGGTAATTGCGGCTCACCAAAACTACTTTGGCACGAAGCGCGATAATCAGATCTCTAATAAACTCACTGTCGTTTAAAGGAACCAATAAGCCACCGGCGCCTTCCACTATTAAGTTACGATTATAAATAGGAATATCACCGCTTATTCTTTGAACACTAATGGCAACATCTTCCTGTTTTGCGGAATAATGCGGGGAGGCAGCCAGTTTTAAGCGATAACATTCAGGGTGAATAACAGAGCGGGTATTGGTCAAATTATTCCTTACCCATTCGCTATCGGTAATCGGTTCTGTTCCCGCCTGAACGGGTTTCCAGTAATCCGCTTCCAATGCTTCTGTAATAATTGCCGAAATAACGGTTTTTCCAATTCCGGTTCCGATGCCGGTTATGAATATGGGGGAGTTCAATTAGTTTGTGGTTTGTAGTTTATAGTTTTTGGTTTATTGTTTATCGTTGCTTCAAGCTCAACAGACTAATTAAATTTTATAGTACTCGTGCGGAGAGGACAAACGAGAAACGAAAAACGATAAACTATAAACATTTTACTCTTTATTTACAAAGATCGAAAAAATCGTAGTGCCATAATTTCTCGCCGTTACAAACTGCGGATATAGTGCGTAATTATTACGGGGCGTATGTTCTAATACAAACCATCCACCCGGGTTCAATAATTTTTTTTCGATTATTTTTTTTGGTAATTCGTCAATGGTTGTTAAGGCATACGGCGGACCGGCAAAAATAAAATCAAAATGTTCCGTGCATTGATCGATGAAACGAAATACATCTATTTTAATTACTTTAAAATTCTCCAACTTCAGTAATGTCGCATTTTTCTTAATGAATTCATACATCGCGGGATCCTTTTCAACTATGGTAAGATCTTTTGCTCCACGAGAAGCCAATTCATAACTTATGCTGCCGGTACCTCCAAACAGATCGAGTGTTTTCAATGATTCAATATCCAAATTATTTCCGAGTATATTAAATAGCCCTTCTTTCGCGATATCCGTTGTAGGCCTTGTATGGGGCATATTGGCTGGAGGGGAAATCCGTCTCCCTCCCATTTCTCCTCCGATTATACGCATAAAGCCATTTGAAGCAAGGGTGAAAAATAATGAGCGGGATAATCGGCCAACTTATCATTCTTCCAGGCCGCTGTGCCGGTCACATCCCAACCGATATTCAAAAAATAACGATATAGTTCATTATAAAGGGCGGAATCAGCATCGATTAGTCCCGATAAATACAAATTTACCGTCGCCGGATCTATTGAAAATTGTTTACAGATATTAAGCAAATAATACGAAACATCTTCCGGCACCTGGTAATAATAACTTTGTAATAATTGAGGTTCATTACCATTGAAAACGGCTACTATAAATTTATCGGGATAAAAATATAACCTGAAATAATTTGCATCGGCTGTTTTATTCTCTGCTGTACTGTAAAGCAGCAGCGAATAAAAATGCCAATACTTACCAGCGGAAAACTTTCGTTGCAACAAAGTATGTATTTCACGGGGGATCCTGTAGATGGTATACATTTCACGGCCAAAGACCTTTTCGCTTAACACTAGTCCCTTATGCGCGTTACCGGTTATCAATTCAGTGAGCGGTTTACTTAGTTCAATCGTAAAATAAGGATCCGGCAATAAGTTGATATCCCCATAATTGTAAATCACCACGGCTTCCCGTATTTCCTGCTGTAAATGGTCATCACTTTCAACAAGGTCCTGTAAAACGGTTGCGGGATCGTCGTCACCCAATTCAAAATGGTATTGTTTCAGACGAAGAAGTTGGTGATTATTTTTATTTACCCATGCGCAGGTGAGTTGGCGCTCATTCAATTCGAGCAGCAATGTACATGGCTTAAGCAGCGCGTTATCCATGTTATCTGTGGTGATATCAAATGCGGGTTTCATCTGGTGCAATGTTAGGAAAAAGCTGCGAGCTTTCTACAAAACAGTAGGCACATTTGACTCGTTTACGATACAGTATCCAGTATCGAGCATCCTGTATGTATTTTTGCACGAACCTCGTAGCTCACAACTCGCAGCTTCTTCGTAGGTTTGCGACATTTTTATGTCAAGTGCAAATTCAGATAGTGGTCTTCAATTAGTCGTTACCAACCGGCAAATTTTAAAAATCGCATTGCCGATCAGTTTTGCTATTCTTATTCCCCAACTCAATTTTATAACGAATAATATCTTCCTTGGACATTTTCCTGACAATGGTAAATCCCTGGCCATTGCTGGTATTACCGGCGTGTATTATTTAATATTTGCTGCCATCGGGTTTGGACTTAATAATGGATTGCAAGCATTGATTGCGCGTCGTGCCGGTGAAAACAGGCCCGAAGAAATTGGGAAATTGTTTAACCAGGGGGTGTTCATCGCACTCACCATAGCCGCGATAGGCATCACACTTACCTATCTTTTTGTTCCCATGGTGTTCCGTTATTTTATCCAGGATGATGAACGATTGCGGCAGGCTGTCAGTTTTTTAAAAATACGTATCTGGGGATTACCCTTTCTGTATATCTATCAAATGCGGAACGCGCTGTTGGTAGGTACCAACCAAAGCAAATATTTGATTGCGGGTACCGTGGCAGAAACACTTGCCAATGTCTTTCTTGATTATGTGTTGATCTTTGGAAAATTAGGATTCCCTTCTCTTGGATTTAATGGCGCCGCATACGCTTCCATTACGGCCGAATTTATTGGAATGCTTGTGGTATACCTTGTAATTCATTTTAAAGGTATCGGCAATCGATTCCAACTTTTCAAGCATTTTAAATGGGACCGATACAATCTTTCTCTTATTCTGAATATGTCGTCGCCGCTTATTTTCCAACACGCCATCAGTATTATGAGTTGGGAATATTTTTTCCTGCTCATCGATAAACATGGTGCTACCGCTCTGGCAGTGTCTAATACCATGCGCAATGTATTTGGCTTGTTTGGTGCAGTTACCTGGGCCTTCGCCGCTACCAGCAGTACAATGGTCAGCAATATCATTGGTCAGAATAAACAAGAGGAAGTGTGGAAGTTGATTGGGAAGTTGGTAAAAATTAATCTGAGTTTCGCGATTTGTGTTGCTATACTTCTGAATCTTTTTCCTGGTGCTTTCCTCGCCATTTATGGTCAATCAGCAATGTTTACGGACGCTGCTTTACCGGTAGTGAGAGTAGTTTCTGTAGCTATGATCCTGATGTCGGTTTCAGTTATCTTTTTAAATGCCGTTACTGGTACCGGAAATAGTCGCGTTACTTTATTGATAGAAGCAGCAACGATTATTTTTTATTGTATTTATGTAACGTTGGTATTGGACAAATATTTTTTATCAATTACCATTGGTTGGATGAGCGAGTGGCTTTACTGGACCTGTATTCTTATTCCTTCTTTTTTATATATGCGAAGTGGAAGGTGGAAGGGGAA
>Ga0190271_10001920_pt1 | contig 12233 bp, 4 predicted proteins | sample Popmic356T_FD_133747 | JGI IMG/M metagenome (GOLD analysis project Ga0190271, IMG submission 133747) | Populus adjacent soil microbial communities from riparian zone of Weber River, Utah, USA - 356 T | ecosystem: Environmental > Terrestrial > Soil > Riparian zone | place: USA: Utah | collected...
TGAAGAGATCTTCACGGATCGCAAGGCGGGGACATTGCGCCGCCTGGTGCCCGTGCTCGCCGACGGGAACACCGACACCGCGCGCCCGGTGTTGTATTCCGGGCAGACGCAGCTGCTGACGCCGGCGGGCGTGCTGCCACTGGCCTTCGAGCTCGAAGCCGCCTCGCTCGAGGATGCGTGCAACAAATTCCCCGATGCCGTGAAGATCGCCATCGAACAGGCCATCGAAGAAGCGCGCGAAATGCGTCGCGAACAGGCTTCACGCATCGTCGTGCCCGAAGGCGGCATGGGTGGTCCGCCCGCCGGCGGCGGCGGGCGTATAAAACTTTAAAAGGGGGCAGCCCCCCTTTCCTGGCAAAAGGGGTCAGCCCTCGAGAGGACTGACCCCTTTTTCTTGGAAACGGGGGCTGCCCCCCTCCTTAGATCAGGAAATCGTCGGCTTGCAGCTGCGAGGCGTTGACACCGAGTAGCGTGATCTCGTCCGCGCCGAAATCCAGAACCACACCGCCGAAGACTCCGCGAGCTGTAGCCAGCACGTCGCCGAAGTCGTCGAGTCCCGCAACGGTGCGCAGATCGATACGATCGTTGCTGCCAGCGCCGGCGTGAAAATCGACGATCGTGAAATCGTCGGCGCCGAGGAACAGGTCGTCGCCATCACCGCCGAACAACACGTCATTGCCGGTGCCGCCGTTGAGCACGTCATTGCCAGCGCTGCCGATCAGGATGTCGTTGCCGCTGCCGCCCTCCAGCGTGAGCGCCGCAACACCCGCGCCGACGGCCAGAGCATTGATGAGGTCCGCGCCGCCGCCGCCCTGCACCGTAACCTTGTCGCCGTCATCCAGGTTCTCGATGCGCGTCGCCGCCGCCAGGCCGCTGATCGCCAGGTCATTTCCCGAAGCGCTGAGATTGATCAACTCTCCCTGCGCTCCGCCGGTGAGATTCACCACATCCTCGCGGCCGTCCGCACCGCCGCCCGCAACACCGGCGAGGTTGATGTTCAGTTCGCGAATGTCCGTGGCGCGCAAGTCACCGATATCGAAGCGGTCGGCGCCGCCGAGCGCATCCAGCTCGACGCGTTCGACATTGTTCTGGTCCATGACGATGTTGCCGAGGTTGCGCGTAAGGATGGCGTGATCGCCGGCGACGTTGAGCGCGAACCGCTCATCGGCATTCGAGCCGTTGAACTCGTGCGTGTCGAAACCTGACTGGCCGTCGATGACGTCGCTGCCTTCGCCCGGGTTCCACTGGAACCGGTCGTTGCCGGCGCCCATGGACACCGTATCAATGCCCACGCCGCCATTGATGAAGTCGGCGCCCGCGCTGCCGATGATGCGATCGTTGCCGGCATCGCCAAACAAGCTGAGCTGAATGCGTGAGGAGGTCCCGGAGGCATCGAGCGTGTCATCGCCTGCGCCGCTGTGGACCTCGAGCCGATCGGAAGCCGCCTCGGCCCCGGTGACGCGCACGCTGGCGGCCAGGCCGCGCACTTCGACCGCAGCGCCCGCGTTGACGATCTGCACCGTATCTGCGGCCGTGGAGCCGAGCACACTCACGCTATCTACTGCCGCATCGCCGGTGGTGGAGCCATCGGTGGCGCCGAGATTCACGATCACGTTCGTGACCTCGGTGCCAGTCATGTCGTTGACCACCACGTTATCGGCGCCGCCGAGCGCGTCGAACTGCAGGCGTTCGACATCATTGGTGTTCATCGTGACATTGGCGACGTCGCGGAAAAACGTGGCGCGTCCGGCATTGGCCGAAATGGTGATGGTTTCCGAGGCGCCGGAGCTGTTGAAATCCAGCGTATCGATGCCAGCCTCGCCTTCGACCTGGTCGCTGCCATCACCTGGATCCCAGGTGAAGGTGTCGTTGCCGTTGCCGAGAAACGCGGCATCGTTGCCGTTGTCGCCGAAGACCGTGTCATTGCCATCGCCGCCGAGAATCGTGTCCACGCCCTGGCTGCCGAAGATGGTGTCATTGCCGGCGCCCGCGTCGATCCTCAACGACGGGCCGGTGGCGCCAAGTGCGGTGGCGGTGATGCGGTCGTTGCCGCCGCCTGAGTTGATCGAGAGTGCGTCGTTTGTTTCGACGTTCGAAATACGCAGCGTTGCCGGAAGTCCGGTGACCACGGTCTCCGTGCCGGTATTGGCCACCGTGATCGTGTCCGCCGTGACGCGGCCGGTGGCCGAGATGAAATCGGTCGAGCCATCACCGGTGGTGCCGTTGATCGTTCCAGAGAGATCGATGTCGATTTCGCGGACGTCGGTCGCGGACAGATCACCAATCGTGAAGGTGTCCAGGCCACCCAACGTATTGAGTTGCACGTGCTCCACGTCGTTGAGGTCCATGGTGATGTTGGCCAGGTCACGCGTGAAACGCGCGCGGCCACCATTGGCGGAGAGCTCAAAGCGTTCATTGGCGGCCGAGCCGTTGAACAGCATGGAGTCGGTGCCATCCTGGCCCTCGACCACATCGCTGCCATCGCCCGGATCCCACTGAAACACGTCATCGCCTGCGCCGAGGAAAGCGGTGTCCGCGCCCTGTTGGCCGTCGATGAAGTCGTTGCCGTCACCGCCGAGCAGCACGTCGTTGCCGTTACTGCCGCGGATGGAGTCGTCACCCGCACCGCCGTCCACGGTGACGGAGACCAGCGAGGCGAGATTGCCCGTGGCCGAGAACGAATCGTTGCCGCCGTTCATGTTGAGAATCAGATTTTCAGAGGTGCCGATATCGATGCTGAAGGGCGCCGGATCGAGGCGGTCGAATCGCACGCGATCGCCGTTGGCGGTCGCCGTGAAAATTTCGCCGCCGTTGCCGCCGTTGACCTCGGCGGTGTCGGTGCCGTCGCCGCCTTCCATGACATCGCTGTCGTCGCCGGGATTCCAGATCATGCGGTCGTTGCCGCCCTGGCCGAACATCTGATCGTCACCGTCGCCGCCGGTCAGCGTGTCGTTTCCTTCGCCGCCGAACAACAGGTCGCGACCACCGGCGCCTGACAACCTGTCGTTGCCCGCGTCGCCAAACAGCTGATCGCCGTTCGCGCTGCCGGTTACGGTGTCGTTGCCGTCGCCGCCGAAGGCATGAAAGGTGAGGGCATCCAGGGCCAGGTTCGAGGCATTGATGTTGTCATCGCCGCCCTGACCGCTCACCAGGAGCACGTCGGTGGCATCGGCGTTCACGATCGTCAGCCCGGCGGCCAGGCCCGCAACTCCGACGGCATCCGCGGTGCCAATGACGTTGATGGTGTCGGCGCCATTGGTCGCGAGCGCAGTCACCGTATCGATGGCGGCGTCTCCGCTGCTGGGGTCCGCCGTGCCGGAAAGATCGACGAATACATCGGTGACGTCGGTGCCGGTCAGGTCGTTCACAACCAGCCGGTCCTGACCACCGAGTGCGCGCAGATTGATCTGCTCCACGTCATTGAGATCCATCGTGATGTTGGCTATGTCGCGCGTGAACAGGGCGCGTCCGCCGTTGGCCGAAATGGCGAAGCCTTCGCCGATGTTCGCGCCGTTGAACAGCATGGTGTCGCTGCCATCCTGGCCTTCGACGACGTCGCTGCCGTCGCCCGGGTCCCATTGAAATACGTCGTCGCCTGCGCCGAGGAATGCGGTGTCTGCGCCCTGTTGACCGTCGATGAAGTCGTTGCCGTCACCGCCGAGCAGCACGTCGTTGCCATTGCTGCCGAGGATGGAGTCATTGCCGGCGCCACCATCGACGGTGACGGAGATCAGCGCCGCGAGATTGCCCGTGGCCGAGAACGAATCGTTTCCGCCGTTCATGTTGACGACGATGTTCTCGGTGGTGCCAATGTCGATGCTGAACGGCGCGGGATTGATACGATCGAAACGCACGCGCGTGCCGTTGGCGGTGAGCGTGAACCGCTCATCGCCGTTGCCGCCGTTGACTTCGCTCGTGTCGGTGCCGGCGCCGCCCTCGTGCAGGTCGGTGTCGTCGCCCGGGTTCCAGATCATGCGGTCGTTACCGCCCTGGCCGAACATCTGGTCGTCGGCATCGCCGCCGGTCAACGTGTCGTTGCCCTCGCCGCCGAATAACAGGTCGGTTCCGCCCCGGCCCAGCAGCGTGTCATTGCCCGCTTCGCCGAAGAGCTGATCCGCTCCGGAGCCGCCGGTCAGCACGTCATTGCCACCGCCACCGAAAAGATTGGCAGCTGGCAGCGCTCCATTGGTTTCACTGAGCGTGAGGACGTCATTGCCGGCAAGCCCGAAGGTCTGGATCCGGCTGGTGTTGGCGACCGTGGGCGTGCCGCCGACGATAGCGACGGCTCCGCCGTTCACGAGGATGTTGCCGGCCGCATCACGACTGACGGTGACGTTGTTGTCGAGTGCATCGCCGATGCTGCTCAGCTGGCTGGAATTGAAGGTGCTTGTGACGGCCATAAAAAAATCTCCGTTGGTCTGTTCAGGTTTCGCGCATGGCGCGGTTCGTGAACGCCGTGATCGGGCTCACGAGGTATTCGAAAAGGGTGCGATGGGAAGTCGTCACGAACAGCTCCGCCGGCATGCCGGCCTTGAGCTGTATCTCGGGATGGTGTTTGAGCGCGGCGACGTCCACTTCGACCGTGGCCGCGAACCACGATTCACCGGTTGCTGCGTCGCTCATGCGATCGGGTGATACGAAGGTCACACGCCCCGCCAGCATCGGCGTGCTGCGTGAGTCGTAGGCTGCCAGGCGCACCTTCGCTTTCGCATCGGCGAAGACATGATTGATGTCCTGCGGGCGGATGCGCGCTTCCACCACCAGCATTTCGTTGCTCGGGACCACGTCGAGGATGGCTGCGCCCGCGGCCAGGACCTCGCCGGTAGCCGTGACTCGCAGGCCCATGACCACACCGTCCACGGGCGAGCGAATGGCCTGCCGGTCCACCTGGTCCTTCGAGGGACGAAGTCTTTCTTCCAGCTCGCGCAATCGGGCCGATGACTGCTTCTGCTCTTCGGTGGCCGCCTGCTGATAGCGATTCCGTGCGTCGGCCATGCGCGAGTGCAGTTCGGCGGCGCGCTGGCGCGCCAGCGCCAGCTCTCCGCGCGATTCCGCGAGCCGGCTGCGCGTGTCGGCGTCGGCGCGCTGCAGGGGCAACAGCCGTGCGCGCGGCAGATAGCCTTCGGCGACCAGCTTCTCGCTGAGCTTGAGTTCCTCGGCGGCGAGCCGGCCGGAGTCTTCGATCGATCCGACCTGGCTCGTCAGCGCCGCGGCCTGCGCGCCGGACTCACGAACCTGTCGTTGAAGCGCGTCGAGTTGCTCGTCGAGCGTGCGGCGTCGCGCGGCGAACTGCGCGCGCTCACGCACCAGGTGCTCGGCACTCAGTGAGTCGCCGGCCAGTTGCTGATCGATGGTGAATTCGCGCGCGAGCGTGCTCTCGGCGCTCACGCGCGCATGGCGCAGGCGCTCGGCACGGAACTGATCCTCGAGCAGGCTGAGCTCGGCGTCGCTGCGCACATCGTCCACGACCACCAGCACGTCACCGGCACGCACCGACTGTCCGTTGCGCACGCGGATCTCGCGCACGATTCCGCCTTCACGGTGTTGGACAGTCTTGCGCTCCAGCTCCACCTTGATGCGCGCGGCGGCGATCACCGCTCCTGAGATCGGCGCAAGCGACGCCCAGATTCCCAACGTGGCTGTCGCCACCGCCAGAGGAATCAGCACCACGCGGCGATTCAGCCAGCGTGCGGAGCTGGCAGGTTCGTGCGGCGCATCGAGCAGCGATGCCAGGCTCGCTGAGATCCGGGCGCTCATGCCTGCACCTGCAGGGGTTCGGCCGCGGGAAATGGCACGATCTTCGCGCCATCGCGCAGGCGCGCGAGAATGATGGCCGACGGGCCGAAGGACTCGAACACGCCCTTGTTCAGCACGGCGAGCTTGTCGAGCTGCTTCATGATGCTTTGCCGGTGTCCCACCAGGATCACCGTGACGCCGCGCTCCTTGAGTCCGGCCAGTGCCGCGGCCAGCGCCGCGTCGCCTTCTTCATCGAGATTGGCGTTCGGCTCATCGAGGATCACCAGCCGGGGGTCCCCGTACAGCGCGCGCGCCAGCGCGATGCGCTGACGCTGGCCGCCCGAGAGCAGGCAGCCGCCATCGCCGATCTCGGTGTCGTAACCCTCGGGCAGCCGCAGGATGAGATCGTGCGCCTGCGCCAGTTGCGCGGCGCGGATCACCGCCTGCGGATCCGGCTTCTGCAGCCGCGCGATGTTGGCGGCAACGCTGCCGGCGAACAGCTGCACCTCCTGCGGTAGATAGCCCACGGCGCGGCCGAGCAGATCGCGGTCGAAGCGCGCGATGTCGGCGCCATCGAGGCGTACCTTGCCGGCCTGTGGAATCCGGATCCCGAGCAGCAGTCGCACCAGCGTGGTCTTGCCGGAAGCGCTGGGCCCGACGATGCCGAGACTGTCGCCCGCGAACAATGTGAAGGCGACGCCGCGGATCAAGGGTGCACGCCCGGCGACCGGCGAAAAAATCAGCCGTTCGACGTCGAGCCGGCCTTTCGGCGGCGGCAGGGCGAGAGGCGCCTCGTGCTGGTGTGCTTGGCGTTCGCCGAGGCGACGCCAGGCGCCGCGGGCTTCGATCATGGCCTTCCATCCGCCGATGAGCAGCTCCACCGGCTGCAGCGCGCGGCCCAGCAGAATCGTGGCGGCGATCATGATTCCCGGAGAAGCTTCACGGCCGATCACCAGCCAGGCGCCGAACCCGAGCGCCACCGCCTGCAGTCCCTGGCGCGACATGCGTGCCAGCGAGCCCAGCCTTGCGCTGATAGCAGCGAGTTGCTCCTGCGCCTTGTGTTGTTCGTCACAACGCCCCTGCCAGGCGGCGATGGCGGTCGTGGTCATGCCCATTCCGACCACGGATTCGGCGTTGCGCATCAGCAGTTCCGCCTGCCGATGCGCCGCGCGTGCCGCTGCCAGCGCCTGCTCGGTGTGCCTGCGGGTGGCGTATTCGGTGAACACGCCCAGGGCGAACAGCGAAAGCGCGCCGAGGGCGGCGATGCCTCCGAGCAGCGGGTGCATGAGCGTGATGATCAGTAGATAGATCGTGACCCAGGGCGCGTCGAACAACGCCACCACTCCCGGGCTGGCGAGCAGCGTGCGCAACTGTGCGACGTCGCGCAGCGCTTCCGGGTCATGCCGTATGCCACCTGCTGCCTGCTGCAGGGCGTTGCCCAGCGCTGTGGGTGCGAGGCAGGCTTCGACGCGCCGCCCGGCGGCGGCCAGCGTGCGCGCGCGTGCCGCGTCCATGTAGTAGCCGAGTACCAGCATGATGAGCAGCGGCACGCTCAGCATCACCAGGGTTTCGATGCTTCCGCTGGCGAATACGCGGTCGAAGACCTGCAGCATGTAGAGCGCGGGGGCGAGCAGAGCGAGGTTCAGCAGCAGACTCGCCTGTGCCGCGACCTTTATGAACGGACGAATCTGTTGCGCGAAGAGCCAGTCCATTGCCATCTCCCAAGTGCTGTCGGGAGGTGAGTGGCTAGTTACGGGCGCGCGGTTCCGTTAAATGGTGTCAGACCCCATTTGCTAGCAAAAGGGGCCGGGGCTGGGCGGTGGAGCGTCAGCGCGTGAAGGACAGGCTTCCGGCGCTCACTCTCGGGCGCGCTTGAGAAAAAAAATGGGGGACCATTTCTTTTTCTCGCGTTCGCTTGCGCGAGGCGGCGCGCCTGAGCTGTCAGCGTTTCGATAGTTGGAGTGCTGAACGCGCACCGTAGGAAAGAACCACCAAAGAGTACCTGCGCGCTGATCGCCTCGCGCTGCGCCGCCCTCGATGTTCGCGCCGGAAGCCTGTCCTTCACGCGCTGACGCACCAACGTCGTGCCTCGATCCCGCTTGCAAAGAAATCGGAGTTTGGAACCTACTACCGCGGGCCTGGGCCGATCGTGCGGTCGAAGAAGCGCACGATGTTGGCGTGTGCGTGCAGACCCGAGACGTTCTGGCGGATCAGGCCGTGTTTTCCGCCGGGATAGGTCATGAGATCGAAAGGCTTCTGCAGATCCTGCAGCTTCTTCATGAGCGCCGTGCTGTGCGCGAACAGCACGTTGTCGTCGGCCATTCCGTGCACCAGCAACAGTGGCCGCGACAGCTGGTCCGCGTACTGCAGCACGTTGCCCAGGCGGTAGCCTTCGGCGTTCGCCGCGGGAGTCGAGAGGTAGCGCTCGGTGTAATGCGTGTCGTAGAGCGCCCAGTCGGTGACCGGCGCGCCGGCGACGCCCGCCGCGAACGCATCCGGCGCCTTCATCAGGCACATCAGCGTCATGTAGCCGCCGTAGCTCCAGCCGAACATGCCGATGCGCTTCGCGTCGACGAAGGGCAGTCCGCGAAGGAATTCAACACCGCGTACCTGATCCCGCACCTCGATATCGCCCATGCGAAGGCCAAGCGCGGTCTCGAAGCGCTCGCCGCGCATTCCGCTGCCGCGATTGTCGAGCGTGAAGACGACATAGCCGTGCTGCACCAGGTACTGATGAAACAGGTTGCCCCACGAATTGGTGACGCGTTGTGCTCCGGGACCGCCGTAAACGTCGACGAGCACGGGATATCGCTTGCCCGCCTCGAGATTGCGCGGCTTCAACAACTTGTAGTGCATCGTCTGGCCGTCGGCCGCCGCGATGGTGCCGAACTCCGGGCGCACGTGTTCATCGAGATAGTGCGCATACGGATGCGCGGCATCGAGCTGGTTGGGCAGCATTGCCGACAACCTGCGGCCGCCCGAGGTCCGCAGCGTGACGCTGCGCGGAAGGTTCGCGTCGGAGAACGCATCGACGAACACGCGCGCATCCTGCGACATGGCGACGCTGTGCCATCCGGCGCCCGCGGTGACTCGTTGCGCGCCCGCGGGCTCATCGAGCGAAACCCAGAACAGCTGCCGCTCGACGGGCGAGGGCTGATTGGCAATGAAATAGACGCGCCTTGCGCGCTCATCGACGGCACGTATCGCCGCCTCGGGCGATTCACCCACCACCATGAACTCACCCGTCGTGAGCTGCCGGATCAGTTTGCCGTCATTGCCGTACAAATAAAGGTGCTGAAAACCGCTGCGCGACGATGCCCAGATGAACTGCGGCGAGTGCTGCAGGAAAGTGAGCTCGCGATGCAGCGGCACCCAGTGTTCGCTGTGTTCGGTGAGCAGCACGCGGCCGCGCCCCGAGAGCGCGTCGAAACGCATCAACTCCAATTTCTTCTGGTCGCGACTCTGGCGTTGCACGGCGATGCCCCGGCTGTCCGGAAACCAGTCCACGCGTGGTAGATAGATGTCGGTTTCCGCGCCAAGGTCGAGCTGCAGGCGGCTCTCGGCCGCCAGGTCCGCGACGAACAGGTTCACGCGGGCATTGCGCGCGCCGGTGGCCGGATACCGCTGGCGCAATACGCTGGCGCCCGACGCCTGGATCTCGAAGCGCTCCACCTCGGCGACCTGCGACTCGTCGACGCGAGCGAGCGCGATGTGCCGCTCGTCCGGTGACCACCAGTAGCCGGTGTCACGATCCATCTCTTCCTGCGCGATGAATTCGGCCATGCCGAAGCTCACCGCGCCGCCACCTTCACTCGTCACCGCGCGCTCCTTGCCGGTGGTGAGTTCGATGACATGGAGATTCTGGTCGCGTACGAAGCTCACGTAGTTCGAGTGCGGCGAAAACCGCGCATCGGTTTCGAAGGCGTCCGTTGTAGTGAGCCGGCGAACGGCGTCGGCGCCCTTGCGGCCGAGGTCGTAAACGTACAGATCTCCATTGAGGGGAATCAGCAGGTGCCGGCTGTCGGGCGCGAAGCTGTATTCCACGATTCCCGAGTACGCCGAGGTTCGCTGCCGTTCGCGGCGCGCTTCTTCTTCAGCCGAAAGTGCGCGGTCCGCTCCCGCCAGTGTGCGCGAATCCACGAGCAGCCGGTCGCGCGACTGGCGCACGTCGAACGCCCAGAGGTCGAAACGATCCTTGTCGTCTTCGCGCGCCTTCAGGTAGGCCACGAGCCGGCCATCCGGCGATATCTTTACCCCTCGCAGGGAAGGCCCCGACAAATCCGGCGCGGCAAACAGGCGCTCGAGCGTGAGCTTTTCTGCCCGGGCGGGTACGGCGAGAGTGGCCGCGAGCGCCAGTGCCAGGGCCACGAGACCTGCGCCAAACCGAGGAAGAATCACGGCGCGCCGGAAAGGCGCGCGCACACCGTTTGCTACACTGCTGATCAATATCATTTGGGGAGTTTAGGGATGGTCAACAATCCTCGCTACCTGGGCGCGCTCGTCGCGACCGCGCTGGCCGCAATCTTTACCGCATGCGCGGTCTCGCCGAAGGCGGAGCACTCGGCGCCGGCCACCACAGCATTTCAGTATCCGGCAGCCGCGCGCGGCGAGGTCGTCGACACCTACAACGGCGTCAGTGTTCCCGATCCCTACCGCTGGTTCGAAGACGCTTCAGCACGGGCGACTCGCGATTGGGTGAGCGCGGAGAACGCGTTGTCGCAGCCTTACCTCGAAAAACTTCCGCAGCGCGCGTGGCTCGGCGAGCGCCTCAAACAACTCTGGACCTATGAGCGTTTCGGAGTTCCGCAGCGCGAAAGCGGCAAATATTTCTATTTGCGCAACGACGGCTCGCAGGATCAGAGCGTTCTGTATGTGGCCGATGCTCTCAACGCCCAGGCGCGTGTGCTCGTCGACCCCAACGGCAAACGCGACGATGCCACCATCGCGCTGTCGCAATGGGTGCCGAGCCCGGACGGAAACCTGCTCGCATACGCCCTTTCCGATGGCGGCACCGACTGGAATACCTGGCACTTCCGCCGCGTCGCGGACGGCACGGATCTGCCGGTGATCCTCAAGTTCAGCAAGTTCTATGCGGTCTCGTGGGCGCGCGACAGCTCGGGTGTCTACTACAGCCGCTACCCGCTCAAGCCGGGCCAGAAGGCCGAGGAAGCCGAACGTGGCGACGATGCCGGCCGCCCGGATGTGTACTTCCACAAGCTCGTTGACGTGCAATCGGCCGATCGCCTGGTGTACCGGGTCACCGATCACCCGACACGCGTGCTCTCGAGCCAGGTCACCGAAGATGGACGTTATCTCGTCATCGGATTGTTCGACGGCTACGAATCGAACGCGGTCCTCGTGCAGGACCTGCGCAAACCGGACGCGAAGCCGCAGCCGGTGTTCACGGCCTGGGACGCGCTCTACAACTTCATCGGCGCCAAGGGAGACGAACTCTATTTCCAGACCACCAACAACGCGCCCCGCGGACGCGTGATCGCGGTCGATGCCAATGATCCGGCGCCCGCGCGCTGGCGCACCGTCGTGCCGCACGGTGACATCGCAATGTCCAACGTCAGCTACATCGGCGGGCGCGTGGTCGTCGAATATTCCCGCGATGCGCGCAGCGTCGTGCGGCTGTTCGAGGCGAGTGGTGCGCCAGCCGGCGAAGTGAAACTTCCCGGCCTTGGCACCGCCACGGCCTTCCAGGGCACCGGCACGAATCCGGAAGCATTTTTCTCCTATTCAGATTATTTGACGCCGACGCGCATCCTGCGGCTCGACGTCGCTTCGAACACCGTCAGCGAATTCCGCACGCCGAAAGTGCCAGCGGATTTTTCGCCCTACGTGACTGAGCAGGTCTTCTACCCCAGCAAGGACGGCACTCGCGTGCCCATGTTCATCACACGCCGCAAGGACGCGCCGCGCGACGGCAATCGTCCGGTGATCCTGTACGGGTATGGCGGTTTCAACGTCACGCTCTCGCCGTCATTCAGTCCTTCCATCCTGTCGTGGCTCGAGATGGGCGGCGTCTACGCAGTCGCCAACCTGCGTGGCGGCGGCGAGTACGGCGAGGAATGGCATCAGGCCGGTACGCGGCTCAAGAAGCAGAACGTGTTCGACGACTTCATCGCCGCCGGTGAATTCCTGATCCGTGAGAAGTACACAAATTCGAAGCGCCTCGCGATTCTCGGCCGCAGCAACGGCGGGCTGTTGGTCGGTGCCGCGCTCACACAGCGACCTGATCTGTTCGGCGCGGCGTTGCCCGGCGTCGGCGTCATGGACATGCTGCGTTACCACACCGCCAGCGCCAATGCGCGCCAGTGGTCGAGCGACTACGGCCTCTCCGAAGACTCCGCGGAGTTCAAGGCGCTGCACGCGTATTCACCCGTGCACAACATCAAGACCGGCACCTGTTATCCGCCCACGCTCGTGACCACGGCCGATCGCGACGATCGCGTGGTGCCCTGGCACAGCTACAAGTTCGCCGCCGAGATGCA
>Ga0190271_10001921_pt1 | contig 12232 bp, 20 predicted proteins | sample Popmic356T_FD_133747 | JGI IMG/M metagenome (GOLD analysis project Ga0190271, IMG submission 133747) | Populus adjacent soil microbial communities from riparian zone of Weber River, Utah, USA - 356 T | ecosystem: Environmental > Terrestrial > Soil > Riparian zone | place: USA: Utah | collected...
AGTATTATGGGCCATTTGCTTAGTAGCCCACTACCAAGAAATAGGCAAGAAAACTTCCGCTTATAACATACGCAATGAATTTGGCGACCGAGTTTTCGAGTATTGGAAAACGGGTTGCGAAATGGCCGAGTACTACAAACTACTAGATTGTTACTACATGAAGCTAACCCTAAAAGGGCTAGCCGCATGTAACCACTGGAAACTAATTAGCGAGAAGATTTCTGAATTGCCTTCTTAATATCTTCTAACGATTCTAACAAAGCTATTAATCTCGCATCAATACTGAATGCTGCAACAACTAACGCCCAACGTGGATCTTCGTCTGATTTAGCAAATGCATCGTTGTAGATATTCTGTAGTTTTTCTCGATTATCGCGCATCACTCATTTACTCCATACATATACTGCCGCAATTTATCGTGCTCGTTGATCCACTCTATTAGTTTCTGCACTCCATCAGGAGTTAGTGACACTTCATCATCTCTAGCAAAATGATCCGATGACAACAACAACTGATAACCATCGAATCTAACACTAACCCCTTCACTCAAGTAACGTCTTTGATTGATTTTAGGTAGCATCACAAATCTTCCTTCGCTAACCCAATTGCCTGCTTACCCAGATCAGACAAAACATAGATCAAATCGCCTTCGTCTGCTTCTCCATAGATTTCTGCATTAACATCTTCCTCCGTCACTTCATGCTCATCTACTAACAACGACACTTTCAACAACTCCTCGATATCTTCCGAAGGTTCATCCATGTAACGTTGCCACATATCATCAAACAAGTTAGCTAGTGCTGTTAACACTTTATCATTCTCAGCCATCGTTAGTTACTCCTTTTCGGAAGCGCCACTTTCTGTTTCCGTTATCTTGTGGGCAATTTCAGTTGGAATGATCGGTGCATAGAAATTATCACTGATCTGCAACAAACTTTGTTCAACAGTTTTCATGGCATTATAACAGTTTTGTGCAGTATCGCGCATTTGTTGCACCATCTCCCGGTCTTCCTCCCGCCAGGAGTACACTTGTATATACTGCAAGAAATTCTGCAAATCAATCAAACTACCATATACCGCCAATCCAATAACTCGTTCCGTTCTACGATCTTCATATTGTTGTTGCAGTCCACCACTAACTCGATCACGATCATTCATAATTCTATCATCCCTCTACCAATCATTTCAATAAAGCATTTCATCGTTATTTTACAGTCCGCATCAGCGGTATGGGCTAAATCAAATCCTTCATTAAACAACCAAGTATGCATGTCAGTTAGATTTAGTCGATGGCCGAGTTGTTGACTGCATACTTCTACAGTATCAATGTCACGCATCGGCCAGGAGAAATTAAATTGCTTGCCCGCTCGACACAATTCATACCACATTACCATCTTGTCGTACATGATATTGTGGCCAACTGCAATCGATGAACCAACAAAGAATTTAGCAATTTGTGGATACCAATATACAAACGGCAAGCAATCAACTACATCTTTGTCATAGATGCCATTTACCTTACTAGCTTCCGCCGGTATCATTACGGGTGGTTTCATTCTGATCGAAAGCGTATCAATTAGCTGTAAATCTACACTCAATTTCACACAGTATAAATCGATTAAAAATGGCTGATACTCAGTTGGTGCCGCTGATACACTAAGCAAACCAGTGGTTTCTGTATCAAAGACGATTATTGTCATTCCACTTATCCATCTTTACTGCTATATATTTTAGCATTTCGATGCGGGCAATTTCAATACGCTTAGTATCCCCCAGATCAATTTGATCTGTTGGATACCGCGCATTCCACCATTTAACTACTTCTTGATTAGTCACCCCCACTTTTTCTCAATCTCTTTAGTATCTAGGCCCAATCGCCTACCCAAATTAACCAATTCGATATACCAATGACGACGAAAGTTCTTTCTACCACGATTATCAAAATCGTCATCATGAATACGTTGCAAATTAGTTAGTAATGCTAAGTGGTGCTGCACCGCCAGGAGTGCGTATGGACAATAGTATCTAGTCAACAAAACGTTAACTTCTTGACCTTCGATATTCGGAGAATACTGATTTTCCGGAATAAGTACGCCAATCGCACACTTCAATCCATCATTACCGTGGTAAGCACAAGTACCAGTTTTCCCACTTAATGATTGCTTACCTTGTTGTAACAAATGATTAGCTATTTTCTCCCAAATGCTTTGAGCAGTGATAACGTTATGATCGAACACGAAACCATCAAACATTAGTTTCCCTTTCCGCTATCTTCAACGCTGCCAGAATAATATTGAAGTTGTTACTACACGTTGCATGAAACAAATCTTGTCGTTGATTTCTAACATGCTCGATCAACAAATCGTAAGTAAACTTGAAGTCTTCTGCTAGGAAGTCTGGATCAGTCTTCACTACCATCTGCCCATCTCCAAGCTATACTACCACGTAGCTTGAACATATTTCCACGAATAAATTGAAACTTCCATGGATGCTTGTACACTTTAGCATAAGCCGTGCCTAGGATACGCCGACTGTTGTCTGATAACCTAACATCACTGAAATTTTTGTCAGCAAATCCAGCGTAATCGTATTCTTTACTAGCGAATTCATGTTCATGTGTGCGAACGTAACTAATAAACTCGCGGAATTCTTCAATCTCCCGCTCATCTACTATTTTATTGTAAGGAACTTTCTGCCCTTTGCTAATGATATCTTCTTCACTAACAAAATCGTCATCGACACGCTCTTTGAATTCGCGGTAGCCACTACCTCTACTGCCTTCGTTAATCTCATCCTCATACAATACTTGGTCTAGTTTATGCTCTAGTGTATCGATCTTAGTCATAAACTGCCTAAGTATCGTTTCGATACGATTTCGCCACTCTTCTTGTGTCATGTTATTATCCCTATCAGAGTATTCAGACATAATATCCCCGCTAAATATACCATGTCTACTCCTGGCGGGATCACCGCCAGGAGCATCAATCTATTACTAGAATGTGCCTTCTTCATCCTCCGGCGAAGAAGCGCGGAATTCACCAGCTTGCAAACCGTCACGCATTTTAACAGCAGCGTCCCAAATTGCCTTACCGTTCGGCATTTCCATCACACTAACATACTTGTTGTCAACAATGTTAGCCGTAACCTTGGGACGGAACCACCGACCTTTGTTATTCTTTTGTTCTTCCAACGACATAATGTAAGTATAGTAAAAGTGTGCTGGCGTTAGTAGTCCTTCACTGGTCTTTACCTTTGGTGCATACTGCACCATGGCAGACCAACTCTTTGCTACTGCTAGACTAGTAGCGTAGAATGGAAAGATGGTACGCTCGAAGTCGCCAATTTCATCAATCGTTAGTATGTAGAAATGGCGAGCTTTCAGGATACTATGCCCTTCCTTTGTTACTGGCTGATAAGCATCATGCTGATCCTTATCGCACAATTCCTTCCATCCCTTATCGTATTCGCCCCAATCCTTAACGAATTGGCCACCTTGACCAGCCGGCGCTGACCATTCAGTATAATTCCACATGTGGTTGACCAATACTACGGTCAACTCTTTATTTACTTTACTCGTTGCTAGGTTCATGAACACGCCAGGAGTAATCCATGGCATTGTGCCAACTTGTGGTGATCCCGGTTGCATAATCCTAGTAAACGGAATGATCGACTCGTTTTGTGTGAAACCTTTATTTTCTTTTGAAGCCTTAATGAAGTCAAATTCACTAAGACCACCAACGATTGCTACTTCGTTACCTGTATTATCACTCATCTTACTCCTCCACAATTATTGTTTTGGTGCCACGGTATACATCAAACAAGTCCATCGGGATAACTTCGCCGTTTTCTTCCATCTCCCGACTCCACTTATTCAGTGTCTGGTAATGAATTGTTTTAGTCAAACTATACTCGTAACCCAAACCTTCTACACTATCCTGAATTGCTCCCAATTCCTCCTTACTAATACTCTTCGGTAGAAATACTTCTAGTTTGAACTTTACCATCCCGCCGTGACCGTGGCTATCCAGCCAGGAGTCAATTTCTTGCATCTTTTCTTTATCTGTTTTCACTACCAAAACAGGTTGTGTCTTGATCGTGTAACGATTACCGATTTCAAATGAAGTCATCCCAATCTGTTGCATAGCATATGGCAACATTTCAGTAGACAACCTATTAAATTTCTTCTTTAGATCAGCTAACCGACCTTCGAGATACTGGATTTCGTTGTTAGTATCCACGAAGTCTTTGCCCAAATCGGCAATTTCCGTTAGTTTATCATTAGCCGGAACGTCACTCATTCCTTATCTCCTAGATATACTGCACGATAGGCTGGGTAAGTAATCATTCCGTTTTTAACTGCCCAATTCCATGCATCATTTCTATTCATCCAAGTAACTTTAAGTTCTTTAATCGTAATAATTACATCCTCAGTCCACCACTTTTCTTCGTCTTCTACTTCCGGGCCAACGATAATTCCGTTACCAGCCAATGGTTGTTGACCATCTGTTAGCATGAAAAAACTATCTTGCGGTTTCAACAATCCTTCATCATCGACATACAATACATCGCCAGTTATCCATGACATAGCGAAACAAATGCTACCGCCAACATACTTTCGCATGTCTACTAGACCATTACACTCAACAGATGTAATCTGTTGAGTGGAAGAGTTAATCCAGAGTGCTTTTGCCATTAGTCTTCCCTTAGAAAATCAGCAACATGCTTCGCCTTCCCTTCGTTTATCAACGAACGGAAACGATCTGCCAAGTTGGATTTATCTCTAAGGGCTTGTAGTATTCTTTCATCTATCTTTCCTTTTACTACGATATCGTGATAAGTCACCTTTTCAGTTTGGCCAATCCGGTGATTTCGGTCTTCCGCTTGCAGTCGGTCAGTTGCACTCCAACTGTTGCTGTAGAAGATCGTAGACGATGCTTCATTCAGCGTCAAGCCGGTTCCACCTGTCTGCACCGTAATGACCAAGGCACGACAAGCCGGATCATTCCGCCACAGATTTATTTGTTCCAATCGTTTATCAGTTTCTCCAGTGACACCAATCGAAACGATTCCCATATCACCTAACGCTTTAACAACTAACCTAACGTCCTCGACAAATCGGCAGAACACTATCGTTTTACCAGATGCCGACTCTACCAATTCCGCCACATATGTCGCACGATTACTTTCAATCGTTCGCGTGCCGTCTTCATTACTAATGTGACCACAAAGAACTTGTTGCAATTTAATCATGCGAGTAAGTATCATTGTTGCGTCAATGAACTTATCGTCTTCTAGTAACAAGATCAAATCTTGTTCTAGTATGCGATAGATGTTTTCCTGATCCCTAGTCATTTCAATATGATGGGTTACATATACTTTGTCGGGTAAGTCTAGACATTCCCGCTTGCGTTTCATGAATACATAAGGTGCAATTCTAGCGGTTAACATCTCTTGATTACGGTAGCCTACTATCTCCCGCATTTCATAGCCGCCCATAATACAATACATCGACTTGAACGATGTAATGAATTTATGGCCAACGATGGTCCAGTCAAGAAATTTCAGTTGTGTAAAGAGATTTATTATCCCTTCTTCTGCTTCAGTGCCAGTTGCTATCCGACGATACTTAGCTAACATCCCCAATTGAATAGCAATCTTAGTTCGTTTCGCAGAGTAACTCTTTATCTTATGTGACTCATCGATGCACATATAAGTACGCTTCCGCGCCAGGAGAATGCGTTTCAAGTACTCCTGGCCCGAGGGGTGCGATAGTGCTTCAATGTTCATTAGAAACACTAGCACTTTACCACCCGTAATGATATCGCGTGTTAGTTGCTCTTGCTTCTTTCTAGCACTAGGAGTGCTAACAGACTTGTACACTTGGACAACATACTTGTCGCTAGCTCCACCATGCAATTCGTATTGTTCTTTCCAGTTCTCATGCACCTGATTAGGCGCTAAGATAACCACGCAATTAATCAGATCGCGTTCGATTAGATTAACCGTTTCATCCACAATTACTTTGCTTTTTCCCGTGCCTTGTTCACAAAACAACGCGAATGCTTCATTACCCCACATAGTTTCCAGCGCATCGCGTTGGTGTTCATATGGAGTGGTAGTATAGATCAACTCGTTAGTAGTTCTCATAGTTGTTTTTCCTCTTTACGAAGTTTTAGTATATTTGAAGCTTCTTCTTCAAGGATTCGCGCCATAGTATAAGCAGTGATATTTTTTTGATCACGAAAGAATTGTGCTCTTTCCATCAAGTATAAAGCGGCAGCGTTAACACCTGTATTAAATTCAATGTTAGTGCTCATGATAGATATTCCTTTATTTCATTATGCAGTGTAGTGTATTTGTCTTTACCTTCTTCATCCAGCTTAGGATACCACACGCGATTTACCCAACGCAAGTAACCCGGCTCGATTTGGTCAAAATGTTTACCAGCATGTTGTCCCCAAGGAAAGATAAATCTATACTTGGAGTTGGCCACATTCGCGCCAGGAGTTAAGTCAAACTGATTTGCCATCACTCCTCTTGCCCGTAAACTACTAAAAAACATGACAGCGGCATTTTCTATTTCTCCTTTCATTGCCGCTGGATCGAGTGCTAGTCTCATGAATTTCTTTTCGCGCTCGTTTATCATTTGGCTGCCTCTATTGTGTTAGTGGGCACCGACTATTCTTACCATTTTCAATATTACGCCGAATTGGTTTACCCATCTTTACTATGCTGACTAACCTAGTGGGGGACCATAGTAAGTAGGGAGAATAATCATGTAGCTATGTGTGCCCGGCATAGGTTGAGTATTCGGCCACCCCCTATTCTATTTCAACAACTTATATTTTTCGATGTAAACGCGACGGTTATCTTCCATAACTTTACCGCGAAACAAAAACCATGTTCCAGTCTTATATTGCTTAGTCATTGGCAACCCAAACGCTGGAAAATTGTAACGACTAATCGTGGCCGGAATGATATCGGTATCATCTTCCAATACCATTGTCAACCATCGATCATTCGGTACTTTCATGCCACCGCGTTCAACCAAAAATTTCGGCTCGTTAAGAGAACGAATCTTGTAGCTAACTACTTTAGCAATGAAAACATAGTTACCTTCATCATCGATGTTGGTTATTTCAGTTAGCTTACTAACGATACTATACTTGCGAGGATTCGCCAGGAGATCGGCAAACTTTTCGCGCATTTCAAATACATCGTCAAACTTGGTCTTTACTAGATCAGGTAATTTGTATGGTGGTCCTTGTTCAATGAATTTCCTAGCTCTAATCGGACCAACACCAATGATGTTAGTTAGACCACCAATTAATTCATTGTCTTGCACACTCCAATTTTCTTGTGATCGTTCCGCATCATATAGTTTAAAAGTATAACCGGCGCGATCTAATTCGCGTAGGTATTTCTTGATTTGCTCAGGCTTGTTAGCATCGGCATACTTCAATACTGCCAGTGCAAATTCCAACGGGAATTTCGCTTTCAGTAACATACACCAATAGGATACCAATGCATAGGCTACTGAATGCGATTTATTGAACGAGTACGCACCACTTGAATTAACCATTTCCCAGATGGAACGAATCTTTTCATCGTCTATATTAAATTTGGCTTTGGCTCCATTAGCAAATTTTGCATAGAACTGATCCATGTATTCTATGCCAAGTGATTTACCCATCCCTTTGCGTAATGATGTGCAATCCTCCCATGACATACTACCTATTTCTCTAGCAATACGAATAACTTGTTCTTGGTAGATAATCAAACCATAGGTTTCGTTAGTAATATTAGCAAGTAAATCTACTTCGTAGCTTTTGCCATTTCTCCTGGCGCACCATTCGTAACTAGCTCCGGATATTAGCGGTCCCGGTCTAGCAAGTGCAGTAAGTGCAACAAGATCAGTAAACCTGTCAGGTTTAATTTTACGGCACAAGTTCTGAAGTGCCTGCCCTTCAAACTGGAATATTCCTGTGTAAAGTCTGGACCGTAACAATCCGTAGGCTGGATCATAATCCGTATCATGCGCCAGGAGTTGTTCTTTTGTCCAGCCAACTTGGTCCAAACAATCCGAAATAATAGATAGAGTTCGCAGTCCAAGTGCGTCTACTTTCATAAGGTTGAGCGTATCACAGTCGTATTTGTCTAGTTGTATAGTGTTCTTGTTATTATCTCTCGCAACGTAATTGGTAATTGGTTCGTTGGTAATTATTACTCCAGCAGCATGTTTGCCGGGATGCTGGGCATGGTCTTCTAAATTACCTGCTAACGTTATCTTTGGATAACGATTAACTAAATCCTTGCCGATATCAGTATCGTTTAACGTATCGACTATACAATAGTTAGCTCGGTCATCACCATCACCACGTTTAATAATGTTATCACTAATTTGTTCCGCTTCCCACTTGGGAATTTTAAGCGCCATTGCAGTATCGCCAATTGCCGATTTGGCTTTGTAACGACTAACAGAACCTAGCCGGCCAACTCGTTCCGCACCATACTTGTCAATTAAGTAATCGAATACCATGTTTCGATAATTCGGATCGAAATCGATATCGATATCCGGTAGATCACTTCTTGTTATGTCAATGAAACGTTCAAAGATCAATCCATGTGGGATAGGATCAATATCAGTAATCCCCAAAAGATAACACACCAAACTGCCACAACTAGAACCTCTAGCTGGACCGACCAACATATTTTGCTTGGCATATTGAACCATATCCGCAATGACTTTGAAGTAATCAGTATAATTTTTCTGCTTGATCAAGTCTAGTTCATGCGCCATTCTATTACGATAGGTGTCATCAAACACAATACCTCGTTTTGCAATACCAATCAAACACAAATCATACAATGAAATTTCGTTATCTGATTTAATGTTAGTTGCTGGTGATAGACTGGCGTTGCATTCGCTTGCAATGAATTCACTTATCTTAATGTCGCCTAACATTTCATGTTGCGAGAGAATGTGCATCGGCGACGGCCGATTAAATGCTAATCTACCCATTGCTATTTCGTAAGTTTCCCGATCACTCGGCGTAATCATATAATTATCACTACATGGAACTTTGGTTCCATGTAACATCGGGTTAGTTGCGAGATTACCTTCTATCCATACCTGCTTAGGTAATAGATGATTGTATTCACCAATGCCACTGTTACCAGAAAGTATAACAACGTCTTGTGAAATAGCATCGAGTCGATTGATTCCTAACCGTGGCACATGGTAGAAATTGTTAGTAGCTTCCTCAACTAAACTATAGATTTCACGTAATCCAGCATTGCTCCTGGCCAGGAGCGGAAGCCAATATAGTTTCTCGCGCTTGGCTCTAACACTAACATCGGGAACGAATGCTAATTCAACGCCAAATATTGGCTTGATACCATGTAGCTTACAGAGTTTCTGCCAACTAACATGACCAAAGGTAGAAGAACGATCAGTAATAGCCGCAGCTTTACAACCGCTATTCTTCAAGTGATCTACTACATGTTCCACACTACCATATGCGGTGCGGAAACTATATTCGGTTCGAATCTTCAACTGATTCATTGCGTCTCCGATTCTTCGTCTCATTTCTGATTGTTGAATGATTTCAACAGGTTACGATAGGTTTGCGAGCCTCGCAAACCTACCATCATCGTAACGAATTACTTAAGCTATTGGAATAACTGTAGAATTTTGTTTCATTTTGCGCCAAATTAACTCTAGAGAATAGCTATCAGTTTCCTCTAATACTTTCCTTGATTCTCTAGGGTTATACCCTAACCCAATGTAAGCAGCTTGATTGTGCGGCGAGTAAAACAATGCGTTGTCTACTAAGCATTTACTAAACTCTATATCTGATGGAAACGTTTTCCTTAGCTTTACCAGTAACACGCCGGTCTTTATAGTGCGTTCAATCCATTCCGGTCGCATTTGGTTTTCTTTTATCTGCAAAGCTTGCAGTTCTTTGATGATATCACTCACACTTTCCAAAGGTACAGTTGCTTGCCTCTTCCTTTGGCGATATGCTCTATCATTCGCCCGCTTCTTTTCTCTTGCTGCTTCATCAATCTTTGATTGTTTCTCCCGCTCCTTAGCTAATTTTACTGCATCTAGTTTGGCTTGCTTGTCAGCTTTTACTCTCAGAGTTTCTTCTGCAAGAGCAGCTTTTTGCTTTTCTGATTCTAACTTAGCACGCTTCTTCTCTAATTCTTTTTGTCTTAATTGTTCAGCAACTTTCTCGTTACTGTCGCCAGCTATTACGTTAGCGAAATTCTTCATTTGTTTCAAGCACTGGTCTTCTGATAATCCCGCTCGCCTACCAAGCCATGAAACAAAAGTCCACTCGGAACCATATACACCAGTTTTAAATTCAGCTTGTATTTCAAGAAACAATTGAGAAAACGAACTATAGTAATTGTTAGCTTTATCCCACGATACTCTAAGTCTACGTGCTGATTGATCTAGTTCGCTTATGTCTTTCATTACTATCTCCAAACGAGTTTAGGGAACGAGTATTGCTACTCGTTCCCTAATAATTTGTTAGTTGTTTAGTCGGCGGCTTCGTCAACCTTAGTAGGTGCAGGATCGTTACCGATCTTCTTTACCCAACCTTCTGGTTGTGCGGCATCAAACTGCAACAAATTGTTTTCTTCTAACAACTGCCGCATTCTGTACTTATCAGAACGAGTCTTAAACCCACCAACTTCTGCAATTTCCGTAGTAGCGAGCCTAGCGCCAGGAGCAGCAGCACGAATATATTCCGCCGCCTTATCTAGCATTACTGCTAGTTCTTCTTCTGAAGAACGTTCTACTTCAGGATAAAAGTAACTCCGCATCCTCTTCAAGAAACGACTTAGTACAACGGGAGTTACTCCTTCCTCTTGTAGTATCTTTTCAAATTCTTCAAGATCATTCACGCTCTTTACTGATGGCATTTTTTAACTGCTCCTCACTGATAGACATCGCATGTCCTACTAGATAACGTATCATTTGTGACCGCGATGGTCTAAGTGTTAGTGATAGTCTATAACGATCAATTCGTTGCACTAGACTTTGGTTAAGTCTTACTTGCAACGTAACCATCGGTCCTAGATCATCTGTCGTTTCACCCTCCTTCGTAATTGATCGTGATCATTATCATACCCATACACCACGTCAAATCACGAAATCGTGATATATACAAATGTATATAATCACTCCTGGCTCGGCCAGGAGTGATTTTTATACGCTGTTATACCTTTTTCAGTAACAATAATTGTAGAGTAAAATGCTCCGCGTTCATCCTTATATTTCCAAGTAATCAAGCCATCTCTTAGTAATTTGTCCACTGCTTTACTATATATTACTGCCCATGGTACTGGACGATCCAGTACCATACGCAATACAAATCGTTCGTCAGTTGTTAGTGGTTTCGGCTTCGGTGGTGGTTTCGGCTTCGGCTGTTTCGGTGGTGCCTTTGGCTTTACTTCGTTTGGGCTTTTCAGTGAGCGGCGGCTCATATTTCCAGTGGTCCCCTTTTAGCTTAGTTTGTTCGGTAAACATAGCAAGTATCGGCACAGTATAACTCTCACCAATAATGTCGGAATACTGTGTTGGTCTACCTTGTTTTAGGTTTAATACCATATTCTGCTGAAACTCTGGCTTAGTTGGCACGGTGCCTTTAGTAGCACAAATTAAGTGTTCTACTGTTGCACCTGTTACCTTACCGTTAGTTAGCCTGATAAAGTTATAGACCACCCCATCAATAAACTCTGCATCGATTAACGAGTCAACTGCCGAATACAATTCATGGGGCATCGCCCACATGAATACAGCACAATTGCTTGCCGCTGGCAAGTCAGTACCGTTGGCATAATCTGTATAGATTACGCCATAAACTTCGTCGTTTTCACCACTGAAATCACCATCACTTTCTTTCTTTATGCCGTTAAAGAATTCACGTTCTTTATCTTGTTCTGCAATACTAGCAATAACTTCCTTAATTTCTCCATTCAATGCTCTAGTAATCTGGTGATCATTACAAGAAATCAGTTTCTTTGCTGCACTAACTTTACATTCACCATTCTCTACTGCATGAATTAAATCTATATTTCCACGCGCTACAATCGAACCGCAGTAATCGATCATTCGGATACTAGTGTTAAATATTTCTACCGCTGCTTCTTTATCAGACTTAGTAAAATTCGTTCTTCCAGTAGTAATCATCCAGCGATAAGCTGCCATTGCTCTACC
>Ga0190271_10001922_pt1 | contig 12231 bp, 10 predicted proteins | sample Popmic356T_FD_133747 | JGI IMG/M metagenome (GOLD analysis project Ga0190271, IMG submission 133747) | Populus adjacent soil microbial communities from riparian zone of Weber River, Utah, USA - 356 T | ecosystem: Environmental > Terrestrial > Soil > Riparian zone | place: USA: Utah | collected...
GCTCGCGCACCAACCGCACGACATGGCTGGCCAGGGTTGCGTGTCGCCGTCGTCGGACTCGATCGAGCAGACGCGCTGAAATCTTCAGCGCCCGGCGCACCAGCGTCTCACCGGGCCGACTACACCCCCAGGTCGCGGCGGAATCCGTCGGGGATCACCAGATCGGCGGGGCTGAGTTCCTGGACCGACGACAGTCCCAGCCCCAGCAGCGCGGAGTCGATCCCGCCGCGCAGGATGTCCAGCACGTTCTCCACGCCGGCCTGTCCGCCCGCAGCCAGACCCCAAAGGTAGGCGCGACCGATCATCACCGCGCGGGCCCCGAGCGCGACGGCCTTGACGACGTCGCTGCCGCGCCGGATACCGCCGTCGAGCACGACCTCGACCTGATCGCCGACCGACTCGGCGATCGCGGGCAGCGCCCGGATCGGAGCGGGGGTGCCGTCGAGGTTGTTGCCACCGTGGTTGGACACCGAGATCGCGGTGACTCCGGCGTCCACGGCACGTTTCGCGTCGTCGACCCGCATGACGCCCTTGAGCATGAACGGTCCGCCCCACTGCTCACGCAGCCAGGCGATGTCCTCCCAGGTCGGCAGCGGCGTCTGCATCCACTCGCCGTAAGCGCCGAAGAATGTCGGTGCGTCACCGCCGTCGGCCAGGTTGGGCGCCGTCAGGTCGGGCACGCGACCGGTCTTGGCGAACTCGAGCAGCCAGCGTGGCCTGCGGAGGCCCTCGGGGGCGAAGCGCAGCATGGCCCGCAGGTCCATCTTCTCCGGGATGGCCGGGCTGCCCCAGTCGCGGCCGCTGGAGAACGACCAGTCCGTGGTGATGATCAGGCCGACCGCGCCTGCCCTGCGGGCCCGGTTCATGCGGGCGACGAGTTTGTCCCGGCCGCCGGTCCAGTACATCTGGAAGAAGGTCTGCGGGTTGGCAGCGGCGACCTCCTCGATCGGCTTGCTGGCGAACGACGACAGACCGATCGCGGTGCCGCGGGCGGCTGCGGCCCGCGCCACCGCCACCTCCCCGTCGGGGCTCACGGCCTGCACACCGGTCGGCGAGATGATCACGGGAAGCGAAAGCGATTGCCCCATCACCGTTGTGGTCATGTCGCGCTTGCTGGACAACCCGGCGACGTGCGGGGCGAAGCCGAGTTCGCCGAACGCCGACAGGTTGTCCCCGACGGTGAAGCCCTTCTCGGAGCCGGCGACCAGCGCGCTGTACACACTGGGGGGAAGGCGTTTCTGGGCACGGCGCTGCGCCTCCGCGACGGTCTCGAACCAACCGGTCTTGGCCATGGTCTTCGTCTCCTCTACTGCAACCCTGCGGGGGTCTCCACCGAAAGCTATGGCACCCGGTGCCTCCACGGAACTCGCCGACCGGGCAGTTACCTACCCACCCGGACGGGTCTCACATCGTGACCGTTCGGTGCGCGCGCAACCCCGTTGCACTCCAATAGCGTTATCGTGCATGGAGGCAGCCGTGCTCAATCCACTCGCGCCGACACCGCGCGGCAGGTGGAGCGGCCGCGGCGTCCGGGTGAACCGGCGGCGCGGGCCGCATCGCCCCCACACCGGTACCGACACGGTGTGCGCCGCGCGCTTCTGCACCCAGCGGCACGGTGACTTGCTGACCGTCGAGCATGACCTCACCCCCGACGAGCTCTGCGACGAGCTCACCGTGATGCTGGCCGACCAACTGGTAGACAGCGGCGCGCTGCGCGGGCAGGCCGAGTTCGAGATGGTCTTCACCGGCGTGGTGCGATCCACCGTCGACGGCGGGCTGCCCGCGTGGCTCCGGTTCTACCGCAACTCCCTTGACAGACTCGAGAACGACGTGGCGTCTCCGGCGATGACGTTCGCACCGATTCACGCCTGGGCGGCGGCCCAGGTGCGCGGCCGCCACGTCATCGATCTGGGATCCTGCTTCGGGTTCTTTCCGCTGCGGCTGGCCCGTCAGGGAATCGACGTGCTGGCAACAGATCTCAGCCGTCCGACCATGCATCTGCTCGAGACGGTCAGCGCCCGGCTGCGACGCCCCCTGACCACGCTGAGCTGCGATGCCGCCGACGTTCCACTGCCTGACCGCCACGTGGACACGGTGACGGCGCTGCACCTCATCGAACACCTGCCTGCCGATGCCGGCGACGCGATGCTCGATGAGGCCTTGCGGCTCGCGCGGCGCAGGGTGGTGATCGCGGTGCCGTTCGAGGACGAGCCGCGTGGCTGCTACGGGCACATTCAGCGGTTCGACCTTGCGGCGCTCGAGTTGATGGCCGACCGACTGCGCCTGCGCCATCCCGGACTCACCGCCCGTAGCTACGAGTTCCACGGCGGCTGGCTGATTCTGGACCGCTAGGAACGACCGCCGAGCCTCGACGAGCGTGATATTTCATACGCGCGCGGGCGGTGTGTCGGCAAGAGGGCACGCTCGCGGGAGCTCAGATGAGGCCGCGCTTACTGGCGGCGTACACCGCTTCGGCGCGCCTGCTCACTTCGAGTTTGCGCATGATGTTGCTGACATGGAACTTGGCGGTCGTGGCCGAGATATAGAGCTTCTCGCCGATCTTGTTGTTGGACAGGCCGGCCGCGAGCAACCGCAGTACTTCGAGCTCCCGGTCGGTCAGCTGCTGGCGCGATTCGGACCGGCCGGACATCGACCGCACCACCGCGGCGGCGCTGCGCGCGTCGAACGCGCTCTCCCCGGCGGAGATGGCGCGGATCGCACGAACCAGCTCCGTGGTGTCGACGTCCTTGACGACATAGCCGCGGGCGCCCGCGTGTACCGCGCGTACCACCAGGTCCTCGTCGAGAAACGTCGTCAGCACCAGCAGCCCCAGATCCGGGTAGGCACCGGACAGCTTGGCGCACAACGACAGTCCCTCGAACTCCGAACCCGCGGACAGCTTGAGATCGAGCAGCACCACATCAGGGTTGGTGGCCCGCACGATCGCCTCCGCCTCGCCCTCCGACGCAGCCTCGCCGACAATGATGAGGTCGTCGGCGCGTTCGAGCACTGCGCGCAACCCCTGGCGCAGGATCGCATGGTCGTCGACGAGTACGAGCCTGATGGGTTTCATGGGTTCCGGCTTTCGGCTTGGCCTTCAGGTATTCGGGGAATTCGGGCTACCACCCGCACCCCGCCGATCCGGGACCGGTACACGTCGAAGGTGCCGCCGTGCTCACGGGCGCGTGCCCGCATGTTGGCCAATCCGCGGTGGTGGCCGTCGACGTCGGTGGCTTCGGCGAGGCGCAGCATCAACCGAAGCTTGGCGGGATCGCCGGTTCCGTCGTCGGCGATCGACAGCCCGACCGAGGCGTCGCTGTAGGAAAGGCGCACGATCGCACGGGTTGCGTTGCCGTGCATGGCTGTATTGAACAGCGCCTCACCGGCGATCCGCAGCAGCGCGTGCTCGGCATCACTGGGAAGCTCGGCTGCGGTGCCGTCGACCCGCAGCGTCACCCGAAGGTCCTCGGGCATGTGCACGGTCGCCAGTTGCTCGAGCATCTCGGCCAGGCTGGAGCGGTGCGCGTCGCCGGGCTGGTTGAACGCGTAGATGGCGGAGCGCAGTTGCTCGGTCGCCGACCGGGTGAGATCCTTGGCCAGATCCAACCGGCCGACCAGGTCACCGGTGGCACCCAGCCCGTCGACCTCGCTTCGGCACACCTCGATCTGCATCCCGGCGGACAACACCGTCTGCGCAACGCTGTCGTGCAGTTCCCGCGCGATGCGGTGGCGCTCGGAGTACAGCACCTGATGGCGTTGCGCCGCACCGAGTTCGCGCTGGGTGGCCTGTAGCTCGGCGTTGTGTGCTTCGGATTCGGTGAGCAGCGTGACCGACTTGGTGAACAGCGCCGAGTTCTGCAGGGCGACCGCGGTCTGACTCGCCAGGATCCGCATCACCACAGCGTCGGTTCCGTCCAGGGTGCGGTGCGGTGGCGTCCACGCAGCGAATGCGCCGATCACGCCGCCGTCGAGCTCGATGGGTACGTGGGCGTGTTGGTGCTCGATCACCGGGATCCGGAACTGCGCGAGCTGTCCCCGCAGGATGTCGTTGAGTCGGTTGAGCACGACATCGGGCAGGGACGGCCCGGGCACCTTTGCCCCAGAGAATCCTTCGAATGCGTAGGCGATGCCGGCGGAGTCCAGGATGAGATGGCGCACACTGGCTTCGGGTAGGGCGCCGTCGGCCAGCGCCAGCAGCACCCAGTCCGCGTCGAGGTTGGAGCGCGCGGCCTCGGCGACGGCGCGGACCAGGTTCTCGGGGCCCTCGATGGTCTGGACCAGCGCGCGGGAAATGGTGTCGAGCGCGGCGACGACGCGATCCAATCGCTGTGCGGTGACCCGTAACTCGGCGTAGAAGCTGCCCTTGCCCGAACGCAGCCCGGTCAGCCGCGCCAGGTCCGGGGTGCTGACGCGGCTGCGGCGCTCGGCGGCTCGGGACAGTTCCGGGGTCACATCGCCGCCCGGAACAGTGCATGCATCTGGGCCTGGTCGGCGGTGCGGGGGTTGGTGCTCATGCACGCGTCCTGTAAAGCGGTCTTGGCCAGCCGCGGCAGGTCCTCGTCGCGCACCCCGAGTTCAGCCAGGCCGCGCGGCACGCCCACGTCACGGGAGAGTCGTTCGACGCGCTCGGCAAGCGCCAGCGCAGCTTCGGCGGCGGGTGCGCCCGGTGCCGACACACCCAGGCAGGAGGCGATGACCGCGTACGGCTGCGGATCGGCGTCCGCGTTGAACCTGATGACGTGGGGCAGCAGCACCCCGTTGATGACGCCGTGCGGCAGGTCGAGCAACCCGCCGACCTGATGGCTCATCGCGTGCGCGGCACCGAGGATCGCGTTGGTGAACGCCAGACCGGCTTCGAGCGCGGCCTGCGCCATCAGCACACGGGGCGCCATCGCAGTGGGCCGCTGGATGGTGTCGAGCAGGTTGTCGGTCACCATCTGGACGGCCCGCAACGCGTGGTGGTCGGTCAGCTGGTTGTGGCCGAGTGACACGAATGCCTCGATGCCGTGGGTGAGCGCGTCCAGTCCCGTCGCGGCGTTGAGCCACTCCGGCATCGTGGTGAGCAGCCGGGGGTCGATGACGGTGATGTCGGGCACCAGGGCGCGGCCAAGGATCGTGATCTTGGTGTTGCGCTTGGTGTCGGTGACGATGCAGAACTGCGATACGTCGGCGCCGGTGCCCGACGTCGACGGCACCACCACCAGCGGCGGAATCGGCAGCCGGGCCTTGTCCACGCCTTCGTAGTCGAGGATGTCGCCGCCGTTGGCGGCCAGGATCGCCACCCCCTTCGCCGCGTCGATCACCGATCCCCCGCCGACCGCCACCAGCACGTCGCAGCCGTGCTCGGCGTACTTCTGGTAGCCGGCTGCGATCTCGTGGTCCTTGGGGTTGGGGGTCAGCTCGCTCCACACCCCCGCGTGGACACCTTGATGCCTGAGGTGGCCGAGCATCTCGTCGGTCCATCCCGCCTCGATCAGGCCGGGGTCGGTGACCAGCATCGGCCGCAGCGCGCCCAGGCGAAGCGCCGCGTGGGCCGCCTCCACCATCGAGTCGATACCGAAGACGATCTCCGGGGCATGGAACTTCAGCAGCCGGGGCGCGGCGGCGGCGCAGCCACGATCGTGCTCGGGGATCAACGTCGGATATCGCATTCCCACCGAACCTGGGGTGTCCAATCTCGCCACAGTGTCGCCTCGCCCGCCGCGTGTCGGGCGCACCGAATGTGACCCGGATAACATTGTGCGATCCAGCGTACGACCCAGTCGGCTCATACCGCGACACCCCTGACCCCGCCGGAATTGCATTCCACGCGGTCCCCACCCGTAGTTTCGCTCCTGGAATGCAATTCCGGCGCAGCGACGCTCATCACCGGCCGACGGCTTCCGCAGCGAAGTCGTTGGCCGCGTGTTCGAGGCCCGACAGGTCACGCACCACGCGGACCCGGCTGCAGAACTCCGCGTAGGCAGGCAGGTCACAGCTGCCCAGCCCCCACGAGAATCGCGGCTCCGGGGTCAGCCACACCGTCTCGCGCGCACGCCGGGTGATCTCCTCGAACGCGGCGAGGTTCGGATCCCTGGCGTTGTTGCGACCGTCCCCCAGCACGAGCACCGTGGTGCGGCGCGTCACCGCCGAGGAGTGCTCCGCCAGAAAGTCGCCGAACACGCTGCCGTAGTCGGAGTTGGCCGCCGTGTCGATCACGTCGCCGCCGAAGATCAGACCCAACGCACGCTCGCTGGGATGGTCGCGGAACAGCTCGGTGGTCTCGGCGACGTCAGCGACGAACACAAAAGACCGCACCTGGGTGAACAGGTCCTGCAGGCCGTGCACCAGGTTGAGGGTGAACCGCGACGTGGCCCGCACCGACAGGCTGACATCGGCCAGCACGACCAGCCGTGGCCGGTCCTCGGCGCGGCGCACGGTGACCGGCACGAACGGCACCCCGTCGGTGCGCATGTTGCGGCGCATCGTCTGGCCCGAGTCGACCCGCCCTGCCGCGGCGGCACGCCGCCGATGGGTCAGGGCGCCGTGCAACGTACGGGCCAGCCGGCGCAGCGAGTCCTCCAGCTCGGCGCGCTCACTTTCACCGAGCCGGTCGGACCCGGCGAGCACAGCTTCCCGCCGCTCCCGCGATTCGACGATCTTGGTCTCCAGGGCCAGCAGCGCCTCGAGGTGACGCTTGAGCGCCTGCGGCAGGTTCTCCAGGATCCCGGCGAGGCGCTTACGCACTGCGGCAGCGTCGGTTTCATCACCGTCGGCGTCCAGCTCCTCGGCCAGCCAACCGAGCAGCGCGTCCTGTTCGGCGATGGTGAGTTCGGCATCGACCGGGGTTCCCCCCGACGTGGCGAGGCTCCCGGCGGTGGCCGCGCCGCTGAGGCGGTCGGTGGACAGCTGGATGCGGAAGGAGTCGTCGGCGCCGCTCTTGGTGTCCTTGGAGAACACGATCTCGTCGGTCAGCGCGGCCAGGTCGATCTTGTTGGCTTCCTGGTGCAGGTTGTACCGCTGAGCGAGGTCCTCCTGCTTGAAGTAGTCCCGGATGCTGGCGGGCTTGCCGTGTTCGTGACCCTGTTCCGGTGTCTCGCTGGGTTCTTCGGACAAAGTGAACGATTCGAGCTCACCGGAGTCGACGAGGTCGTCGTGCGCGTGTGAGTGCCCGTGCCCGGTGTCCCCGCCGCCGACGCGCACCAGCGCGAAGAACGCATCGAAGATCTCGTCGAAGATCGGTTCGTCGCGCTGGTCCTTGACCAGGGCGACGCGCAACGCGGTGCGTAGGACAGCCCGAGACGACAACACGCCGGGCTGCCCGGCGCACCGCATCGCGTCGAGCGCCTCCGGAATCGAGACGCGCACCCCGCCAAGGCGGAGCAGCCTGACGAAGCGGTGCAGGGTCGCCTCCACGTGGCTCTCCTACAGCGCCCGTCGCCGGCCCAGTGATCCGGTCGGCGTCCTTTTGGGGGTGCCGTAGTAGCCGTCGCTGAACCGGCCGGGTTGATCCTTGCCCGCACGCACCGCGCGCCCGTCGGGCCCGTGGTCGTGGCCTCGGTCATCGAGGGCATCGCGGTCATCGAGGGCATCGCGGTCATCGAGGGCATCGCGGGCATCGCGGGCATCGCGGGCATCGCGGGCATCGCGGGCATCGCGGGCATCGCGGGCATCGTCGTGCGGGTGGTCATGGGAGTGCCCGTGCCCGTGATCGTGCGAATGGCGCGACCGCAGCGACTCGGGGACCGTCGCGTTGGGATCCACCAGACGCGGTAGGGCAACGAGCGACTTGCGAACGTCCTTGTCGTACTTGATCACCACCGAGATGGTGTCGGACAGGATCTGAGCGGACAGCTCGTCGACGCCCAACACGGCAAGCGTGCGGGCCCAGTCGATGGTCTCCGAAATGCTCGGCGCCTTGCGCAGTTCCAGCTCCCGCAGCCCGCGCACGACGTCGACGAGTTGGGCGGCCAGTGCGTCGGACAGCCCGGTGTTCTTGGATCGGACGATCTCGAGCTCGCGGTCGGCGGCCGGATAGTCCAAGAACAGATGCAGGCAACGGCGTTTCAGGGCGGCCGCCAGATCACGGGTGTTGTTCGACGTCAGGATCACGTACGGGGCGTGTATTGCTGTGAACGTTCCGATCTCGGGCACCGAAACCTGATACTCACCAAGGAGTTCCAGAAGTACCGCCTCCAGTGCCTCATCGGCCCTGTCGATCTCGTCGATCAGCAGGACCACGGGCTCCTCGGAGCGCACCGCTTCCAACAGCGGTCGCGACGCCAGGAAGCGATCGGAGAAGAACACGCTCTCCTGCGCGCCGATCCGGTCCACCGCGTCATTCAGGTCCACCGCATCGGCGACCAACTGGCCGATCTTCTCCCGCAGGATCTGCGTGTACAGCAGCTGTTTGCCGTAGTCCCACTCGTAGAGGGCCTTGGTCTCGTCCTGACCCTCGTAGCATTGCAGTCGAAGGAGCCGGCGGCCCGTAGCGCCGGCCATCGCCTTGGCCAGTTCGGTCTTCCCGACGCCGGCCGGGCCTTCGATCAGTAACGGCTTGTCGAGCCTGGTCTGCAGGAAAACCGTTGTGGCGAGGCGCTCGTCGGCGATGTAGCCTTCGCCGGCGAGCGCCTCGCGCACCGCGTCGATAGATGCAAACATCAGGACAGAAGGTCGTCGAGGTCGCCGTTCATGCAGTGGTCGACGACCGGGCGGACGAGGTCGAAGGTGCATTCCTTGGCGTTACCCGGGGTGCAGGCGTCGCCGAGGACGTGGTTGGTGATGCGGTCGACGTCGGCCTTGTCGCCCTTGATCACCGGAGAGTTCTCGTAGAACTTGGTCGGGCCCTGGCCCAGCCGGTTCTTCGAGTAGCTGTCCTTCTTGACGTCGGTGAACTTCTCGATGATGTTGACGTCGCGCAGCAGCCGGATGGCGGCGGCCAGTGCGGCGTCGGCGGCCTGCACGTCGGTCATGCCGTAGGTGTCCACGCCCATCGCCTGGGCGATGTCGGCGAACCGCTTGTAGGCGACCGGCATGTTGAAGGCCCACACCCGGGGCAGCGCGATCGCGTTGTTGAGACCGTGGTGGGTGTCGTAGAACGCGCTGATCGCGTGCGAAATCGAGTGGATGATGCCCAGACCGCCGGAGTTGAACGCCTGCGCGGCGATGTACTGCGCGTACATCATGCCTTCGCGGCCCTTGAGATCCTGGCCGTTCCAGGTGGCCTCACGCAGGTTCTGCGCGGTCAGCTTGATCGCATGCAAAGCGTTGCCCAGCGAGGTCTCGAAATTGAGCCGCGAGACATACGGCTCCGAGGCGTGCGCCAGCACGTCGAACCCGCACTGCGCGGTGTAATCGACTGGGCATTGGAAGTAGAGCACCGGATCGTCGATGGCCAGCGTCGCCACGCAGGCGTCGTCGAAGGCCACGTACTTGTGCGGATTGTCCGGATCGGTGGTGGTGTCGGTGATGACGTAGGCCCACGACGTCTCCGAACCCGTGCCCGCCGTGGTGGAAATGGCGATGTGCGGTGGATTCTTCGGATTCTCGGACTTGTTGAAACCCTCGAAATCGTTGACGTTGCGGCCGTCGTGCGCAATGGAGATGCGCGCGCCCTTACACGCGTCATGGGTGGAGCCGCCGCCGATGGAGATGAAGCTGTCGCACTCGTTCTCCTGATACAGCTTCACCGAGTCCATCACGTTGTAGTCCTTGGGATTGGACTCGACCTGGTCGTAGACGACGACTTCGAGGCCGTGCCACTTCAGCGACTCGGCCATGTTGTGGACGATGTCGGTGCCACGAAGGCCCGAGCTCATCAGCAGGGTCTTCTTGAAACCCATCTTCAGGGCCTCCGGGCCGACCATCTCGTGCGCGCCCGGCCCGAGCATCCCCCGGGGGAACGGATGAAACTCCTTAATGGGGAATGGCTTGAGTAATTCGTCGACCTGCATGGTGGCGTCCTCTCTGATGCAGCACGGGGGTGTCGGCCACCAACGTAGGCACGCCGGTGTGATCGATGAAACAGCCTGGGGACAAGTCCGAATCGTCGGGCAGCGCAAGTGCGCACGACCGGGCAGTTCTCGACCTACCCGTTCGGACAGGTCGCGGGAGGCGTGCGGGAGATGCTCACGCCGTGGGCGGGCGACACTCACGCCCGCGCGGGTTCGGATCTCCCTCGGCGTCGGTGACACGTCTTATAACCAGAAGTGCGCTGCATCACACTCGCCTCTTGACTCCGACCCCTTCGAGTGGTGTCATCTGAACAACGTTCGAATCCGAACAGCGTTCGAAAGAAGGGGCGCGGTGGCGAGGAACCGGCGCACGGCATCGGTCCTGCCCTACGGCGCGCTCGACCGCGACCACCTGATCAAGCACCTGCTCGAGCTGGCGCGCCGGGTCGGAGTCGAGAACGTCACGATGCGTAATCTCGCCGCGGAAGCGGGAACGTCCGCGTCATCGGTGTACTACCACGTCAAGGACAAGGCCGCCCTGCTCGACCTGCTTGCCGACTCCGTCCTCGAGAGCATCGAGGTCCCCGTCGACGGCGACTGGGAGCAGCGCATCACCGAGCTCTACACCAACGCCTGGACGGTGATGGTCGACATCCCGGGTATCGCCGCACTGATTCAGCAGCGCCCACTGAGCGGGGTGGCCGACGCCATGGACCGCACCGCCAGGGCCCTCATAGCTGAATCGGGTTGGACAACAGAGGATCTGGATGCGGCACATGCGGTGCTGTACATCCACCTGCTCGGCTCGGTTCAGCTCGAACACCATTTGCGCCGCACCGGTGCGCGCAACGCCAACCTGCTCTTCCAGCACGGGCTGCGCGTGATCCTGGCCGGCCTGCAGCACAGCCACCCGACATCACCCATGTGATCAGAGGAGATCGTCATGACCCATCCCCTGCACTCCCCCGCGTTCTATGCAGGCGATCCCTACCCGGCCTACCGGGAGCTGCGGGCCACCGACCCGGTGTGCTGGAACGATGACGCCGGGTTCTGGGGGTTGCTCAAGTACGAGGACGTCCGCTTCGTGTCGACCAACCCGGCGCTGTTCTCGTCGGCGAGGGGCATCACCGTCCCCGACCCTACGATCGAGAACCCGGTGCTCGACGGCAGCTTGATCTTCGCCGACCCGCCGCGGCACCGGCAACTGCGCAAGCTCATCAACACCGGCTTCACCCGCCGTCAGGTCGCCATCCTGGAGCCCAAGCTCCGGGCGTTCGCGCGGGCGGCGCTCGACAGGATCGACCCGGATGAGGGCACCGAGTTCGCCGAGCAGATCGCCGCCCCGCTGCCGACCCGGATGATCGCCGAGCTGCTCGGCGCACCCGATACGGACTGGGAACGGTTCCGCACCTGGTCGGATGCGACGGTCGGGATGGACGACCCCGAAGTGGAACTGGATACCTTCACCGCGATCGGCGAACTCTTCGAGTACTTCCAGGAGCTGATCTCCCTTCGCCGCACCGGCGCGCTGCAAGACAGCGACGACCTGCTGTCGGTTCTGGTGGCCGCTGAGGTGGACGGCGCCCGGCTGACCGATCAGGACCTGCTGTACTTCTGCCTGCTGCTGCTGGTCGCCGGCAACGAGACGACGCGCAACCTCATCGCACTCGGCACGCTGGCGCTCATCGAGAACCCCGCCCAGTTCCGCCTGCTGCGCGAGCACCCGGAACTGATGCCGTCGGCCGTCGAGGAGCTGCTGCGTTTCACCACCCCGGTCGCCAACATGAGCCGGTGCGCCACCCAGGATGTCGAGATGCGCGGGCGGGTGATCCGCGAAGGCCAGTACGTGACCATGCTCTACGGTTCGGCCAACCGCGACGAGGACATCTTCGGCCTGTCCGCCGAGCAGCTCGACATCACCCGAATCCCGAATCCGCACTTGGCATTCGGGTGTGGTGAGCATTCCTGTCTGGGTGCGCAGCTGGCTCGGTTGGAGGCCCGGGTGCTGTTCGAGGAGCTGCTGGCGCGTTTCGAGCGCATCGAACTCGACGGTGCGGTCGTCCGCATGCAGGCGACGATGGTGCCCGGCGTGAAACAGATGCCGGTGCGGTTGGCGTCGACGACGGTCAGGGCGTAACCGCGGCTAGCGCCTCGGCGAACGTCTCGAGGTCGGCGTCGGTGACGTCGACGTGGGGAGCCACCCGAAGTGCCGGTCGCGTCATCTCCCGCGGCGCCCGTTCCGGGCCGAGGTACGTCGTCACGATGGAGTGCTCGGCGATCAAGCGCGCCCGCACCGCCA